>VYLG01000002.1_pt1 | contig 343401 bp, 307 predicted proteins | sample 5114351 | NCBI WGS metagenome assembly VYLG01 (sample SAMN12291798, study PRJNA351875) | freshwater metagenome | isolation source: freshwater lake | place: USA: Michigan, Kent Lake | collected 2013-08-15
GCGGGATGGGTGGGAAGATAGGTTTTTTGACGGTCAACCACTTTTTGAGATCGGTATTGATCTCAAGCTCGTCGGTGGCGAATCCGCGCATCCAGGCTTCGATTTGGACTTTAGAGGCAGTTTTGAAGTCGATTTTGCGAGCTGGCTTTTTGTTGGTGACCATTCCCCAGGACGAGTTTCCGTGTCCGCCTGTTTCGCTTCCGGCGCGGTAGGACCACATGGTGGTGAGCCAGCCATTTGCTCCATAGGTGTCGAAGTGTCGGCGCATCATGGCTCCGCCGCCAGCGGATTGGAAGACGACGTTCATTTCCCCAATAAGGAGTGGGACATTGACCTTTGCCATCTGCTCCTTCCAGTAGGGCACAGTGCTGAGGTGCTTGACTTGGGTCTGAACGGTCGGTGATCCATTGCCAAAGAGGCCGGGGTACCAGTGGAGTTGGAAGGCGACGTTCTTCCAACCATTGGCTTTGGGATTTCCGTAGTGGAAGAAGTTGTCCCAGTGGCCGTGGGCGAAGACTAACTTGTTTGGATCGACTTTTCGAATCTCGGGGAGGACGCGGTTGAAGACCTCGACCTGTTGGGGTTTGGTCCCGCCGTAAGGTTCGTTGAAGACGTCGTAAGCGATGACCGCAGAACGGTTCTTGTAGCGCTTGGCGATTTGTGTCCAGAGCCAGGCGAGGCGCTTTTTGTTGCTGTCATCGGTCCAAAGTTTGTTCTGTCCGGAGCGTCCAGTATGGTCGTTTAGAGTTTGGCCGCCTTGGACTCCGTGCATGTCCAGGATGGTGTAGAGGCCGCTCTTTTCGGCTTGATCGATGGCGAAGTCGACCCACTTCCAGGCGTCCTTTTTAAGCTGGAACGGCTGTCGATCGTCCTCGAACTGGCGGTAGTTCATAGGGAGCCGAACTAGGTTGAAGCCGAAAGATTTGATGATCGGGAAGTCTCGTTTGGTGATCCAGCTGGATCGGTAGATATCCATCAGCCGATCCTTTTCGGGCTCGGAGAAGCGCTCGGAGAGAGTGTTTTCGATTTCGTATTGGTCGCTGATTCCGCTGAGATTGAGCATCCAGGGTTCGATGACGAACCAGTTACCGAGGTTTGTGCCTTTGAGGATGACTCGCTTGCCTTTGGCGTCGACAATGTTTTGCCCTTTGACATAGAGTTGCGGCAGAGGGCTTGCCAGGGCGACGGTGGCGGCAAGGATTGAGAGCATCCTCGGAGTTTATCGGATACCTGTTCGCTGATTCCGGAATTCTTGCGATTGCATGGGCTCGGAATCTATGCGATGGTGCTTTACCGGTAGTATGCAGATGGTCATGCTTCTGGCTCCCCTCGTCTCTGTGCTGCTGGCGCCCATAGGTAATCCTCCGACGTTTGCCGCTCAGATTGCGCCAATCATCTACCGATCCTGTACGCCCTGCCATCGAGCGGGGGAAGTGGCTCCGTTTGGCCTAGAGACTTATCCACAGGCCAAGCGGTTTGCTTCGATGATCAAGCTCACGACGTCCCGTCGATTCATGCCTCCTTGGAAGGCGATTGCCGGTCACGGTGAATTCGTTGGGGAAAGGACGTTGAGCTCGGCAGAGATCAAGACAATCGGGGATTGGGTGGATAACGGGGCACCCTCTGGTGACCTCTCACAATCACCTAAGCCTCCGAAGTTCGCCGCCGGTTGGCAACTGGGGACTCCTGATTTGGTTGTTGAAGTACCGACCAGTTTTGAAGTTCCAGCCGATGGACCAGACATTTTGCAGAACTTCGTGATTCCGACTTCGCTAACTGCAGACAAGGTGGTCGGAGCAATTGAGTTACGCCCAGGGAATCCCAAAGTTGTGCATCACGCCTTAGTGTTTCTTGACTCCAACGGCGCAGCTAGAAAGTTAGACGAGAAGACAAAGGAGCCGGGCTATCAAAGCTTCGGGGGTCCGGGATTCTTTCCGACCGGCAGTCTGGGCGGGTGGGCTCCGGGCGGGACTCCGGTTTGGTTACCGGATGGTGTAGGACGGTACTTCCAGAAGGGGTCTGACATCGTCTTGCAACTGCATTATCATCCAACCGGGAAGGCAGAAACGGATCGATCGAAGATCGGGATTTACTTCTCCCGAAAGCCCGTCACCCGGTTAGTCGGAGGAATCGCGCTAGAGAATTGGGAGATCAAAATTCCGGCCGGGGAAAAGAAGTACCGGCGGGAGAGTAGCTACGTGTTGCCGAAAGAGGCGACCTTCCTTTCCGTGACACCGCATATGCACCTTCTGGGTCGAGAAATGAAGGCGGATGCGACTCTTCCGGATGGGAAGAAAATTCCGCTCGTTTGGGTTAAGCAGTGGGATTTCCGGTGGCAGGATACGTTCGTTTTCAAGAGTCCGATTCGCCTGCCGAAAGGGACAAAGCTGGACATGTACTCAGTCCACGATAACTCGGAGGAGATGTCAACGAACCCCTTCACTCCGCCGCGCGAGATTGTTTACGGTGAGGGTTCAAACGACGAAATGAGTTTGTGCATCTTTGAGATCACAACCGACCACATCCCGGATCTATTGGAGCTGATAGCGGATGACGGACGGCACCGGAAGGTGCTGGAACGTGCGATTGAGCTCACGAAAAAGGGCGGAGGTTGAGGTTTGGGGACGCCTGGCATACGTAGACTAAAAGTATGAAAGCGCGGTTTCGGGTGGGGTGTGTTCCTTATGTGAACGCTAGGCCCTTGGTGGCTTGTTTTGACCAGCCGAATGAGTTTGTTGAGGTGGTTTACGATGTGCCTTCGCGGCTTCCAGCGTTACTAGATTCGGGGGAGGTGGATGCGATTTTGGTTTCTTCCATCGAATATCTGCGGCGGGATGACTTAGTGATCGCGGCGGACGTGGGGATTATGAGCAATGGGCCGGTGGCGTCGGTTCGGATGCTGTCGAAGATTCCGTTGGAGGAGATCCAGACTTTGGCGTTGGACGAAAGCTCGATGACGAGCAATATGCTGGCGCAGATCATTCTGGCGGAGCGCGGGGTTCGGCCCTCGTTGGTGACCATGGCGCCGGATCAGGCAACGATGTTGGCGGCTTGTGATGCTTGCGTTTTGATCGGGGATAAAGGGCTTGAGGCTGATGGGACGGGGTTGGTGGACGTTGATCTCGGGGCGGCCTGGACGGAGTTGACGGGGGAGAGCTTCACCTGGGCGGTTTGGCTTGCACGTGCAGATAAGTTTCCTGAACCAAGATGGGATGAGGTTGACCACTTCCAATTACTTTCTCGAGTGCTGTTCATGGGGATGATCTGCGGTGGATTCCATGCCACTCACGCATTCCTGGATTTGGAGGCAAATTCACATTTTGGTCGACTTTCTGAGCTTCAACGGAAGGAGCGCAAAGCAATCGTGGTTGCGAGCGTCGCAAAAGAAGAACCACGAAGAAAATTCGTCATTGACGGAGCTTGCAGGAGATCGGGCTGGTCCCCAAAAATGGTTGAGGATTACCTCTCGCACAATGTTCGGCACAGCGGAAGCCTCTGCGCTTCGATAGAGGTTTTCCAGGAGTATCTGCTCAAATGGAACCTTCTGGATCACCAGCGACAACATACCAATCATCGAGGTTCAGACATCTTGGGCGAGGCGGTTCGTCGATTGATCCCTCAGTCGATCACACATTAACCGGCTGGCAACGTAACCAAACCTTAACGTTGACCCACTACTATTACTTAGTCATATGAAGCTCGGTCTTGCTCTTCTCGCGTTTGGTTTGATTGGTGGTCTCGGAGTTGCTCCGCAGGACATGGCTCCTAGTCAGGTGCGAATCTCCTACGGCGAGGACCCCACTCGGATGATGCGGGTGATGTGGCAGACGGCTACTTCGACCGCGACCCGGACAGTCGAATACGGCGAAACCGTAGAGCTAGGGATGATTGCGGCTGGGACTCAGCCGACATATGCTTATCAGACTGGCGCACTTGCCGAGGCGACGCTTTACAACCTGAAGCCCAAGACGAAGTACTTCTACCGAGTCGGCAGCAAAGAAGGCGGATTCTCGCCGATTCGAGAGTTCATGACCGCCGAGCCAGATCCGAAGGAGTTTGTTTTCACGGCTTATGGCGACCACGGCGTGACCCCGGAAGCAGTGAAGAATGTCGATAACGTGCTGTTCGAGAAACCGGCGTTCCACCTCATGCTTGGAGACATCTCGTACGCCAACGGCGTTCAGCCGATCTGGGACAAGTATCTTGAGCAGATCGAGCCGATGGCCAGCGTGATCCCGTTCATGATTACCCTCGGTAACCACGAGAACGAGAACATCACGGTGGATGGTAAGCGAGTCGATATTGGCTATGTGGCGACTCTTGCCCGCTTTGCGATGCCAGGCGCCGAGCATTGGTATACGTTCGACTATGGATGCGCTCGGTTTGTGTCGATCAACTCAGATGCCTACAAGGCGCCTGGTCACCTGGAGTGGCTTGATGCGACCCTTGCCGCCGCACGCCGCGATCCTAAGATCAAATGGATCATCGTTCTGCAACACCACCCCGTATATGGGACCTCGAAGGGGCGCGGAGACAACCAAGGGCTGATTGAGAACGTCGCCCCTATTTTCGATAAGTACAAAGTGGATTTGGTTCTTGAGGGCCACGATCACCATTACGAGCGGCAGTTCCCTATGCGCGCGAACGCGATTACCAGTAAGGATAAGAGCAAGTACAAGAAGGGCGTCGGAACGCTCTACGTGATCGAGGGCGGCGGCGGACGACCTAGCTACGACTTCACCGATCCGATTCCCGAGAAGTGCGCGCTCCGCGAGAAGACGAACGGTTATGTGCGAGTGAAGGTGACGAAGAAGTCGATTTCGGTCGAAGCTAAGCGGCTAGACAGATCCTTGCTCGAGAAGTTCGAGATCAGCGAGTAGTCTGATTCACGGTTATTCTCAGGAAATTGGTTTAGAATCTCATCATGCTCACTGGAGCTTTGGTGCTGATGTCGACGTTGACTACCTCGAAGGACTTTGCCCGCCGGGCGGCGGATTGGCGAAATGGGGCGGTTGTTTACCAAGTGATGGTGGACCGCTTTGCCCCATCAGCGAACCTTGAAGCCAAGAAAGACCTCTACGCTTCACCCAAGCGGCTTTTGCCTTGGACGACAGAGCCGAAGCAGGGAAAGAACAATGAAAAGCTGGGGATGTGGTCGCACGAGATCGACTTTTGGGGCGGGGATTTAGCCTCGTTCGAGTCGAAGCAGAGCTACATCAAGGAACTCGGGGCGGACGTGGTCTACTTCCTGCCAATCTTTGAAGGGTTCACCAACCACAAGTACGACACCTTGGATTACACCAAGATTGATCCGCAGCTCGGAACTCGAGAAGACTTAAAACGGGTTGTGAAGGGGCTTCACCGCGACGGGTTGAGGGTGATGCTCGATGGCGTTTTCAATCACCTCAGCCAGTACGCGCCGATGTTTACGTCGGCTCGAGAGAACCCACAGGACGCACGCCGAGATTGGTTCTTTTTTGACGAAAAGGGCGGCTACCGATCTTACGCGAATGTTCGAAACATGCCAGCTTGGAATCTGGAGAACAAGGCCGTTCGCGACTACCTATGGAACCAGAAATCGTCAGTGATTCGGCAGTATCTGAAGGACGGAATTGATGGTTGGCGGCTCGATGTTGCGTTTGAGGTTGGCCCAAGGTGGTGCGGGGAGATCACTCAGGCTGCGCATAAGGAAAAGTCGGGGTCGTGGGTCATTGGCGAGGTTGCTGGATACCCCTCGGATTGGTTCCCGCAGCTCGACGGTACTTACAACTTCACTCCGTTTGCGATCAGTCGGGCGATGCTCGACGGCAAAATGACTGGCGGACAGGCGAGCGTCGCGTTGCAACACATGGTCGAAGACGGTGGCATTGAAAACCTTCTGCGAAGTTGGGTTCACACAGATAACCACGACACGGCTCGGCTGGCTAGCCTGCTACCATCGGTTGAGGATCGGAATTTTGTTCGGACAGTTCAGTTCTTGGTGCCCGGCTCTCCGGTTTTGTACTACGGTTCAGAGCTTGGAATGGAGGGCAAGGACGACCCGATGAATCGGGCACCGATGCGATGGGACCTGGTGACAGATGCGAATCCTGATTTAGCTGCGACTCGCAAATTGGTTGCCTTGAGAAGGCAGTCCCCGGCTCTGCGTTATGGTGATTGTGCGGCTTTGGCAACGGAGAAGTTGTTTGGATTTGTTCGAACGACCGACAAGATTCGGGAGGCGGTGGTTGTGGTTGCGAATCCTACAAACAAACCCGTTACAGAGACATTTCCGAGCCGGGTCGGGCGGATTATGAGCTGGGGTGAGTTGGAAGACGCCCTGAGCGGGACGAAGTACCGGAGTGTCAACGGGATGCTTACCGTTACGGTGCCACCGAAGTCGGTTCAAGTTCTGCGGCCGATCACGACGGCGACCGACGGCATCAGCCGCTACCACAGGATTGATCCATGATTTAAGTAGAACTAGATGTGCTCAGCAGGGTTAATGGTTCGTCCCGTTGATTTCTCGACGGGATAGCTCGCACTCCGGTCGCTGAGCCACTTGCACATTTCCCGAGCCAGGCGTAGGTAGGTTGCTCGGCGCGCTTCGTTGGACACTCGCACGAGATCCATCGTCTCGCCGGGGTCGGCCTGCAGGTTATACATTTCCCACCTCTTATCGAGGTAGAAGAAGATCAGTTTAAAGTCGCCCTTTCGAATGGCGGAGTAGGGCTCCATCCCTGGGCCGGTAAGACCCCGATAGTGCGGATAGTGCCATACCAGCGTCCGGTCTGGGTTTTCCTTGGCACCCAAAAACTCAGTGGCGAGTGAATGGCCATCCACAGGGGGAGCATCGAGGCCAAGAAGGCTGAGAATTGTCGGAAAGAGGTCCGCGGTTACCACCGAAGTCTTTTGGAGAACGCGTCCCGCCGGGATGCCTGGGCCAGCGATCACAAAAGGAACTCGCGTGCCGCCCTCATAAGCACTCCCCTTTCCCGATCGAAGAGGGAGATTGTGCAAGTTTTTGGCGCCGCCGCGAGCACCTGCCGAGTAGCCCCCGTTGTCGCTTGTAAAGATGATGAAGGTGTTCTCCAGCTGGTTGTGCCGTTTGAGCTCGGCTTGTAGCTTGCCCACCGCGTTGTCAAAGGTTTCGACGAGACTTGCATAGGCTGCTTCGATCTTATCCAGACCAGCTCTCTCGTACTTGGCCACCAGGCGGTGGTTCGGCATGATCGGCGTGTGCACTCCGTACGGAGCGAAAACCATGAACAACGGCTTCTTGGCTTTTGCCGTCTCGTCTATGACCCGACTTGCCTCCGACGCCAAGGCATCATCAAGAAAGACGTCTTTGCCATGGTACTTATCCAACCCTGGAACATCGTTGGCTACTCTGGGTGCTCCCGGTTCGGATTTCTTGGAAGCAAAGTTGTCCTTGCCATAGTAGCTGTTCGGATGCCCAAGGCCTCCACCTGCAATGTTGATTTGGAATCCGAGGTTCTTTGGTTCAGCGCCGGGTGAACCGACTGCGCCATAGTGCGCTTTCCCAACGTGAGCGGTGACGTACCCCGCGTCCCCCAAAACTGCGGGGAGAGTCTTATAGTCACCCGGCTGCAGGCCTAGGGAGTTCCACTTCAACTCAGCGACGGACGGGTGGTTTGGGTCGGTGTCTCCCCCGTTCGAAACCCAGTTTGTGATGCGGGTTCGAGCGGGTGACAGTCCAGTCATGAGAGAGGTCCGGGATGGGGTACAGACCGTTGCCGAGGAGTAGGCTTGATTGACAGTCAACCCACGACTCGCGAGGCGTTGTACGTTTGGGGTTTGGAAATGTCGCCCGACCAGTTTGTGGTCGAGACCGAACTTCAACGAGGTGTCCTGCCAGCCCAAATCATCAACCAAAACGACAATGACATTCGGACGATTAGGTTGGACGATTCCTCCTAAAACTGTTGCGACAACCACAAGTCCGATCATTTGAATCCGATTCTACTTGCTCGCTTTCGGTTGTTAGACTTCGCGAGAGAGATAGACTCTTGCCATGCATTGGGAATCGACGGATAACTTCGGGAACTTGTCGATCGCAACTTCCTCGGCTACGACCCTAGAAGACTTGCGAGTTGAGTTGGAATCGATGATCGACGTTGTCTTCGCCCGCACTCCCGAAGGGGTGGCATTTAGCGTCGATAAGAGCTACCAAGAAATCGCGGCACCTAGCGATCAGCAGGTAACCCACGTGTTGACGGTCCCACTTTTGGCATCAGTAAGCACCGAGGATGTGCAGGCAACGTTGCGAGATGTCCTTGCCCAACTGGGTCGTGAAGCGACAGTCCAGGGAACCTGGTAGGCACTTATGGTATCATAGTAGTGCCGCCGAACTTTACACACTCCTTTGCGTGCGGCTTTTTCTATGCCAAATACCCAAAACCGGGGCGCATCGCGTGGCGATGCCTCACCCAAACGATTCCGAAAGTACGCCGCACCTACAACGATTACGGCGCGAAATTCGGATCGACCTTCACGACCGCGACACGAGTCCACTGCGGTTGTGGAGACTGCCATCGCCCCGATGGCCTTCACTGCACTTGGACTCCCTAACTGGCTTGCTAGTCGGCTTACCCCGATGGGCATTTCTGAGCCTACAGAGATCCAAGGAGCAGCCATTCCGGTCGCTTTGACGGGTGTTGATGTGGTTGGCCTTGCTCAGACGGGAACGGGCAAAACGCTTGCGTTTGGCCTGCCAATGCTTGTGAAGCTTGGTCAATACGACCAAGGGTTGGTGCTTGCACCTACTCGTGAGCTTGCCGCTCAGATTCAAGAGACGTTCCAGAAACTCGGAGTGCGAACCGCGCTTCTCATTGGCGGAGCGCCAATGGGCCGGCAGGTAAGCCAACTTCGTTCGAATCCTAAGGTCATCGTTGCGACCCCAGGTCGGCTTGCGGATCACCTTTCGCAACGAACTATAAATCTCCGAGATGTTCGCGTTGCGGTGCTTGATGAAGCTGACCGAATGCTCGATATGGGCTTCATTGGTCCAATTCGAGACATCCTCAGCAAGACTCCTCCAACACGGCAGACGCTGTTGTTCTCGGCAACGTTCCCGGCGGAAATTGAGCGACTTGCTTCAGAGTTCATGCGTGATCCCGAGCGAATAGAAGTCGCAAAGCAAGGTACCGCTACGGAGCTTGTCGAGCAAGAGCTTTTGGTTCTCCAAAAGGACTCGAAGCCTGAGATGCTCCGCAAAATCGTGTACGAAGAGAAGGGCACCATCCTGGTGTTCTCTCGCACCCGACACGGAGCGACCAAGCTTGCAAAGGCGATGCGGAACGATGGTCACACGGCTGCCGAACTGCACTCCGACCGCACTCTCGCTCAGCGCATGAGTGCCCTGAAGGGCTTCAAGACGGGCGAATACCGAGTCATGGTTGCGACTGACATCGCCGCTCGCGGAATCGACGTCAAAGGAATCTCCCTCGTCGTGAACTACGACGTACCAGAGAATCCGGAGGATTACGTTCACCGAATCGGTCGAACGGGTCGAGCTGGTGCTAAGGGCCGAGCAGTCATGCTTGCCTCGCCAGACCAGCACCGAGACGTTCGTGACATTGAGAAGCTGATGGGAATGCAACTTGCAATCTCTGAAGATTCCGAATGTTCGCTCCCTGCCCCGCGCACCCATGGCGGGCGACCAGGCCAAGGCGGAAACCGCCCGAGCCGAAATCGCGGTCGAAAGACTGGTGCCTGGCGCGGCGGAAACGGACGCTAGAGTCCACTAATTGGAACGGTTAGCTCGATGGGCTCCGTTCGCTTGGGAATGAGCTGATTAATCGTAATCGGCTCAAGCCCTTGAAACTTCGAAAGGAAGGGAATGTTCTCCCGATCCATAATCTGGTCTCCCGGCGTAAACATGATTCGCGCGGAGACCATTTTTTTATCCTTTGTCAGGAACTCCATGCCGTGCTCGTGAACCGATTTGAGGTTCGTACAAGTCACCATCACACGCGGACCGTTGGGAGTCTCGGCTCTCTTAAATGTGATGTAGCCGGTGTTCACATAGAGCTTGGGGAAGCCATCCGGTTGCATCTCACGCTCTACTTTGACCTCCTCGCGTCGATACACGTACACCCGGCCTCGAATGACCACTTTCGCCCCTTTTGTGAGGACGTTGGCAGGCACTTCCTCGATGAGCTTTTCGCTAAACGTCGATCTTGGCTGTGAGATCGGAAGAAGCGTTCCATCCGTGTTGCGGATAAATGACTGAGCTTCGAACCGAATGACCTCATTGGAGTGCATCTGCCCTCCTGCGCTCAAAAAGGTTTTGAGCTTTCCATCGACGACCTTGGCTTCACCATTAACATTAAATCCTGAAGCACGAGCTGACGCGCTCCGAGGAAACTCAACATTCGTGGGCACAGGAACTGAGCTCGTACGACGATCTAAGATCACGAGGGTCGCGCCCGCAACGGCAACAATTGCCAAGATGCCGTAACCGTTTGTTCCTCGCACGACTACTAGTTTGGCACTTTTGAACCTATTCTTGCCTCATCCTGGTATCTACCTGCGACAAGGACAAACCGAAAACTAGATCAGTTGCATGTCACTGAGTAGGGAGCTTAAGGATGAAGGGTCAAACTCGGCGCGTGTTCGTGCGCTCAGTGACGGCGTATTTGCCATCGTTCTCACGTTCCTTATATTCCGGCTTGATATCGCAAAACTAAGCGACGCTGCTTCAGATCGAGAGATTATCAACGCGATCAAAGAGCAAGCTGCTCCCCTACTCGGCTATATCTTGAGCTTCTTCATCATTGGCGGCTTTTGGATGATGCACCAACGGGTTTTCCGTCATCTGTCAAAGTTCAACCGCGAGCTTTACTGGTTGAACCTGCAGTTCCTGTTTTTCCTTTCCATCTTGCCACTGACGACCTCGATCCACTCTGGCAACCATGAGCTTCGGGTTGGATGGTGGCTCTATGCTGGAAATGTCACAGTTGCTGGTCTGGGGCTTCTCGGTCTATGGCTACGCGCGACCAGGGATTCTTTGTTAGATGGTGCGGTGGACCATGTCGTGAAAGCCTTTTACATCTGGCGACTTGCGACGATTCCGCTCGTGTTTCTTGTATCAATCTTGGTTTCTTTTCAGAATGTGATTCTGGCCCAATGGGTTCCATTGGCCGTTCCGGTCGTTTCTTGGGTCGTTCATAAGTTCTTCGAGCGCCAGGCGGACTCGAATGTGATCAAGTTGGACATCGCAGCTTAAGTACAGTTTCCGCTCCAGTACACTAGGGCGGTGTCGGAATCGCACTTCACCTTCCCAATTCGCTCGGACAAATTGACGATGACCTGTTCGGTCAACTCTACGGTTTTCGATGCCCAAACCGAGTTTCAGCGGGTCACGATTCTGGACACCGAAGTTTACGGAAAGGCACTTTTGCTTGATGGCCACATCCAACTAACCGATTTTGACGAGAAGGCTTATCACGAGGCGTTGGTACAGATTCCAGCCCTCAATCTGCCCTCGTTTACGAAGGCGTTGGTGATCGGCGGAGGCGATGGCGGAGTGATTCGCGAGCTTTGCCGACATGCGTCGGTGACGCAGATCGACATGGTCGAAATCGATAAAGGTGTAGTGGACGCCTGCCGACAGCACATGCCTTCCCTTTCGAACGGAGCGTTTGACGACTCGCGAGTCAGGCTGCACCTCACTGACGCCTTTGCCTGGGTGAAGTCAGCTTCAGACCAGTATGATTTAATCGTCGTTGATTCGACCGACACCTACGAGGACGAAGAGGGAGAGATCAGCGAGATGCTTTGGACTTCGGCGTTCTACACTGACCTACTTCGGTTGCTGTCACCCGATGGCTTTGTAGTGACACAGGCCGACAACCATGTCTATTGCCCGTATTCGTCTGAAGACGTTCTAGAACTCTTCGGATCCGTCTTCCCATCGAAAGGCTTCTATTTTGCGCTCGTTCCTTCCTTTGGCGGTTTTTCGGGATTCGTTTGGGGATCGAAGGGCGCAGCACCAGCGCCGAAATGGTCGGTTGAGTTCGATAAAGGTTGGTCAACACTCAACGAATCGACTTACAATTTGGCATTCGCTGATCTGAAGTTCTAATCGAGTCGGTAACATCCGGCAATGTATCTTCCGGTCTTGCTTGCCGTTCCGATGGCTCGACCAAACATCGTTCTGATCTTTTCGGACGATCACGCTCGGCAGGCAATTTCCGCTTACGGTTCAAAGGTCAATCGGACGCCGAACATTGACCGACTAGCTCGAAGTGGCGCGCTGTTCGAGCGGCACTACACTTCAAACCCGATTTGCGCTCCAAGCCGAGCGACCCTCCTTACGGGAAAATACAGTCACCTCAACGGGCATAAAGATAATGGATCAGCCTTCGACGGCAAACAGTCCAATGTCGCGAAACTCCTACAAGCCAGCGGCTACGACACGGCGTGGATCGGCAAGTGGCACCTCGTTTCTGACCCAACCGGATTCAATCACTGGGAGATTCTTCGGGGTCAGGGGGAATACTACGACCCGACCATATTGTCCGCTTCGGGAACCTCAAAGGCGAGTGGTTACACCACAGAGGTCATCACAGAAAAGGCACTTGGCTTTCTAAGAAAGCAACACGACAAACCGTTCTTCATGGTCGTTGGACACAAAGCCCCCCACCGGCCCTGGGTGCCTGGACCAAAGAACCTGGAGATGTTCAAGAATACTGTTTTCCCTGAGCCGAAAACTCTTCGGACCGATTACGCGACGCTTGCCTCAGGCGCGAAAACTGTTGGCATGGGAGTCGGCTCTAATCTGAATCCGACGAGCGATCTTTACGTTGGCAGAGCACCGACGACCTCGGTAACGAGCTACCTAGATCTTTGGAGAGCGACTTACTCGCGCGAAGACACGGAGTACACAGAGTCGCTCAAAAAGGGCGACTTGGTCGGTGCTAACTACCAGCGGTACATGAGGCAATACTTGCGCTGTGTCCAGGATGTCGACACCAGCGTCGGGCAACTGATGGATGCCCTTAAAGAAGCTCGACTTGATAAGAACACGATCGTGATCTACGCGTCCGACCAAGGCTTCTTCCTTGGGGAGAAAGGGTGGTTCGACAAGCGGTGGTACTACGAGCCGTCGGCGGGAACTCCGCTGGTGATTTCTGCGCCAGGAGTGAAGGCTCGTCGGATCAACAGCCTCAGCGAAAACGTCGACCTCGCACCAACCCTGCTGGATTTCGCCAAGTGTGCTCCTGATCCGCTCATGCAAGGAAACAGTCTAGTTCCCACGATGCAGTCCGGGAAGGGTGAGAAAGCGTTCGCCTACGGGCATTTCTACGAGAACAACGACCCCGAGCATAAGGTGCCGAAGTACGTTTCGATTGTCGGTGATCGTTACAAGTTGATTTGCTACTACGAGTTGCAGGAATTCGAGTTGTTTGATGTCAAATCTGATCCAGATGAGTCGAAGAATCTCTGGGTTGATTCATCCACACGAGGGGTCCTCAAAGGGCAAATGTATCAATCTCTGATCTCAAAGATGCGCCAGGTCCGAGAAGAAGTTGAAGTCATCCAGAAAGTGAGAGAGTGCCCCAGGTAGTCCACCCCAACTGTAACCCCCGCTCCGGTATCCTGAACCTAGCAGTTTCACATGGATTATCGACGCAGTTACATCAAGCAGCTTTTTGAACTTGCCCCGGGCACCGATGCGACCGCATTCGGATGGGTTAAAACCCGACGGGACAGCAAGGGTCTCTCGTTTGTTCAACTGAATGATGGTTCAACGTTCAAGGACCTGCAGATCATTGTCGACGCTGGCGTGATTGATGATGACCTGCTAAAGAAGGTCACCACTGGCTCCTGTGTGGCATTTAAGGGGGTGATTGTCGAATCACCAGCCGCAGGGCAGGCGGTTGAGCTGAAGGCTTCTTCGCTTGAGATTTTTGGAGAGGCCGACCCGCTGACTTATCCGCTTCAGAAGAAGGGAGCGACCATGGAGTTTCTGCGAGAAAAGGCGCACCTTCGGGTGCGAGGAAACACCTTCGGCGCGGTATTCCGCGTTCGAAACCAGCTTTCTCAAGCCGTTCACCAGTTCTTCGATAAGAGAGGGTTCCATTACATCCACACTCCGATCATCACCGCCAGCGACTGCGAAGGCGCGGGGGCGATGTTCCAAGTCACGACAGCAATGGAGCATAGCGAGGAAGGCTATAAACTCGTTCGCAAAGATCCTGCTGACGACTTCTTTGGCAAGCCGTCGTACTTGACGGTTAGCGGTCAACTAGATGCAGAGACCTTGGCACTAGGTCTTACCAACGTCTACACCTTCGGTCCAACTTTCAGGGCTGAAAACTCTTCGACCAGCCGGCACCTCGCTGAGTTCTGGATGATCGAGCCAGAAATGGCTTTCTGCTCGCTTGAAGGTGATATGAACCTTGCCGAAGAGTTTTTGCGCGAGACGATTCAGCATGCTCTGGATCATTGCGGAGCCGATCTCGAGTTCTTCAACCAGCGCATCGAGCCAGAGCTCTTGAAGACTCTCACTCACGTTGTAGAAAGCGGTTTCGAACGAATGACTTACACCGAGGCAGTCAAGCACCTTGAGGCGAGCGGTGAAAACTTTGAGTATCCAGTGAGTTGGGGTACTGACCTCCAAAGTGAGCACGAGCGATGGCTCACTGAAGTCAAAGTCGGACGTCCGGTGATCCTAACGGACTATCCCAAGGAGATCAAGGCGTTTTACATGAGGTTGAACGACGACGGAAAGACCGTGCGAGCGATGGACGTCTTGGCTCCGCGAATCGGAGAAATCATTGGAGGCTCCCAGCGCGAAGAGCGACTGGACGTACTGGAGCGGCGTATCTTGGAAGCAGGGCTCCCGATTGAAGCGTACTGGTGGTACCTCGACCTGCGCCGATTTGGCTCTGTGCCTCATGCAGGATTCGGGTTGGGCTTCGAGCGGTTGATGATGTATGTGACGGGAATGAAGAATATCCGGGACGTAATCCCCTACTTCCGCACACCTGGCAACGCGGATTTCTAAATGGCAAAACGTCGCTTCCAAATGGACCCGCGCATCAAGCGCGAGCTCATGGGTCAGCGGCGTTTGCTGATGCTTGGCCTCATCTGCACAGGGCTGAGCGCGGCTCTGTATGGCTCTTCGATGGGCCTCATCCGAAGGCTGCTGAAAGACCTCGAAAAGATCGGGCAAACCAGGGCTCTTGAAGATTTCGACGCGATGAAAATCAGCACAGTGCTGATCATCGGAGTCTTTGTCCTTCGCTATTTTTTCACGAGAGGACAGACTTATTACCTTGCCGAGGCCGTAGCGAGGCTCACAAACGGCCTGCGCCAACGGCTATTGAACAAGCTCCTAAAGCTCCCCGTAACCTATTTCAATGAAAAACGAGCCGGGTCGATCCAGAGTGTTCTGACCAATGATGTCAACGTCTTTCAATCTGCTGTTCAGATTCTGAGAGATTCAATAGAAGCACCCCTTAAAGCGGTCGTCGCTCTCATATTGATCATTTTCATCCAGTGGCAAATGGCTCTGATCACGTTCTTGATGATCCCCATCATGGGAATCATCATCCAGCGCAACGCAAAGAAGATGCGGATTGCGCAGAAGCAGGTCCAAGTTGACCTCGCGGAAGTCGGCGCGGTGACCCAAGAAGTACTCCAAGGTGTTCGGGTCGTCAAGGCGTTTGGAGCCGAGGATCAAGTGAATCGCGATTACGGCCGGCTCCTGCATACCAGCTTAAAGAGCCAGCTTCGGTCTGCCCTTCTGGTGGCTCGACTGCGTCCACTTGTTGAGCTACTCGGAGCTGTTGGACTGTGCGCCGCGATCCTCATCGGGGGTTGGCTCGCGCTGAGCGGCAACATGACTGTAAGTGATATGGCGGCGTTGGCATTTGCTCTTGACGCGATCAACCAAGGCTTCCGAGGAATCTCCAACCTCTCATCCACCTATTCCTCCGTCCAGGGCGCTGCGGACCGAATCTACTCGGAAATCCTTGACGTTCCGCTTCCACCCGAGCACACAGGTCGGCAAACTCTCGAAGCCATCAACGGCCTGATCGAATTTAGGGATGTCTCTTTCGTCTACCCAGACGGAACCTGGGCCCTTCGAAACGTCTCCTTTTCGATCCAACCAGGAACGTCGCTCGCGCTCGTCGGCCCTAGCGGAGCGGGTAAGTCAACGATTGCTGACTTGCTCCAGCGATTTTATGAGCCGACCAGTGGCTCCATCTTGCTGGATGGTACTGACATCAAGCATCTCGACGTCGCATGGCTCCGCAGCCAGATCGGGGTTGTTCCCCAACAGACCTTTCTCTTTGCGGGAGGCATCGACGAGAACCTCCGCCTGGGAACGCCTGACGCATCCGACGAGCAGCTCACAAAGGCACTCCAGATGGCCCACGCCGAAGACTTCTCACGCGAGTTCCGAGATCGAAATGTGCCTGTGCTCGGTGAACGCGGAGTTCGCCTCAGTGGTGGGCAGATGCAGCGCATCGCGATCGCCCGCGCTCTTGTCAGAGACCCATCGATCTTGCTCCTAGACGAAGCGACCAGCGCCCTCGACGCCGAAAGCGAAAAGGCGGTTACTGCCGCCCTTCAAGAGGTGATGGAGACTCGCACCACAATGTTTATCGCCCACCGCCTGACGACCGCCGCAAGAGCAGACTCAATCCTATTCTTGAAACGGGGCGAAGTCATTGAACAAGGCTCGCATTCCGAACTGATGGCAAAGAATGGCCAGTACTCCTTGCTGTTCAAAGCATTTAGCGATGGGCTGCTGGAGGACAATCTTGGCTGAACTCCGTATCCAAGACCTACAAGTCGGGAGAAAGGGAGTATTGATCGAACCGTTTTCGCTTGATCTTCGTCCCGGAGAAATTTTTGTTCTGTTGGGTCCGAACGGCTCGGGAAAATCTACGTTCCTCCAAACCGTTTGCGGGATGATCCGTCCGCAGGGTGGTACGGTGATGATCGACCAGAAAGATATTTCAACGATTCCGTTGTCTCAGCGATGCCAAAAGATCGCCTGGGTCCCTCAGGAAGAGTTTGTCGAATTCGGCTGGACGGCGAGGGAATTTACGGCACTTGGAAGAGCCGCATTGTCGGACTCCGTCTTCGAGTCGAAGAGTGACGCGGAGGCAACCACCCACGCCCTGTCATTGTGCGATGCGGCTCACCTGGCAGACCGTCCGCTTCATGAACTCAGTGGCGGTGAAAAGCAGCGAGTGCGTATTGCCCGCGCAATTGCCCAAGACGCAGATATTCTGGTTCTCGACGAACCTGCTAGCCAACTTGATGTTGCACATGTTCTGAGTGTCCTAGCGTTAGTAATCAACCTTGCCAAAGCTGGCAAGACGATTATCTTGACCGTACATGATGTCAATCAAGGTTTAAAGCTTCCCGCGAAGTGGGGATTCATCAATGAGAAGCGACTCGAAGTCTTCGAGTCGCTTGACGAGATTCATTCCTCGGAAGTTCTGAAGCGAACTTACGGCACGAACTTCCGGGTCATCGACCCAGAAACCGTTGTCGCGGTCACTTGTTATTGTCGTACCACTGACTAGACGTTGCTGCTGAGTTAGGAGTTGGTATGTAAACCTTGTCTTCTGGCTTGATAATCACCGGCGAGGCTGGCAATTCTCCTTCTTCGCCCGGCTTCGAAGGATCCTTTCGTTGTGCGACTGACTTAATCATTGCATTAGACAAGTCTCCGCTTTCACGCTTGACGTCTGTCTTTGGAGCGGGAGCGTTTGCCATTTTAGATGCCTGCTCGGCCTGCGCTCGCTCTTGGGCCAGTTTCATCTTTTCTTCCATCGAAAGATTCTCTTCGCGGAAGGGTTTAGCGGCGATCATGAGGCCGACTCCGGCGAAGACGGCGACGATAATGAGGGCGACAGGGGATTTGCGTTGTTTCATGGCGATTTGGAATAATTACGATCCGTTAGACTATTGTAGAAGATGTTGATGCTCGCAAGTTTCTTGCCAAGGAGAGTCCTAAGTTGAGAATTGCGATTGATGCTCGTCTGATTAGCGGAACGAATACCGGAGACAGCACCTATTGGACTTGCCTCGTCGACACTTTGATCCGCGAACATTCAGAACACGAGATTATCTTCTTTTCTAACAAAGCTCGACCGCGAGAAGTTCCGTTCGGCCCCCAATGCTCGTGGGAAGTGATTCCGGGCGACGGTCGACTATGGAGCCTTTTGAAGCTCCCCATGGCCGCGAGAAAGCGGAAAGCAGACCTGCTGCACGTTCAATACTCATTAAGTCCTCTCGCAAAGAACGGCGTGACGACAATCCATGACACCTCGTTCTACATCGGACCCGAATGGTTCTCAGCCGGCGATCTTCGATCGCTCCGGCGCTCGATCCCGCTCGCTGCTAAGGCCGCGAAGCGAATTCTCACTGTCAGCAACTCCTCCAAAGCTGAGATCGAAAGATTCATTCCTGCCGCAAAGGGAAAAGTCGTCGTCGCTTACAACGCTCGCCCTCAATGGATTACTCCGATTGAAGAACCGGAACGGGAGATGATATTGAAGGAGCTTGGTGTCAGAGGACCGTTTTTGCTTACCGTAGGAACCAACTGGGCGCGAAAGAATCAGGAACTCGCTGTAGCGGCGGCCAACGGCCTGCCGGATTCCCTACCGCACAAACTGATCGTCACTGGTAAAGCCACCCAAAAACTGGCGTCTTCTCGAGTTCAGTCGGTTGGATACGTCTCAGAAAAGCAACTCTCCGCGCTGTACTCGACTGCAGCCCTTTACCTGGCTCCGAGCCTTCATGAAGGGTTTGGAATTCCGATCATCGAAGCATTCGGTTGCGGATGCCCCGTAATGTGTGGGATTGGTGGAGCGATGCCCGAAGTCGCCGGGAGTGCAGCCAAGGTTATGAACTCGTATGCTGCTTCCGAGTGGACAGCGGCAATTACCGAGCTCCTCAGCGAGCCAAGTAAACTAGCAGATCTTAGCCAGAGGGGACTCGTTCGTGAGAAGCAGTTCACTTGGTCAGAGTCGGCTCGGCAGCACATTCGAGCCTATGAGGAAGCATGCCAACGTTCGACGAACGACTTTTAGACATTCTTGGAAATCCAAATCACCCAGACCGACCTCCGTTTAAGCGTGAAGGAGAGTTTTTGGTCTGTACGGTCACCGGAGACCGATATCCCATCGTCGAAGGCATTCCCCAGTTACTCCCAGAGGATAGAATCGTAAGCACCGATGAGTGAATCGATTTTCAAAATCCTCGTGCTTCACGGCCCGAACCTGAACCTCACTGGCTTTCGCGAGCCCGACGTCTACGGAAAGAAGCCGCTCGATGACATCGACGATGATATCAAGGCCGAGTGTGCGAGGCTGAGTATTGAATCGAGAATCATCCAATCCAACTCCGAAGGCATTCTCATCGACACCATCCAGGAGCACCGCAAGTGGGCCGACGGGATCATCATCAACCCTGGTGGCCTCACTCACTACTCGATCGCTCTGCGCGATGCGCTCTCCAGCGTTCGCCTTCCCGTCATCGAAGTTCACCTCTCCAACGTCCATGCTCGCGAAGAATTCCGGCACAAAAGCGTGATCGCGCCCGTATGTGTTGGTCAAGTAGTAGGATTCGGCGGGTTTAGCTACATTCTCGGAATCCAGGCTCTGTTGAATCTTCAAAAGGAAGTCGTTTAATGTCCAATCTCGTTCGCCTTCGCTCAGCTCTCGTCGCCGCAGGCGTCACTGCCGCTCTCATTTCTGCTCCAACGAATGTGTTTTGGTTAACCGGATTCACCGGCACATTTGGTTACGTGATCGTCACGGCGGATGATGTCGTCTTCTTAACAGACAGTCGCTACACGATTCAAGCTCAGGAGCAAGTTTCTGGGATGGACATCCGGAGCTTCGCGACACCCAAAACCAGCTTCCAAGCCCTATCGGAGATCTTCGCGGAACTCGGGATCAAGGAAGTCGGATTCGAGTCAGTCAACACCACCTACGGCCAGTACCTCACTTGGAGCGAGAAGCTTGATGGAGTTTTGCTCAAGCCACTAGGCGACGTTATCGAAAACCTGAGAATGGTCAAGTCGGAAGCGGAAATCGCTAAACTGAAACGTGCATGCGAGCTAACGGACGCCTGCTTTAGCCATCTCGTCAGAATGATTCAGCCAGGACTATCGGAGCACGAAGTCCAGCTTGAGATGGAGTTTTTCATTCGCCGCCAAGGCGGCCATATGTCGTTCGAGCCCATCGTTGTCTCCGGCCCCAACAGCGCACGCCCACACGGAAAGGCCACCGAGAAGCTGCTCGCCAACGGCGAATTTCTTACCATGGACTTCGGTGCGCAGCTTGATGGCTACTGCGCAGACATGACCAGAACCGTCGTCGTCGGAAAAGCCGATGAGCGAACCCGCGAAGTTTACAACCAAGTTCTCAAAGCTCAGCTTGAATCCATCAGCATGATGAAAGCGGGAGTTGTTGCAGAAACCGTAGATGCCAGGGCCCGTGAAGTCTTCGACGAAATCGGACTTGCCAAGTACTTCGGCCACGGCCTCGGTCACGGCCTCGGAATCCTCGTTCATGACACGGGACGCCTCGGCGTCGGCAGCAAAACCGTACTCGAACCCGGTCAAGTTTGGACAGTCGAACCCGGCGTCTATCTGGAAGGTTGGGGCGGTTGTCGCATCGAGGACAACGTCGTTGTCACCGAGACTGGCGTGATCAACCTCACCGGAAGCACGAAGGAACTCCTAGAGTTGCCTCTGGCATGAGCACCCAGCCCTCCGGACTCAGGATCGAGAATCTCGCCCTTGTCAAAGGCGGGACGAGCCTGAGTCTTGAGGTTTCGCCGGGCCAGGCGGTGGCAATTGTCGGCTCCGCTGGGTCTGGCAAGACAGCATTGCTCAGAGTCCTCGCCGGACAACTGCGACCAGCTCTCGGCTCATTCTCGGCAAACTCAGATCTGCGATTGCTCGACGAACGCCAGATTCCTAAACGCGGTCGAATCGATTCTCTTGCCCGCCTCAAAGGTGGTGCCTCAGCGGCTTCTCGAGCCAGCGAGGCGCTGACCACTTGCGGGCTTTGGGACGCCCGCGCAAACTCCGTCTCGGACGCCAGCCCCGGCCAGCTCGCTGCGATGTGCCTGCTGCCAGCCTTTTGCGAGCATCATCAGATTGTGATGATCGACATGTTGGCAGATCTGGTCGATCTCAAAACCCGCCACAATGTTCTGAGCGGCCTTCAGAAAAGAAGACACGAGGAAGGGACCATCCACCTCATCGCGACAAATCAACCTGACATTGTTGAGCAGTGCGATGGTGTTGTGGTGATGAAAGACTCAAGTTTCCGAGCTTCTTCTTCAATCGAAGCCCTGCGAGCAAGAACCGTTCCAGGGGAAGTCATCATCGAAACCACCCGATCTCACGCAATTCGATCGATGATTGAGCCCTTTGCGATTAAGGTCACCGAGATTCCTGAAGGACTTCGTGTCGAGACCTTTGAAGGTCAGGAGCTAGCCCAAAAGCTACTCATCGAAGGTTACGGAGACGTCCACTGCACGCTCATTCGCCGACCTTCGCTGGCAGACGTGCTCATCACCCTACTCTGACCGATTGCGTTTTCGCTTCGCTTCCAACAGCGCAGAGCCTGCGCTATCCGGGTTAAAGACCTGTTCCTCGGTAACCGGGCTGGCTGGCGGCGATTCCGCCTTCGTGATACTCCCCACCGGTTTGGGTCGGCTGGGCATCACAACCGTTGCCTCGGCAGGTTTCACTACAGTTTTTGCGCGTTTAAGGTTCTTCAAACGAGCGACTTCTGCGCTCTCTTTCTGGTTTGGCTTCCGCTCAAACAGCTTCCAGAAAGGCACCGAAATACGGCGGTTTGCGATGTCCAACGGCAAGATAGCGAGCGCGATCATCAGCAGGATCGGCCAAATCTCGGAAAGGGATTCCCCCGGAATCGCTACCTTTCGATGCACATCGTCGGGCTTCTCTAGCCTCTTGCCTCCCGTCGCTTTTGCGATCTCATTTAGCAAGCTGGAATTTGTTTTCAGAACCCGGTATTCCGCAGGATAGGCAACGGAAACCCCTGCCGTTTGAACCCGGCTTCCTCCCTTTCCATCTGACTCGACAACGCTGACGATGTAACTACCCGTCGCTCCTACATTAAACTCGCCTTCATAGGTGCCGGGAGCGGACTGAAGCAGGGACAGTTCCTGGCTCTTGCCGTCCGGCGAAGCCACCCTGACCGGGGTCTCCGGCGCATCCAAAAGATTTCCGTTCTTATCTCGGCCTACGACGGTCACTTTAGACTTCCCGCCCGCCTCTGTCACCGAGACCTGATAATTGTTTTGCGGTGCCTGGCGACCAATGGCCCGAACCTGTTGCGACCAAAACGTCCCAAATCCCTCCCATCCAACCCAGCCCTTTGCCCAACGAGCCTTCGCATCGCTGGTAAACGCCATCGTCTGAGCGAGTCCGGCTCGACCGTGAAGCAGAAGCGGGTCATCCTTCTTCGTCTTCAAAATTGTTTTCGCAAGCGGCTTTGCTTCTACCAGGTCATACGCGAGAAGCGGTGGAGAACCAGATTCCAACACGCCCTGAATTGACTCATCAAGTTGGGTGATCTTTGGTAAAAATGCACCTTCCTCAATGGCGCTTCGCGACATGATCGAAGTGTCTTGCGTAAAAATAGCCGGCAGCTGGTTTGCTTTCAGTGCCAAATAGTATCGTCCCCCGCCAAGGGCTGCCAACTTCCTAAGATTCGCCACATCCTTTCCATCACCAATCGCAACAACCGAGGTCGTAATCTTCTGCGCTCGCATCCGTAGCGCAGTCTCAAAAACTCCGTCCCAATCCGTCGAATCTCCACCGTCGGCCAGAAGAATGAAGTGCCGAGTCTTGCTCGGTTCGTTTTTCAGAACCTCTTCGGCTTTCAGGATGCTTGGTCGAACGTAGATTCCGCCGCCTGTAACCGCTAGCTTCCGAGCCCCCATAATCGCGTTCTCTTTGTTCGCCGCGCTCTGCATAGGAGCCACAATCTCGATACCGTCGCTACTCCCGGCAACCCCAACACGGTCCATGGGACCCAGCATCTTGATCGTCTCTTCTGCTGCTCGTGAGGCGAGTTTGACTTTCGGAACCCCGTCCTCTATCGCGCCCATAGAGCCTGAACAGTCAGCAAGGATGAAAACCGACGCCGCCGCCAAAGACTTCTTCTGCCGAATGTTGAGATCAACTGGAAGCGCTTCGATGACTGGCGAACCGTACCAGCCACCCGGCAAAAACGAATCTTCGCCGCCGACCATCGCGAGTCCGACGCCGCTATCCCTCGCGGCCCCGACAAGAGATTCCTGAAAACTGGGCGGCACCAACGTGGCATTGATGTCATTCAAAACGACGCTGTCGTAAGACTGAAGCTGCTCGGGGCGGCTGGGGAGCGAGCCGGGGAGGGCAAGATCGACGCTGAGTCCAGATTTGAGCAATGCGTCGAAGAGGGATTTGTCCTTCTCGTTAGCTTGAACAAGCAGAAGTTTAGGGCGCCCTCTGACGTTGATGAATCCTGCCCCGACATTGTTTCGCGGATCTGTGTCGCCGCTCGCCTGAAGCGTGGCTCGGTACCGAACCAGCCCAACGTTTTTGACGACCTGTTTGACGATGATCGAGTTGCGTCCGTCCTGCAGAGCAACTTGTTTCCGGTCGACAATCGTGCCATCTCGATCAATGGTGAGGACTCCAGAGGCGACTCCCTGTGAGTCGATTTTGACCGTCAGGTCGAAAGGTTGGTCCTCCTTCCCCGAATCTGGAAGCTCGAGACTTCTCACCAGGGCTTCGGCTCCCGACTTCTCACCACCCATCGCGACGAAGTCCAGGGAGATCTTGTCGGTCTTCGCGGCAGTAGCAGCCGCGCGAACCTCGCCGCGAGTCTCATTTCCGTCGCTGAGGATCACCGCGCGGCGAGCCTTGCCGGTTGGGAACATTGCGCTTGCCAGGCGAACCGCCCCGGCAAGGTCGGAGTTGCTCGCTTCTACTTGCGATTCAATTCGCCGTACCTCTCGGCGACCTGCGGGAGCAGATTCAATCAAGGCGTTCGCACCAAATGCGACAACTGCGGCCTGGTCGCCGTCGGGCATCTTGGCGACCGCCTGAGAGATGAACTCCTCTTGCTTCTGACGGTCGATATCCCGTATCGAGTCCGATCTGTCGACGAGGAAGACTGTACATGCCCCCTGGTTCTGCCTGTACAAGATTGGCCCCATAAGAGACATGGTGACGGAGAGGTACAGCAAGGACCGCAGGACAAATGCGACTCGCTTACGCCGCTTTGCCATTCCCCGAATCATGCGATGACCGAGCAAGAGACTCAGGCCCAAAGGCAGGAGCAGAAGCGCATACTCCGGTGACGCGAACCGGATCAACTCTTCCTCGCATAGAACCACCACTCAAAGGCAAGAATGCCAAGGGCGGCGAGTGCCAGGTAACGCCAAATGTCGGCAAGGCGATACGGAGTTTGAGTGGTCTTCACCGGACTTTGGCCGAGCACGAGATCGGGCTTCACCGCAATATCGGATTCTGTGTCAGATCGCAAATTGACGGTCAGTTTCTGATCACCAAGCCTGTACTGGCCCGCTTCCTGGAGGCCGGGAAGCGTGATGACTCCATCCGTTGGCTCGAGCTCGCGTGTTCCTTCGGCTGGAGTTTTTAGCGAGATTTTGTTACTCGTTCGATAGGCAAAGCTTCGGCCCGTAGAAGTCACCATTTCGCCTCCCTGAGAACCTGATCCGACGAAGTCGAGTAGGTTGGCAACGAAGATAGGGAACCCAACTTGCAGCGGAAAATCGCTATTCATCGGCTCGAACCCAACCCAGACTCGCTTCTGCTCACCTTCCAGGATCGCGACGATAGGGCGGTCTTTGCTTGATGCTATGACAACCGCTTCAGCCGGGATATCGAGTTTTTTTGAGGAGTCGATGTAGAGGCTCTCCAAGCCAGTTCCCGCCAACAGCGGGTGAGCTTTGACATCATCGGCCGTAGGTCCGTCGATCTTCGCGGAGCCGTTTCCGAGCGAGATCACGCCTCGGCTCTCGACCGGCTGAACCGGGACGCCATCGAAGATAATCAGATCGTACTTTGAAGGCTTCCCTTTGCCCTCGCTAAGAGGTAGTTCTTTCGCTGTATCTAAGCTCACCCTGGTATCGAGCAGCAATGCGCGCTCCAAAAAGGGGTCACCTTTTGACACGAGCAGAACTGTTAGATTCGCATTGGGATCAACGAGAGTCGTCAGGCGGTTGTCGGCTGCGAGGAGGTCGTTCGTTGAGCTTTCGGCTCGCAGCACCTTTGTTCCAGCGGGCGCGAAACAACGGATTCCTGCGGACTTGAGGCTTGGGATCGTGAGCTTTCGCGCTTGGATGAGCTTGTTGTCCGCGTAGATCGCCACCTCGGTTTTCGCTTCGTTCAAGCCAAAGTTCTTGACGCCGCAATAGACTTCCGTCCCTTTGGGACTCTTGGTTGCGCCGAGCGACTGAATAGCAAGATTCTCCTGACGTGAGCCGATGCTCTTGTACACCACGGCAGCCTTGCCAGGAGAGAAGTCGGTGATCTTTGTAAAACAGCCGTCAGAGAGAATGAGAATTCTTGCGCCATCAATCCCGCTGACCAGAGCTGCGGCAAGCCGCAATGCTTCCGCCATATCGCCCTCGGTATCGGTGGGCTTCAGTTGACTCAAAGCCGCTCGGTGGGCTCCGGTGTCGTTGGAGAGCGGACTCACTACCTTCGGAACGTTTGCGGCTGTCAAGATCGCGATTTGATCTCCGATCCCTGCGGACGAAACCGCTTCGTTAGCAAGATTCTTGGCCTGTTCAAGCCGATTGGGACTCACATCGGTCGCTCTCATCGAAGCAGAATTGTCGATGATGATGACCGTCGTCGTTCCCAGCAAGCCCTTCTGCTTGAACTGCGGTCGAGCCAAAGCTAGGCAGGCAAGTGCCGCGATCAATAATTGAAGAACAAGGAGCCAGTTGAACCGGAGTTTTTGGAAGAGGCTGTTCGCCCGAATCTCCTCGGTGTGGCTCGGCCACAAAAAGCTGGCGGGAATTCGCACGTCCTGGCGACGCATCCGGAGCAAGTAGAGCGCCAATATCGTTCCGCCGAGCGGCGCAAACAGCCACAATAAAGCTGGATTCTGGAAGCTCATGCAAACCACCTTTCTGGCTTCATTCGTCGGCTGATGGTGTGCTCCAAGCTTTCGCTCGTCTGGACCAGGATGTACTTACCACCAGTGCGCTGAACGGATTGGCGGATTGCCTCAACATGAGCCTGGAGGTTGGTTTTGTAAGCGAGCAAGGTATCTCGATTGATGGTGATCTCTGCGATCTGTTCATTCTCTGAATCGATCAGCCGAAGATCTCCTTCGAGGTCGGGATCGATCTCGCCGTCGTCCAAGATTTGTGCCATCCATACTTCGAAACCTCTACCACCGAGTGCACGGATCGTTTGTGGAAGGGCTTCATCAAGGCCATCTGATACAAGAATCACCAATCCGTTCTTGACCGATCCTTTGAGAAGTATCTGGGCAGCCTGGCTGACTGACTTCTCTCCAGTCTCAAGCTTTTCGAGGCGTGAAAACAGGTTCCGAGCATTTGATCGCCCCCGAAGCGGCTGTTGAGGCGGCGCTGAATGGGAGCCATTCACCAACCGAACGGCGTCCCCGCCGATGAGGGCGATGGTTCCAATTGCGGCAGCAACTTTGGCCGCGACTTCTGCCTTTTCCGGTTCTCCAAACTTCATGCTTGCCGAGTTATCGACCACCAGATACAAGATCAGGTCCTCCTCGTCCTGATAGGTTCTCAAAACAGGAGTTTCGAGACGAGCAAGGACGTTCCAGTCCAGATGCCGCAGGTCGTCGCCATCCGAGTAGTTGCGGAAGTCGGCAAACTCGATGCTGATCCCCTTTCGCTTACTCACCCGTTCGCCCTTACTCGCGCCCCGAAAGGCGCGACTCGGGTTGAGCCGCAGGCTTTCGAGCAGGCGGGTTTCGCGCGGACTGAGCATCGGTTTCAGACTCGAATCGTATCGCGATCTCGGCTTTCAAGGTGACCCAGAGCATCGGCGACGATTTGATCCGCCGTCACTCCATCCGCCTCCGCTTCGTAGTTCAGAATCAGGCGATGCCGAAGCACGGCGACTGCGGCTTTCTTGATATCATCCTTTGCGACGTTGAACCGACCGTCCAGTAGAGCCAGCACTTTTCCGGCTGAACAAAGACACTGAGCACCTCGTGGTGAAGTCCCATAACGTACATACTTCTGAACTAACTTCCCTGCCCCAGGCGAATCGGGATGGGTAGAAAGTGAAAGCTCCAAGGCGAAGTCCAACACTGCCTCCGACATCGGAACTTCTCGCGAAACCTGCCGCATGCGAATCACATCCTCGCCTGTGGCCACCGCCTGCAACGTCGCCGATTCGGTCCCCGTGGTACGCAAAATAACGCTTTTCAGCTCTTCCTTTGTAGGATATGGGACGATCAGCTTGAAGAAGAACCGGTCAAGCTGAGCCTCGGGGAGCGGATAAGTTCCTTCTTGCTCCACCGGGTTCTGAGTTGCCATGACAAGGAACGGTTCCGCCAGATCATGTCGCCTTCCGCCTACCGTCACCGACCGTTCTTGCATTGCCTCAAGTAGAGCAGACTGTGTCTTGGGAGTCGCGCGGTTGATTTCATCGGCAAGCACGATATTCGCAAAGATCGGCCCGCGCCGAAATTCAAACGAGCGATTCTCTCCCAAAATGTTCGTTCCGGTCACGTCCGCCGGCATCATGTCTGGCGTGAACTGGACGCGGGAGAAGTCGAGCGATAAGACGCTCGCCAAGGTTCGGACAAGCAACGTCTTCCCGAGACCCGGCATGCCTTCCAGCAGTACGTGCCCATTTGCCGCCAGGCCAATAAGGACGTTTTCAACGATGTTGTCCTGCCCGACAACCGCTTTCCCGACCTCGGTTCTGATGCGGTTGAAGGTTTCTCGAAACCAGATTGCGTCTTGTTCTGCCATGTTTTCCTACTTACTCAGGCTGTCGAAGTAGCGCTTAACCCGCGCTTGGTGCTGCTTTGGAATGTCTTGCTTCTTGAGGGCTGACTCGGCTTTCTGCTTGTAGCTGGGCAGAACCTTCTCATAAGGGACGCTTGATCGAGTGCCCTTAAACGTTGGGGCTTTAATCTCAAACGTCATCTCGGGGCCTGGTCGAAGTGGGTCGCGTTCGGTTGGAGCAAACGTTGGAGTCCCTTTGCCTTTTCCCTGAATCGGGTCGCTCTTATTCACGACGCCGCTGTCAAATAGCATCTGATCATTGTCCGGGCCGGGTCCTGGTCCGCCCATTCCCATTCCTAGACCCAATCCCATTCCAACGCCGTTGCACTGCCCCATCTCCTCAGCCTTCTTCAGCGCTTCCAAAAGCTGCTTCAAATACTCCTCGCGAACTTTGTCGTCATTGAGGCTTTTCAAGAAGTCTTCAATCTTCTTCCGCATTTGGGCCATCTGCTCTTTGGTCAGCTTGGGCTTCCACATGGTGTCTTCATCGCCTTTGGCGGCCTCTTTCAACTTCTTGCGCAACCGCTCAAGTTCCTTCTGAATCTCCTTCATGAGGGGGTCGTTCTGGAGCTTGGACAGAACATCGCGAGCCTCCTGTGAGAGCTTCATATTCGCAAGTTGCTTCTCGGCTTCGGACAGCTCTTTCTTGGCTTCTTCCATCGCCTTCTTGGCATCCGACATCTGCTTCTCAAGTTCCTTCTTCTCAGCCTTGCTCAGATTCGGATTCTGCATTTTTTGATTCAAGGAATCGAGCTTCTGCTGTAAGTCATCGACTTTCTGCTTCGCGCTTTCGGCTTTCTGCTGAGCATCCTGCATCTTCTGGTCAAACTCGCTCGGTTCCATGTGAACGTCCGACATGTTCACATCCGTCAGCCCAGCTTTCTCGAGTTCAGCCTTCTCCATCTTCTCCAAAGCACTTTCGCCCTTTTTGATGTCGTCTAAGGCCTCCGTCGCCTTCTGCTTGGCCAGCGCAGCAGCGTCCTTCGCCAGCTCCTCCTTCTTGATCATCGCCTGCTTCGGGTCGATCCGAGCCTTTTCGTAATCCTTCTGTAGCCTCATCAAGTCCTTCTGAAGAGCCTGAAGGTCGGGGGAGATTGCTTTCTTTTTCGAGCCCTCATCAAAAATCGCCTTCTTTAGGTTTTCGAGACGTGCGGCTTCCTTCTTCATCTCCGCTTGGTCGGTAGGGCTAACCGAAAGAGACAGGATGGAACTGGAACTGAGAGCGAAGATCAAAAACGCCACGCTCGCAGTTCCGATTCCCGAGTTCTGCAACCAGCCCCAACGACTCGGGAAAATTGTCTTCGGATCCGTGATTTCGATCTTTTGAAGCGCGTCTTGGCGCACCTCGCTCCCATACTCGTCGGTCTCGTCAAGCTCCATCGCAGTGCTCAGTCGGTCCTTCAGAGCCGCCCGACGATCGATGCTCATCGCCACCGCCTGATCACTGACCCGTACAAACCAACCGATCAACAAGCCAAGTGCGCCTCCGCAGAGAACCAACGCGATCAGCCAGGGCCACTCGGCGTACAAAACGCCCTTGAAATCCAGCAAACTCCAAAGAACCGCAAGTGCCCCGCTGACCAGCACGCCAAACCACATGCCTCGCAGCGCGTAAAGCAGTCGGATACGGCGGCGGAACGGCGAAAGATGTTCGGGGGCGATCATGATGGAGTTTCTCCTTTCAAAAGTTTAAGCCTCTTGTTGAGCGAAACGATGAGTACAAGGCTAACAAGCATCAAAACCGCGCCGTGGATCACGGCGAAGTAGGAATGGTCGATGTTGCAAAAAATGCTCGCGATGATGTTGAAGGCCCACAGACCCTCAACTCGCGCGAGCGACTCGGGGGCGACAATACTGAGGAAAAACGTCGGAACTAAGGCTAGTCCAACCAATGAGAAAAGGCTCATTGTTCGAGCCCGTGAGATGTTCTGATGCTTGGTCGCCGAGAGAATTCCGCTCACCCACATCAGCGTCCAAATTCCTGCGGCGAGGAGGATATACATCAAGAACATCGGCTCAACGAACAATGCAAATCCCGTCACCATCTTCTTGGCACCGCGCCCTCCCATCGAGATCAGCGCGCTGCTGACGTCGAAGGTCGTTCCAATCACATAGCCCACAACTCCGCACAATGCGAACGCCAGAAGATAGGGGAGATTTCCCGCTACAGTCCCGCCGAACACCTTCCGAACGTTGAATAGCCCATTAAATCTGTATCGGCGATAGTCATTGACTCCAAAGGTGCTGAGATATGGGACAAGGCAGATTCCTGTGATGGACAACATTCCCGCTAAACCCCGGCCGAAAATTGATGCCGACTGCTCCGCGCTTGAGATTCCGGTTGTGGAGTAACCAAGGCTCGAACTGGTTCCAGCAGCCATCCCCCAGCCAACTACTGCGGCAAGTGCGGCGAAATAGATCAGGCCGTGAATGCGGAGCGACTTGATCTCCCGCCCATCCGAGGGCGACATGATTGATCCGGCACCGAGGATGATGACCTTGATCGCAAGCAGGTGCTCCACAATCGAGATGATCCAGACAGGAATCTCCTTTCCGAACACCATCGCCGACTGCCCTCCCTGAAATGGGAAGGTGACAGGACAAAGGGCCATCATCGGCGAGATGTTGGAAAACGGTGATCCACTCCGTCCGCCTACTCCCACTGCACCCATCATCATCATGTAAAACGTGAAGAACCAGTAAGCCCCTATCGCGCAGTACGTCCAGCATAGAGCGGGGATCGGCTTGGTGCTCATCGCTGAAAGCAGCAACCCAAACGCCACGCAGACAAGGCCATAGAACGAGAACAGAAGGAATGCAATGAACAGCTGAATCCAGGTTGTTCCGCCCAGGGTGACGCTCACCGCGCAAAATGGCAGGGCCAGAATCAGCAACAGCCAAACGTATCGGTAGGCCGAGATCAGCTTTCCGACCAAATAGAACTTTGGCTCTACCGGAGCTGAGAAGACGAGATCCAACGACCGTCGCTGCTTCTCGGTGACAATCGCAAAAGCTCCAACAGCCGGAGCAACTATCGTGATGACCAACCCCAAACACCCAATCGTGGCCCAGTAGAAGCCTTGCAGGTTCTGCTGAGCGGTGGCAAGGCTGCGAGAGGACGCCCCCATGGCGCTGTCATACGCGACGTACAACACCAAAGCCATGATCACTAGATAAAGGGTGAAGAGGACCACCGCCTTACTCCCGCGCAGCTGAACGCGCTGATCGCGCGTGGCGGTCGGGTTCCCGAAATAGGTTCGGCGAAGGCGATTAAGGTCAATAACTTGCATAACTTCCTAGCTCACCGCGCCGGTTGTCAGCTTCATAAACACGTCCTCTAGGTTCGCGGTATCTTCGCTGAAACCGAGAATCTTGATATCTGCCGCGAGCGCTTTCTTGAGAAGCTCAACCTGCGCAGAATCGTCTCCGTCGAACTCGATTGCCAGGTTGTTACCGGCAGCATCGCCAAGGCGTGTGTTGGGTTGGTTCGAGAAGAACTTCGTGGCAGGATCCAGGTCACCCATCACTTCAATCTTGATGAGCTTTGTAGGTCGAATGCTGCGAACCACTGAAGCCACATCACCGAAAGCCAGCAGGTTTCCGCGCTCGATGATGCCAACGCTATTACAGAAATCAGAAAGTTCGGGAAGGATGTGTGAAGAGATGATGATGATCTTCCCCATTCGCCCGAGTTCGGCAATCAGCTCTTTCAACTCGGCCCGAGCCCGAGGGTCGAGACCCGAAGCGGGTTCGTCTAGCAACAATAGCTTGGGGTCGTGAACCAGGCAGCGGGCGAGGCAGAGCCGTTGTTGCATTCCGCGCGAGAGCGACTGGACAAACGCCTCCTTCTTGATCGTGAGGTCGGTAAGTTCGAGAACCTCATCAATCACTTTGTCGCGCTGAGAAACTCCATAGATGCTGGCGAAGAAGTCGAGGTATTCCCAAACCTTGACGTCGTCATACAAACCGAAGAAGTCCGGCATGTAGCCGATCATCCGTCGGATCTCCATCGGCTGTTCCACCACGTCAACGCCGTTCAGCGTCGCGGTGCCGCTGGTTGGCTCCAACAGGGTGGCGAGCATCCGAATGGTGGTGGTTTTGCCCGCACCGTTACTGCCGATGAAGCCGAAGATATCGCCCGGTTTCAGCGAAAACGAAATCCCCTGGACGGCGGTGAAATCGCCGTAGGTTTTACGGAGGTTTTTGACTTCAAGCATTTTTCTTCTTCTTTTGGTTGATGAAGCGGACTTCGTTGTCGGCAAAGTGGAGCGTTCTGATCGCCCAGGCGAGCAAGACAGAGGTTAGAACGAGCTGGCTGACAACACAGGTCAGGCTCGTGAGGACTGGATTGACGAACGAACCAATGTCGTCGCCAAGCGAGTAGGTTCTTGGCGGCTCATTGAGACGGGCAAGCTCCGCAATCACGCTAAATGGGTACACCGCACTCGTCAGGTATTTGCTCGTGAAGGAATCCACTATGGATAGAAACATGGGAGCAAAAAAGAAAAACACCAGCACAACGCCAATCGTCACCGCTAGGGCTACGAGCGGGCGTTTCACCCGTGCAGAGATAAGAATCGTCAACGCCGTTAGCGAGAGCAACTGGCAGATCACAACCACGATCCCCAACAGAAGGGTATCCCAGTGCATGCCCTGGTAATAAATTGCCAAGATGAGCACGGGAAACATGAAGAGGGCGAAGGTCAGCAAAAGCCCCAGGAACGCGGCCACAAACTTGCCCATCACAATCTGCGATGGCGATATTGGGGCGACCAGCAACATGTCCCAGCTCCGCCGCTCCCGCTCGCCAGCGATGGTCGCATGGAGCATGAACGGGATCACAAATAGCGCAAAGCCGAGATAGACCGAGAGTTGCGCGATCGGCTCAAAGTCACCCCGGTTGTAGATACAAATGATGCTGTAGAACAAGAACAAAACGACGATCAGCCCAAGGCCTCCGTTTGCCTGCACGTTCGGCCCTCGGAAGCTGAAGAACTTCCGCCGGAACCGCTCGATTTCGGCGAGCATCGGATTCTGTGAGATGTTGTATCTCCACCATTCTTTTGCGTGACTCATTGTTGGCCTCCGCTGATGACGGGGTGAATGACTGCGACAATCTGCGAACCGGGATGAGCCGATCCCCAACCGGGGCCTAACCTCGGGCCGACAACCGTGAACTGCACATAAAGTGGGAATGCCTGATTATTCGCGATTCGAAGCGTTTGGTCACCGCTCTGCGGTGGCTTGGCATTGAACTGCGCTTGGGAAAAATTCAGTTCGACGGTTTGTCCCGGAGCGACCTTGTTGATTGGCTGATGACGGAACCCCTGGCTAAAGCCGTACACCGCTTCGAGGGCAAAAGACGATCCATTCGTGAGAGAAAGACGATAGCCTACATTCGCTTTGATCGCGGTGCACCGAATGCCCTTCAACACGTCGGTGGTCTGCATGTAAGTGAATTCCCTGAACGCCAGATTGGTCGTGTCGCAAGCCGGAGCGATGAGGTTTCGCCCGTTGTCCACAAAGTTTAGGGCAGCCGCTTGGTTATTGCCGTAAAAAGAGTAATCATTATCCATCCGTGCCCGATAGGTTCCGTCCATATTCGCAAGTTTCAAGTCATGGGCATCGGCGTTCGGAAAGAACATTTCGCTTCGTCCCATCACAACACCTTCGCCCCCGCGTCCGTCGAGCGCAACGACCGCCCGAGTCCTGGTTGCTGCCGATGACTTGTAGAGGCCAACTGTCGAGCGCAGCAGGAGCAGGCTGAATAGCACGCTGATGATTGGCACTGTCACCCAGGCAAGCTCAACCCTTTTCAACTTCCTGAGGAGTAAGAAGTTAACTGGAATCACGGCGATGATGTAACCCAATACAACCCATGCGAGGCTTCCTGAAGAAGGTGCTTGAATCTCAAATGGATCAATAGCGATACCGCTCTTTGCATATCCTCCGCTAACGGAAGTTTGAAGATAGGGGCCAACAAAGCCCCCAGCTGCTTGCCCACGGTTTCGCTGAGCAATTTTCAAAAGCATCGATCTGCGACCCGAATAGGTTCGCACGGGACTCTCGAACGGATTAATGGACAGCATGCCGACGGACCCGAAGCCATAGTCGGTTGTCCAGCCCCGTCCGAGTTCAAACTCTATCGGCTTTCCCCAGGGCGCTGATGAACCGTTGAGCTCGGTGAGCGTTTCACCGTTCACCACTCGATTCGTGAGCGCCAAATTTGATGCCGGGCGAATATCGTTCCACCGCGAGTCCGACGATGCGGTCTTGGCAACGCCACCTATGAAAATCAATCCGCCGCCGCTTTTGACGTACATCTTGATCGCCTTGACTTGAGAATCGGTGAGCCGCTCGGTTCCTTCGCCCAGAACGACCACGTCCAAGCAGGTGTACGCCGAGATGCGATCCGGGGCGTCTTCTGGTTTGCACCCCCCGGTCTGAACACCGCCTTGGTCGCTCGAATCCTTGGAGTTACCGCGCATGAACATCAGGTCATCGGGGTTGTCGCTGATCAAGCCGTAGCTTGCGGAAGCATTCCCGTACGGCGATTCCATCCGTTCTTTAACTTCTCCCAGCCGAGTGCGGAGTTGAAAGGTTGAAGTGCCGTACCCTGTGGAAAAAATAAGAACTCGCTTCCTTGATCCACTCGGAAGCTCAACCGGGTATTCGATGTTCAGTCCGCCATTTTCAGCGATTTCCGATAGGACGCCCTCAGTATCCACGCCGTTGTTCTCAATTTCGGCGTAGCAAGGCATGTGCTGAGACATCGACATGCCTGACCAAACGGGACGTACTTGCAGGTTGATTCGCGATGTCTGCGCACCGCCAATCGCCGCTATTGCCAGCCCCATCCCCCCCAAGATTACGCGCCACTGCATCAGTTGATAGAGTGGACGCAACGAAGACAGGACTTCGTTCAGGAAAAGTTAACTTTTTTTACCAAGTTTCCCAATGAGTCAGTTCTTCGGCGGAAATCCGATCATTTCGAGAAAGTAGGTTTGCTTCCTCGGGACGCTTGCCAAGTGCAATGAGCAGAACCGGGAGGTAGGTGGCCGGAATGCTGAAGACCTCGCTCACCTGCTCAGGAACGAAGCCGCCGAGGGGCGCGGTATCCCAACCAGCTTCATGGGCCGCCAGCATCAAGTTCATCGCCCAAAGCGATCCGCCACGAAATGCTTCGTCTCGCTGCTTCTGCGGGTTGTCCGCATAGGCACCATGCGCTGATTTGATCCAGCTCTCGCGGCGCTCTTCACCAAAGTAGCCGTTTCTGATTTGGCTTGCGACAACATCAGCAGCGTGAAGGTGATGTTCAAGATTCCCCAATAGGATAATCATCGCACTGGCATCCGTAATCTTGGGCTGGTTGTAGCTCACGTCGCGAAGCTTCTGCTTCGATTCCGGAGTTGTGCAGATGATGTACTCCCACGGCTGGAGATTCATCGAGCTTGGTGAGAGGTTTGCAAGATTGCAAAGTCGAAGGATCTCTTCTTTGGGAATCTCCACCGAGTGGTCAAAAAACGGAATCGAGCGTCTGGTTTCGATGGCTTCGCGAACTGTCATGCGTAAGAGTCTATACGCCCGGCTTCTTCGGTTGCGGCGGCCAGACCCGCTCGATGTTCATCGTTCGACGAATTTTGTTCACCGCCTGGACTCTTAGAGCTTCCGTCATTTCAAGACGCATCTGATCAAGTTCCTCTTTGGCGAGATCCTTTCCGAACCGCTCGACCCGGAAGAACTGAATCCCATTTTGAATCTGCGCCGGCTTGCTGTACTGGTTTGCCCGTAGCAAACCGATGTCGGACCGAACGTCATCAGGAAACGCCGACAATAGCCGCCAGCCGAGCCTTCCGCGAGACTCGCGCCCCGCTTCGTCGGTCACGACATCATCAACAACCGCTTCCCAAGCTTCTCCCTTTTGGAGCCGATCATAGGCGTCCTGGGCGGTTTTGATTGCACTCGCAAGGTCGGTCGCCGAGCTAGAAGCCGGCTTGATGATGATCGTCGAAACCTTCACATAAAGCTTTGGATCGAACTCGGCAAATGCGATCTTGGTGAGGAGTAGCGAGGTCTTCACGGCAAGGTAGAGCCTCGCCCTGGTCTGACCCGAGGTTGCCATCGCCTGCTCGATAGTCTGCCCTGGTGCCAGATTCGCCTTCATCCCATCGATTTCTCGCTGGACGCCGTCATCAATCTCTTTGCCCGTGAGAAAGACTCCAAGCTTGTCGGCCTCGGCTTTCGCGAGCTGAAAATAGACGATCTCGTTCAGTATCTCTTCGTACTTGACATCCCACAGCAGGGCCGCAATATCGCTCGCCTTGATTTCTTGCCCGTTCACCTTTACAAGAACCTGGTCCTTCTCAGGCGCCGGCCTAAGATTGGGAATCCCCAACTGAATCCCCCCGGTCTGGAGGGCGATTTGGAGTCCGGCGATTGCAGCAACAAGGCTCATAGGTTCACGAATTTAGACGACGCGTTGACGAAAAAGGATCATGCCTGCCGGATTTACCGGGGAACCGCGACCGAGTCAAGGAGTCTCTTGATAACATCATCCGCCGTCTGTCCCTCAATCTCAGCCTCTGGCCGCAACGAAACGCGGTGCCGCAAAACCGCCGGAGCGATTTCCTTCACGTCGTCTGGGGTTACAAAGTTTCGCCCCCGCATAAAGGCAAATGCCTTGCTGATATTCATCAAGGCAATCCCCGCTCGTGGCGATGCTCCAACCATCACGTCCCGGTTGTCTCTCGTGGCATGAACGATTTGGTAGATGTAGTTGAAAATCTTGTCTTCAACCGTCGCCGTCTTGACCTCTCTTTGCAGCTCGAGCAACTCCGCTTGATTCACCACCTGTTGAACGCCTGCGTTCTCCAAGTTCTGGGGAGAAAAGCCTGCATGGTGAATCTTGAGAACTCCCATCTCTTCCTCTGGGGTTGGGTACCGCAACAAAACTTTGAGCAGGAATCGATCCTGCTGAGCTTCGGGCAGCGGATACGTCCCTTCAAACTCAATCGGGTTCTGGGTGGCGATGACGATGAACGGAGAAGGAAGCTCGTGGGAAGTGCCGTCAACCGTCACCCGACGCTCTTCCATTGCTTCGAGCAGAGCCGCCTGGGTCTTCGGCGGAGTTCGGTTCACCTCATCCGCGAGTAGGAGACCCACAAAAGCGGGTCCTTGCCTGAACGAAAACTTGCCCGAAGAGGCGTCGTAAATCATCGTTCCGGTAACGTCCGAAGGCATGAGATCTGGAGTGAACTGCACTCGCCCAAACTCCAATCCGAAAACGTGTCCCAACGTGCGGACCAAAAGTGTCTTACCAAGCCCCGGAACACCTTCTAACAAAACGTGCCCGTTTGCCAAAGTAGCCGCAATGATCTGGTCAATCACATCGTGCTGCCCGGAGATGACCTTACCGATCTCGGTCCGCACACTTTGAACCTTGGCTTCAATGCTCATAAACTCTCCTAGCTTGGCACAGAAGCCAGGTTTCTGCAACCCATTCCCGCCCGGTTAAGGTAGAAACAGAAGGTTAGAAATGCTTGAAGTTCAGGGGTTGGTAAAGGAATACAAAGAGTATCGCGCGGTCAACGAAGTCTCTTTTAGGATCAATCCTGGCGAAATCGTCGGACTCATCGGTCCAAACGGAGCCGGGAAGACGACCGGTATGCGATGCATGGCCGGCATCCTCAGAGCCACCAGCGGGCAGGTCCTGATTAACGGCTACGAGATCAACGAGCAGCAAGCGAAAGCTAAACGTGGACTGGCGTTCGTCCCCGAAGTCCCATCACTGTACGAACTGCTAACGGTTTACGAGCATCTCCGCTTCATCGCAATGTGCTTCGACACTCTTCCCGTCTTTGAGGCCAAACATGAAGAGCTTCTCGCTCGTTACCACCTCTTAGACAAGCGAAACGACCTTGTCGCGACCCTCAGTAAGGGCATGCGTCAGAAGCTCTCGGTTGCTTGCGCGCTGGTTCATGAAGCTAACGTCTTTCTGCTTGACGAGCCTCTCATCGGTATTGACCCCGCCGGGGCACATGAGCTTAAGCAAGAAATCATCCGGATGAAGGAGGGAGGAGCTGCCGTCCTCATTTCAACCCACCTCCTAGATACCGCCGAAAAGCTCTGTGATCGAGTACTGATCATGGCCCGAGGAAGACTTCTTGCCGAAGGCAGCCCAGAAGAGCTCCGCGAGCATTACGGCATGCAGGGTCAATCGCTGGAAGAAGTCTTCCTTCAGCTTACGAACGAGGTCGCTTGATGAAGCCCCTCTTCTTCCTCTGGGTGAGGCAGATTCTCAACGGGATAAAACGGGCTGTGAGCTCGCCAAAGCGGCTCATCTCGGTTCTCGTAGGTTTGGGCTACTACATCGGTTTCTTCCTCCGCCCGTGGGAAAAGCCAACCGATTTCACCAAAAAAGGGGGGCCACTTCTTCCTAAGGGAGTCACCTTTGACGTAGGGAACGTCGAGCCTGTTGTGTTCCTGATCTTCATGAGCATCAGCATCCTGATGGCGGCAGGCGTATTCGCGATGAAAAATACGTTCAAACCCGCTGACGTGGACGTTCTCTTCCCCACCCCGGTTTCTTCTCGTCTCGTGATGTATTTCCGCCTGTTCCGCGAATACTTCCTCACGCTATTTTTCCCGCTCATCATCCTATTCTTTGGGTTCAAGCCGCTCTCTAGTCTCGCGGCTGGCCTCAAGAAAGGTGATCCACAGGGCTTTGATCAAGCCATCCGTGGGATGGTGCTCTCATGGCTGCTTATGGCGGCGGTTTGGGTGGCGCTGAGTTACGCTTTGTCGTTCTACCTTGCCAAAAACGAGAAGCACTCCAAGAAGATTCTTAGGATCTCTGGGTGGTCGATCGCGGCAGCCGTCGCGATTGTGTTTGCGACTTTCGGAGCGAAAATGTACATCGATCCCTCCTGGAAGACAATTGTAGAGACCACGCAGATGCCCCACGTTCGGGCGATCATGATCATTCCGTATCTCTCAACCGTCGTTGCAGTAGGTTCATTTGCAGGATCTTTGATGAGCGCCTTGTTCGCGGTTCTTGCACTCAGCCTCCTGATTGCAGTCTCACTGCGCTACGCTTCCAATCTCAGCGGCTGGATGTATGACCAAGCCGCCACACGCGGCTTCCAGGGACAAACAATGCGCGATATGCAGCGCAAGGGGGATATGTCCGGAATGATGGCAGAACACGCCCGCTCCGGGAAGGTCAAGCGCGGTCGGATCGCCCAAAAGATTCAGGACGTCAAGCTACTAAACGGTTGGGCGTTGATCTACAAAGAGTGGCTGATCCAGGCTCGAACCGGTATCGGAATGAGCTTCGTGTTCATGCTGATCCTTGGGTTCATGGCGGTGATGTTTCTGAGCATTCCCGAAAAGCGCGAACGAGTGTTGCCGTTCGTCTACCTCGGCCTAGTCGGTTTCATGACAGCGAACTTCGGCTCTATTGCCGCCCTCAACGGATTCCAAGAAACTCTTCGCCGTGTCGAAGTCATCAAGCCTCTCCCGCTCACGTCGCGACAGATTGCCTTCTACGAAGTAGCTGCAAAGTCGTTTATTGCAATTCTCCTCGCCTTAGTACCGTACACCATCGGCCTGATCTACAAGCCTGGTCTCTGGCAGTTCCATCTCGCCGGTCTCATCGCATCGCCGGCCATCGGCGTCGGAATGGTCAGTGCAGTCTTCCTAGTCGTCGTCCTGTTTCCTGATTTCGACGACCCAACTCAGCGCTCCTTCCGGGGTCTGATGCAACTCCTTGCGATGGTGTTCGTAATGGCACCTGCAATCGGATTGTTCGTGCTTTTTATTGGCCTGATCCACACCTCGCCGCTAGTTCCCGCGGTTCTTACTGCCGGTGTAATGTGCGGTATCGTCGCTCTGTTCACATCGTTGGCCGGGCGATTTTACGTCGATTACAACCCTTCTGAGTAAACTGGTTTAAGCTGGAACTAGGCGCAAGGTCTAGTTTGTTGCCTTAAACGACATGAGAATTCGCCCTTCAACCAAGATCGCACTCGGCTTTGCCGCTATTCTCGCGGTCGGTTTCGGCGGTTCTAAGTTGTACACCCAGATCAAGCTGCGCGGAGTCAAGCTTGACCCAATCCTGGCTGAAGATCTCTGCCTTGTTGCGATCAGCGAAGAGGCTAAAGTCAAGATTCTGTCGGTCAATCGCATGGTTCAGGTGGTCGAAGCGTCCGATGATTTCAAATCGGGCGGCACAGATAGTGGTGGCGCAAGTTCGGGATCAATCAAGGCCAGGGTCCCGATGAAGGAGCTCCTGGGAATTCTTGACGGCGACGCCTCGGGGATCACCGGGATTCTGTACAAGCTCGGCAAGAAAGAGAACGCTGAAGAAGTCAGCGAAGAAGCTCCCCTTTGGACAACTGATGACGCCAAAAAAGCGATGTCTGGCGATCCGGTCCTCAAAGCCAAGCTTGAGAATGACCTTGGTGTCGGCATCGACGGAAAGCTCCCTAGCAAGCTGAACCGAATTGCGTTTTACAACGGCATCCGCCTCCAAGTCCCGGTGACATTCGATGTTCCAAACGCCTCCGGAAAACCCGTGACCGGCTTCAACACGATTTCCGTGAGGTCCAAGGCGATGAGCACCCTTTACAAAGAACTCGAGTCCAAATTTCTTGACCCTCAGGCTCTTGACCGCTTCTACCAAGAGTTTGTGGCAAAGAACCAAGGAGTCTCAAAAGAAAAGCCACTGGAACTTATCGGATCCCTGCTGAAACAGGGGGAGAAAGGGGAGGGCTATGCCAAGGCTCTCAACATCCTCAAGAACTCACTCGTGATCACAAACCTCAAGATGATCGAAAAAGCGAGTTTCGAAGAGGTGAAGACAGAAAAAGAGACTTCATACGATCTAAAGCTTCAGCTCACCGAAGAGGGCGCAGCCAGACTGTGGAAATACTCCAGCGAGCACCCCAACACAAAGATCATCGTTGTAAGCAAGAGCGTTCCTATTGCCGCGGCAACCGTTGGATCACAGCTGAATAGCAAAGAACTGGTGATTAAACAGATTGCGGACAAGACGCTAGTTCAGGAAGCTGTAGACTTAGTCAAAACAAGATAACTTTTGGAGATTCTATTGAATTACATTTTGAAGCTAGCCGTTGGAGCACTTGCTCTCGTCGCAATCGGTTGCGGCAAGGGTGAATACAAGCCCGTTCCCGTCAAGGACGCAAAGGTCGAGGTTGCCGACAAACTCACTCCCGAGCAGCTCTACCCTCTTAAAGCTGGCAACAAGTGGACTTACGCACTCGAAATCACCCGTGAACTCGAAGGGAAGCCAGCAGAAAGCGGAAAAGTCGAGATTGGATATGAGGTGAAGTCAGTCTCCAACCCGGCAACCGGCGTAACACGTGGCGTGATTCTCATGACCGAAGAGGGCAAAGAGAAGGATGAGCAAGTCTGGGAGATCGATTCGAACGGAGTGCATCAAATCAGCGTTGGCAAAACCCCGATTACGTTTTCTCCAAAACAAACCATCGTGAGGTTCCCTCTCAAGATGGATGAGGTCACCGACTATAAGGGAACGGGAATTACGCCGCTCGGAGAGACGGGAACCATGGACTACAAGTTCTCGACTCACGAAATGCAGCAAGTTGATACCGACAGTGGACGAATGAGTGGCTTGTTCATCGAGTCAAGTGGAACTTTCAAGACTCCAAAGTCTGAAGGCGTCGTCGGTAATAATAGTTGGTTCGTCCCCGGAGTCGGTCTCGCCCGTTTCAAGCAAGTGGTTCAGGTCAAGGGTGGTCGAAGCTCGCTCACGTTGCGCCTGAAGAGCTACACTATCAAGTAATGAATCGACTGTTCTTCTTGCCGTTTGCTCTCGCCTTCGTTGTTGGCTGTGGCGATCCCGCATCAGCCGCAAACTCGGCTAGCAATTCTCCAGAGTCAAACGCACCAGCAGAAGCCCAAAAAGCACCCGAAGTACCGGCTGACCTTAAGACAGACGCGTTCGACTACTATGGCCTAGGACGCACCGAGCCGATGAAACTCGCGATCAAGCAGTCTGGACAAGCCGACAAAGTCGGAACTCAGACATTTAAGCTCGTCAAAGTTGAAAACGGAGTAGCTGAGTACAACCTTGAATCCTCGGACGAACTTGTGGGCCTTGACACCGCAACGTTCAAAGTTGAAAAGGGCGGCATCCGCGCGGCATCAAATGCGACGATCACGTCTGATCAGACCACCTGGGAACTCCCGGCTGGACTGACCCCTGGCAAAAGCTGGGAAATCAAGACAACGAAGGATAGTGTCATGCAGATGACCGGGACAAATAAGGTCGTGGGAACTCAAGAGGTCAAGACTCCCGTTGCTACCTACAAGGATGCGCTGCTCATCACCGTCAGTGCCTCCGGAACCCAAGGCGGACGATCGTTCAAACTGAATTCGAAACTTTGGCTCGTCAAAGGACGTGGAACCGTAAAAACGGAGATTGAATCCATTGAAGGCAAAACCACCAACAAGATTGTCATGGAAGAGGTTAAGTAGCCTCTTCCTACTGGCGTTCATTTGGGGTTGCGATCAGGTTCCAATTCACACTGTACAGAAGGGAACCTACCTCAGCTCTGTCTCCGACATTGGAAGGGTCTGCCCGCCCGGCAACGAGACTTCGTTTTGCATCGATGGCACTATCCTTCCCAGTAAACTAGGAACCGAGTCTAAGGGCGAAACCCGAGTCATCGAGATCAAAGATCAAGATGTGACCATCGAGCGGGAGCAGTACGAGATCGGCGAGAAAGCTCTACTCGTTCGAGAAGCTGGCGACGAAGTTTACGACCCTCCCATCGACATCATCCGCATTCCCATGTATGCCGGCGATTCCTGGTCGTGGAAAGGAAATCTGATTTCCCCCGCTAAGCCGATCCCAGCTGAAGCGAAAATCATAACCGAAGATGCCCAGGTGCCGTACCAAGGCAAGTCCGTTCGTGCTGTCCTAACTACAGTGGATTTGGAGATCTACACTGACACCCCAAATCCCCGATCTCGTACAATGAAGTTCTGGGTCACCAAGGAATACGGAATCATCAAGCGCGAGTTCGGCACCTCAATCCGCCAACCTAAGGAATAGCCCCATGGCCTCGATAACCCTCCGACCGACCAGCGACAGCCGCTCTTCCAGCGTGGGGATCGACTGGTGGTTGATCATCGCCGCCTTGGCACTGACGTTGATAGGTCTTGGGACAATTTACAGCTCTCACTACGGTGAGACAACCAAGTTCTTCAAAGACCAGCTCATCAACATAGGGATAGGCATTGTTCCATTGAGCATCTTTGCGTTTGTCCACCCGAGGGTGTGGGCGAAGATGATGCCGCTCGTATACGGACTCAATCTGCTCGCTCTAGTTGCAGTTAAGTTCATGGGAAAAACCGTTAACGGTGCTGAGCGATGGGTTAAAGTTGGTCCAATTCAGCTTCAACCCAGCGAGATGGCGAAGATCCTGCTGGTCGTGACGTTAGCGGCATTCTATGCGTCGCGTCAAGATAGGATGAAGGAGTTCAGCACTTTCGCGATTGGCCTTTTGCACATGGCGGTGCCAATCGTGTTTATCTTCATGCAGCCACACCTCGGGGCATCTCTGCTGCTCGTTACGGTGTGGATCGCGCTGTCGCTAGTGGCGGGAATTCCCCCCAAATATCTGCTGATCGTGGTCGGCGGTTTCGGTCTTTTATCGTCTTTGGTGCTTTTCGTTCCACCTATCCGTGATCGCCTCCTGGAGCCCTACCAAGTGAAGAGAATTATGGCGCTCCTCTACGGTGGCAATTTGACTGCTGAGGAGAAGAACAAGGGGGTTATCAAAGGGGATGACTACCAAGTCCAACAAGGCTTTTACGCGATCGCGAACGGCGGCTTGGCCGGTACGGGCTTCCTAAAGGGAACTCAAAAACTCAACGTCCCTGAGCAAGAGACCGACTTCATCTTCACGGTTTTTAGCGAGGAGTTTGGACTTCTCGGCAGCGTTGCGTTGCTTGGACTATTCGCTTTACTCTTCTACCGACTCTGGCTAGGCATGCTCGCCGCTTCCGATTTTTACTTTCAGATGCTGCTTGCCGGAATCCTAACCGTATTCGCCTTCCATTTCTTCGTCAACGTCGGCATGGTACTCAAGATTTTCCCAGTCGTCGGCCTGTGGTGCCCCTTCCTAAGTAAAGGGGGCACGGCCATTTGGCTCTGCATGTCGCTCGTCGGTCTAGCCGTGAATGTGCGAACTAGGGAACGCGCAGTGCTTTTTTAACAGCTCAAGCTGGTCGAAGTTGGGAGTCGATCTGACTCCCAACTCCATAACCCCATTATGAAGGAAGCTTATAGCCCTTGCGGTACGGTCGCCGGTAAGCCCAGGTGTCCTTCCCTTCTTTGCCAACGATGTCCATCTTCTTGCTATCCCAAACGATCTGCTCGCCTGAGTAAACGGCGACATTCGCCAAGTGGCAAACATCCGTTGTTCGAGCCATCGACTCCAGAGAAGACCTCGGTAGCTCCTTCGACTTGATACAATCGACAAAGTTCTGCCAGTGCCCGGTCTCGCCGTACGGTTCCTTGGTCACTCCTAGATCCTTGCCCTGCGAGTCCAACAGCTTGATGCCACCTCGCCAAGCGCGAAGTGTCTTCCCGTCAGCAAAGACCCACTCGATACCGTGCTCAGGCTTCCCAGGGTGGTCGCGAAGCACGGACCACGTCATCGCAAACTCATGTTCCGGAAAGGTCATGATCGCGTCAATGCTATCCGGGGCATCCCGGTCGTCATCTACGGCCGACCACTGACCGCCACTCGCAACCACTTTGCTCGGCATCACGATATCCTGATCCTTCGACATCGCGAGCAGAGCGATATCGATCATATGAACGCCCCAGTCGGTCGTTCGCGCACCACCGGTGTTCTTCCGCATCCGCCATCCCCAATGGACGACGTTCGACTGATAGGGTTGAGGCTGAGCGGGGCCCAGCCAAGTGTCGTAATCGAGGCTCTTCGGCGGCTCAGTGATTGGCTTGCGACCGACGTTACGTGCATCGGTCGTCCAACATCGAATGTGAACGACCTTCCCGAGGGTTCCGCCACGAATGAGATCGATAGCCTGAACAAACTCGCCCGTGCTGCGCTGCCAAGTACCAACCTGAACGACCCGCTTGTAACGTCGATGTGCCTTCACCATCGCCTGAGTCTCCACGATATGGTGGCTCAGCGGCTTTTCGATGTAGATTTCCTTCCCTGCCTGAGCGGCGTGGATGAACTGAATCGCGTGCCAGTGGTCAGGCGTCGCAATGACAACTGCATCGATATCCTTCCGCTCCAAGAGCTTTCGGTAGTCTTTGTACGCATCAGGCATCTTGCGTTGCCGCTTTTCGGCGGTGGCAAGTGCAGGAGCGAGTTGCGCATCATCAACATCGCACAGGGCTGCAATCTCGACATCCTCGACATTCATCAAGTTCGTCATATTGCTCGGCCCCATGATCCCGGTTCCGATCACGCCGATAGTGACTTTATCGTTTGCACTCATTTGTAGATTGGCAGTTTGTAGCCCTTGCGGTAGTTCCGGCTGTAGGCTGCAGTGTTCTTTCCAGCCTTGCCGACGATGTCCATCTTAGCCTTATCCCATCGAACCATCTCTCCTGCTTGCAGGGAGGCATTGACCAAGTGGCAGACGATCGTCGTCTGAGCAACCGAGTCAAGATCTGCCCTCGGGGTCTCTCGTGACTTAACACAGTCAAGGAAGTTCTCCCAGTGACCGGACTCCTGCGGATCAGCGTCTTCCTTTGGAAGTTGCTTGCCGTTCGCGTCTACGATCTCCCATCCACCTCGCCATGCGCGAAGGGTTCGGCCATCGGCTGAGACAAACTCCGTACACTGTCCTGGCTTATTCGGGTGATCTCGAAGAACCGACCATGTCATCGCGAACTGAGGATCGCCAAAGTTCAAAATCGACTCCGTCACGTCCGGTGCATCCCGGTCGTCGTCCTTGATCGCCCAAACTCCACCTGTTGACATGACTCGATCGGGCATCGGTAGGTCAAGTCCTTTGCTCATGCCGAGCAATGCAATATCCATCATGTGAACCCCCCAATCGGTGGTGAGTCCGCCACCGGTGTTCATAATCCATCGCCAGTTCCAGTGAGTGATGTTGCCCTGATAAGGTCTCATCGCCGCCGGGCCAACCCACATGTCGTAGTTGAAACCATCTGGAACCGCAATCGGCTGTTGCTTGCCAAGTCTGGTTCCATCGGCAATCCAAGCTCGGCAGTGAACGATTCGCCCAAGCTTGCCCGCTCGGATGTACTCGATGGCATTGTGGAACTCGCGGGTGCTTCGCTGCCAGGTTCCGACTTGGACAACCCTCTTAAAGTGTCGCTTTGCGCCAACCATCGCCTTGGCTTCAACAATGTTGTGGCTGATCGGCTTTTCGCAGTAGAGGTCCTTTCCGGCTTCACAGGCATGAATCAAGTTCAGAGCGTGCCAGTGATCTGGAGAACCGACGATGATCGCGTCAATGTCCTTGTTCTCGAGCATCTTTCGGTAGTCTTCGTAGACCTCGGGCTTCTTGCCATACTTCTTGCTGACATCGTTAAAGTCGTTCGGAATTCGATTTTTGTCGACATCGCAGAGTGCTGCGATCTCAACATCTTCGTAACCCATGAAGGTTCGCATGTTGCTCGCTCCCATGCCGCCACAACCGATTAGACCGAAAACGATTTTCTCGTTCGCCGATTTAGACCGTTTCTTGGCAGGAGATGCTTCGGCGATCGCACCGCCTAGCCCAAGTCCGAGACCGACCGCAGTTGCGGATGTCGCCTTTATAAAATCGCGTCGAGAGAAATTGCTTGAACCCATGGACTACCTTGTCACCAAACCCGAAGTTGGCTTCGTGGATGTTATCACGTTGAAGCTCAAAAAGGTATGTTGATTCGGTCTTATGCCGATCAAAGTTGTGATTGTTGGTGCCTCGGGGAGAATGGGAACGGTAGCTTCTCGTTGCCTGACGGCTGACCCTCGGTTTGAAGTGGTTGGGCGGGTCGGGCGGATCGAGGCCGATGGCGTCGAAACTGATTTAGAGTCCTGCCTTGATCGCACCAAGCCTGACGTGTTATTGGAACTGACGACCGGACGGACGGCAGGCGGTCACAGCTTGATGGCATTGCAACGGGGAGTTCGCGTCGTGATCGGGGCGACCGGACTGCTTGAATCCGACCTGAACCAGATTTCCTTAGCCGCCGACGGCTCCGCTGCATTTCTGGTTCCAAATTTTGCCGTCGGAGCGGTGCTGATGATGCACTTCGCCGGTCTTGCGGCAGCTTGGCTCCCGGACGCCGAAATCATCGAGCTTCACCATGAGAAAAAGGTGGATGCGCCAAGCGGAACCGCGATGAGGACGGCGCAAATCATACAAGAATCTCGCTTGTCCGCGCCGCTAGACCTCCCAAAGCCGCTTCTAAAGGCAGAGGGTGCTCGCGGTGCATCGGTCAACGAAGTACCCGTCCACTCGGTTCGTCTTCGAGGAATGCTGGCTCACCAAGAGGTGCTTTTTGGCGGGCAGGGCGAAGTGCTCACCATTCGCCACGACTCGCTCGACCGGTCTTCTTTTGAATCAGGGATCTGCCTTTCTTGCAAGAAGGTGATGGAGATGAGTGGGCTCGTGATTGGTCTTGAATCGGTAATGTTCTAGTCGACGAATTCGACCCAGCCCCATCGTTCAGGTTGGTGCATATCGACCACCCCCTGGGGAGACCAGACCCAGTTGTCTTCCGGGAGTCCGGGGCGTTTTTGATATTTTCCTTCGACAACATCCAGGTGCCATTGCACGCGGGAAAAGTTGATTTTCCACTTGTCTCCAGCGTTTGGTGGCACCTCGCCCCTGGAAATCTCCCACAGCGCGTGCCATGGGATGTGAATTTCCAGGCTCCAACCTTGGTCCACGTCATTGGGGTTGTTAAGTGTGCCGTTGAGGTGCACGGCGGTCCTCAATCCCTGAATCTCCCACCCATCGACTCCTCTGCCTTGCTCACGATAGGGACGAATCAGCAGTAGATCCCAGGTCGTATTGAGTGCGTTGATCTCGAGTTCGGCGTAGGCAAGCCCATCGTTATCGGGATCGAGAAACACTTCGAAGTCGTTATCATGAAAGATCACAGAGTCGTGCTCGGTGAGGGTCGCCCATAAGTGCGGCTCCTCCATCTCGGCTCCGATATACAGGCCATCTTCGGCCCAGAACATCTTCATGCGTGTTCGGTAGCGAGGTGCTGGTTTTAAATCTCCCTCAATATCGACGAAGTCGTATGACCAATCACAAGCGATCCAAGGTAGCTTGTCCAGCCGACCATCGAGCACCGGGATGCCGGGTTTCCGAGTCGCCCGGTAGCTCTTCACTTGTTCCAAATCAAGTCCTTAGCAGTGAAGCCGATTGCTTCGACTCCCTTGATTCCGTCCTTCAGCATCGATGGATTGATGACGAGGATATCTGGGATCGCAACGCCTGCACTGAACAGCGGAACTCGCTCGCTCAGGCGCGCAGCTTGCAAGTTCGACGCATGGAAAAAGCTGATCGAGGTTCCGTTCTGATCAACTCTTCTCAGCAACAGTGAATCCGCAGAGCGCTCCGGCAAGTCGAAATCTGAATTAAAAACGCTGTTGCCCTTGCCAATCGAATAGCAAAGTGCGTTTCTTCCCGTTCCCGATTTTGCGTACTCAGAGTCGGACATGACCGTAACACCGGAGTTTCCTCGGTACCAGAACTGCTCGGCATCGAAGCGTGCCTTGTTTCGCATCCAGGCGTTCTCAGCTTGAGTCCCATGAGTTCCGTAAACCAGGACGACGCGGTTATCCAAGCTTGCTTTGAATCCTTTGCCGATCACAGCATCTTTACCCAGTTTGATCATGTTGTTAATGGGTTCTTGCTTCGACGTCTTCCCATTCCATACAACTTCGACGGGGCCAGTGCCAAGCAAAACGCTTGCGTCCAAACTCAGACTAGCTGTATTCGTTGAGTCGACAACAAACTTCCTCAGACCCGGGTAGCTCATGGCTTGTACATTTGAGGCCGAGCCAATGTTCTCTTGCGAGTTCACGGTAAGCCAGTGGCAACGGGAGGAAATGTATGGGTTGGGAGTCGTAAAGTTGATCGAGCGGACCGAACCCGCCGCCGGAATCCGAGTCTGGGCGAACAGAGTGAATATAGGCGCGAAGTCCTCTACGCTTGCTCCCGGTTCAGGATCAGAGTCGTACCAGTGGCCGCCGCCCTTCTCTTCGTACCAGTGGAGCTGCTTGTTCTCCGCCAACTCTTGTCGCATCCGTCTCGCCTCACTCACCGGAACATTGTCGTCGGCGTCTCCATGGTTGATGAAGATTGGCTTACTTAGCAAGTTAGATTTCATTGCAAGGGTATCGCTCGACAGTCCGGCACGTCGGAACATGTCCCCGATGGGAGATTCGGGATAGGTGGCTCCGCCTGCATATGTATTAAAGCTTATCCAGCCTGCACAGGGGGCAATCACCGCAAAGCGATCCGGGAACAGGGCGCCGATATTCCATGTACCATGCCCACCCATCGAGTGACCCGTGAGGTAGATCTGCTGAGGGTCTGGCTTAAACCTCCCCTGCGCCTGTTCCAACACCTCGAGCGCATCGAGCCGACCGACATCTTCCCAGTCAAATCCGAACGGACGGCGGTTCGTCGGGCAAACCACAGAAAAGTTCTGCTTGGGGCCATATGCTTCACACTGACCGAGCGCCTCAACACTCGCTCCGTGGAGCGATAGGGCCATCGCTCGACCGGCCGTGCCAGATTGGGCTGGATTGACAGCGTAGTACTGCACACTGTCATCGATCTTGCTCAAAAACGTTCGCTTGTGAACCTGATTCGCCTCTCTAAGCCTCAGTTTGAGCTTAGTTTGGTCAAGCAACTTTCCCTTGCGAAGGAGTTTGATCGTGTAGTCACCGGTCGAGTTGGGTTTGAAGGAAAACCATACTTTGCGGCTGGACTCCGCCATTAGGGAGCCAACGGAACGTTTGGAGCCGTTCGCTTCCAGAACCAGATCTCCGAGATCTTCGCCTGTCGCATTCCTCACCACCAAAGCTCCCAAGAGAGTCTCTTTCTCGCCTCGAACGATATCCGGAAGCGTCGCATCTCGAGCATCAAGCGAAACTGGCACCGGAGGATCGACGAGCTTGGCGGAGAAGGAACCTCGCGCGACGGTAAAGAGAAACTCGTTTGTCCCTTTCTTCAGCTTCACAGGAACAGATAGGTAGCCGAACGAATAGACATCTCCCGCTCTGGGAACGCCGTTTACGTAAACAACCCCATTGCCTTTCGCCTCAAGAAGCATAAACTTCTCGGAATCTGACTCAATCTTGAAAAGTACGTAGCCCGATCCAAACGGTTGTCCTGAGAACACCCCGTTCTGGCCAGCGGCGACCGGCTTCCACGTCGAGGTATCCAGCCGACCAGCAATCAAATCAGCTTCAACGGAGTCAACTCTCAAAACCGTTCGAGCGTTGGAATTAATCGGGCGAGCGACGCCCTCCCGAAATTGAATTTCTCCTGCGAGCGAAATCGTTGGCAGGAGAAACAGGGGCAAAAATCCGAATCGCATTTGCGATGCAGATTACTTGAGATACTGGCTAACTTGATGCACGTGATACATATCGTGTCCAACGATGTACATCACAATATCAAGCACGCTCATTGACCCGTGAGTTGGGTGGGTGATGGTGCAGGACCATTCGTCCTCGGCAAGCCCGCTCAGATAAGCAACAGTGTCTCGACGACGGTTGTCGAAGACTTCCAGCTCGTGGTGGATGTCTTTCGACGAATACTTGTGATCGATTGCTCTTTGATCTTCGTCAAAATTCTCCACTTCCTTTCCGGGATACTCGACCGCCGAGGTGATCCGGTTCAACCAAGTTTCCTCAAGGTCGGCCAAGTGGGCGATCACTTCGCGAAGCGTGAACTTGTCTGCCGCCAAAGCCACGTCAAACTGCTCTGGTCGAATGGCATCCACCATCCGGATCAAGGTGTCTGGGGTGTGGGCGATCTGGAAGAAGTAGTTGTTTGCCATGTGCCTTACAGCGTACCGAACCCCGCATGACAGCCGCGCTGGTTGTCATGCGGAGTAGGCACATTCACCCTTTTCTCAGAACCTCGATTGCCTTTGCAAGTTGAGGGTCGTTTCCGCTCAGATACTGCTCTGGGGTGATGTCAACAATGAAGTCTGGCTTAACGCCTAAGTTCTCCATCGGGGTTCCGTCCACTCGGAAGACGCCCGTGCTGGGCATTCGTCCCTGAGTACCATCCACCAGCGGTAGCCCGTAGGTGTAGATCACGTAGCCACTGGTCGTTGAACCAACGATCTTCGCAAGTTTCCTTGCTCTCATTGCCTCTGGGAACATTTCCGCGTTCGAGAAGCTGGTTTCATCGCACATCACCACGATCGGCATGTTGAGTAGCGTTCCTGGACCGGTAATCACATTTTCGTCCCGCGGCACGTAGTTCATATTCTGCCGTCGCTCTAGAACGTCAATGATTCGGTCGGCTGTGTTTCCACCGCCGTTGCCTCGCACGTCGATAATCACTCCCTTCTTACCTTGGGCATATTGCCAGATCTGCTGGGTGAACCGGTCGAGTGAGCCGCCGTCCATTCCAGCGATTTGAACGTATGTGAATTCGCCCTTCGAATTTGCCTCGACCCATTTCCGGTTCGCTTCAAGCTTGTTTTGGCGAATGATTCCACTGTACTCGCCTGCTGAAAGCCCGCGAGTTTTGACATCACGCTCTTTACCATCGGCGCCCTTTACGGTCATGTTGAGTTCTCGGCCCACTTGGTCGTTCAGCACGTCGCGGAAGAGTGCCTCACTAACAGTCACGTCTTTTCCGTTGATTTTTAGGATCACGTCGCCAGGACTGAGTTTCGTCTTGGCATACGCTCCCGGAGTTCGTTTTGGAACCTCCAGAACCTTGATACCGGGACCAGTGTGAGTGTAGTCAATCACGAAACCAGGGACCGCAGAGCTTGCCGATCGTGCTCCACCACCCGCCGGGGAAACTTCGGCGTGAGACGCTTCGAGCTCACCCGTGAGTTGAGCGAGCAAGGTCGCCATTTCGCGACGATGACCAACCGAAGGAAGGAATTTGCGATACTTCTCGCCAATCGCCGCCCAATCTCGACCGTGGAAGTTCGGGTCATAGAACGAGTCGTTATAGGCTCTCCAGAACTGCTGGTAAGCCGCAGCGCGGACCTTTCCAAGGTCACGAGTGAACTCGGCTCGGAAGGCGACCGGCGTCGCTGGGAATCCAGGAGCTTTGGTATTAATATTCAGAATCCGGCCCTTTTGGGTAACCGTGAGCGTCTTTCCATCCTCGCTCAGCTCGAACCAGTTCGACCAGTCTGTCACTCGACGAATATTCTCGCCGTTGTAGTCTGCTTTATACACCGCGTCAGGCGCGAGGTAGTAGAACGAACCATCTTCCTTGTCAAAGGCGACGATTCCACCATTAGCGTTACCTAATCGTCTGGCGCGAGTCTCGATATCTTCGAAGTCAATCTCAACCTTCACGGTTTCCTTTGGCTTTTCATACTTCATCGTAAGCTCGTTCGGTCGCAGCTCATCCTGCTTGAGAGGCAGGGCCGTCAACGCACCCGCACGGAGGTAATACAGATACTTCCCATCGGGGGTCCAAGCCGGCGAATGGTGCTCTGTGTTTGTTTGAGTAACGTTCGTTTTGACCCCGGTAGCCAGGTCCGCGATGAACACGTTGTTACCCGAATCCCAAGGATAGAGTCCGCTTCCGTTGAGCGTCTCGACATAAGCGACATACTTTCCGTCTGGCGAGAAGCTGTATTCCAGGTTTGCTCGACCAGGCCGAGATACCGCCAACTTCGGTGTGCCACCCTCAATCGGCACTGTGTAGATTCCACCCTTCGCTCCGTACTGTTGGTATGCGATCGACTTCTTGTCAGGGGTCACCTGAATGTTGTCGACACTAGCCGACTCAGTGGAAATCTTCGTTGCCTTCTTGGTTGTGAGGTCAAGCCTGTAAACCATCGAGGCGCCATCTCGGTCACTGATGAAGAAGACCGCTTTTCCGTCTGGAGTGTAAACAGGACCGGTATCCAAACCTTCCCATTCTGTCCATCTCGTGGCGTCGTCCTTATTCGGACCCTCGCCCTTTTTGATCGGAACCGACCAGATCTCGCTTCCGGCCGAGAACACAGCTGTTGAGCCGTCCGGGCTCAGGGTGACTGAGTCCGCTCCGTCGGTCAGAACGACAGACTCTTCTGTCGAAATCTTGTCATCCAGATTCGCCGTCAGACTAATCTTGACCGGTTGTCCACCCGGTTTCAGGGTGTAAACCGAGCCATCACGTTCAAATGCGAGCGTCGAACCATCACGGGAGGCGGCTAGGAAACGAACTCCGTCTCCGGCAAAATTCGTCAGCCGCTTTGCACCGCCCTTCGCGTCGATCTTGTACACATTGGGAGTTCCACCGACCTGAAAGCTAACTTTACCGACACTTTTGGTCAACGTGCTGGAGCTTGCTACCGGCTCCGTCATGGTAACGGCATAAATGCCCGATTGGCTGATGTTTGGCCATAGGTGTTGGTAGCCGTTGTTGCGAACCTCGGTTCGCTTACCCGTCTTCTTGTCGAACATCCAGAGTTGTGCCGCTCCCGACCCTTGGTAGCGTGCCCGTTGCCAAGCAAACCCGTGCCGGGAGTATAAGACTTTGTCGCCCTCGGGTGATGTCATCGGAGCATCTATCGGCATTTGGTCGCTAAAGAGGCTGGTCAGTGCCAAGGTCTCCGTGTTAAGCGACATCACCGTTCGATAGCCGTTGTCAAACGTCCGGATGAGATTGACTGACTTGCCGTCCGCATCCCAGGAATACGGAAGGTCGTTGCCCGTAAACCACGTCACTCGCTTCGGCTTTCCACCGTCGGCGTCCACTACAAATACATCAAAGTTTCCAAAACGGTCGCTTTGGAAGGCGAGCTTAGAACCATCAGGACTCCAGACCGGACGGTCGTCCATTTCCACGTTGTCCGTGATCCGAATCGCCCTTCCACCCGCAGTAGGAGCAACCCAGATATCACCTTGATAGCTAAACGCAAGCCGCGATCCGTCTGGGTTCAACGAGAGCCAGCGCGCGCCGATCAGTTCGTCCGCAAAGGCAGCCGATGAGGTCACCACTGCAAGTGCAATCACACCAAATCTTCCCAAAGATTTCATTCTCTTAACCCTACCGCCATTGCCGGCAAAACTGTTGGGTTTTGATGTATCATCCTGAACACATCTCAGAGGCGGTTCCATCGTGGAGCCGCTGAAAGAACGGGGAAAGTCCGGTGAAAGTCCGGCGCTGTGCCGCAACGGTCAAGGCAGAAATGTCTGAGCCCGAATGCCCGCTCTGATTTGACAAAAGAAGCTGTCGCCAACGAGCATTGGTCGCGCAAACACCTCCGTTTCGGGCGTGTTCGGCACCCTCATTATCGATGGCCTCAAAAAAGGGGCTACATGAAACACTATCTATTCAAGTGCCGGAGAGAACCTGGCCGAGCGGGTGCATTCACGCTCATCGAACTCCTCGTCGTCATCGCACTTATTGCGATTTTGGCGGCGATCCTCTTCCCAGTTTTTGCTCAGGCAAAGACCGCTGCCAAGCAGACCCAGTCCATCTCGAACCTGAAGCAAATCAATGTCGCCTGGATCATGTACTCCGGTGATGTAGACGATGTGATGATGATCCCTAGATCGTGGATGGGTGGATCGAAATTTAGGTACTGGTGGGCAAGTTACGACTCCGCGACCACCAGACTGGTGGAAGAAGAAAGCTTGCTCTATCCCTACACAAAAGGAAAGGGAATACAGTCTGATCCGCTGTTTCCAAACCGGTTGCGGGCTGCGACAGGTCTCACCGGTTATGGCTACAACTACCGCTATCTCGGCAACGGACAAGTCTCCCAGACCTCCGCTGCCGACCCTGGTAGCACGGTCGCTTTCGCCAGTAGCGCCCAGGTCGACTGGGGTTCCAGCCGCGCACTTCAAGGCAACACCTACCTCGAAGCCCCTAGCTCAAACTATCCAACGTTTCATGGCCGTGCAAACGGACATGGCGTGATCGCCTGGGTCGATGGACACGCAAAGAATCGTCGGCCGATGCTACGAACCTCGCCGTTTAGCATTTTCCAGATTACGCCGTTCACCACAAACAACCTCGGCGAAATCGACACTGACGGCAACTTTGCCACCGACGAACTTTTCGACTTGAACTGAAATGAAAACCCTTACAACCCTCACGCTCGCCATTCTCTCCTCGGCTTCCTTTGCTCAGTTCGCATTTAGCGACATCAGCTATTGGACTGGCTCAGGCTCCAATCGATCAGCACTTGTCGTGGACTTCAAAAACGGCGGTCCATCCTTCGTTTGGGGCTATCAGTTCAATGGCTCCAAAACTGGTCAGGACATGATCCAAGCCCTCGCTGCTGACGCAGCTACAGGTCTCTCAATTCAAATCACCAGCTACTCGTTTGGCGATGCCCTTACCGGACTCTCGTTCAAAGGAAACAGTGTTGGTGGCTTCAATCCAGGTTCCGCTGGGTATCTCTCCTATTATCTCGCTGACGGATCCTCTTCGACCCCGTCTTCCTGGATCGATTCTCAAGTAGGAATGGGAGGACGTCAACTGAGCGATAATTCCTGGGATGGCTGGAGCTGGGCGGCCAATTTTAATGCATCAGTTCCGTCGGCAAACCTTGTTGCGGCTGTCCCAGAACCCATTACACTCAGCATCCTCGGCATTGGCCTAGCCGGACTTGGCACACGAAGACGGCGAAGGAACTAAGACCTAATGTGCTCGTGGTTCACTGAACCACGAGCACATTAGGAGCGTTCGGCTAAGCATGCTCACTAGCCTAATTGCACTCGCCGCTGGACAAGACCTGGGGACTCGAACGATCACCTTGAACGTCGACGGGGTGGAACGACAGTTCATCGCTTACACGCCACTGACCAAGGATGCTCGCCCACGACCGCTGGTATTTGCCTTCCACGGTCACGGAGGAAACATGAACTACTCTTTGAGGAGATTCAAGTTTAACCAGACGTGGCCCCAAGCGATTTCCCTCTACCCTCAGGGCCTCCCTACGAAGGGGATGACCGATCCAGAGGGAAAGAAGAACGGCTGGCAGCAACGAGTGAACACCGAAGGCAACCGAGATGAAAAGTTCTTCGATGCCATGTTGGATTGGGTCAAGAAGAACCACAAACTCGATGAGAAGAACATCTTCTCAATGGGTCACTCCAACGGAGGTGCGATGACCATGGTTGCATGGAACTCTCATCCAGACCTGTTCAAAGGCGTAGGAGTGTGTTGTGCCGGAGGACGAGCGTTGCCCGGAAACAAGCCTACGGCAATCTTTTCCGTTTCTGGAAAGAATGATCCGATCGTCAAGTTTGCGGGCCAGCAGATTTCGTTTAACGGAGCGAAACGCCTTAACGGAGGCACTGGCGAAGGAAAACCCTATGGGCCCAACTCAACAATCTGGGAGGGCAAGGCACCTTCCGTCTGGTATGTCACCGAAGGTGGTCACGAGTTGCCCGAGGAGGCCCTTGGGCAACTCACACAGTTTTTCAAAGACTTAACTGCCAAGCCCTGATTGCGAAGTCCAGCCTAAATCAGGATAATAGTAGTTCCTGTCGGCTTTTGGTCGCCAGAGACTCCGGGGGCGGTTAGCTCAGTGGTAGAGCACTACAATGACACTGTAGGGGTCACAGGTTCAAGTCCTGTACCGCCCACCATCTTTCAAGCCTGATTGAGTTCTTCAATCGCGCGAAGAATTGACTCAGATTCGCTTTGTACGCGGCTCAGATTCGCCCGAAGAGGATCTAGTGAGACATGAATGGACTTTTGAGCGCCGATTGTCAGTCCACTTAGCGACTCGTGCGTTTGGAGAAATGTCTGACGAGTAAGTTCTAGCTGCGCCTCAATACGCTCGGATTGGGCTGACATGCCATGACTTCGAGCAAGACGCCCCTCGGCAAGCTTTAAGCTTTCGATGTAGGTTTCCTTAGCAAACTCATCATTAGCACCTTCCACACGGGCCTTGAGAGCTTGGATCTCCTCCAACAACTGACCATGGGTACTTCCACCAATCGAAGCCCGCATGGACTCCAGCAACTTCTCCAGACTAAGCGCATTATCAAGAGCTTGGTAGAGGGCCTTGAGCCAGGATCGTTTTTGCACTCCATCCAGGAGCTTGGAGTTCAGCACCGCGACCACTGATCCTAAGTAAAGCTTTTGGGATTCGGTAAGCGAAAGAGCTGGCTGAATCGTCTCTAGTTCCTTTCCAGTGATGTCCTTCTTGGTCTTCTCCCAACCATAGACTCCGGCACCGATCCACGCGGCAAGTCCAACAAAGAATAGACCGACGCTGGCTGGCTTGGGCACTTCAAGAACATTTCTGAGGAAGGGGATCGTGCCAATTGTTGGGACGAGCGCTGCGACCCACAGCCAAAAGCCTTTCCAATGGGCCTCAAACCACGCTGAGTTGTAGGCAGAATATGCCTTTTGAGCAGTACCGTCTGCCCATGTCTGTCCGTTCATGACATGGGAATTTGCTGCATCAACTGCGTCGAAGATTGATGGGTGGATTTCTTCCTTTGAATAATTCTCTGGCACGGCTAAGGCATTATACGAAATGCGACCAAGCGAAGGTTTCAGCCAAAAGACCCACGTAACTGAACCTCGCGAAAGCGGAATCGTTTGAACCGCGCATGGAACTTAGCGAGAAGCAGAAAATTGCCCACTTACTTCGACGATTTGGCCTTGGAGCTAGCGAGGCTGAGGTTGAATACTACGGCAGAAACGGGCTCTCTGGAGCGATCAATCTTCTCCTTAACTACGAAAATGCACCTGATGTGACGAACTGGGATCCGATGATCTTTGCGAACAGCAAAGGCACCGTCAACATCAAAGTCATGCAGAACATCTGGATGGCTCAACTTGTGTGCACGCAGCGACCATTGCTCGAAAAGATGACGTTGTTCTGGCACAACCACTTTGCCACAAGTAGCCAAAAAGTCACAAACTCGTTCGCGATGATGGAGCACGTAGAAGTCCTGCGAGCAAACGCACTTGGCAACTTCAAGAGCATGCTCCTCGGAATCAGCAAGAACCCGGCAATGATCTTTTGGCTTGATAACCAGGAGAACAACGTTGGAAAGCCAAACGAGAACTTCGCCCGCGAAGTGATGGAGTTGTTCACCTTAGGCGTGGACAATGTGTACACAGAAAAGGATATCCAAGAAGCCGCTCGAGCCTTCACCGGTTGGCGGTACGGCATTGGCAGGTTTGCTCGGGACAAAGAACCCGGAAAGCGGGATCAGTTCATCTTTAGCTCGAAGGACCATGACTACACCAAGAAGACTATCTTCGGCCAAACGGGTAACTGGAATGGAGAAGATGTGCTCGACTTGCTCTGCCAAAAACGACAGACGTCAATTTACATCGCACAAAAAGCTTGGAAGTGGTTTGCCAGCGAAGAACTCGACCCCAAGGTCATTGATCGGATTGCGGCGAAGTTTTACGACTCGAAGTACGAGATCAAGGCACTAGTTCGGGCCATTATGGAGGCGCCGGAGTTCTATTCGGAGAAGGTCGTGCGAAGGGCCATCAAAAATCCCATCGACTTTACGGTTGCTACGGTTCGGCAGCTTGGGGTCGGGCAGAGAGTCTTGGATCAGATTGCTGAAGGTAGTGCAAATCCTATCGAGTCCCCCGGCGACATCAAGGTCAATGTTCGACTCGTACGAGCCCTTGCACCTTGCTTTGCGCTGATGGCTTCATCTACTTCTATGGGAATGGAAATCATGTCCCCTCCGGATGTTTCGGGTTGGCGAACGGGCTCCTACTGGATCACTTCTGCAACGATGGTCGAACGGATCAAGTGGGCTGAGCGATTGTTTGTTGGAGGGCAGGCGGCTCCTGCTGGAAACCTCGGAGGTAACGCCGGAGGCAATCGCGGCGGCCCAAGTGTCGGCGCCCAACCGTTCCCGCTCTTCAAGGACAACCCGACTCCAGATGGTGCCGTAAAGTCGCTCTGCTCGATCTTCGACATCGAACTGACCGGGGCAAAGTATGCAAACTTGATAGACGCTGCGTCAAAAGCGGCTGGCTCGAGTCGGATCACACAGCAGAATGCTTCGGCTGTTGCTAGGGCGATCACAAAGGTGATCTTCGCGAGTCCAGAATTCCAAATGGCATAGGTCTTTTTACTAGCCAATGGAACGCTTATACTCTCAACATGGTCAAAGGATCTGTGGCTGAACACCGCTCTCGAGCGCTGCCGTGGATCTTGGTCGGAGTCTTTGGAACCCTTTGGGTCACCAAAGGCTCTTCAGCCGTTCCGAAAGAGCGCGTTATTGACGAAATACCTCTCATCGTCAATTCTGTCCGCGAGCTGGGGTTCTTGCAGTCGGCGGAAATGAATCTGAGCGACGCCTTCCAGTTCGCAACCAGTAAGTCGGCGAGTGAGTCGGTCGCGGCAGTGCCGGGGCTGGACGAACTCGTAAGGGCAACCACGGCCAACTCGGTCTGGGTTCAGGCGAACGGAAAGGTGACCGCTGGGGTTGACCTTTCAAAAGCAAGCATCCGAATCGAGCGGGACACTGTACACGTCAGGCTTCCAAAGCTGGTTGTCCAAAGCCCGTCGGTGGACCTAAAACTCTTGAACGACAAAAAGGGCATCTTCTGGAAGGACGATGAGATCCTCTTGAAGGCGATTCGCGAGGCACGTCGACGGTTCGCAAATTCCTCAGATGAGATGGGCATTGAGCGCACAGCCTTCATCGGGGCGAGCAACAGCATCAAGAAGATGCTGGCCAAGGTGACCTCGAAAGAGATCATCGTCGAGTAATTGCGGTACCAAATCTAGTGTTGACTTGAGTTGGCTGCCCAGATAAGCTCTCGGCAACCATGATCGAATGGATTGCCGCCGCCTCAATGAACGGGATCACGAGCCGAGTGCCCGCAACTCCGCTTTTCACCCACACCCCTTACTTCAGCGCTTGGCTGATGGGCGACAAGCTGACGGATCAGTGGCCGCGCCATTGGACGCATGCGATTCAGGCAATGGCGGGCTTGATTCGAATTGATGGCAAAACTTACAAGTTCTGCGGTAATCCACAGGTTCAGGCGGAGAACTTACCGCAAACGGCGCGGACGATTACGGCTACCAAAACCATTTTCGAGTTTGAGAAAGATGGTGTCGCGCTCCAAGTCCATTTCTTCTCGCCGCTCCTAGCTCACGACCTGGATATCATGACCCGCCCGGTCAGCTATGTTTCATTCCTCAGCAAATCGGTCGACGGCCGCGAGCACGACGTGAAAGTTCATGTCGACTTTTCTGGCGAGTGGTCCGTTTCGAATACGGGCCAACAGGTGACGGCTTCTCGTCACCGGCTTCCGGCGTTGGAAGCCCTCTCAATGCGGGCGACCGGAACTTCGCCGTTGAACCGGGTCGGGGATCGAGTCACGATCGACTGGGGAGCCCTTTGGGTCACCGCTCGGCAGAGCGAGGGGTGGAATAGCTTGATTCTCCCTCACGATCAGGCTCGGCAGTCCTTCACTGACGGCAAGCCCCCTGAGGCGGATGACATTCGGTTCCCACGGTCGGCCAATGACGACTGGCCGGTGATTGGCTTCCAAGCTTCCCTTCCTGCGGGAGCAAGGGCCGCGAAGAAGACTCTCATGGTTGCGTATGACGAAGACCTCGGACTGGAATATTTCCGTCGTCCATTACGGCCGCACTGGAACCGAGCGGAGAAAGGCGTTGCTCAGCTGTTGAAGGAAGCCGACGCCAACCAGGCTTCGTACGAGAGTCAAGCTGAGGCGTTCGATTTAAAGCTTTGGAACGATCTTGGCAAAGTCTCGCCCGAGTACCAAACGATTGGAACGCTTGCTTATCGACAGACCATCGCGGGCCACGGGGTTGCTGAGGACATCAATGGAGACACCTTGATGTTCAGCAAGGAGAACACTTCGAATGGGTGCATCGGCACTGTCGACGTGCTGTTCCCAGCCGCTCCGTTCTACTTGGTCTTCAATCCGGCGATGCTAAAGGCGCAGATGCTGCCATTAATGGACTACTCGAAGTCCAGCCGCTGGAAGTTCCCGTTCGCTCCGCACGATTTGGGGACTTATCCGAAGGCGAACGGCCAGGTTTACGGCGGCGGCGAGCGGACCGAGGACAATCAGATGCCGGTCGAGGAGTCGGCTAATATGCTGATTCTTGCCCTAGCTTACGAGCGAGCGAGTGGCGATAAAGAGTTCTTTAAGCCCTATTCAGCTGTGCTCGAAAAGTGGGCGACGTACCTGGAGACCAAGGGTTTTGACCCGGAGCTTCAACTTTGCACCGACGACTTCGCCGGACACCTAGCGCACAACACGAATCTTTCGATCAAGGCGATTGTTGCACTTCGCTCGCACGCCGAGATGACGGGCAACAAGGCTCGGAAGGCACTCGCCGAAAAGTGGGCGAAGGAGTGGGTGAAGCAGGCTGCAGATGGTGATCACTACCGGCTCGTCTTCGACAAAGCCGGGACTTGGAGCCTGAAGTACAACCTGCTTTGGGACGACCTTTTCGGGTTCAAACTGTTCCCACGCTCGGTGATCGATGCTGAGTTGAAGTACTACATCGCGCACCAGAACGAGTTCGGCATCCCGCTGGATAACCGCGCAACCTACACCAAAACCGACTGGCTCGTTTGGGCAGCCTCGATGGGCACGAATGACCAGTTCAACACGCTGATTGCTCCGATTGCGAAGTGGATTTCTACGAGCCGGGCGCGGGTCGCCTTCAGCGACTGGTACGACACGAAGAACGACCAGTGGGTCGGCTTCGAGGCGCGGACGGTGGTCGGCGGCGTGTTTGCCAAGATGCTTCGGGACAGCGGGAAGCTGAAATAGCTCTGCGTTCGTCCCTGACATCGTCGGTTTGGATACGAAATCTCGCGAGTGCGCCGCGTAGATTTCGTATCCCCGTGAACCTAATTCAGGCTGTCAGCTCTGGAAAGTCTTATCCTTCGCTGGGGAATTTTTCCTGCCCGTTTGGTGGTCGGACTGCGGAGGGAAGCACGGGTCGTTGAGGAGCCGTAAAGCGTGAGCTGCGCTAACGCACTCCCATAAAGTTTTTCCATCACTTACTAGTCCAAGAACTCGGGCAAAAGTCAACCTGATAGATCGTCACTAGCGAACAGTTGTTCCCGTCGCTGACTTGCACACGGGGCGAAGTCTAGGTGCGGGGTGTACTTCCACCATCAACGGACCGATGACACGTATTTGAAGTCAACCCCTTCAAGTCTCGGGATCGTTGAGGAAACTTTTTTGTGTTCGCCTATTCTCCTGGTGCCCGAGAAACTTTGTCATCCCACAATGAGACCGCGACTAATCACGAGTGCGAATTCGGATACTTAGTTTGCTGTCTGAATTTGCTAGAACTATTCCTTTTGGAGCTCGCTTAATCTATCGCTTTCACGGGCGACAGCGTTCACTTCAGCAGATCGTACTGCAAAATCTGCAACTCCCTTCAAAACGTTTCGTAACCCCTCAAGCTCACTCCCAAACGCTAATGCTTCGACGTTATTATCATTGTCGATCGACACGCAGGCTACGCAGTCACCCGCGGCTATTATCTCTAGTACTCGTTTATCTGAAGAAACTTCGTAAGACTGAATAAGCGTGTAATCATTCATAGCATTGTCACTCTTCAAGGACCAATAACCCAGAAAACCGCATGGGCTCCGCATTGAACCGCACTCCCCGTCTTCCCGGGCCAGTGTACTCAAGCACCTTAAAGCTCCCGTGCTTCTACATTCTCAGTGATCGAGAGCCATTTTTCATGTAGTATTGCAATAGCTTTGCTCCCATGGCGTTACGTGCTACATCGGTCCCGGCTACCTGTTGTAGCGATGTAGCGGTGTGGCCGACACACTCGGATGGTTGATCCGCGAAGTCCTTGGAGATTGACGACATCAGAATCAAGGTAGGTTTTCAAAGTGCCGGATGGTTTCGTGATCGAACATCGACAGTACATCTAGTTCTGTCTCCTGGGTGTTTAGAACGGCCTCAGGGATCCAGTCACTTTTCTTTACTGGTTTTGAGAGGTCTACATTTGGAAACTTATCGGACAGAGAGTTTAGGCCTCCCAAACCAAGTTCGCGCAAGCAGCTGTTTACCTCTTGCAACAAATCTCGCTTTTCCTTTTTTGAAGACGAGAGCAGATTTGCGGTTCGATTTTCTCGGAGGGACAATGGGTTGAACGGAGGAGAGGAATAGATGAAAAGTCCCAAATAGCCCAAGTAGATCAAGAGCTCGACTCCAACCTGCCTCAGATGTGATACCTTGCCAACACCTGCTGGCAATCCAACCATGAAGAACGGCAGGCTTCCGGTCACGATGAACATTTGCACTTCTCCCTCCGTGACATGCTGAACTGAGACGACTCTGACAAGCGTAGTGGTGCCCACCTGCTTAATGGGGGTGATCGAGTTTATTGAGGCACACCACGACTGCAGTCCCAGCCTGATTTCTATGTCTTTATCAAACCAAGGTCTAGTTGGCTCGAAGAAATCGAAATGAGCTTCTAGCTCGTTCCATGGGGGTCCCATCATTTTTCTTCACGTGTTAGAACCGCGCGGGTAGCTTATGTTCGCAAGCCACCGCATTGAAGATGAGCTCGTTGCACGTATTAGGCACTAAGAAGTAGCCACCACCTGTGGAAATCCGTCACCTCAGCAACTGAGTTAACAGCTTTTTGTTCGCCGGGCCGAGCAGGTCACGTTGAGCGCCGGCTTTTAGTAAAGTACTGCTCAGGCAACGATCTGACTTTTCGATGGCGCGTTCAAGCAACGACTTTCCGTTGAAGACAAAGTTGGGATTTATGCCAACTTCAACAAGAGATTCCAGTTGCTCACAAGCATCCGGATCATCACCAGTAATGACAAGCGCCGCTTGCTCACTTCTCTCTAGGTTTTGGGCATTGAATACAACACTAAGCAACATCCATATAATAATGCTAATGAGGCCAATGATTCCCAACATTGCGGCCTTATTTACCTTTTGGAATATCGATTGAATAGACATAGTAGTGACTCACATTACTCTCGGGGCGGTTAGGTCGACCTGCGACCCTTGCAATGTCTGTAGCGTTGTGGAAGTACAAGGAATTCCTGGACCACACCGTCCAAAAAACGACGTTCATTTTGTTTCCTCGTCTCACGGCTCTCCATTCCATGGCACCCATAGCCCATGCCGACATATTAAGCAGATCTCCGGTAAACATGTACTTAATGTGGGACTTGGTGCTGATGCCTCCGCCGTTGAACGACCCGTTTGGCCCCTTTCCACGGTACCCCGCGGCCTTAATGTAGTTGATTGCGGCCGAGTATGTTTGGCTCTCCCGGAACGAGTACCACATGTAATCACTATTATGCCAAATGCTGTTGGGTCCTTTGCCAGCTTGCCAGTTCTCGAAGTGCTTCCACGTTGCTCCGTTTCCCCAGGTCGAAGTGGGATTAGTGGCCGTCGACCACCAGTCCGTTGCCAGTTTATGGAGATATCCTGCCGCATAGTCTCCCTGCTTCCCATTCGGATCTATTTTTAGCAACGGATTATTCTCACAATACGCGTACAAGTTGAGTCCACCTGCGTGGCCGATGGGGTCTTGGGTGAGGAATCTTCCTAGTCTGGGGATGTAGTACCTGGCTCCGAGGAGGTCGAAGCCGGTGTCGAGGTCGGAGATGTAGCCGTGCTTTCCGGCGAAGCGGAAGTCCGTGCGAAGGTCCACTGTGATACCACTTGCTGGCCTGCTCCTTTCGTTACCGTAGGCGTCGTATTCCCAACGGCCGCCCAGTGTCCCATCTGCGTTCCGAGTTGCGATCGTGGAACCTAGAGCGTTCTCCTGGTTGAAGATCATCTGTCCGCCGGTACTTCCAACGGTTCCACCCGCGGTGATTGTGCTGGAGAGGGCGGCCGGACCGGCCACAGGAGAGATTCCAACCTCGTAGGTTCCGACGCCTGGAGTGATGTACTTTCTTACAGTGAACCGGCCAATTCCGGCCGTTGCCAGGATGACATTGTCACCGTTGTAGAGATAGCGGTATGTGGAAGCGGTTTGAACCCGCTCGACCCTCTGACCGTCCCCGTTGTACTTGAACTGGGACAGGCGGGCAGGGCGGGCGACCGTCGTGACCCGCGATTCTTCGTAGTAGGCTAGCGTCCAAGTTCCGGCAGTTGGGGTGACGATGGTTTGAGGGTTTCCGTCTAGATCATAGTTACTGAAGGTATAGCCGTCCCCCGAGAGAAGGCGATCATTCGTTGGTCGTCGAGTTCAAGTGAATGCAACGAATTGCATCCTCCTGAACTGTCAGCCTCTTGCATGATTCATAGGCACACATGTTTCCAAGTCGGTTCACTGGTAAGCAAATTCTGAGAATCTTCAAAGCATCTCTTGACGGGCTTACCAGTGGCACCCCAGCTACTTCTGCTTACCCCGACCACGATGGTGGCTCGTCGCTTACCCTGCCTACGCAAGTGGCTCGTCCAACCCTCACATGTGGCTTGCCGACTTGAAACTTATAAAGCCTGAGGTGATTGATGTGCCACACAGTACAACCTTGGAAAGCTAGCGCCAATACATTACGTCCTTTGCTAAGCTATCAATTTTCCCTGCCTCAATGGCTTCTTGTAGGGTGTGCCAAGAGTGAACAGTCAGAGTTGGATAGTCATAGTACCGGCTCGGAAGAGTCGGACCCAGGTCTGTCGTGTCAGTGCCATTGTGAAGCAGCCATCGATCGATTACGATCCCTGTCTTCGAAGGCTTGATTACCCGATCTACAAAATTGCCCATCGGAGGGACAATTTCTCCGCCCTTCATAACAGGTACGAAGTCGCCATTTCGAATAGGCGGATTTATTCCAAAACAAACTTCGGCAAATAGAATCGATTCTGGGTTGATCGACTGGTTCCTAAAAACACGAATTGTAGGAAAGTTACTTGGCCCAGATACGCCTAGGAACTGAATCCAGAATTTCTTCTGACCAAGGGTGGCCTCAAACACGTCACCAACATCAACTTTGACTCGTTTTCGGATCATCTTCAGAACCTGTAGTCTACGACTTGCTGATAGAGCGGATTCTTTGTCTCGGAAAATCAATTCCCTGGCTAAAGATAATCTGATAGCCCTGACATGTGCCGACACCGGAGCGTGATGTACTGCAGGATCACATACGGCCAGGCTTCGGCAATGGTGAAGATGACGTTATCGCCGGGATTGACTTTTTCGCACCAGTCGAGGCCTAACAACAGGCGATTTGTCAGCTACTTGCCGGTAAATCGCTCGCCGAGAGAAGATTCACTGTACGGGCGAGCCACTCGGTCTCGGCTTCCAAATACTGCTGCCCGTCCAGCTCACCTCCTTCAAACGAATCAAAGTAGACCGACTCGCCCTCTGAGTTGGTCACAACCACTTGCGAGCTCGACCTAGACCACGAGGCGAACGGGCAAACCGAATCGCCTACATCTGTGAGACAGTGAGTCCCAGGGTTTCCGATTCCAAACTTGCAGCCATCGGGAGGACACTGGCCCGGCCCGGCCGAACAAATCACTTCCAGGACAACGTGTGACCAACCCATGCTCTATTTTAGGCTATTGTACGTGCGCGCGAAGATCAATGCCCAGGGGCCACCATCTGCCTACGCCTCCCACGCATGTGGCTCGTCCAACAGGCCCGTCTCTGCTTACCCTGCCCACACACGTGGCTCGCCGCTGCTGAGCATTACATTGCCATTGTGACGCCACCATTATTTGAAAGGAAGCAATGTCCTTCAGGCATTCAAAAGGGTGGCTAGACACGATCTGCTAGTAGACAGGGTCTAAAGCAAAGCCCCCTGAACAATAAAGCCATGGCCGAACGTAGCTCCTTGGAGACGTACAAAACTTTAAAGCTACTTGCGCCTGATCCAAACCACTGTTGAGATGTGAAGAAATGTGATTTAGCAAATACTGGGCTTGGTGCATTGCCAACGTAAGAGTAGCTGAAACGAGGTGTCCGACACAGACGACACTCAGATTCTAGTTCCAAGTGCGACTCAGTTAGCAAAGCCGAGGTTGATGGAATCAGCTGCAACACAGATTTAAACGAATCAACTCTATTTGTATGCAGCACAGCTACTTTGTCGAGTTCGAACTGTTTAGCGATCTCCTCGATAGCCCCACTCAGCCCAAATAATGTATCTGAAGCCCATTCAAGAGTTCCCGTGTTCCTTTTGCCTGTCCAACGAGGTTCTTTGAGAATCGCAAATGAATCCCGTTGAGTGGCACCGCTTCCGCATCGATTACAGTATTCGCTGAGGTCGTAAGTGCTTTCGCGCCATCGGTTTTCTTGTTCCGGTTGCGGAAAACCAAATCGATGGCGGGCATAGACTTCGCAGTAGGGTGCGTCCTCTATTTCCGACTCGCTAAACTCTGAATGAGAGAGGGTCGCCGCCTGAAACTTGCTTGCAATTTGCGCTGTGAGACTATACTTTTCGTGTTCATGGTCAACTTGAAATATCAAGAAATTCTGGGAGGGCTCGGCGCGAAAACTGAGTGTGTTCTCGTCGATCCCCGCTCGAACCAGCTTTGGACGGTCACCTATGTCGAAAACAAACCGGGTATAAGTCTTCAATTACCTTCCTCTTATCTCACGAAATGCAATCTCTCGAAGCTCGGGATAGTTTCTGTAAACCTGAGGGATCGCAGCTCGGACCTGAGCGGCCGTGTAGTTTCTACCGTAAGGAAGAACTTGTCTCCACAAATTATCCAGATGGACGTGTTCCGCGTGTGTCAGGGCGACAGACATCATTTCCTTAGAGTTTAGTCCAAAGAGTCCGGCAAATCGACTCTGGACGATGTGGTGAGCTTCCATGCCGGACTTCGCCAAAATTTTGGCGAGTTGCCTGTAAGCAGTTCCTGCAAGTCTCGTTTCGGCTAGTGTTTCCGCAGCTTTCTTGCCGGCGGTCGCTAAGCCCCTAGCTCCGGAGAGGCAAATCTGGGCAACATCCCAAGACGTGCGACTCTGCGAGAACCCTGGCTCATTCTTGTAAGCACCGCCGTCATACAATCCCATGCTCAGGCTCGAACCAAGTGCGGCCCCTGATGTCATCAATCCCTTGCCCCACACTTCGCCAGAAAAAAGGGCTCGAATAAACTCTCCATCTTTTCCATCCGGATCCACTTTGCTCAGCGGATTGTTCTCACAGTACGCGTACAGATTGAGTCCGCCAGCATGTCCAATGGGGTCTTGGGTTAGGAAGCGGCCTAGTCTGGGGATGTAGTATCTTGCTCCGAGGAGGTCGAAGCCAGTGTCGGGGTCGGAGATGTAGCCGTGCTTTCCGGCGAAGCGGAAGTCGGTGCGAAGGTCAACGGTGATGCCGCTCGCTGGCCTGCTCCGTTCGTTTCCGTAGGCGTCGTATTCCCAGCGGCCGCCCAGCGATCCGTCCGCGTTCCGAGTTGCAATGGTGGAACCAAGAGCGTTCTCCTGGTTGAAGATCATCTGGCCCGAAACCACGGTGCCTGCGGCGATCGTTGCACTTAAGGGCGCAGGATTCACGCCCGACTGACCGACTTTGAAAAGTCCGACACCCGGTGTGATGTACTCCTGAACAGCAAACAGTGCAGTACCGCTGGTCGTAAGGATGACGCTGTCTCCGTTGTACAGATACCTCGTCGTTCCCCCCGCCTGCACTCGCTCGACACGCTGACCGTCGCCGTTGTAGCGGAATCGACTCAGTCCAGCCGGACGGGCAATCGTTGTGACCCTAGACTCCTCGTCCCGTCGAACGGCTATCCCTCTCCAGTTCGACTGTGGAGGGATCGAATGGAGCCGAATACTCTATTCTGCTCGCTCTTCGACCAGCCGAACTAGCAGGGTACGGCTGGAAGTCTGAATGATGGCACTTGAATCAGGCAAGGGCAGGACTTGATAGAATAACTCCGAACTTGCGATGGGTATGGATGCAGTAGGGGCCGGTTCCCATGAACCTGGAGTCAGCGCGAGGACATCCATTTTCTGACTCTGCAAGAAGCCAACAAACCAAGCCGGATTCGAAGATGTTGAGGCACTGAGCGAACTCGTATTGTATGGCACACTCGTCTGGGCCAAATTTCGGACTATCGAAAGTGATGGATAACTGAGGATCAGCCCCGAGTCGCCGAAAAGCACAGAACCTACCGAGCTAAACCGGTTCGGATAAAGTGCATTTGAGGTTGTGCTGCCGACCTTGAAAACTCCTGAGTTGCCGACCGTGTAAGTGGTTTGCTCGGCTCCGACAGAATTCCCATCCGAACCCCAAATCGTGTTTCTGTTCACGTAGCACAGCTCGAGAGCACCCGTCGAGTTGGTGCCTGGATAAGATGCCAACATCGCGTCATTCCGGAAACACAAAGGTCCTATCCTGTTACCTGAACTCGTGCCATTGACCACAACCGCGATTTCCATTGGGTTCCATGGATTCACTTCCAGATCACTTATGAAGGTGGTTGGGGTCACTGGCGCGGAGTAGGCCGCGGAAACTGTAAACGTGCTCAAAGACACTCGCTGAATTAGCCCCTCGCCTGCACTCAGTCCCCCCAATTGGTAGACATACGCTTGGCTGCCGTCGGCCGAAACTGCGACCTTTGTGGCCCCATCGAAAACGAACGTGCTTCTGACGACGTGACCCGAAACATAGTCGACTTCCTCTAGAACTCGATTTATGGTTAAGACGCTGGGATTGGTGACGTCCCTGATGCGCAAAGCGCGACCGGGAGTTGAGAGGGCGGCTCCAAGGTAAGTTGCTTCATACGGCAACGACGACGTTTCGATTCTCCATGTTTGGATGCTGGGATTGCTAAGATCGCCGCCGCAGCCAGATAGCACGGTCAAAAGCGATCCCACGGCGATGAGAGTACCAAGCAACTTTCCCATTAAAGTAGCTTACATTACTCACGACGCTAATCCACGAAAAGCGGATATTTTCCGAGCGGTTCCTCTATCAGCGTCCATCTTGTTCTAGCGCCGTTGGTGTAGACTAGAGCTTAACAAATTGCTCGCAAGGGGAGCCTTAGTGGCTGAGAGTGTGGAGGTTTCCACAGACCCTTTGAACCTGATCTGGTTAACACCAGCGGAGGGATGCGTGAGCTGATTTGGATGCCTAGCTTGGCTTCCTCAATCTGCCGCGAAACCACCTGCGGCAGTTTGGGAGAACAACATGAAGAAGGCATTCACGCTCATCGAACTCCTTGTCGTCATCGCGATTATCGCGATTCTAGCCGCAATTCTATTCCCAGTTTTTGCTCAGGCAAAGGAGGCGGCGAAGCGGACGGCTTGCCTTTCCAACGCGCGGCAGATCGGGTTGGCGCAAAAGATGTATTCGGGGGATTCGGACGATATGATGCCGATTTTCCATGCCTACAACACAACTCCGGCGCCCTGGGTGGACGGACACTTTGGCACCGAGCTATTGCTGCTTCCCTACTGCAAGTCGCGAGATGTGTTCCGGTCGCCTTTAGATTCGGGTGGGCCTTACCTGGCTTCTGATCCCGGGTTAGCCGGGCGCCCTTCGGCCACCTACTGGGCGGCTTATGGGTCGTCGTATCGGTTTGGCGGGTGTGCTTTTAGCAAGGTCGCGGGGTTCAGCATGCAGAACGACGCGGTTCGGTCGGAGAACTGGACGGTTTCGGAGACGATGTTTGTTGATCCTGCCGGGACTCGGACAATTCGGCTTGAGATGATGCCGTTCTTTGCCGCGGTGAATGACCCTTCGTGCACCAGATATGGCTATGATTGCGGCTATTTTGCCAAGTGGTCTTCGATTGGTGGGTCGGTGATTTTTGCGGACGGTCACGCGAAGTCGGTGACTTCGGCGGGACAGTTTGACAACATAGTTGTTGATCCGGCGGGGCACCGGTCGGGTGAGTTGACCGGGACGGGAGCGGCTTACGACGACACTTGGTATTGGCGGTGTGACTAAAGATAGCCTTCAGGCTTTAGCTGTCAGCCTTTTGGGCTTTGGCAATTACCACAGCTCCACCGGTTCGACCGGAGTCTCACCGACTCCCCAACAAGTGGGGAGTTTTACTTACGGCAGCTGGTCGCTAAGCCAGTCCATGATGGGCTGGGGGAGCTTGTGCTTTTCGGCTAGCTTTGTGAGGATCTCGCGTTCGAGGTCGCGATAAGGCATCGGAGGGAACTTGGCTTTGAGGGCCATTTGGCACCTGCTGGCGACTTCCATTTCCATTCCCCCTTTTCGGCTGAGGAGGTGGGCGTGGAGGTAGTGGAGCATGCCGAGGTTTTGGTGACGCAGGGCTTCGTCGATGAAGTAGGCGGCCTCTTCATAAAAACGGGCTTGGATGAGCTGGCAGGCGACTTCGACGAAGTTTTCGGGGATGTCGTTGAAGCTGGCGAGGAGGGGGGAAGGGTCTTTTCCGTGGTTGCGGGGCTGGGCGAGGAACGCCTCGGCGCGCAGGCAGGGCTCGAGCGGGGAGAGGTAGTGGGCGTTGAGGAGCTCGGTTCGCTCGGCGTTTTCGTCATCGAGGTTTCCGATGCGGCGGTTGACGGACTTTGCCCACCAAGCGAGGGGGTCGTCGCCGTTGAAGAGAAGGGCATGCTCGTAACACGTGTCGGCACGCTGGTAGTCTCCTCGCTCGGTCGCTCGGGCGGCGAGTTCGAGGTAAGCGGGGACTCGGAGCCCAACGTCTGAAGTTAAAGCAAGTAGGGTCGCGTCATCGCACTCTTGGGGAAGTACCCAGGGGACTCCAGTTCCGGGGAAGCCATGGATCATCGGTGATAGCTCCGAGGTTAGTGATCCAAACGTTGCGACAGGCTCGCCTTCCTGATTTCTCAGCTGTGCGGCGACCACCGCTTCCGGAATGCCATCGAAAGAAGCCCGATAAATGGCTTCAGGATGAATGTTAACCTCTGCCTCAAATGTTTGCCCTTTTTTGTCTTGAAGGACCAGCTTATGCTGAAGAAGGGGTGCCGAAGCACAGAACGAAATCTGTTGTTGCTCTCCAGTGGTGATCTCCCCGATTCCGGCCGGACCGACAGAGGTGGGATTGCTGATACCGAAGTATGGGTGGAGCTTGAAGGAAAATGAATCGACCTGTCTTGGAGCAATGTGCTTATCGTCTCGCTCGCGTTGAAGTCTAAAAGGCACATTAGTCAGTTCAGGAAGGTGCTGGCAAAAAGTGCCAGGTTCAAAGCTGACATAAATTGATTCAAGGATAACTCCATCGCGTCTAAGGACTTGCTCGCAGTCCCGATCGAAGATGAACGTATTGGGCCGGCCCATTCTTGTCTTTTCTTCACGGTTTTGGACTGCAACATCGATCCTTACCTCGGCAGAATTTGGTGACAAAACGTATCTCAGCGAACCAGAGATCTGGGAGAAGTCAACAAAAAAGACCTCTCCAGCATCGGAATCTGATTCAGGCTGGACGACCATCCAATCAATAGTTCCCAATGCCTTGCATCGATGGTTTGCACCGTGCGACAGCAAAAGCCCCTTCTCAATTTCTATCCCCCGGAGCCCACGATCAGGGAGAGCCGACTCGTTTGAATCTCCTAGTGCGTCATGAGCGCAGCGTTTATCCCAAAGCTTCCAGAGCCGACCACCAAGTTCGGGGAGGAAGGTTAGTCTTAAGTATTCGTTCTCTATGATAATGGCTCGAAACGTACGCTGTTCTCGTTGCCCCGTCATTTTGAGCATTGGGTACGGCCAAGATGCTTTGGTGTACCCGTCCTCTTCGAGGACGTCAATGGTTAGCTCAAGGGAATCTTCGTAGACTTGCACGGGCATGGTTATCGGTTAAACTGATAGTCAGTGGCGGTTGTACTCACTCCTCTCGGAAAAGCAGTTATTGGGACTGTGAAGTGGCTTGTGGTGCCTCTTTGCGCCGCACTCATAGGATACGTCTTGATCGGGCCGAATATTGGCAAACCGGCGGAGAAGAAGGCCCCCTCGGAAGGAAATCTCTCGGAAAACGGGAAGAAGTTCCGCGATGTGCGGGGGATTCGATAGTCGAGAGTTAGAAGTTTGCAGTTTGCTGTTTACGGACATCCGTCATCAGTCACCCATCGCAGATTGCTGTTCCCGACTTCCAGCTGCTCGCTTCCAGCTAGGCAAGCGCTGATCCAAAGAAATCCAGGGCATTCTGGGTCGTTTGTGCCGCCATTTCCTCTTGGGTCATGTCGTGAAGCTCGGCTAGGGTCTTGTTGAGAATTGGGATGTAGGCGCTCCGATTAGGCTTGCCTCGGTGCGGAACCGGGGCCATGTAGGGGGCGTCGGTTTCCAGGACAATCTTGTGGGGCGGTATGAACTTGAACACTTCGCGTAGCTCGTCGGCTTTTTTGTAGGTGATTGGACCGTCGCAACCGAACCAAGCTCCGAGCCGGAGAGCACGTCGGGCTTCTTCTTTGGTCCCCGCGAAGCAGTGGAAGAGATAGGGTCGTCGAGGGAGCTTCTCAAGGACATCGAGCAGGTCAGAGTAGGCTTCACGGGCATGAAAAACGACGGGCTTGTTCATTTCCTCCGCGAGTTTTAGTTGGTCCCGAAGGGCCTTGTGCTGGACGCTGGTCGGAGCGTAGTCCCAGTGATAGTCGAGACCGATCTCTCCTAGCGCGAGCACTTTGGGGTGCTTGAGGGCTTTCACAAGAAGCGGCATATCGATGGGGTCGTAGTTGGCGGTGTAGTTGGGGTGCCAGCCGCAGATGGCGAAGACTCCTTCGTGCTTTTCGGCGAAGGCGATGGCTTGGGTCCAGTCGGCGGGTTCGGTTCCGACGACGATGATCCGCTCAACTCCGGCTTCTTTGGCTGCGACGACTTCGGCGTCGGGGTCCTCGAAGCTTTCGGGGTTGTGGATGTGGCAATGGGTGTCGATTAGCATGTGGTGGTTCGCTCTTCGTGTTTCGTGGGTCGTCTGTCGCTTTTCACTAGGAAACACCTCGGATGTGTTCGGGGAAGCTTTCGGAGAGGCGGGACCAGGCAGCGAGGATTTCTTCGGGAACTTCCACTTCGGCCATGAAGCATTGGCCCGAGGGTCCATACGCCGCGAAACGAGGAATCTCGCCGAGGACGAGTTCGAGGAAGCGGTCGAAAGACCAGCCTTCGTTTTCGAGCCCACTCGGCGTTATGGCAGGGACGAATGGTGGTGCGTTGAACATCTCGGCTTCGGGGAAGGATTTTCGGAATGAGGCCTTCGACCGGAGCTGCATTGTGGGGTCCTGGATCAGTACGAGAGACCGGGGGTTTAGCCCAATCTGATCTAGCAATCGCTTGGACTGGATGGCGTTAGAGCCGCAGTTGGTAGAGACAGATTCGACCAAGATTTTATCCGGCGGAACTTGATACCGGTTGACCATCAGGTCGTGGAAAATGTCGGCCTCAGCGCGGTCCTCGCCTTCAATTCCTTCTTCTTCGAGATTAGCCCAAAGAGATGGAGTGGAATGCCCGATTCCACCGGAGATCAGCACGAAGGGGGCGATTCCCTGGTGAAACAGTTGAGCCCCGAAGGTGGCGTTGACTGGAAGTGCCGAGCCCAGAACGACGATCAGATCCGCTTTTTCTGGGAGAGGTTCCGGCGCGGCGAGGAACCTGGCGAGCAGGTTAACGTCGTCGACGGTTTGGTGGTCCAGGAGCACTGTAGATTAGTAAACCCCGCTCAGCGGCGGGGTGGACATTTCACGGACGCTAAAGCCTCCTGCCTAGAGCTGTGCTAAAGCACAAGCAGTCTAGAGAACTTTGCTGTAGACAAGGTTGTCAAAGCGGTGTTCGAAGCCGAGTTGGAGGTTGAGTTGGTACATCGGATTGTTCTCCTCGTTGTCCGTAAAGATCAGCTCGATGCCGCTTTGCTTTGCCCATAGAGCGGACGTTTTCTTGAGGTTCATCGCAACTCCTTGACGCCGGAATGCTCGGCGGGTACCGGTTAAGCCGTTGACGGCGTACCGGCGGTCGGCTGGACATGGGTGGAGCTGGGTGGTACCGGCTAACTCATCGTTAACCAAATAGACAAACTGAGACTCTCGACTGAGAAGGGGATCGTTCAACTCCTCACGGTAATCCTCGAAGGGCGATTCCTCGAACGGGAAAGGCAAAGGGAGATCGGCAGCGATATCCATTTCGAGTCGCCAGAGGTCGTGTTCCCATTTATCCGGGAACCGGTACTGGTATTCGACGATATTGATGACTTCGTGCCCTTCGGGTAACAGAGGTGGATTGTAGTCCACGAGTTGGACCGAAAGCGCAGATATCGGTAGGCGCATTGAAAACTCAAAACTGGCTTCTCTTAACACATCGAGTGTCCAAGGATAGTCACTCCTAGTTTCATAGCGAACGGTTTTTGCTCCTAGTTCAATTGCGACTTGCGTGCTGTGATGAAGCATTTGATCGAATGATTCGATGTGATGAGGCGCAGTTGGATCGACCGCAAGGCGCAACCAGAAGTCGGTTGTGCCCTCTGCGCTGGCGTTTAGACTCGCGCCACCAAAGGCGCGAACTTCACCATTCACGATCATCAGCTCCCGTCGTTCCGGACGTCCTTGGCGAACGTTCATCTCGAAGAAAGACTTGAGTTCTTCGGGGGTCAGGGGGCTGAACCAGAAGAACTTGTTACGAATGTTTACGGCATCTGACCAGTCTTGGTCAGACGTGATTTGTCTGAATTCCATATGTGTGCTTTTTGGGCAGGGGCCTATTTAGGCTCGGAGGTACGAAGATGTTTTCGGTCAGATGGGATCAACATTTGCTCACCTCCTCCAATGGAGTTCATTTATTCTATCTCAAGCTTCCTGCATTAGTGGTTGTGGCACGAGCAGTCGCTTGAGGTTTCCCACTCTTCAAGTTCAGCAAAGACTGCGTCTTTGTTCTTCTCCATGTGCTTCGCGGCTTCTTCGTAGCTCATCTGCGGCGGGTTCTCGTGCTTGAGGCCCTTTGCGGCGAGCATCAGGTCGAAGAACTCGAAATTATTGGTAAGGCCATGACAATACTGACTTCCGGGACCGAACGCACTGACAAGGACGTGGTCGCTCGTGTGATTAAGACTCGTGTAGCCGACCTTGTGGTAGTTCTGAAGGATGAGAGCGAACACCGACTGGGGAGCCTTTTGGAGTTCCAGCAGGCCGAATGGCGACTTTCCTAGGATCGTATCCGCGATAGCTTGAGCTTCTGTTTCTTTCAGCCCGTAAGAGGTCTTCTCTCGAATGACATCCTGAACCATTGACGCAGTTGGCTTCTTGCCGATGGCGTCGAAGATGGGGCCGAAGGAGGATTTGATTCCGGCGATGGATGCGAAGCCTTTTGTGGAATCTCCGTACTCCTCTCCGGCACCGTTGAGGGACGGTCCCCCGGTGGCGTGGTCGCTGGTGATGATGACAAGAGTTTCCCCGTCTTTCTCGGCGAATTCGATCGCTACCCTCACGGCATCCTCGAAGGAGATTTGGTCGTGAATCTGTCCCGCGATGTCATTTGCATGGCCAGCATGATCAACCTTTCCGCCCTCGATCTGAAGGATGAAGCCGTTCTTCCCACCCTTAAGGTTTTCGATCGCGGTCTTTGCCATTTCGGCAAGCGTCGGCACCGAAGTCTGGATCGAGACCTCATTCATGCGATCCACCGAGAAGGGGACGTGGCTGTCGCTAAAGATTCCTAGGATCTTGCCTGCCTTCAGTCCGAGCAGAGAGTTGCGGTCCTTGACCACTTTGTAGCCCTTCGCAGAAAACTCTCCATAGAGATCCCGCTTATCCTTTCGCTTGTCGGCAGCGAAGAATTTGTTGCCTCCGCCAAGGAGGACATCAACATTGCTGGAAAGATGTTGGACTGCAATATCGGCTTCTCGATCTCGATTGTCGATAACAATCGAGAATCCTGAAGGCGTCGCGTGGGTGATCGTCGTTGTAGTGACCAGTCCGGTCTTCACACCAGCTTCTTGAGCGATGTTGTTGAGCGTTCTGAGCTTCGTTCCGTCGGGATACTCGTTGATCTGACCATTCCACTGACGGCGCCCTGATCCCCAAGCTCCGGCGGCGGCAGCGGAATCGGTGACGATTGAGCTCAGCGAGCGGGTGTCTTGCAGCCCAGTCGCAACATCTGGCCGCTCCATCAGCTCGGTCCAGTAGGAGTGCTTCCCTTCCGTCATCTGCTGGAAGTGGTTTGCCATCGTGACGACTTGGATGGCCATTCCGTCGGCGACGCAGAAGATGATGTTTTTGGGCCGCTTCCCTTTCCACTTCTGGGGTTCAAAAGCCTCGATTCGGGCGAGAGGGATGCTGGCGAGACCAGCGGCTCCGAGGGTGAGGAGAGAGCGACGAGAGACGGACATCGTCTCCTTAGTTTAGCTGGTTCGGTTTGATCCAGTGGCTAGTGGATTGGACTCCGCTAACTTCTCCTTAACAAAACCAGCGGGGTTGGAGTCGGGATACTCCCGACTCCAACCCCAAGTCAACCTCAAACTGCTTAAGCAGCTTGTTGATACTCTTCGCTGACTACCCGCAGGGTTGGCTCTTCGACCGTAAAGTGGTCGCTGAGTGCCCTGAGCTGGAGCGCCATCGTCGCAAGATCAGTCGAAGTCAACTCGATCGCACTGATCGCATGGCCCTGATTTTCAACCTCGCTACTCACTCGGTGAGCAGTGTTAGCGACTTCGGCAGCGGTCGCTGAAAGCTCCTCGGCCGCAGCAGCAGTTTGCTCGGAACCAGTGGCAATGGTCTCCACAATCTCACTAAGACGATGCGTCTCACGAAGCATGGCTTGGGCACTCGTTGCGAGACTATCCGTGCTTTCGGTGATTCCTGCGATTGATCCTGTCAGAGCTTCCATTGCGACGGCGGCAGTTTGAGCAGCAGCGGTCGAGTTTTCGACTTCCTTGTTCGACCGGTTCATCGCTTCTAGCGTCAGATCAACATCAGATTTCACTTCGCCAATGAGCTTTGCGATCTCTTCGGTTGCATGGCTTGACTGCTCCGCAAGTTTTCGAACTTCGTCGGCAACCACTGCGAATCCGCGTCCGTGCTCACCAGCTCTTGCGGCCTCGATGGCAGCGTTGAGAGCCAAGAGGTTTGTTTGCGAGGCGATATTATCGATCGTATCGACGATGGAGCCGATTCGCTCACTGGTTGCACCAAGCGACTTGACTCGCTCGGACGTTGTAAGAACTTCGTCTCGGATCTTCTCGACTGTTTTCAGGGCCGCGTTGATCGCCTCGGAGTTCTCTCTTGCCTTTTCTTGAGTCTCCTGAACGATTTGGATTTGATCGCTAACCGATGCCTCAACCTGACCGATGGATGACTGCAATTCGTACATTGCAGAGCTTGCCTGAGTTGTTGAGTTGGCCTGAGTTTCACAGGTCGTTGCGATATCATAGGTTGCGTGTTGCGTTTGGTCTGATGCTTCCGCAACGTCATGGATCGCCGTGCTGACAGTTTGAGCCGAGTCCCCAAGGATCTCACAGGAGCTACGAAGCTCCGAACTGGTCTCGTCAAGATTTTTGGCACTGCCTTGCATCTCAATAACGATTGCCCGTAGGTTCTCCTGCATATGCGTCAGAGACTTGCCCAGGGTGTCGTTTTCGCTTCGAATGCTGATCTGCTTGGTCAAAGTTCCATCAGCGATGAGCGATGCAACAGCTGCCATTTCCTTCTGACCATCAATGACGCGTTGGAACTCAGGATAGAGTTGACCGATCTCGTCACGCGTGTCCTGCTGGAGTTCAAATTCAAGATCACCTTCAGCGAGCTTCGTTGTGGCTTGCTTGAGATTTCCGAGGCTCTGAATCGTTGCTCGATAGAAAGCTGCGAAGGTGTAGAACGCAAGGAGAAGGAAGACGCTGACAACGGTGAGAGCCGTGCTCTTACGGTCAACAAGTCGACCAACTCGAGCGTCAAGAAGAGTCCGCAAGCTCTTCGATTGCTCGATGTGATACTTCTGAAGGCTTTCGATCGGGGCGCTAGCAAGTGACCAGTAGTTGGCGTTTGCTGAGCCATTGAAGCCCTTGATGAACGTACCGTCAACAGCGGATCTGAACTTAGCGACGCTGTCTGCGTAAGCCTTGTGACCCTCGTTATAGTTGCTCTCAAGATCCTTGTTGTAACCGATGGCGGTGTCTTTATCTCCAGAGATAACCCCGTTAAAGCCATCAAGCTGACCGGCCATGACGACCAGATCAATCTTGGTTTGCTCTGAGAGTGTCTTGTTTCGTAGTACGTTCCAGGATGTGCCGCGAATGTCGGCGATTCTAAGAACAGTCTGAGGGATTTGAACCATGACCGGATCCATCGTGTAGAAGCTGTCGATATCCGGATCCAGGATTAAGTTCGAGTTGTTTGTGACGGCAGTGTTGACAGCAAGAAGAGCGTTCACGAATCCCTGAGAAGTTCCCACCGGATCGGTGCTCAGCTTAGAAGATTTTCCTTTTAGTGATTCCCACTCTGACTGAGTGGTTTTGAGTAGATCAGCCGTCTTGAGCTGATCTGAAAACTTGGTTTGAACCGCTGCGAAGTCAGAAAAGTCCTTCTCAAGTGCATCAGCATGAGTTTTCGCTTTCTCTGAGTCGCCTCGAACTATTTCGCCTCGGTAACGAGCAAAATTGAAGATGGCCGACTGGATCGGTTTCGCGTATTCTGTGCCGACAACCTCATCCGAACTGAACTTAATTTGATTGTTCATTTCGGTGACAAAGGCTTTGACAACATAGAAAAGTGGCGCGCCAAAGAGGACAGTGATGAGGGCAAACTTTGCTCCGTAGCGGAGACGGTTGAGCAGTTTGACAGCCGGATTTAACAGAACCTTGAACATTCGATACCTGCGGACGGTTACCGTCCAGGTATTTCTATCGGGAGGTTAGGGTTGACTTTTATAGGGTGCTGTGCGCCAAATCTCGAAGTTTCTTCCGCTTTCTACGAGAGTCCAACCCCATTCGAGGTCCACCCGCCCCTTGCGGGTGAAGACGACGCTTCCCGGTTCAACTTGCTCGTGGTCGTCGAATTCCTGGATCGTTCTGTTGAGAACCATGATCAACGAGGGCAGCGAGGTCTGTTGCAAATCCGTTGTTCCGGTTCCGAGTTCCTTTTCTTGTCGACCTAGTCGGAACGCGGTATCAATCTCCGGGTGACGGAGAGCAATTGTGTGGGCTTCAGCTTGTCCTGACTTGACGTACCAAGATGTTTGGAGACCGCTGATTAGAAAGAGCAGAAGGACTCCCATTCCTAGAACGACTTGGGGATTTCGAGCGTTTGACTTTTCCTTTGTGGCTAGTGAAGTCGCAGCCAACAAGCCGAGCGGAGCGATGACGGGAAGAATGTAGTGCGGAAGCTTTGCGCTGGAGATCGTGAAGAAGATAAAGATCGTCGCGCCCCAGGTGAACAGATAACGGTTGAGCGGAGTTGCAGCTTTGCTTTGCCAGATCCTCTTCGCTTCGGTGAACCCCCATGGGATGACGGCGATGAGCAAAATCGGGATGTAGAACGGTAGTCCTTTGAGCCCCAGCGAGTGCGCGGCATCGCCCCCGGTAAAGCGGTTAAGGTTCTGCTCAATGAGAAATTTCTGAATGAACTCCTCGCGATTCACCAGGTAGCAGGGGACGTACCAGGTTGAAACAGTTACAACAAGCATGGCGGTTGCAGCGAGCCAGCCGCCTTTGAAACCTGGGCGCAGAGTTGGGTTGAGCCAGTAAGTGAGGAGGGCGATTGGGGTGAAAAGGAGGAGAGCAACCGGGCCCTTCGCGAGAATGCCGATTCCGAGCCAGAGTCCGGTCTGAACGCGGGAGCCAATCGCTTTTCGTTCTTCGCTTTTCGCTTCGGAATCTGACTCTCCTCCCTTTTTGATCAACGAGGTGTAGAAGCTGAGGAAGGCTCCGGTCATCGCAAGATTTAGAGCGGCATCGGTCATCATCAATCGGCCGAGCGCGAGGACCAGGAGCGAGGTTCCGAGGCAGTAAACGACATGGCGGGCTTGCCACTCCCCCATGTGCCGTTTGGCGAACCTGCCGCATAGAACGTAAAGGCCGATGGTGCAGAGCACGGCGGGAATTCGGGGTCCGATCCAGATTCCGAAGACCTTCATGAACGGCGCGGCGAGCCAGTAGAGGAGGATTGGTTTTTCGAACCACGGTCGGCCGTTGTAGTACGGCGTGATGAAATCTCCGCGCCGGAGCATCTCGGCGGTTACCGCGCCATAGAAGCCTTCGTCGAGGTCGAAGAGGCCGCTTGCCCACCAGGTGACCAGAGGAAGAATGGCGAAGAGGTACCCGAACCACATCGGATACGGCGGGCTCGGGCGTTTCATCAACTTAGATTAAACCTTGGGATGTCGCGCGGGTGCATTTTGCCTTCGGCGAAATCGGCGAGGCGCTCGCCGATCCAGGGTCCGAATTTGAATCCGTGACCAGAGCAAGGTGACGCCCAGAAGACATTAGGGAAGGCTTCTCCCCACATGAAGTCTTCGTTGGCGGTTCGGGTGTAGAGGCAGGTGGTTGGGTCCAGTAGGACCGGGTTCTGGATACCGAATCTCTTTGTTGCGGTGGCCCGAATCATTTCGAGGTGTTCGGGGTTTGGTTGGCCGGGTTCATCGGGATCGGTTTCATCGCCGAGATTATGAACACCAACTTTGATTGCGCATCTATCCGGCTCCGACGGAAAGCCGTAGAGCATCGGATGGGTGTCGTCGATCCACACCATGCCTTCCATCGGTTCGTGGGTTCGGACATACGCGAATGTTTGACGAGTGACGGTGACTGGGAGGTTGAACAGAGACTTCGCCCAGGCTCCAGCGCAGACGATCACGCGATCGAAGGAGGTTGCCAGTTCTTTCGGGTCGTTAATCTGTTGTTGAACTTGCTGGACTTTGCTGAGCATTAGGAGTGTCTGCACCGCTCGACTAGCATGGACCCATCCGGCCTCCATGGTGACGTAACCGATCTCATCTTCTTGCAGGGAGAGATCGGGAAAGTCTGGCCAGTTGAAGATTGACTGTTGGACGCCATTCGCGCGAAGAGACTCAGTGACTTGTTCAAGCTCTTGGCTCTTGCGCTTTCCGAAATAGACCAGGCCGGTTTCGAACAAGATTTGTTCGGTGGCGTGAGTCTGGATCGCCTGCCACAGGCGATAACCCTCCTGCATGATCTCTGTGTAGAAGGGATCGGGGTACGCCTTGCGGACGATGCGGCTGTTGCCGTGAGAGCTTCCGTTGGTGTGCCCGGGCATGAACTGATCGAAGATGGTGACTTCGTGACTTCGCTTTGAGCAAGCGTAGGCGGTGCTGGCACCCATGATTCCGGCTCCAATGATTGCGATCTTCATTTCACTAGCCCGTACTTTGCATGGCGGCTGCGATTCCGGCGATGCTTTGGAGCATCGCCTCGCGCCATGTGCCCTCTTTCTCCTGCTCCGAGAGTGATTCCCAGCGGTTCATGAGGTGGATTTGGAGTTTGTTGATGGGCAGAGTCATTGGGTTGCGGAAGGCGACCGTTTGACGAATGACTTTGCTGTTTTCGAGGAGTTCAGTTTCGCCGGTAATGGCCAGAAGACCCTCTTTGGTTCTGGCATATTCTTGTTCGATTTCTTGCCAGAAAGATCGGTCTTCGGCTCTCTTCGCATAGAGAGCCGCGGTTGGGATATCGGCGCGGACGAGCTCGAGCTGGGCGTTGTCTACGACTGTCTTGAAGAACGGCCACTCTTGGTACATGGCCTGGAGTTGCTCTTTTCCATCCGAATTCCTTAGTAGTTCTTGTAACGCATAACCAAAGCCGTACCAACCCACGAGCAGGGCCCGACTTTGAACCCATGCAAAGTTCCAAGGAATTGCTCTGAGCCCTTCGACGCCTTCGGCGGCAGCACCCGGTCGATAAACTGGACGCGAAGCTATCGGAAGCAGCGAGATATGATCGATTGGAGTAGCCTCGGTGTAGAACTCCCAGAAGCCAGGTGTGTTGTAGACGAGCTTGCGATAAGCATGTCGGCTGTCTTCGCTCAGCTTTGACATCACGTCTTCGTACTTGCTGTCATAGTCATTTTCGTTCGGTTCGACGGTGGCAATCAAACACGCGGAGACAATTTGCTCTAGGTGTCGGTGTGCGATAGCCGGTAATGAGTAGCGGAAGCTAATCACTTCCCCCTGCTCAGTAAAGCGAATCTGTCCGCAGAAGGCCCCTTTGGGTTGGCTCAGAATGGCCTGGGACGCACGCCCGCCACCGCGCCCAACTGTCCCTCCACGGCCGTGAAAGAGACGGATCTTGACCCCGGTTTCCTCGCTCACTTGAGCTATCTGCCTCATCCCGTTCTGCAGCGACCAGTTTGCGGCTAGATAACCGCCGTCCTTGCTTGAGTCGCTGTAGCCCAGCATCACTTCCTGGTAGCCGATCCCGTCGATGTATTTGCGATAGAGTGGAATTGCAAAAAGCTCTGTGAGTAACGAGGCGGCCCGTTCGAGGTCATCGACGGTTTCGAAGAGCGGAACTATATTGGGGTTGCTTGCTGAGCCAAGTGACTCTTCGCTCCAGAGGCCCTCTTCCTTGAGGAACAGCATCACCTCCAGCATGTCGCTTACAGAGGTGGACATGCTGGTGATGTAGGTGTCCATCCCCGGCTCCTGCCTCATGACTTGAATGGAGCCAAGAACAGTATCCAGGTAGTCGCCTTCGGGTTGACGAATGAGAGGGCGCGGATTCTGGAGTTCTGCTAGTAGTATCGACTGCTTCGTTTCTTCTTTGGCCGCAACGTACTCTTCGGGATCCTCAATCAGGCCTGCTTGGGCAAGAAGTTCGCCCATTGCGATTGCGTGGACTTTGCTGTGTTGACGTACATCGATGCAAGCGAGGTAGTCGGCGAAAACACTCATCCGGCGACGGATATCTTTCAGTCGGCTCCTAGTAGCCAGCAGTTCTGAACCTACTGATTCCGAAATCACATCGAGCGCGGCCACAGCGTTGTAGAAGAGGGCACCCGGTTTACCGAGGTAGGAAATGACGCCGAGAAGTAGGAGGACGAAGGGTTCTTGGGTGTAGCGTTCACGTTCGAAGTCACTCAGGTGCTGATCGAAGTATTTGATTTGCGCCCTCAACTCAGGGTTATTGAGACCAGGAGTGTGCTTGACGGACTGGGTGAACTCCCAACGTAGCTTTTCGAGGTCGGCAATGAGCCGAGGAAGAATCAGTTGACGTTGGGCCTCAGCGGCGTCTGAGGTTTCGTCTGGCGTGACATTTGGGTTTCCGTCGCGATCACCTCCGATCCAAGAATGGTAGCGGAGAATGTCGGGGACATCGACTCGCTCGCCCGTTGTTTCATAAAGAGCGTCTTCGAGGTCACGATACAACCAGGGGACAACGTCGAGGATCGTACGATCGAAGAAGTAAAGGGCATTTCGCACCTCTTCATCTACCGATAGACTTTTGCTTCGCATCTCGTCGGTGTGCCACAGCTCGAGAACCACATTCTCGAGCGTTTGGGGGAGGTCGTTTCCCACATCGAGGGGCGAGTTGAGATCGTTCGTTCCTTGCCGGTGGGCAAGGAGGTGGGAGACGTCACGGAGCTTGTCGAGGATAACTTTTCGCTTGGCTTCGGTTGGGTGGGCAGTGAGAGTTGGGGCGATCCAGAGTTGGTTGACGGCTTGCTTAACGACTTCGGAACCGTGTTTCGCGTGAAGCTTTTTGACGGTTTCTCGAATGGATTCGCGACGGTCACCAGTTTTGGATCTCTCGCGGTTGACCCTCACGATCTCCTTCTGCTCGGCTGAGTTGATGAGTTGGAAGAGGAGAGTGAAGGCCTTTCCGAAAGCGCGCAGGCCCTCGGCAGTTTGGAGTTGGGGTGTTGAGGCCACGACTTCCTCGAAGTCCTCTGAAGGGTGGTTCACAAGTCGTTGGGCGGCTTCAACCAGCCAGGTGCCGTCTTGCTGCGCGAGAACTTTGCCCAGGACTTGGTCGAGGAGTTGGATGTCGGCGCTTAGCTCGGGGGAGAGTCCGTAGGACTGAGGGTTGAGACCGAGGAAGGCATCCACCCTTTTATTATCGCTGACTTTGACCGCCTGGTCCGAACCTTGCTCAAACATCGGCGGCCCCGACGAGACGCCGGGATTACCTTATTTTTGGCGGGGCAGCATGGTCTCAGCATTCGCTAGTGCGAACGCGGTGACCGCCATGCTCGTGCTCACCTGATGCATATACTTCGGCACAACCTCTTCGTAGCGGTCGTACTGGGTGTGCCAGATGTGACCATACTTCTGACTGCCCGACTTGCCCATGAAGAAGGCGGGGATACCTTTGGCATTAAAGGAGGCTTGGTCGCTGCCGCCGCTTGCGTTGTACTTTTCAACGGGACGGAAGGTCATCGGCATATCGGGAAAGGCAGCAGTCATTGCGCTGAACGCGGGTTGGAAGAAAGCCTCCCACGCGGCGATTCCGCTACAACCATTTTCGTAGTTCGAGCCGCCGTCATCCACAATGCAAGCGCTGACCTTACTCAGCTCGCTCTCGTGCTGACGCACGTATTCGGTTGAGCCGAGCAGACCTTGCTCCTCGCCTCCCCAAAGGATGAAGCGAATCGTGCGCTTCGGTTTGAGTCCGCTGGACATTAGAAGCCGAGCGGCTTCCAAAGTTGCCGATGAGCCTGTTCCATTATCGCTTGCGCCCTGGGAACCGGGAGCATCCCAGCTGTCGAGGTGACCGCCAATGACAACGACCTCGTCAGGCTTTTCGGTTCCTTTCAGCTCAGCAACCACGTTGTGAACCGCGACAGGCCCCTTGTGCCAGATGTGATCCATGCTGAATTCAGCCACAGTTTTTCGACCAAAGTTGACGTTTCGCGCCAAGCGATCCCAGTCGTCTCTCCGGATGGTAAGTTCTCGGGTAGTCGGTCGTTTCGCGAAGTCTTTGTCTTTCCAGGTTCCGTGCGCGTGGAGGTGGTCATCTTTAGCTCCGTAGACGAAACCGTTGATTCCACTTGCCTCAATCTGTTTTCGCAAGGCGGCATCCTCGGCGGTTGACTGTGCACCGCGCATTCCGACGGTCGCTCCGGCAAGGAGCCAAGCCCCTTTGAGGGAACCCTTGACCTTTTCGAACTGCTCAAGATTGTTCGGAGCCATCATAACGTGCCCTTTCAATGGCCCACTAGTGCCTGGCATCCAGCAGTTGCTACTGAACTTAATCTCACTCTCAAACGGCTCAAGCATACGAGCCGAATTGTTGGGGCCCCGCGAGAACCCCACGGGGATGTCAGCCCATTTTTCAAGATGCGCATTTGCGTAACCAAAAGACTTAAACTTCGCCAAAGCCCAGTTCTCCGCCTTGGTGAGCTGTGGAGAGCCGGTAACCCGGGGACCGATTCCGTAGCAGAGCTCGGAGAGGTGCCGCATCACCCGGTTGTCCGACTTGCTGAGAGCGATGATTTGATTGAGTTGCGGTTCGAGTTGGCCTACGGGAGTAAGGATAAGCGCGGCTAAGTACATGAGTGGAGTTTAGCCGGGAACTGGTTAGCGAATGCTAGTTCGTGACCTGGGCAATCAGGAAGTTGCTGACGTAGACGAGCACCATGCTGATGACGACGGCGTTCGTCGTGGCTCGGCCCACCCCGACCGCGCCGTTCGTGGTTCGCATTCCCTGTTGGCAGGCGACGATGCTGATAATGATTCCAAAGACGGGAGCCTTGATCAGACCCTTCAGGATGTCATCAGGCTTTACGAACTGAGTGATCGAAGTCAAATAGGTTCCGGGAGCGATGTTCTCAGACATGGCGACCAACAGCCCGCCGCCGATTCCGATCGTCATACAGATCATGGCGAGAATAGGCAACATGAAGATGCTTGCCACCATTCGCGGAATCACCAGATAGTTCGTCGGGTGAACGCTGAGCATACGCAATGCGTCGACCTGCTCAGTGACCTGCATCGTGCCGATTTGGGCAGCCATAGCCGAACCGCAGCGGGCGGCGACCATGATACCGGCCAGAACAGGTCCGATTTCCCGGATCATCGAGAGCGCAACCGTGGCTCCGACGAAGGAGCCGGCGCCGTAGCGGTTGAGGAAGGAACTGAGATAGAGACTGAAGACGGCACCGCTGAAAAATCCGGTGAGCGCGACGATGGGGACGGAGTTGACTCCGACGAAGGCCATTTGGTTGATCGTCTCTTTGACTTCAACTTTTCCGGCAAAGAGACGTTTGAAGGCATCCGCGACGAGGAGGGTGAGTTCGCCGATGAAGATGAGCACTTGCTCAATGGGCCGCGTGATTGGGCTGAGCAGTGCATTCATACCCAGTGATTGTATCAGGGTTGGAAGGCGGCAGGGTCGCCGAGGAGGGCGACTTTGTAGGGTCGAACGACGTAATTGAGAACTTCTCCGACGGCTGGATCTTTCTCGGCGATGAGTTCGGCGTGTTCTTCGTTGTCGGCGAGGAAGATGGCATAGCCGTTGGGGCAGTCATCTTGGGTTCTTCCGACGACGAGGGCTTTGCCGGCTTCTGCCAAAGTCTTCCAGTACGCGTAGTGCTGGACCATGAGGCTCATTTCGTCTTCGGTTGGGCCTGACATCATATCCGGCCTGTTGAGACCCAATTCGAGGAGAAATTGCGGCATTTCTACGATTCTATCCCAACCGTTCGGTCAGCGCATAGCGAATGCTATTTCCGACACGAAAAGCGACAAGGGAAATGGGACTGTCTCCATTTGTTTTGAGCTCTTTCAGGAGTTTGGTTGGATCGAGGTTGGCGCCGCGCTGTTTGAGTTCGAAAACTTTTCCGCCGACTTTATGGAGTTCGGCTTTGAGTTGGTTCTTTGTTGGACTACCGATAACCTTGTAGGTTTTGTAGGCAGGGTTTGGGGTGGGGTCGTCGGATGTGAGGTAGCCGGGGGAGTCGCCTAAATGCTGGTGACCGAAGGTTGAGAGACAGTGGGCTCTGACGACGGCGGGGTCGCAATCGTGGATGTAGCCCTGCGGCGTATCGGTTGTTTGCAGGTAGTCGGTTGAGGCTTCGATTCGTGTGGGATCTTGGCTGGGGTGGAGGATGACGGCTTGGCGTTTGGGCTTGGCGTTCTTGGTTCCGAGCCAGATGATGGCTTCGAGGCATTCGCCTTGGTGCGAGATGAACTCAAGCGAGCCACCGAGGCTCTCGAGGTAGTCGTCGGGGAGGAGGGGGGAGAGTTTGATACCGGCGAGTTTCGCGTTTTTCAGCTTGTCTGCCAGAACGGCGGGGTCCGGGGCGTAGTCTTCAGGCTTGGTGAGTCGGCGTCCGGTGGCGGATCGTCGGTCGGGGTCGGCCCAGGTGTAGTCGGGGATTTGAAGTTGGGAGCTTGAACTTGATGGTTCAAGGAGGGGTGTAGTGCCGTCAGCGCGTCGGACTTCGTAGTTTTTGTACGATGGCTCACTGTGCCCGCCGGACCCCGCGGGGTTGCTCCTGAGATTGAACTCAAGCAGTTCGGCTCGGGCGAGGTCGTTTTCATAGGCGATGACAGAACCTCGCTCGGCGAAGGCGATGGAATCGCCGCCGAGTCCGGCGGTCAGGTCGACGACTGGAACGCCTCTCGGAAACTGACTCGCATGATAACGAGCCACGGCGAGGCTGGTGGCTTGCTCAAGGGCTTCTCTTTCGAAGAGCATTTTGTTGGCGAGGTCGCCGAATTTTTTGGTTGCTCGTTTTCTCAGATCGAGCTGCACGAGCGCCCAGCGCGCAGCCTCGTCGCCGTGCTTGGCGGCGAGTTGCTTGGGCGTGAGCGACGTGGCGTCGGCGAGGGCTTCGAGGTGGAGCAAGGGGTTTAGTTTACAGTTGCTCAACAATACCGTCTTACGGCAAGGGATTGTCTGAACTAATCTTGGGCATCAATCCGTCACGGAGACATGTACGAAGCAGGTCGGCGGAATTGGATGAAGACCGTGGTTCTTCCGCTCTCTGTCGCGGTCGGGTTGGCAGGCATAGGGATCGTGGTGTTTGAGAGAATGACCGGGATCGGACAAGCGATCTCTGCGTATCGTGAGGGCGAAGAGAAGTGCCGGAAGTATGGGTTGTTTGCGACGGGCGACGAGTTGAATCGAGAATACAACGTCCCATCTGCGACGTATGCTGGCGAACTGCTTCGGGACGCATTGAAAGCCTACAATCTCGCCCTCGGAAGAGACTCGAGGGTTGCGAATGAGCTCAACTTCTCGGCCAAGCCGGAAGGTGCGTCGAAGACGGAAAAGTCTGAAGTTCTAGTCTCGTTCTGGACGCGGATCGAGCCGATTCGGGACCAAAAAGTAATCCGGATTCCGCGCGAGTTTCGCGAAGGATACGCGATGCTGCTGCCAGAGTACACCTACTATCGCCAGGTGGCCCAGCACACGCTGAACAAGGCGTTAATCACGGCCAGTCCCGCCGAGGCTCTGTCGCTGATGAAAGATGTGAGTTGGCTTCGCGGTCACATTACCGATAACTATGAATCCCAGTTTCCTGCGCCGGTCGCAAGAGGAATCCTTCGGCAAGAAATGAAGGTCGCTACTCTGCTGCTTACCAGACTAGAGAGGCACAAGGCTCTGGTGGAGCACGCCAAGAAGCTTTTGATCACCGAGGTGATGAACCAAGAGCTGGAGTTTGGACTCAAATACGAACTTTTCAGCATGCTTCAGATCTGCGACCGTGATTATCCCGCGGCGAAAGTCTTTACCGATTTGGGGATTCTTCCCTCCGAACCTCGGTTTGAAGAGTGGGCAAAGTGGCGGAAACACCCCCGCATTGAGGCCGCTTGGAAGTCCACCGCCATGGACATTGTTTCTTACGGTTACGAAGAGCTCCAGTCGAACCCGCCTCGGAACTTCGTGGAGCAGGAGAAGTTTCGTGAAAAGCTGGAAGGTCGGCAGATGCGGTTTGGAGAGGCGGCGGCGACCGCTTGGTACCCTTGGCATCCGTTTGGCTTCGAGGATCAAAGGCCGTTTGATGACGCTAAAGCAGAGTTGCAGAGGACCTTGGCAAAACTTCCGTAGACACAGTTGGGTTTCAGGAAGCGATCCTTAGGTGGAGTCCGACCGTTCGAGACCCGAAAGGTATCCTTAACACCATGAGTTTGAAGACTTGGCGCGAGAAAGTTGGGCTGGCGGAGATGCTGAAGGGGGGCGTTATTATGGACGTTGTGAACCCGGAGCAGGCTCGGATTGCAGAGGACGCGGGCGCAGTTGCGGTGATGGCTCTTGAGCGAGTCCCAGCGGACATTCGGCGCGACGGCGGCGTTTCGCGCATGAGCGATCCAGAGATGATTCTGGGCATCAAGGATACGGTTTCGATTCCGGTCATGGCAAAGGCGCGGATTGGGCACTTTGTTGAGGCGGAGATTTTGGAAGCGCTTGAGGTCGACTTCGTGGACGAAAGCGAGGTTCTGACGCCAGCTGACCATGCAAACCACATCGACAAGCACGCGTTTACGGTTCCGTTTGTTTGCGGTGCGCGAAACTTGGGCGAGGCTTTGCGGCGATGCGCCGAGGGTGCGGCAATGATCCGAACCAAGGGCGAAGCCGGCACGGGTGACGTTGTTGAAGCCGTTCGGCACATGCGGACGATCATGGCGGAGATTCGGCTTGTTCACAACGCTCGAGAAGACGAGCTTTACGTATTGGCGAAGGAGCACCAGGCTCCTTTGGAATTGATCCGCGAGGTTCACGCTCTGGGCAAGCTTCCAGTCCCGAACTTCTCGGCGGGCGGAATCGCGACTCCGGCGGACGCGGCGTTGATGATGAAGCTTGGCGCAGAAACGGTCTTCGTCGGCTCGGGAATCTTCAAGAGCGGCGATCCGGCGAAGCGCGCGAAGGCAATCGTTGAGTCGGTGTTGTTCTACAAGGACGCGAAGAGGCTCGCGGAGATCAGCAAGAACCTCGGCGAGCCGATGGTTGGAATCAACTGCGACTCTCTGCTGCCTTCGGAGCAGTTGGCGACTCGCGGCTGGTAAGGGTCTTCTTTTAGAGCTTTGAGCGTAGCAGGTTGATGTCCCGTTCAAGGCTCTCGATCATTCGTCCGACTCCGGGCGCGGGGCCTAGTTCGTGGAGGAACTCTTTAGAGAACTTGTTGCTCGTGGCATGGGTCGCGCGGACTTTGTTGATGTAATCATCAAATACGGCTGGCGAGTTCGGGTTGGCCTCCAGCATTGAGTAGTGCTCGATGTAGCCGCGCAGGTGCTCGGCCCTTGTGGCGCTTCGCAGTGGCTCCATACTGGTGAACTTGAGGAGCCGTCCGAACTGGGTGTTCCAGGATCCGCCGAGGTCTTGGGACTTTTCGAGGGCGGTATGAATCATCGAGAAGTCGTTCCATGTGTACTTTCGAAAGTCGGTCTTCCGGAGGGCGGTGTCGAACCACTGCTTGGCGCAGGCTTGATAGGCGGGGTTCTCGCGCCATCTTGGAGCATAGGCTAGGAAATCAGAGAGAGCCTTTTTGTGCTGGCTAAGCTCGAGCAACCTGGCGCCGGCCCACTGACCCTCTCCTCGGGCTTTGTTCATCAAGAATAGGAGCTTCCAGACTTGGCAGGCGTCATCAATGCGGCCGTCATTGGCGAGGTGTCCAGCGAGGCGGGTGAGAAGCACGATCTGGCTCGGATTGATCTGGCGATCGGCGTCGATGGAGTGGGTGGCGGAGGCTCCGCTCCATTGTTTGGCGGATTCTAGCCGAGGGATTTCTCTGAGTTTTGGCGCGATTTTCTGCCAGATTCCGAGGGTTTGGGAGTCGAGTGGAACCGGTTTGGTGGATGGCGTGGGCGATTTAAGAGCGGTTCCGAATCCACGTCCGAGGTCGCTCGCAATCTCCTTAGCGATCAGCACTCCGTCCGACTTCACGACTGGCAGTTTCTGGATGATCTCTTCCCGGCCCATTGGGAAACATTGCTCGTGGGCGCGCTCAACCTGGGCGGGATAGGAGCGGAAGGCGGGCAGGACTCCGGTAGTGTTGAGATAGGTGGTGGCGGCGGCTCCTATGATTGACAGAACGATTCCGGTGACAATGAGGGGCTTGCGGAAGGATTTCATTTGGGGATGGCTACACCGAAGTCATAGTCGCGAGATGTGCTGTTTTTGGGGCGCTCGAGGATTCCGCCGTCGTCAGCGTCGTTTGGCCCGAGACAGTAGATGATAAGTTTGTTGTCCTTTCGGATGAGGCGGAGGGGCTTTCCGTCGCAGTCGAGGGCATAGCGGCCTTTGAGAGGGAGGTCTTTGGCGGTTGGGTTTTCGAGGAGTTTGATGGCTTGCATCAGGGTGTTGCGGCGGGCGTAATCGCGAGCGATCGATTTGTCGACTCCGATGATCATTGGCATGGCAAATCTGGCCACCAAATAACTTGGTGAATCATAGTCGTGGCCGTCCGCCCACTTGCCCGCAACTTCGATGCAGTTTGTATCGAACGGCGTATTCTCGAGCCTGGACGCTACTCCTTGGGAGATATCGTGCACTCGCGAAAGCGTGGCGGCGCGCATCCGGGGGATGTTGGTCATCCATCGAAATTGCTCCTCGAAGATGTCAGGGTAGTCCTCGTCCGAAGATGGCAGAGTTTGCTTGTCGAAGAATCGATTTATGCTTTGTGTTGCGTTGACGTGCTCAAATCTGAAAGCTGAAAAGAAGTCATGCGGGTGATCAAGCATCTCCAGGACTCCCAAAGCTGCTCTGCGCCACGAAGTCTCATCTCCATGCTCGCGCAGTCCGACGCGAATCGACTCGTAAAGAAGTGACGAGCATGACACACGGCAAAACAGTGCTGACATGTTAGGTTCATCGTCCGCCACCAGAGACAAAACGGCAGCTCTCTGCCATGCCTTTTCAGTAGTCGCTATATCTCTATCGGCTATCGCCAACATTGCACGCGCCAGTAGCAATCGGACTAATCCTCTGAAGTAGGCGTATTCCTCGTAGCGTATTGCGGCGAGGACGGTTCGATCTCGGGGGAAGATGCAGTATTTGAAGTTGGCAGCCTCGTCGATCTGCTTCCATTCTTTCGCGAGATCGGTGTAGGCGGCGAGGACGAGGGGGCGGTCGATGGTCTTCTTCGAGGTGTCCTCGAACTTTGCTTCTTTGTACTTGACTTCGTACTTCTTCAGCACCGGAGCCATGATTCTCGCGGCGTTTTCGGAGTCGGGGACGGTGATGGAGTCGATGTACTCTTTGGGGGTGATGAAGAGTCCGGCGGCGCGGGCTTTGGCCTCGTTTTCTTTGAGGCTGGCGGCGGCGGATGGAATGTCGGTGAGGGCATAGCCGAGCGCCACGATGGTGAGCAGTAGGAGCGTGATTCCTCCGCAAACCATCAGAACTTTTTTGAAGGGCTTCATTTGGGGATGGCTACGCCGTAGTCGTAGTCGAGGCTTCCACCTGTCTTGGGTCGTTCGATGACTCCGCCGTCGTCTTTGAAGTTGGGGCCGATGCTGTAGATGATGCGTTGGTTTTTGTCCCAGATTAGGCGCAGGGGTTGGCCGTCGCTGTCCTGGGCGTAGCGGCCCTTGAGCGGGAGGTCTTTGCTGGCGGGGTTTTCGAGGAGTTTGACGGCTTGCATCAAGACGTTTCGCTGGGCGTCGGATCTTAAGCAGGCTTTTCCGGCTTGGGCGAAGATGGGGAGGAGGATTTTGACAAGGGTGTAGCTGAGGCCATTTTTGTCATTGATTTCCTTGTCCATCCAGTTACTGGCGTCGGAGATTTTTTTGGCGTCGTAAGGGTCCGTTCCGAGGCGGGTGTGGAACTCGGAGTAGATTTCGTGGACGCGGGAGTTGGTGGCGGTTCGGGCGCGGGGGATTTTGCTGAAGGTTTTGATGAGTCGGTTTCCATCTTGAGTCAGCCACTCCTCGTTAAGTCCGCTCTGAGGACCCGAAAGGGTGTCGAAGCCTTCGAGGGCAAAGACGTGCTCGGTCTTCATTGCTTTGGCGAAGTTGTGGGGTTGGTCTAGGAGCTGAAGGGCTTCCCATGCAGCAGCGCGCCAGGCGGGGTCTTGGCCGCGCTGGTTGAGGGCTTTTCGGATAGATTCTTCGACGATGCTATCGCAGGCGATTCGGACGAGGAGACCGATGAGGATGGATTCGTCGTCGGCCATGAGCGCAATGCTGGCTCCGCGTCGCCAGGCTTCGGCGGCAGTTTTGGGATCGTTGTTTTGGATGGCTATCGAGGCTCGGTAATGCATGAGCTTGACGATGCCCTTTAGCGGGGCGAACTCGGGGTAGAGCGCATTGACCAGGGGGGTGCGGTCGCGGGGGAAGATGCAGTATTTGAGCTTGGCGGCTTGGTCGACTTTTTGCCAGAAGGGCTCGAACTTTTGGTAGCTCTCGAGGATGAGGGGTTTGTCTTCTGACTTGTTGTCGGTGCCAAAGAATTTGAGCTTTTCGTAGTTCTTGGTGTACTCGTCCAGGACTTCCTTCATGAGGCTTGCGCCGTTTTCGTTGGCGGGAACTTCGAAGGTGGCGAGGAGTTCGTTTGTGGACGTAAAGAGTCCGGCGGCTTTGGCTTTGGCTTCGTTTTCTTTGAACTTTGAAGCCGCAGAGGGGATGTCTGTGAGCGCGTACGCGATTCCAAGAAGCGCCAGCAAGGCAGCGGAGATACCGAGGACGACTTGCAGGGGTTTGGAGAAACGGAGTTTCACAGACACGATTGGATTATGGACGGGGTACGACCGTCCATAAGTTCAATCAATCTTTTGGGTTACGCCGAGCGGCGTTTTCTCGAGCTCAACAGCTTTGTCCGATCGCGGTACTTGTTCACCGTCCGGCGAGCCACGTGAACTCCCTTATCCGCAAGAATCTTGGCGATTCGCTCGTCGCTCAGCGGGTTGTCCGGGTTTTCGGTGGCGAGGATCTCTTCGATCATCTTTTGGACTCGCAGGGCGGGTTTGAAGAAGACTTCGAACGAGACAGTTTCGCCGGTGGAGAGCTGGACGAACTTTCCTTGGGTGGCGCGGCTGACGGTGCTCTCGTGGAGATCAATGTCATGGGCCAACTGAGTTCGAGTCAGTGGCATGAGGAACGAAACGTCGCCGGTAGATACGAATCCGGCTTGCTTCTCAATGAGATACTGGCCGACGCGCATCATGGTTCGGTGGCGCTGTTCGAGGCAGTCGATGAAGTCGCTGGCGCGCTCGACGAAATGTGACAGGTGTCGCTTTTCGTCTTTCTCGACCTTGGCTTGCTGCTGGAGGTCTTCAAGGCGCTTTTTATAGTAGCCATTCACACAGAACTCAGAGGCCGAGGGTCCCTTGACGCTGACTTCCCAGCCGAATTCGGATCGGGAAAGAACGATGTCGGGCTGAATCGCGGGCAAACGCGCCTCATGGCTCTGACTACTTGGTCGGAAAGCGTCGCCAGGAAACGGGACGCAGCCCATGATCAGGTCGAAAACATCATTGATGACTGCCGGAGTGACCGAAAAGCGACGGGCGAGCTTCATGCGCTTTCCGCCGGTGAACAGGTCGAGGTGATCGCGGACGATTTTCCGGGCGATCTTGCCTTCGAAGGTTTCGTCTTCTTTGAGTTGGAGCAGGAGGCTCTCCTGAATGCCGCTGGCACCAATTCCGGCAGGTTCGCACTTCTTCAGTTGCTCAACAACGTATTCGGCGTCTTCGATGGAGCAGTTTCCGCCGAGGGCGATCTCCTCGACCGGCTCGTACAGGTACCCGTTCTCGTTGAGACAGCCGATCACAAACTCTCCGGCTTGGCGAAGATCTTCGGGGAGCTGCGGCAAAAGCTGAGCGCTTAAATATTCGTGGAGCGTTGTTTCAGACGAAGCAAGATCAATCCAGCCGGGGGTGACGTCGTCGGTGGGCAGGGATCGCCAAAGCTCGCGGTCGTCGCCGTGCGGCTTTAGCTCGCGGGGAGCAATGTTGCGGAGGATTTCCCGTTCCGTCAGCGGAATCTCTTCCGGGGCAAGGCGTTCAAGGGCGGGGTTCTCATTGAGTTCCGCCTCCAGTTTTTGCTCCAGTTCTTGCATGGAAAGTTGCAAAATCTGGCTGGAAAGCAAGAGCTTTGGGTCGACGCGCAACCCTGTTTCTAGCCGATGACTCGTCCTAATGCCTGTATTCAATGCCCAAATCCCTCACTGCCAATCAGCGCAGCAAGTTTGTTAATCCACTTTGGACGTGCCGTTCAACCTGGTAGGGGTGCGGGAATTGTGGTTAGCGTAGAATTGGGAGGTTTATGGCGCATGTGATTGTTTGCGGGTTGGGGCAGGTGGGGTTTCGTTGTACGATGCTCTTGCGCCAACTCGGCATTCCAGTCACAGTGGTGACGAGCGAGGATAGGCGGGGGTTTAAGAAGCTTGTTCTGGAGGCCGGAGCGACGGTTGAGTTTGGGGATGCGCGGGATATTGATACGTTGCGGGCGGCGGGGTTGTCTTCAGCGCGAGCGCTTCTGGCGGTGACGAGTTCGGATTTGGTGAACCTCGAGATTGCAATGGATGCGGTTGAAGACGGCACCCCAGCCCGCGTCGTGATTCGGCTTTTTGACCAGACTTTGGCGGCGCGGTTACACAAGGAATCGGGAATTGATCGGACGCTTGCGATGTCGCTGGTAGCGGCTCCGAGTTTTGCGGCGGCGGCTTTGGACCCGAGCGTTCTAGGAGCATTTAAGTGGAACGGGATTCAGTATTCGTTGGTGCGGACGCTTAATCCGGCTGGGTCGGACATTGGATTGGCGGACGACCTAGTGGCACGGCCCCGAAAGGTTCTCGGAGGGAAGAAGCAGAGTACGAAGCCGTTGCCGACTTTTCAGAACTTTCTGGCGACGGTTCCACGAAGCTTGGGGGTTGCGTTTTGGTTGATCGCGTTACTGACTGTCGCGAGTGTAGTGGTGTTTTGTCAGGCGATGAAGCTATCGGTGATTGATTCGATTTACTTCGTGACGACGACTTTGACGACGACGGGATACGGGGATATCAGCCCTAAGGATGCGGCGGTATGGGTGAAGCTTTACACTTGCGCGATGATGATTCTGGGATCGGCCGGGGTTGCGGTGCTTTACTCGATCATTACGGATTACATCGTTTCAACTCGGTTTGAGGAGCTGGCGGGTAAGCAGCGGGTGACGGCTGAGGGGCACGTGATTGTGGTCGGGCTCGGGAACGTGGGGACTCGAACGGTGGAGTATCTGACAAATATGGGTTATCAGGTCGTGGCGGTCGACTCTGATTCGGCGGCTCGAGATCGGAAGTTGCTGCCCGAGTCGGTCCACTTCTTGGTGGGTGATGGGCGCGAGGCAGAGGTTTTGGACCGGGCGGGCGTTGCGCGGTGTTCGGCGGTGATTGCGGTGACGGACAACGATGCGACGAATTTGTCGGCTGGGTTGTCGGCGAAGAAGATCAACCCCTCGTTGCGGGCGGTTACCCGGATTTTTGATGCGTCGTTTGCAAGGAAGGTGGAGGGGGTTTTGAATATTGACGCTGCACTGAGCGCGTCGAAATTATCAGCGCCGTCGTTTGTGGCAGCGGCGTTGGGAGACGGTTTGGTGTACTCGTTTGTTGAAGGTGGGGCACTGAAGGTGATCCGGGACGAGAATGGAAGGTTGGCGTTTGAGAAGCTGGAACTGGTAGCGACAGCCTAGTCTCCACCGCATCCTCCACCACCGCAGCCGCCTCCACCGTCTCCGCCACCTGAGCCTCCGTCGCCCCCGCCGTGACCACCCGAGCAGTGGCCTCCTCCGCTACAGTGACCTCCGTGAGCTGAACTGCTTGTGTCTCCGCCACCACCAGAGCAGCCTCCACCCGAGGAGCTACATTGTCCGTTACGTCGGCGTTGTTGGTCCGAGACTGAGGCGACGATGATGAGGATGATCACCACTACGCCTCCGAGGATTAGGAATGGGATGATGCTTGCGGTGGTGCTGGTTTGGGCGATTGTGGTGCAGCCGACCAGGACGGCAGCGCTGGCGGTCAGGAGGGCACCCAGCCGAAGCTTTGTTGATGCTTCAGGTTTACGAGTTTCTAGCTTAACAGGGAGTTTGCTGCGCCAAATGTCGGCAGGGGCGTCTTCGCCGAAGGTTTGGCGATACAGCTCGAGGGTTGAGCCGAACTGATCTTTGTGTTTGGTGTCCTCAGTTTCGCCGCCCTTGGTTGGCTCATGGTGGAGCGGGCGGGGGAGCTTCGGCATGAAGCGCTCCCAGTAGGAGCGGGTATAGATGAGGTGGAGGTGCCAGGCTTCGTCAACAATGACTGACGGGGTGACCGGCGTCTTGGAAATCATGGCGAGGGCGACGAAGCGCTTGTACTCGCGAATGACACGCTCGGTGAACTCCGGGGTCCAGCCTTGCTCTTCGGCCAAGCGGTCGGCGAACGAGGTTTGGACTGGTCCGCCGTCGATGTCGAATGCCTCGATTGAGGCGATGAGGGTTTGGTTGTTATCCATTTTGACCTTCAATCGTGGTTACGGCTAGGGTGCTTTCTGGGATGTTAAGGTGTTATTAATTTTATCGATTTCAGGTTCATGACGGCGCCTTTCGGCATCATTCGGACCTTGACTTCGAACCGGGTTTTGCCGGTTTTGGTGAGGGTGATTTCACCGAGGTCGAGGGTTTTGAATGTGCCCCAGCCGCCGGTACTGGCAATGGTGAATTGGGTTTCGATGTCGCCGCTAAGGAGGGAGCAAAGGGAGCCTTCGCTACCGGATTCGCAAGCGTACTCGAGTTGGACTTTGTACTTGCCGGGGCGGACGACGTTGATGTCCCAGTAAACGCTATCGGTCTGGTTTGTCCAAAATCCGATGGCTTTTTTGGCGTCTTCGAACTTGGAATTGGTGCCGTTGACGGAGGCATCGGCGGCGAGGAAGGTGAAGGAGCCGTTGGGGTTCTGTTGGGGGAGAACTTTGACGACGGTTGGCTCGCCTTCAAGCTCCACTTTGACGACCATGGGTTCGATTCGTCCTTGTGGCAAGAGAATGATCGGGCTGGCTTGTCCTTCGACGACTTCGAGCGGTTTCGCAAGGTTCAAGAACTTTGCGGAAACGATCGGGGTTTGGAGGCCGGGAAGTTCGATTTGGGTGGTTCCTAGGTCGAAAACCGTGCAATAGAGGGTGTTGCCTTTGCGAGTGACTCTGCCCCAGGGGAGGGGTCGGGCAAAGGGCGAGGCTTTGGTTCCGTAGACGGCTTCGCCGTGGCGTTCGAGCCACTGCCCTACGGCTTGGAGCCTGTCGATGCTTGGTTGTGGGATTTCGCCGAGAGCGCTCGGGCCGACGTTGAGGAGGTAGTTTCCGCCTTTCGACGCGCAGTCGACGAGGTTGAAGATCAGGGTGTCGGCGGATTTCCAGTTATTGTCGCCAGCGTGGTAGCCCCATGATCCGTTCATTGTCATGCAGCTTTCCCAGTCGATGCTGAGTCCGTTTGCAGGGATTTCTTGCTCGGGAGTACCGAAGTCTCCGGCGAAGCCGGCGGCAGAGAGACCACTCATTCCGGCGCGACCGGTGTCGACGCGGTTGTTGATGATGATGTCTGGTTTGAGTCCGCGAACGTAGTTGTAGAGGTCAACTCCGCGCTCGTGATTCCAGGTGTTGAGCCATTCACCGTCGAACCACATCACCGCCGGATTGTAGCGCGTGACCACTTCCTTCAACTGGGCTTTCATGTGCCTCACGTACTTCTCGAAGTCAGGTTTGACTTCTGGGCGGAGGTCATATTTCTCACGAGGCGTATGATCGGGATTGTGCCAGTCGAGGATGGAGTGGTAGGTGCAGAATTTTAGGCCCTGCTTCTTGCACTCGTCGCTGAGCTCTTTCAGAGGATCTCGCTTGAACTGTGTGTGACCGATGTCCCACGTGCCTTGTTTGGTTGGCCACATAGCGAAGCCCTCGTGGTGTTTACTGGTGATGACGATGTATTTCATCCCAGCTTGTTTTGCGGCAGAAACGATCTTTTGGGCGTCGAAGTTGACCGGATTGAACTGCTTTTGGAGGGGTTCCCAATCCTTGATTTTTATCTTCGCCGTATTGATCAGCCATTCGGATGCACCGCCGTACTCCTTTCCGTTCCAGGTTCCGGCGGGGATGCTGTAGAGACCCCAGTGGATGAACATTCCGAAGCGAGCCTCGCGCCACCAGGCCATTCGGGCGTCTTTTTGGGCTTTGCTTTCGGCCATGAAGCTTTGTTCACCGGAGTTGAAGGCTCGGAAGGTGGTGATGATGGGGGCGCCCAGCGCTTTTTCGACGGTGAACTTGAGGGCGGTGACGGTGGTTGGGACGACGCGGAAAAGTCGTTTGTTGCCGATGGTGGTTCCGGTGGCAAGAGACTCCCACTTGCCATCTACTTGGGCTTTGACGTCGAATTGGGCAATGGTTTGGCCTTTAGCGATGTCTTCGATGAGCTCGACTCTGTCGATGAGAGTGGGCTTTTTGAAGGTGATCGATAGGGATTTGGTGTCTTCGACTTTGATTGGAGCGGTCAGTGGGGTCTTGAATGTCTTGTCAAGTTTCGCTTTGAGTCCCATCAGGGCCTTGACATCATTTTCATGGATCAGGCCCCGGGTGTCGGGCGGGACGTTGAGGAGGAAGGAAGAGCCGTGGCCGACAGATTGGTAGAAGAGATTTTCGAGATCGGTTGCGGTTTTGACCCGTGCGTTCTCAGATTCTCGCCAGAACCAGCCTGGGCGGATGCTGACATCGCATTCGCTAGGCACCCAGTCGGTGCCGTAAGGGTCGCCTTCTCCGAGTTCTTTGTAGAGCGATGTTCCCGGCGTGTAGCGGCTTCGGTTAATCGTTGCCCAGTTGGCGGACGGGCTCTTTCCAGCTTCATTTCCGACCCATCGGACGTCTGGACCGGCGTCGGAGAAGATGACGGCGTTGGGTTGGAGTCGGCGAACGGTGTCGATGTAGCGCTTCCAATCGTAGACTTGCTTCTTACCGTTTGCACCTTCGCCGTTGGCTCCATCGAACCAGACTTCAAAGATGTCGCCGTAGTTGCCGAGGACTTCCTCGAGCATGCCGACGAACGTGTCGTTGTACTTGTCGGTTCCGTAGGTTGGGTGGTTTCGGTCCCAGGGCGATAGGTAGACGCCGAGTTTGATTCCTTCGGCTTTGCATGCTTGTGAGAGTTCTTTCAGGACATCTCTTTTGAGCGGAGATTGGGAGACGGTGTGGGTGGAGAACTTGGATGGCCAGAGGCAGAAGCCGTCGTGATGCTTGGCGGTGAGGATCACGCCTTTCATCCCAGCTTTTTTAAACGTCTTCACCCATTGGCGGGTGTCGAGTTGGGTTGGGTTAAAGCTGCGCGGGTCCTCGTTTCCTTCGCCCCACTCTTTTCCGCTGAATGTGTTTGGCCCGAAGTGGACGAAGCCGTAGTACTCCATTTTGTGCCATGCGAGCTGGCGAGGGGATGGGGTTGGTCGGGTTTGGGCGGCGGACATTGCGGTGATGGAAAGCAAGGAAGCGACGACGATGGCGCGAAGCATGGGCGAATTATATCGGTAACCCGCAAGGGGATGCATCCGTATAATGGGTTCGGTGACTTTATTCTTCGGGCAGCTTCGAATAGAGATGGGGCCGGATTGGCTTTCTAAGAACTTTTCTCTGAGCTACGTTGTGTATGCCATCTTTGCGGTCGTTGCAGTAATAGGGACGATTCGCACCAGCAAAGGGCTTCGGAAGGGGCAATCAGACGAGTTCATGATGTTTGCCTTCCAAAGGGGGCTTTCGTTTGATAGAGGTGGAGAGTCAGTGATGCCGATGGGCATGCGAGACCCGGTTTTCGACTTCTCGACAAAGGCATTTCTTGGGATTCCAGACCAAACAATTCACCCTGTACTTGTGGAGTTTGGTGAGCAGTTTGAACGGTTTCGATGGAACCCATTTAACGATGATGAGATGGATCGTGTCCCTTACCCGCAGGCGATCATGCGCGGGAGGGATAAGGATGGGATCAACTGGGCGATCTTTCAGCACGTTCAGCCTCGAAGCTCGGTGAGTTGGTGTCTGATAGCGGAGAGTCCGGTTTTGCTTCCCATGCTCTCAATGTCGCCAGAAACCGCGGGCACTCGGGCAGCGAAAAGCTTGGGTAAACGGGAATTGCAGGTGGAGAATCAGGCGTTTAACAATCGGTATTACATCGAAACGAATGAGCCCGATCGAGCTTTGCACTTGCTTCATCCGCAGGCTATTGATCGCCTGATGTATTTGATTCCTGCGGAATGGAAGTTCAGTCCACGATACATCATGGTGTGCCTCCCGGGGACTGCATCCTCTCAGAATTTGGAAACGTATTGTAATGCAATCAAGGACTTCATTCGAATGATTCCTGGATACTATCGTAAAGACTACGGATTTACAAATCTCCCATGACACTTCCCATCCTCATCGGTATTGTTGTTGTTCTCGCGCTGATCGCGATTGTGGTTCCGATCAAGTTCATGAACATGTTTGTTCAGCTGGATAAGGTTTGCGAGGAGTCTTGGTCGGGGATCGATATTGTTCTACGCCGGCGTTATGATCTGATTCCGAACCTGGTTTCGACTGTGAAGGGATATATGGATCACGAGAGAACCGTTCTTGAGCAGATTTCAAAATTGCGCGAGCAGGGGGTTCAATCACGCTCCGTCGGTCAGTCGATGGATGTTGAAAAGCAACTTGCTCCGGCCCTGGCAAACCTGTTTGCAAGGGCGGAGGCTTATCCAGAGTTGAAAGCTTCGGCGGCGTTTACCGAGCTTCAGCGAGAATTAGTGGATACGGAAGATCGGGTGGCGGCAGCGCGGCGGATTTACAACAACAACGTCCGCGAGTTTAACACGGCGATTGCGATGTTCCCGGGTTCGGTTTTTGCGGGTGGAAGGAAGGATAAGCCGTTCTTTGAGATTGATGACCCGGTGGCTCGGCGTCCAGTGACGGTCAGCTTTTCGTCTTGAGGGCGATATCGAGTAGGACGTCGACATAGGTGGGATCGTCGACGGGTTGGGCATGCCCCTTATCGGGGACGATCCAAAGTTTGGCGCCAGATGCCTTTGAAAGATCGTCGGCATTACTGATGGTGAACAGTCGATCACGCTCTCCGTGGATCACTAGTGCGGGGCGGCTTGGGGACCACTTTCTGGCCACTTCGACGGGATTTACTTCGCTCGGTTTCACTCCAACCCGGGCAGTTCCGAACCAGATCACCGGTCGAAGGACGATGTCGCCTCCGGGGAGATCCTTTTTGAGCCAAGCGTTGCAGGCGGCGTCGAGGCGGGCGAAGGCAGAGTCAGTGACGACTGCGCTTACGCCGGGCTCGTCAGAGGCGAGCCAGACGGCTGAGCCACCTAGGGAGCAGCCGACAAGGATCATCCTTTCGGCATTGAGCGCGCGGACGGTTTGGCGAATGAGTTCGGACTCGGCTGGGCCGAAGCCGACAGTCTCGGAGGGGTTGTCGTCCTGGCCTGTCATGGGGAGGATGACGACTTGGTAGCCACGCTTTTGGAGTTCGAGGCCGGTATTGGCGTAGTAGCCGCGATCTCCGCCGAGGCCGTGGCAGAGGACGAAGACGGTTTCTCTTTTGCCGTCAGCGATTGAAGGAGTTACCCAGGCGTTGACCCCTTTGACGGGTTGCCAGACGTCGAACTCGGCGGGCTTTTCGGGTTTGGTCCGCGGCATATGGATCAGGCCATCGGCAAGTTTGTAGCACATGCCGGAGTAGAGTCCGATCCCGAGGCAGAGCCAGAGGATCACTTTACGAAACCAATTTTTCCGCTGCGGTAACTGCATTGCTCAATAGACTGGCGACCGTCATCGGCCCGACTCCGCCGGGGACTGGGGTGATGGCACCGGCTACTTCAACAGCAGATTCGAAGTGAACGTCCCCAACATCGCCCTTTCGGCCCTCGACTTTGTTATATCCGGCATCAATGACAGTGGCCCCCGGCTTGATCCAGTCGCCTTTGACCATCTCGGCACGGCCGACGGCGGCGACAAGGATGTCGGCTTCACGGCACCGGTCGGCGAGGTCGAGGGTTTTGCTGTGGGCAATCGTGACTGTAGCGTTTCGTTCAAGGAGCATCAGAGCCATTGGCTTGCCGAGGATGTGGCTGCGACCGATGACAAGAGCGCGTTTTCCGGTGACGTCGATATTGTAGTGGTCAAGGATTTTGGTGATGCCGAGCGGAGTGGCGCATCGGAATCCGTCAAGGCCGGCGGTCAGGCGTCCGAGGGAGGCGGGAGTGATACCGTCAGCGTCTTTTTCGGCTCCAAGAGCGAGGAGGGCGGCGTCTTCATCGAGGTGCTTGGGCAGAGGATGCTGAAGGAGGACCCCGTGGACTTCTGGGTTTGAGTTCAGTTTCCCGATGATGTCGATCAGCTCTTCCTGAGTGGTGTTCTCATCAATCTCGAACTGCTCCCCGATCATTCCGGCGGCGGCGGCCCACTTCTTCTTCATATTGACGTAGGCAACAGAGGCGGGGTCTTGGGCTGCGACGACCACATCGAGGCGGGGGGTGATGCCTTTTGCCTTCAGGGCGGCTACTCGCTCCGCTAGTTCAGAGCGGACGATTTTTGAGAGGGCGAGGCCGTCGAGGATGCTTGCCATAGTACGGCAAGAGTTTACTGCTTGATCGTCCAGCCGAAGCGGTTGACCAGCTTGCCTTGTTCGGAGTCGGCTTCGATGGTTTCTTCTTCGAGCTCGACTTTGGGGGCGCGGAAGATGCGCTCGGCTTCACCAAGATCTGGGTCAGCGGGGGCGGTTTTGGGGTCGAAGTTGGCTTTGAGGGTTTGTTTCAGGACGGTCCCGAGGACTCCGTTGACGAACTTGCCGCTCTCGGCGGTGCTGTACTTCTTCGCCATTTCGACGGCCTCGTTAATGGTCACGGCAGGCGGGATATATGGGTAATCGTGTAGCTCGTGGAGGGCGAGTCGCATGACGTTCCGATCAACTGCGGCGAGGCGGTTGTAATCGTAGTCGGGAATTGCAGCGGAGATGGTGCGGTCTAGGCCTACACGGTGTTGCCAAGCTCCCTTAGCGAGGGCCCGGGCAAATCGGAACACGAGGTCAAGGGTAGCGTCTGGATACTCAACACCTTTCGTCAAGTCGTCGAGTTGCTCCTCATCATGAAAGGCATCGAACGTGAGTTCGAGAGCGTCATCAAGCGAAACTTGCGAGAGTTCGCAGGTGTAGATTGCGCGGAGAGCGCACTCTCGCGCGACTCGTCGGAAGCTGAATGGCGTACTCAAACGGCTTCACCGTCGAGGAATTTCGGCACGAATCCGGTGTCGAACGTTCCTGCAACATAGGACGGAGTTGCTACTAGTCGGCGCAAGAATGGGATATTGGTGGCGATGCCTTCCACTTCGAACTCGTGGAGCGCTCCTTGGAGTTTACTGACGGCCTCGGCTCGAGTTTCGCCTCTCACGATGAGCTTGGCAAGGAGCGGATCATAGAAAGGAGTAACCGTCAGGCCGGCATAGCAGTGGGATTCCATGCGGACTCCCCTGCCCATCGGGGCCCGCCAACCGGTGATCTTTCCGGTCGAAGGCGAGAAGTCGTTATCCGGGTCTTGGGCGGTGATTCGGGCTTCAATTGCATGTCCGCTCAGCTTGATGTCGGATTGGGTGAAGGGTAGCTTTTCTCCGCTGGTTGTGCGGAGCATGAGCTGCATGAGATCGATTCCGGTGATCTCTTCGGTCACTGGGTGCTCGACTTGGAGGCGGGTGTTCATCTCCAGGAAGTAGTAGTTGAAGTCGGTGTCAACCAAGAACTCAACGGTTCCTGCGTTTTGGTAGCCGACACTAGAAGCGACTCGGACGGCGGCTTCCCCCATACTTTTTCGCACCTGGGCAGGAAGATTTGCATAAGGGGCTTCTTCGACCAGCTTTTGGTGGCGCAGGTTCTGGATCGAGCATTCACGCTCGCCAAGGTAGACCATGTTGCCGTAGCTGTCACCAAAGACCTGGATCTCGACGTGACGGGGATTGAGGACAAACTTTTCAACGAGCATTTCGCCGGAGCCGAAGGATGCTTGGGCTTCTGCGGTTGCCATCTTCCAAAGTCCACTGAGTTCTTCGGAGTTGTTAACTCGACGAATTCCTCGTCCGCCGCCGCCGGCGACGGCTTTAAGTAGAACTGGGTAGCCAATTTCTTCGGCGACTTGGATGGCTTCAGTGTCGTTTGCAACGGGTCCGTCGGAGCCGGGAACTACTGGGCAGTTTGCCTCGATTGCGGCTTTCTTGGCACTCGCCTTGTCTCCCATTGCTTCTATTGCGCCAGTTGGGGGACCAATGAACTTGACTCCGAGTGATTCCAGTGCAACCGCGAAGTTAGCTCGTTCAGAGAAGTAGCCGTAGCCTGGGTGGACTGCTTCGGCTCCGCTTATTTGGGTGGCCATGAGCACGTTAGCAAGATTGAGATAGGAGTCTCCGTTGCTCCCGGCACCAACACAGATGGCTTGGTCGGCAAGCTTGACGTGAAGACTTTCGCGATCAGCTTCGCTGTAAATGGCCACGGACGCGATTCCGAGTTCGCGGCAAGCGCGGATAGCGCGGCAGGCGATTTCGCCACGGTTTGCAATGAGAACCTTTTTCAGCATCAGTATTTCTCGTGTCCTAGGTGTGGGCAGTGGACGTTTCCCTGCTCGTCGATCAAAAAGATTTCTTTACCTACCGGGCATTTGCTGACACTTGATGCACCAGGAACATCGGAAGGCGACGTCGGCTTGAACTCCTCGTCGGTGGTTTTTTGAACTTGGATAAGTTGGCGCATTTGGCTCAAGTTGCTTTGGCACGCCGAATCGTTGGCGGTTGCCATTGCGTTACCCATCACTGTTTTTCCCCGGCCATCAGCTTTGGGCTTCGGAGCAGCTCCTCCCATGCCTTTCATCAGGACCACGGCGAGAATTGCGATGATTGCGATGACCGCGAGGCTAGCTACGAGGGTTTGGCCACGCCTCATATCAGAATCTCCATGATCGACTGGCCGTATTCGACGGGATCGCCGTCTTCGACAAGAATGTCTGAGATCGTTCCAGCGATTGAGGCCTGGACTTCGGTGGAGATCCCAAGTGCAAAGATTGTCCCGATCACATCACCCTTTTCCACCGTTGCTCCAGCAATCAGTGGAACCTTGGCCGTTCGGAAAATTCCTACAGACGTTGCCTTGATCGGCTTGCTTGCTGGTTGGATTTCGGCCACCGCCGGTACGGCTGATTCGATGACAGGAGAAGCGGCCGTCTTCGGCGTAGCTTTCTTCTCAATAACCGCCGAGAACTTTGCATCTCCGACTTCTAACTCGACTTCATTCATCTGGCTTTGCACCGCAATATCAAGAGCGTGCCGGACCAGATCAAAGTCGATAGCGGACATAACCTTCACAGTGTACCAATCCCAAAAAACTCATGTTACGAGCCAGCAATATTGTGGAATCAACTGTGCATGGCGGAAAACACGATCAGTATTGTTCAGGCAATAGAGAACCAGAACATGCGCATGAGTGCACTCAATGAGATTGCCAATATTGGTACGGGGCACGCCGCACGCGCTCTCGCTTCAGTTTGTGGACGCGACTTCCTGATTTCTGTTCCTCAGGTTCGCCCGATCACGTTCGACCGAGTCCATGAGATGATCGAGAATGTAGACGACACCCACGCTGTCATCTACATGGCAGTGGACGGTGACTTCAATGGCCGCATGGCGTTCTTCCTAGATTGGCCAAGTTGCCAAGCTCTCTGGCACATGCTGATTGGCTCAGCACCCGACAGTGCCGAAGATCTGACTGAGCTGGAGTGGAGTTCGGTGGTCGAAGTCGGGAACATCATCAACGGATCATTCCTGTCTGCCTTTACAGACTTCACCGGACTTTTCAGCAACGCAACTCCACCGATGTTGGCGGTCGATTCCTTTGGTTCGATTCTCGGATCAATCGCGGCGGAGGCTTCTGAGCAAGCGGTAGCTCTGTTCATTGAAACAAAGCTCTGGGATGACCAAGAGTCAGTCAAGGGAAGTTTCCTACTTATTCCGAGCCAGGAGTCAGTTGAGCTACTTTGGGAGCGCCTCGGTTTAGGGAAGGCAGCGTAGTAGTGGAGACGAAAGACATTTTGCTCGCCCGGCTGGGCGAGATTCACGTTGCGCGAAAGGCTCCGATGGTCGGATGCCATGGCCTCGGAAGTTGTATCGGACTAATTGCCTATGATGCCCTGAGCCAAATTGGCGGCATTGCGCATGTGGTGCTCCCAGATAGTACAGGACGAAAAGATATTGAGTTACCGGGCAGATACATGGATATCGCAGTTCCGGCTCTGATCAATGAGCTAGTCGCCATCGGGGCATCTAAACAGCGCCTCAAGCTTGTCGCGGTCGGGGGGGCAAACGTGTTTAAGTTTGGCTCTGGCGCAGCAAGCTTGAATCTCAGCATCGGTGACCGAAATATTCAAGCGCTGCACGAATCTCTTCAGAAGTTGAACCTTCGTTTGGAAGCTGAACTACTTGGGGGAACACAAGCAACGTCCACGCAATTATGCTTGGGGTCGGGGCAGGTATTTGTGGCATGTGGTTCTCGGGAGATGAACTTGCTACACAAGTTCAGGGAGGGTCAATATGTCCGCGCAGCTTAATCAATTACTTCGGCAAACTACGGAGTTGCCATCTATGCCAGAGGTCGCATTTGAGGTCATGCGAGTCGCAGACTTAGCGGACTCAAGCGCGATCCACGTTGCCGCGACTTTGGCGCGAGATCCTAGCCTCTCAGTAAGGATTCTAAGACTCGCAAACTCGGCCTTCTACGGAATGTCCCGTGAAGTCACTTCGATTTCCGACGCAGTGGTCGTGCTCGGTATGCGCACGGTCAAAAGTTTGTCGCTGGTAGCCGCAAGTTTCCCTTGGCTGCACAAGGCACTCAATGGGAAAGGCATTAGCCCAACGCTGCTTTGGAACCACTCGCTGACCACGGCATATCTTGTCCGAACGATGGCCAGCAAGAAGGGGATGCAAGATGCCGAATTGCCGTTTTGTATCGGGCTTTTGCACGACTTAGGCACCGTGGTATTTGCAGTCTGGAAAGAGTGTCAGTTTGAATCGCTCGTCAACCGAGCCGAGAAGGAACAACGGCCATTGGATGAGATCGAACGTGACGTCTATGGATTTGACCACGCCGAGGTTGGGGCCGAACTTTGTGAAGTTTGGAATCTGCCCAAGGTCTACGGTAACGCGATCCGCTATCACCATCAGCCAGGCCTTCCAGAGTGCCCAGATCCAATAGCCGACTTGATCCACGTTGCCGACTTTATGGTCAGAGAACGCGGAATCAATGAGGGAGCATTTGGTCAGATCTATCAGTTAGACCAGGAAGCGTTTGAGCGTGTCGGACTGAGCATCGAGGAACTCAACGAAATGCTCGATAGCGCTATCTCACAGTGCGATGACCTTCAGGGCGTCGAGAGGAAAGCAGCATGATCAAAGTTCTCGTAGTTGATGATTCAATCTTCATGCGCCGCGTGATTTGTGACGCCATCAACAAAGCTGGCGATATGGAGGTCGTTGGAACGGCTGCCAGTGGCGACGAGGTGCTTGCGCACGTTCGATTACTGAACCCAGACGTGATCACGCTCGATATCGAAATGCCGAAGAAAAACGGTTTGATCGCTCTGCAGGAAGTGATGCGTGAGGCTCCGACGCCGGTAGTGATGTGTTCCACTCTTACCGCCGCTGGGACGAAAGCAACGATGACCGCGCTCGAAATCGGCGCAATAGACTTTATTGCCAAACCAACCCAGATCACGGCAGAGTCGATGGAGCAAACCTTTAAGGAATTGATCCCAAAGGTTCGCACAGCGGCACAGGCAAAGATGTCCGCCCGCAAGGTACTCGGTTCGGCTCCAAAGCTGAAGGCAGTTTCGTCGAACAAGGTGTTGCTAATCGCGTCTTCGACAGGCGGCCCTAAAGCGTTGATGACACTTTTCGAAACCCTTCCGAAAGAGATGCAGGTGCCGTGCGTGATCGTTCAGCACATGCCGGTTGGTTTCACAAAGAGCCTGGCACAACGGCTAGACGGAGCGGGTTCCTTCAAGGTCCGCGAAGCCGAAGACGGCGACAAACTGGAGCCAGGAGTCGCGTTGCTTGCCCAAGGCGGAATGCACTTGGAGTTCGCTTCCGCAAACTCTCTCAAGTTTAATGATGCACCTGATCGACTGGGCGTCAAGCCTTGTGCCGACTACCTTTTTGAGTCGGGCGCAAAGTACCTTGGCGAACGAGCGCTTGGGGTGATCATGACCGGAATGGGTAAAGATGCGACTGCTGGTGCACTATCCATCAAAAAAGCAGGCGGCATGATTCTCGGTGAATCTGCTGAGACCTGCACTGTCTATGGGATGCCGCGATCGGCCAAAGAAGCTGGAGCGGTGGACGGCGAGTTCCCTGCCCATGAGCTCTACATGGCGATTGTCGCTGGACTCCAAGGAGGAAAACGTGCAGCAGCCTAGCGAAAAACAGTTCCAAGACTTCTACCGCCGCTTCAATGCGGTGGCAGGGATCAACTTTAACGACTACAAACAGGATCAATTGACCAGGCGAATGCTGATGCTTATTGATCAGCGAAAGCTCAAGAGCTTTGAAGAACTTTGCGATTTGGTTCTCAAAGACCGAGAAGCAAGAGAGTGGTTTCTTGATCGCTTGGCGATCAACGTAACCGAAGTGTTTCGCAACCCAGAGCATTGGGTTCAGTTGGAGCACTTCATCCGAACAGATTTGTTAAAAGCTGGAAAGCCGCTCAAGGTATGGAGTGCTGGATGTTCGACGGGTGCTGAGGCCTACAGCCTTGCCTCCATCCTCGACGTTCATGCTCCGCGAAAACCGCATCGAATTGTCTGTACAGACATCGATGCCGCGGCAATGCAACAGGCCCAAGAAGGCGTGTTGTTCGGTACAGAGTTTCGTGACGTTCCAAAGGAGTATCAAAAATACTTCAGCAAAACGCCACGAGGGGCCGCAGTCAGTGACGAGCTGAAGAAGTACATGACGTTTCAACGCCACAACCTTCTTGCCGACAGCTATGGAACTGGCTACGACCTAATTGTTTGTCGGAACGTTCTGATCTACTTCGTCGACGAGGCGAAGGAGCAGATTTTCCGACGATTCTACGGTGCTTTGCGTCCTGGTGGATACCTATTCATCGGGGGTAGCGAGCGCATCTTTAATCCAAAGGAAATCGGGTTCGAGTGTCCGAAACCGTATTTCTATCAGAAACCAAGCGAGGAGAAAAAATGGCTAAACGCATCTTAATCACAGACGACGCATTGTTCATGCGAGTCACTCTTAAGCGCATCCTGTCGGATGCCGGATTTGAAGTTGTTGGAGAGGCAGCGAACGGAGTTGAGTCCGTTGCTCTGTACAATGACCTCAAACCAGACCTGGTCACCATGGACATCACCATGCCCGAAATGGACGGAATCGAAGCTCTAAAAGCGATTCGAGCCGCTCACCCTGAAGCAACGATCGTGATGTGCTCGGCGATGGGCCAACAGAATTTAATGGTCGAGGCCCTTCAGGCCGGTGCCAAAGAGTTCATTGTCAAGCCCTTCCAGGCAGATAAGGTGCTAGAAGTTATCAATCGACATGCTGCTTAATAACAGCCAGCCAAACGATAGGAGTTATTGGGTTATATGAAAGTTGAATTTGTTGCGCCGTTCGCAGAGGCGACGTCGGCGGTAGCAGAAATGATGATGGGTGCGAAGCCGACCAGGGGTCAGCTATCCGCAAAACCGGAGTTGTTTACTGCTTTGCCAGTGAACATTCTTTGCGGAGTGAATGGCGATCTTGAAGGACTGGTCATGTACAGCATGTCCAAAGACACCGCTCTTGCGATTGCGAGCTTGATGATGGGTGCGCCGTCACGAGTTTTCGATCAGTTGGTTGCCTCGGCAATCTCCGAGCTTGGGAACATGATTACGGGAAGCAGTTCCTCGATCTTTGCGGGACAGGGAGTGATTTGTAACATCACGCCTCCCACATTGGTTCGAGGCAATAGCATCCGAATCTCGACCTTTAACACACCGACCCTGGTGATTCCTCTCATCTTTGAGGGAGTTGGTCAGATCGAAGTGAACGTTAGCCTGCGAGAAACGAAAATCGCGCTCGCCGCTGCCTAAGTAAGAAAATATCTCGGGCACTCGGGAGTTTTTGGGTCCTACGCCTGCAACCGAATATGGTTGTGGGCGTAGGCTTGTTTATTAGAGATGAGTGAACGAAAAGTTTTGACGGGAATCACCAAGGATGCATTTGTTTCCGATGCCGATAAATGGGCTTTGGACAAGCTCCAAAATCTTCCTTTGGTGCCGCAGTTGGTCTCGAAGTTCTACGAGATCGGAATCGATCGATGGCTGTATTGCTACAACATGAGCAGCTCGATTCGGTGCGGGCCGAACCAATATCCAACGCTGTACGAGATCATGCGGGAGTCGGCGAAGACACTGGATATGCCGGAGCCTGAACTCTATGTCTCTTCGAACCCTTTTCCGAATGCATTTGCCGGAGGAGTAGAGCGGCCGTATATCTGTTTACGCTCCTCAATGATTGATACGATGAGCGATGAAGAGCTTTTCTTCATCATGGGGCACGAACTAGGCCACATCAAGGCGAATCATGTCTTGTACTTCTCGATTGGCTGGCTGCTGTTTCCTTTGCTAGACATATTGGGACGAAGAACGATGGGAGCCACCGATGTGGCTACTTATGCTCTCGTCTTAGCTCTTTACGAGTGGTCGCGACAAGCCGAGTTTTCGGCAGACCGGGCGGGTCTCCTCGTCGCTCAGGATAAGGGCATTGCAATTCAGTCGCTGATTCGGCTGGCCGCAGGTCCGTCGCGTCTGCACCACGAGCTTAACCAAGAAGCCTTTATGGATCAGGCAAGAGCGTATCAAGACGCGGATGCTCTGGATAAGCTTGGGAAGTTCGTGTTGTTCGCCACGATGGGCAAGACCATGACTCACCCGATGCCGGTCTTCAGGACTCAGGAGCTGGAGAAGTGGGTTCTGAGCGGCGAGTTTGATCGAATAGTCGGCGGGGATTACTCCCGGAAATCAGCATAGTTTGATACAATCAGGCTAGATGAGCGATGAACTTTTGTATTGGGTTCAAGGTTCGGACTCAGAGCGCGGTCCGCTTACCCTAGCGGACTTGCATCGCGCTGCAAAGTTTGGCAATCTGAGTCCCGACAGTCGGGTTCGGGTTTCGTCAGGTGAGTTCAAGCGAGCGCAAGATCTTGCCGAATTCGATTACTTAACAACAGCTACGAGTCGTTTTCCGACAACTCAACAAGAGCTGGATCGATTGAGCGAAGTCAACACAACCAGAAGCATTATCGAATATTTGATCACCTCATGGATTCTTCTGCTGGTCGGGGCTGTTTTCTTACCGCTGTTTATCCTTCCAGCTAGCTTCATTTTCGGTTACCGAGCTCATGAGCGCGGAAGCAAAGTGGCTTGGCTCCCGGCTTCCATAGCACTCATTGCGTGGATCGTGGTCGCCGTTCTCGCGATCAACAAGAGTTGGTCGACAAATCAATGGTAGATGCACCCTCGCAAAACTGCGCGGTATCTGGCAAACTAATGGGCAATGCCGCTTTCTGCGCTCGTCGTCCTGTTTGCCCTTCAACAAACCAAAGCTCAACCTCGTCAAGTTCTGCCTGCTGGACTTCTTGAATGGCAGGATCCAGAGGTCGTCGGAGTCAACAAACTCCCGGCCAGGGCAGAGGCGATTCCGTTTGCCGATGCGGCTTCAGCGATGACTTTGGATCGAACCAAATCGCCGTTCTACAAATCCCTAAACGGCGATTGGAAGTTCAACTGGGTAGGACGTCCGGCAGATCGTCCGGTCGACTTCTACAAAACTGACTTCAACGACTCAAAGTGGAAGACGATCGAGGTTCCTTCATGTTGGGAGATGAAGGGTTACGGGCAGCCGATTTATACAAACGTTCGATACCCCCATCCCACAAATCCACCGTTTGTTGACGAGAATTACAACCCGGTCGGCTCGTACAGAACTTCTTTCGAGCTTCCGGCAGGCTGGGAGAGTCGGCGGACGATTATTCGCTTCGGAGGTGTCTATTCTGGGTACTACCTTTGGGTCAACGGGCAAAAGGTTGGCTACAGTGAGGACTCGAAGACGACTTCGGAATTTGATCTGACTCCTTACGTAAAGCCTGGGAAGAACCAGATTGCGGTTGAGGTTTACCGTTGGACCGATGGGAGCTACTTAGAAGACCAAGATATGTTCCGGTTTAGCGGAATCTTCCGAGACGTTGCACTGGTGAGTACTCCAAAGACGCGACTAGAAAACTTCCGCACGGAGACGGCCCTGAGTGCTGATTTCAAGCAAGGAACGCTGGAGGTCAAGACCGATGTCGAGGGTCCCGGCGGGTATCAACTCGATGTCCACCTAATGGACAGCTCGGGGAAGGAAGTCGCGACTGGCAAGTCGTCCGTTTACGGTCTATCTGGAGGACTCTCGAACCATCCACCCGCGAGCGTAAAGCTCGATAATCCGCTGCTCTGGTCCGCAGAGCAACCCAACCTGTACACGGCAGTCATCAATCTTTTGGATGAAACTGGCAAAGTTCGAGACGTTCGCTCCTGCCGAGTGGGCTTCCGTAAGATCGAATGGAAGAGTGGAGTTTTCACCATCAACGGTAAAGCCGTCAAGCTCCTTGGCGCAAATCGGCACGAAGCCGATCCCGACCGTGGTCGGGCGATCACTCGCGAGCGCATGATCGAAGACATCAAGCTGTACAAGCAGTACAACCTCAACACCGTTCGCAACAGCCACTATCCCAACGACTCTTACTGGTACGAGCTTTGTGACCAGTACGGGCTTTATGTGGTTGATGAAGCCAATATTGAAAGCCACGGAATGGGCTACGACTGGAATCGCTCGCTGGGCAATCAGCCCGTTTGGCAGAAGGCTCATCTAGATCGCACTGAGCGAATGGTGACAACCAACCGAAACCACCCATCCATCATCATGTGGTCGCTTGGAAACGAGGCGGGCCCCGGAGTGAACTTTGAGGCCACCGCGAAGTGGATTCACGATAACGACGCAACCCGTCCGGTTCACTACGAGCGATACAACGAACCGTGCGACGTGGACTCCGTCATGTATCCCGGCGTGGACTACCTGGCATTTGAAGGTGCAAAGAAGTCAGCAAAGCCATTCTTCGTCTGCGAATATGCACACGCCATGGGTAACGCCGTTGGCAACTTGAAGGAGTACGTTGAGCAGTTTGACAAGTATCCCCGGCTCATGGGTGGCTGCATCTGGGACTGGGTTGACCAGGGGCTGCATAAGCCGACACCAGACGGATCGGGATGGTTCTATGCCTATGGCGGAGACTTTGACGATGCTCCGAACGACGGGCCGTTCTGCAACAACGGTTTGATCATGCCGGACCGGCAGGTCACGCCTAAGCTTTGGGAAGTTCGAAAGATTTATCAGCGTGTGGCTTTTGAATCCGCAGATGCTGGTGATGGTAAGTTCAAGGTGACCAACAAGTTTGCCTTTACAAACCTTTCAGAGTACGACTGGAGCTATACAGTTTCGGAAGACGGCACCGTCGTCGCAAAGGGCGATTGGACACCTCAGTCGATTGCTCCCGGAGAGACCAAGGCACTGGCTCTTCCATTGGAGAAGTTCACAAAGAAGCCTGGTCGCGAGTATTTCCTTCGGGTCGATCTCCGGCTGCGCGCTGCCAACATTTGGGGAGAAAAGGGGCACTCGGTGGCTTGGGAACAACTGCCCATTACCAATGCAATGGTGGCGCAGGTTGCCTCAGTCAGCAAGTTGCCTGCTTTGGGCATGTCTGAAGAGATTGGGTCCTACGCCTTCTCGGCTGGCGGAACTCGGATCGAGTTTGACAAGAGCACCGGCTTGATGTCCTCGTTCCAAGTCGATAAGAGAGAAATGCTGAAAAGGGGTCCTTGGCTGAACACATTCCGAGCGTTCGTGGACAACGACACCTGGTTCCAAAAGTCGTACTGGGAAAGCGGATTGGGCGGGATTGCACACCGTTCGTTGACTGTCACGGCTCAAAGACTTTCGGCATCCGTTGCTCGGGTGAGCGTTGAGATGGACTGCCGCGGATATAAGGGTCGCGGCTTCTTCCACCGAGCGGTTTACACGATCCTTGGTGACGGAACAGTGACGGTTGACAACCAGTTTGACCCGGTTGGAGACCTCCCTCAGCTACCAAAGATCGGTCTCGATTTGAGACTGAACGCCTCCCTCCAGAACTTCACCTACCTTGGTCGAGGACCATGGGAAAGTTATCCTGACCGCAAGATGGGTCAGGATGTTGGGCTGTACTCGATGAAGGTCAGTGAGGCAGGAACTGAGTATGTTCGACCTCAAGAGAACGGCAACCGTGAGGATGTCCGCTGGGCCGCGCTGACCGATGCTGGTGGTGTCGGGCTCATGTTCCAGGCCTGGGATAAGTTAGCGGTCACCGTTTCGAACAAAGATCCTCGCGACGTAGACGCTTCGCGGCACGAGAACGGCGAGCCCGCAAAGTTCAACCCTATCATTCCCAGAGACGAGACCATCGTCTCGCTCGACGCGCAGCAGATGGGTCTCGGAGGAGCTTCTTGCGGCCCTTCGCCGCTTCAACAGTATCTGTGCAAGCCGGGAGCTCGCACTTGGCGAGTCGTTATCAAGCCGGTTCGAAAGGGTGATTTTACTGCTGGGCGAACAATTGCTCCAGTTGCCCCAATGCCTCAAGTCTCGCGCGGTGAAGATGGCATCGTGACCGTCGTCCCAACGGATTCCCGAGCAGGCGTCGTCCGAGTCACGGAAGCCGGGGTTCAGCCCACGATGGCGACGTTTGACTACGCTTCGGGCGGCACGCTTCGGCTGGCTCAACGGATCGCCGACTGGATCGATTCTCCCGAAGTCGTCAAGGACTTCCCACGGATTACCCCGGTGTTCAGAATCCCCCAGAGCCAACTCCGAGTTCTAAGTTTTGATTCGGAAGAGCAAGGCGAGGGCAACGTTGAACACGCTTTTGACGGCGATCCGACCACCTTCTGGCACACCGTTTATTCAGGGGGAGTCGCCCAGCATCCGCACTTTGTGCTTGTTGACCTCGGAGCTGAAGTGGAGCTGACGGGCTTTGACTACCTGCCACGACAGGATCAAGCGAACGGTCGAGTTGGCAAGTACGAGATTCGGGTCGGTTTGAGCCAGGATCAGCTTATGAAAGTGAAGGAAGGCAGCTTCCCGAACAACGCAACCCTTCAACGAGTTATGCTTGGGGCTCCGATACGAACCCGGTTCGTTGAATTCCGTGCAATTGAAGAAGTTCGCAAGCAAGAGTGGACAAGCATTGCTGAGCTGAATTTCCTCGTCGGAAAAGCCAAATAGGTAGACAAAAAGATTCTATAATAACCCGTGGCCAACGAGAATCTTGACCCAAACCGACTGCCCGGAGACGGGGACGAACTATCGCTTCGTCCCCGTTTTTTGCGTGAGTTTATCGGTCAGGAATCTCTGAAAGAGAACCTAGGAATCTTTCTTCAGGCGGCAAAGCAGCGAGGTGAGCCAGTGGATCATGTGCTGTTGTACGGCCCTCCAGGGCTAGGAAAGACCACTCTTGCGCATATCATCGCCAACGAAATGGGGGCGATTGTGCACGTCACTAGCGGTCCGGCGATCGACAAGCCCGGTGATCTGGTCGGCATTCTCACAAACCTGGAAGAAGGTGCGATTCTGTTCATCGACGAAATCCATCGACTTTCGAGGACGGTTGAGGAGTATCTGTACCCGGCGATGGAGGACCGAAAGGTCGACATCATGATCGGATCGGGACCGGCAGCTCGGTCGGTCCGTATGGAGGTTCCGGCGTTTACCGTTGTAGGCGCGACCACGCGGCAAGGGCTCCTGACGGGACCCCTGCGAGATCGATTTGGGATCATTTCTCACTTCCGATATTACGAGCAGGATGCGCTCTATGAAATCGTTCGCCGTTCGGCGGGGATCCTCGGCTACGAAATCGCTCCCGACGGGGCCGAAGAGATTGCTCGAAGGTCGCGGGGCACGCCGCGCATCGCTAATCGCTTGTTGAGACGCGTGCGGGACTTTGCCCAGGTGGATGGGCATCCATCCATCGGGCAGGGCATTGTCCAGAAGGCGGCAAGAGCGCTGGAAATTGATGATCTCGGGCTTGATCGGATTGACCGCACCTTGTTACAGCTCATCATTGAGAGGCACCGAGGCGGACCGGTGGGGATCGAAACTTTGGCGGCAAGCACGGGTGAAGATTCGCAGACGATTGAAGACGTGTACGAGCCGTATCTTCTCCAGATTGGAATGCTCCAACGCACGCCACGGGGACGGTGCGTGACCGATATGGCATACCAACACTTGGGAATCGTTCCCCCGAAGCGCGAAGCTCAAGACTAGAAGAGGTCTTTGCCGATAAGCAGGAGCATGAAAAGTGCACCGCCATTGTTGATCGCGTGCATGATGATGTTCGGCACCAGCGACTTGGTTTGGTAGCTGATGAAGCACATTCCAAGGGCAAGCGTCATGAGTAAAGGAATTCCTGCTGGGCCTTGCGGGTGGATTGCGGCAAACACAAAACTCGAGATCACCGCTCCCCAAACTGGGCTTTTTGTCACGGTGGATAGGGCAGGAAACAGCAGACCACGGAACATGATCTCCTCCCAAATCGGAGCGATCACGGCCGCCACAAGGAATAAACCCAATGCCTGGAGACCGGTAGAGTTGAGCACTTCCTCGCCGACAGGATGGGCATTCCCTGGTAGAACTTTTGCGAGGGCACTGACGACAAACAAAGCCACTAGGAGAATGGGAAGCAGGGCAAGGTAAGCCCCGATTCCCCAGAGAATCCGCTTTCCAAGACCATTCGCACTGATCCCGAGAGACGACAGAGTGAACCTGTGCCCCATCAGCGAGACATGCGTGATCAGAGCGATCGAGGCCAGGATTCCGACAAACGGAAGTGCCTGCTGAGCGGCGGGCATACCGCTTAGCCATTTGGCCGCAACAAGACTCAAGCCTAAGTAAGAGCACATGATGATCGCCGCTCCTAAGGCGAGCCTATCAGCCACGGGAAGGGAAACGCCTTGCTGGGGCATCCCCATCGGCTTGAGCGCACCGGCCGAGCGTTGAGTGGTGAAGATTCCAAGCAACACGACTCCCGCCAAAAAGCCCATGCAGCCAATCATTCCTGCAATGCCAAAGCGGATCGCTGGTTCAGCGGGGAATGACTTCCCTCGAATCTCCTTATCTCCAAACTTTTCTTTAAACTGGACCAGGGCGAGCTTCTCGCCGAGATCTTTTCCATCGAGCTTTGCGAGCAGAGGTTCGCCTTCAGCTTTCTTGATGTCCTTGGCTTCGTAAAGCTTGGCAAAGGCATTATTTTGCTCATCCTTGGAAGCAGCTAGGTTCTTCAGATCGTCCCCGAACGGAGCTTTATCATCCTCCGCTCGAAGTGCCACTCGGAGTTTCTGGGCGTCAGCGGACTTCTTTGCATCGTCCTTCAGATCGTCAATGTAAGGTGTGAACGATTCTGCTTTTGGAGCATTTTTTCCCTGAAGAGCCTTCAGCCCCAACATCATTTCGACCATCTTGGTCTGATCTTTGTCAGAGTTCTTCCCGCTCAGGATTCGGTTTCCTGAGGCCGCGGCAAAACTGTTTCCGATGAGGGCGGCAAAGATAAGTAACAACAATGCCCAGCCTAGCCAGACCCGAGGAAGTTCTGAGCCGACCGGCCGGTCGTCGACGGTCGGCGGAAGCTCAAACTGAATGGGGGGTAGGTTGGACATCGGATCCGGTCGTCAGAAGACATCGAGCGAGAATGCTCGCTGTCTTCTGACATTAACTCAAGAATACCTACGGAGTGATCGGGCTTCTTGGTGCGACTGACTGCTTCAATCTTCGTCTTCTATATTCATGCCTGGCCTTTCGCCCGGACGTCCGGGGTAAGGGCGAGTGCCGTTGGTGTAGCTGAACCAATTGATTCGGTTGATCCAATATGGATCGGCTTTGTCCATACTTGACCAGTCGAGAGACATGGTCTTCTCGTACCAATACTTCTCTTCTTCGTTCATCGGCTTTTTTCGACCAGGATTAGCTTCGTCCAACGGAACGTTGTTGGGAACCTTGCTAAAAGGAGTCAAGTTGGGTTCGTTAGTGAAGCATTCGGTCGCTGGGCGTGCGATGGCGTCGAACTTGGTGAGCGGGCCGAAGCCAAGCATCATCTGCATCGTCTTGTGCAGCGAAACTTGGGTCAAGAATTCACTGGAGACGAAGCCTCGCTTGGTGTACGCAGAGATGATTGCGGTAGGGACTCGGTGTCCGTCAACGTGATCTGGACCCGACTGCGAGTCATCTTCCGTCACGATGATTGCGGTGTCCTTCCAGTACTTGCTCTTGCTCACCATCTCAACCAGGCGCCCGAGGGCGAGGTCGTTGTCGGCCTGCATTGCTCTTGGCGTTGGGTAGGCCGGATTCGTGCCTTCACCATGGTCGCACGGAAGCGACATTACCATCAGGTTCGGCAAGTTGCCGTTCTGCTCGAACTGGCGGAACTCCTTCTCAAAGGTGTCCATTCGATGCTGATCGCTCTGCTCAAGCGGCCAGTAGTGATAGCCTGGAGCTAGTAGCGGCTTGAGCGAAGGGATCTCGGTTGTCGGAATGAACTCAAACATGTTCTTCCCACTCTCGCGATCTTCCCATGCTTCAAACCAGTCCTTTGGCTTGCGCGGCTTGTAGATCGGGTTTTCGTCGTCCGCCCATTCACCGTAGACTCTGACGGATAGCCCCTTCTTGAGAGCGGCGTCCCAGATTCGATCCCCCGAGTTGAGAGCGAGAGCATCCGTTCCGTCATCCGGATACGTTCGGGAGTAGCCAACGTAGAAGTGCTCAAGGTACTCGTTTGCCATGGCTTGTGTGCACCACTGGTGACCATCAGCCGAGTTCGTTCCACTGGTGTAGGAGTTATCCAGAAGCGTGAATTCTCGGGCGAGCTTTCGCTGATTCGGCACAACCTTTTCTCCGAGGATACACAGCGAAGGCTCGCCGTTGGCCTGCTTCATGTCTCCGTAGAGCATGTCGTAGGTCATATTTTCTTTGATCACATAGATGACGTGCTTAATCGCCCCTTGGTAAACCTTCAGGTCTGGCTTCTTGCTACTGAGTGGGTCGTCCCAAGAGTTGAGACTGGCCACTCGAGTGGTTTCGTCTTTAAGATTTGCCATTGGATCAATCACCGAGACAGTGCCTTGGAAATCATGGGTATTCCGTAGCTTCGAGCCTTTGTCCGCGTTTCTCACTGAGCCGTTTCCTTTCGTGTTCAGGGCATACAGCTTGCCTCGGTGCATCCTCACCGAGGTCGGATAAAAGCCTGCGGGCCGGAAGCCTTGGACTTTGCCGTTGGAGACATCGATTTGGCAGATCGCGTTATCGCCTCCATCTGCCACGTAGAGGGTTTTGCCCTCCAGATGAAGGGCGTTCGGCATGGAACCGATGAGCTTGTACTTACCAGTTTGAATTCGCCAACTTGCAACCTTCTCGAACTTGTCTAAGTCGAGCACATCAATGCTGTCGCTCATCGCACAGGCCACGTAGGCTCGGCTCCCATCAACTTCGATCTCCGTTGGGTGCAGGCCAGTTTGCACATGAGTGGTTGCACCGGAGGCGAGGTTGATGATTGAGACCGTTCCCGTCGCGGTGGATCCTTGCTTAGTTATTTTCAACCGTTTGGACCCGCTCGCCATCGTATCGTCACCCTTCTCTGGTGGCTCGCCGCCCCAGTTTGAGACCAGAAGAGTCTTTTCGTCGCGGGTAAGTTTGCATCCGAAAGGGACCATTTGGGCGGCGTGGAACGCGACGCGCTTGTTTGAAGTCAAGTCGATTTCTGCAGCACCACCAAAGTCGGCGCAAGCGACGAAGAGTCGGGTTCCCGCTCGGTTCATGCACATTCCACCGGGGACCGGATTGCCTTTTTGCCCTTCGCTGGCAAGCGTGATCTTGGCTCCGAGGCTGAGTTTGGAACCATCGAAGAGGAATTCTTGGATGTGGCCAGTCTCGGTGGAAACGAAGAGTCGGCTACCATCGGAGGTCCACGCCATCCCGTGAAAACCTGCATCTGAGCCAAGAGCAACTTCGCTAGCTGCGATTTGTCCCGCAGCGGTCATCAGCGAGACCCGGTTTTTCTGCATGACCGCCACAACGTCATGCTTGGGGTTCGGTGCGAGGTCGCTAAGGCGCTGATCGAACTTTACTGCGCCAGGAAGAAGCCGTTGGCCAGTAGAGACGACGTATCCGCCTTCTGGCTGAATACCAACTTTGACAATTTTTGCATTCTGGGCTAGCCCAAAGCCCAACCCAAACACCGCGACGCCTAAGGCACCGACAACCAATCCCTTCATGCCGCTATTTTACGCCTGTCCAGAGGCGAGTTTGCGGTAATCCGATGGGGCCGAACCGAAGGCTTTCTTGAACCTTAACGAAAAATAGAAGGGCGAATGAAGGCCGACCCTGGAAGCAATGTTTTGAATCGGCAGGTTGGTCATGGTGAGGAGTTCAGAAGCTACTTTCATTCTTTCGGTTTCAATGAGCTCGCGCGGAGAAAGGGTGCTTTGAGACCTCAAAACTGCAGTTAAGCGCGAGGGAGAGAGTCCGACCCCTTTTGCCAATTCTGCGACGCCGATATCTTCACTCAGATGGAGCCGGATGAATTCAAGACAGGCGGCATGGATTCCGGCGGCATCCGTTCTAGGTATCTCGAGCTCTAGGAGCGCACCCTGGATGGCATGCAGAGCGTGAAGCTTTGTTGGCGCGTTGACACATCGGTGGAGCCACCGCTCGCACTCCTTGGGAGCGTCGAGGATGAGTCGGTACGGAGCGTTACCGACAAGCGTGTCGGCATAGCCCTCGAAGGCTCCGGCAAAGGCGACATGGACCCACAGTTGTTCCCAATGCGATGCACCTTTTCCAACGCTGTAATCCTGAGGCACGCCTGGGCGGACGAACAAGAAGCTGCCCTTTGGACACTGAGTTTGGTCGAACCTGCCCGCACCATCCATCGTGTAGAGCACGAGCCAATTGGGGGTTCCCTGCTCTCGGCGGATTCTGTAGCTGAGATCCTCGCTGGCATAGCCAGCAATCACAACTGTCTCACGTCGCAAAGCCGGATCGTCGTACGGCATACAGTTGAATATTATATGCCTTGAAGTGTTCCTACGCTCATACCAATCACGGAACTGACGGAAAATGGACTAATGAATTCACAAGGGGCCCTTGAAGCAGAAGGCTTTTTCGTTGCTCGATCGATGTTTTCGATTGAAGAGATTGAGCAGTTTAGATCGCATTACGAAGAAATCCGACAACAAGGTCGATTCTTAGATACGAACATCGCCGATCCGACTTCTGATGATCCGCTTAAGCAGTTTCCCCGACAGATGCAAATGCACCGCGATGATCAGCTTTCTTTGGACTTCTTGTGCGATGCCCGAATCGACGCGGCAATAACCGAGTTGACCGGATTCTCGCCGCTCGCTGTCCAGACGATGTTCTACTTCAAGCCTCCAACTGCACGCGGACAAGCACTTCATCAGGACAACTTTTATCTCAAAGCTGCTCCTTCTACATGCATCGCCGCCTGGCTAGCAGTTGATGACTGCGATGAAGAAAATGGCTGCATCATGGTCGTCCCGGGGACACACACACTTCCGACGATGTGTCTCTCCAAATCAGACACGACGAAATCGTTCACCAGTGTTGAAGTGTCACTTCCTGAGGGAATGGTCGCAGTGCCTGTCGTTATGAAAGCGGGAGATGTTTTGTTCTTTAACGGCCAGGTGATTCACGGATCGAATCCCAACACTTCCGAATCACGCTTCCGGCGCAGCCTGATTGCTCACTATGTGATTGGGGACTGCACTTCAGTAAGCCAGTGGTACAAGCCGGTCTACCGAATGGACCAGACCATTGTCGAGTTAGAGACCTCGGTTGGCGGAGGCAAGTGCGGCGACTGGGTGGATGTTGGCGGCGAGCTCAAGATCGAGATGTTTGATCCTTCGGATCGCGATCTGCTGTTGCTGACCGAATAGGCGGTCTGAAAGGAGATTGGAGCGGGTGGCGGGAATCGAACCCGCATGATCAGCTTGGAAGGCTGGAGCTTTACCACTAAGCTACACCCGCTTAGAACATCCAGTATACCGCAGGGTTATTTGAGTGTCTGCAAGTGCCAATCCAAAATTTGATTCAACTGAGGGGTCATGTCCTTCCAGCCGTGCCCTTCTCCCGGTACGACAACGACGTTATTCTTGATATGCACTGCGTCGAGTTTCGACTTGAACCACTCACTCTGCTGAATTGGAACCAGCATGTCTTTATCGCCGTGGATCAGAAGGGTCGGCGGCGTTTTGGCACTGATGTAGGTTGCAGGAGAGTACAACTTGCCAATCGCTGAGAGTTTGTCTTCCGGAGACTTGGTATCGATTCCAAACGTCGCTCCATACGCTCCGACCAGCAAGGGATTCTTGAAAGCAGCGGCGCCCTCTTTTCCGTAGTTAAGGAAATCGGTAGGAGGAAAGAAGACCGCTACGGACTGGACTTCGCTTGAGGTTTTGAGGAGCACGTCGGAACCTACAGGGACTCCTCCTTGTGTGCCGATCATCAGTGAAAGGTGACCTCCAGCGCTTCCGCCGGATACTCCAAACTTTTGAGGATTCACTCCCCACTGCTTCGCGTTCACACGAATATCCTTGACCGCGCGATGGACCTGATCGAGGATTTCTCCCATCTTGTATCGCGGTTGCGCTCCATGGACAACCTGAAAAAGAGTGACGCCTTTGGAGCAGGCCAACTCGGCCATCTGGACATTGATGCCGTTGTGATCGCTCACCCAGCCGCCGCTGACCATCCAGATCATGGCGATGCCGTTTGGTTGTTTCGGCTTGAATACATCGTAGGTGAACGCCGCTCCTGCGTTCTTGTGATAGATGTGATCGGCAATGCGCTCCTTGATCGCGGAGTCTTGGAGCGCAAGAGTGAGGGCGGCGAGCAGAGGCATTTCCCAAGGTTACCAGGCAAACATAGATCCGGCTATAGCGCCGGACCTACGTTAACAGAACTGGAAGTCAGGCGAACCGAAGATGAGTTTCATCACACCTGCCGCGACTTTGTTGGCGTTCTGTGGTGTCAGCCCTTGGCCTGCCATCTCCTTCTCTGCCGCTTCCGCTAGCTTTGCCAGCTTGGCACCTTCCAGAGGGGCATCGTAAACGCTACACAGCTTTTTGGCGATGCCAAAAGTCGTCGGGTCCGCCGCGAGGAGTTGGTAGATCGGATACTTCAGATTCCCGCCTGCAGCACCACGCGCGTTCCCGAGTCCCATCAGCTTGTTAGCCCACTGAATGCGCTCGACCATAGTGGCGGAAGTGATCCAACTCTCTCCCGGCTTCCAGCCGGAGACGTCCGGCGGGAAGAGAATCCACATCCCCATCGCCTTCGACGTCACGTAAGCACCCTGTGCAGGGCCCAAAACGCCGCGCTTTTTGTCGTTATCTGCCTCGGCAGCAAGCCGAGTCCGGATGTTTTCACCGATCCCCATTGCTCTGAGCGTTGAGACAGTGAAGTCGATCGGATTCTTTATCAACCGCCGAACGACTTTAGGGGAATAGAACTCTTCGCTGAGCATGATGCTTTTTAGCAAGACCTTGATATCGAGTCCTGACTCATGGAAGGTCTTGGCAAACGCCTTGATGGTCGCCGGCGCAGGGTTGTCGGACACGAACCACTTCCAGATTTTCTCCGTTAGGAACTCCGCTGTTCGCGGCATCTGGCAGATATGGCTGATGACTTCTTCTCCGGTTAAGTTTCCGGTCTTGCCGAGAACGGTTTTCACACCGCTGTCATGCAGCGGAGCTTTGAACACATACTCCGCACGACCCTTTTTGCCCCTGTTATTCCGAGTAAAGCTCCATCCGGTAAAGGCACGCGCGGCTTCTTGAATATCCTTTTCGGTGTAGTTTCCTACGCCGAGGGTGAACAACTCCATAATCTCGCGGGCAAAGTTCTCGTTGGCTCGCCCCTTGATGTTGAGTTGACCGTCGAGCCAAATCAGCATTGCTGGGTCCTTTGAGGTCTCCATCAACAGTTCCTCAAACTTGCCGAGACCCTTGGTCACAAAAATCTCGTTTTGCGCCGCCATGAGATAAGGCTGAGTAACCTTATCTCCGCTTGTTGCGAAGTGGTTATGCCAGAAACTCGCCATTTTATGGACGAGCGGGCGTCGGGTCATCAGCATCCAACCGACCCACCAGCCAGCGACTTGTTGGACCTGAATGTTGCCTTTGTCGTTCTCCATGGACTCCACGGGGAACTCCAATTGCTCATCGACTCCTTCAGGACTCAGAAGTTTTTCGACGGCACTCTTCCAGCCGTCCTTTACATAATAATCAATCTCTGCTTCACTTGCGCCGAAGCCAAATCGGCGAAGCAAATGAGCGACCCTTTCTCGGTCAGTAAGTGCTCGATCAGATAGTGCCATGGGTTAGAAATACAGACGATACTTGACGCTGGTCGTTCACAAAAAAAGTGGGACAACTTTCGTTATCCCACTTGCAAAGTCATTGAATCGGTGAAGCTTAGGCTTCTTGTGCTGTGGAAGCCTTGTAGGTGGCTTCGTTCACGAACTTGAACAGCTTGGTGCCGCCGTGGTTCGCGGTGAACGCATAGCGCGTCTGCTCTCCGGTCTTGGTCTTGCGAACCATCTTGATCTTGCGGACATCTGCATCCGGAACGTCGACGTGTGAACGAGTCTTAAGATTGTAGAACTGCATTGTTTTCCCCGTTTGCCAGAGCACTCCTCCAAGAGAAAGCTCCAACTTGTTTTAGGTTCAATTTGTTGCCAGACAGAGAATATCACAAACTCTGTAATTGTCAAGTCACTTTTTCACCTGATTCTGCCCGAGAACGGTGTTTCTTGGGCAGAATCAGCGGTTTTTCACCTGAAAGTGACGGTTTGGTCAATCGAAACGTGGCCGTTTTGGGAATAACGTTCTACTCGGACCTGCTTCTTATCGCCAACTCTAACGCCCTCCATAGCCTGAGTGACGTCATTGAGCGTGCTCACTTTGGTGTCCCCAATTCCAGTCAGAATGTCTCCAACCTGCAGTCCCAACTTCGCGGCAGTTGAACCGGGCTCCACTGAGTTGATCAGCACGCCGCTGATGTTCGCAGGGATCTTGTACTGCTTCCTGGAATCTTCAGATATCGTCTCGATTCCGACTCCAAGACGTGCCTTTCCTTCGCGAAGTGGTTCAACGTCCCGCTCGACTTCTGGCTTCAGATTGAATCGCTTACGCAGGTCATCAATGTTTGGCATCTTTCCATCGCCACCAAAGATGTCTCCGAGGTCATCCACTTCACCTTTAGGCGTTGTGGTCGGGGCAGCGCGCTTAAACTCCTCGAGTTTGATGCTGACTGTATTTCGCTTGCCCGCTCGCAAGTAGTCAACCTTTACTGTCGAACCGGGAGCATTTTTGAGCATCGAGTTTCGGAGGTCCATTTGGCTCTCGATCGCTTCACCAGCAACACCGACGATCACATCGCCCTTCTTGATACCGGCTTTATCGGCTGGCGACCCTGGCGAGACGTCCTCGGCATAGGCACCGCTTGCCACTCCAAGATCCTTCTTTTCGATCGGTTTCAGGTTGCGCGGAACAACCCCAATCATCGAGCGAGTGATCTTGCCTTTGGAGATCAATTGATCTGCTAGGAATCGAACTTGGTTACTTGGAATCGCGAAGCCAATTCCGTTCGAGCCGCCAGTTCGCGAGGCGATAGAGCTGATCATTCCAATAACGCGCCCATCAATATCCACGAGTGGACCGCCAGAGTTGCCTTGGTTGATTGCCGCATCCGTCTGGATCAAATCTGGATAGAACCGTGGGTCGCCACCTTTCAAATAGTCTGGAATCATGTTCTCCCGTCCAAGCGCGGAGACGTGACCGAACGTGACCGAGTTCTCCAATCCGAAAGGAGAGCCTATCGCCATCGTCATCTGACCAACTTTGACCTGCTTGCTATCCGCCAGTGCAATTGTTTCAAGGTCCTTAGCATCCACCTTGACCACAGCAACGTCCCATTCCGGAGCGGAGGTGACTTTTCCGGTGAGTTCACGGCCATCGTTGAGGATGATCGTCACTTCCTTTGCGCCGGAAACCACGTGGTCATTTGTGATGATGTAGCCATCTGCGCGATAGACAAAGCCTGAACCCTCGCTACCAGAGATGGGAATCCGCTTACCTTCGCTGTCCTGACTGCGCTGAGTCACCGTCTTAACGTGGACAACGGCGGGCTTCACGTACTCCGCAAGGTTAACACCCATGTCATTGAGTGCTCTCAACGAGACCGGATTATCCCCGTTCGTCACTCCGACACTCTGCAAAGCTGGCCTCGTCTGCGCGAATGCCGCAGGTGGGCGGATTCCGCCGTTGATGCCGATAACAGTTGCAAAGCCCAAAAGCGCGCCTCCAGCGAGAACGGCATAGGCTGTCCAAGGTTTGAATGTATTCATGATTTGTTGAGTTTAGAAACGCCTGACGAAACCAGAAGGTTTCCGATTAAAGCGTGTCGTATGTCGAAGCGACATAAGAGTAGTTTCTTGCAGTTCGGACAAATGCCTTCATCACGGATTTGCGAACCCAGGAATCCAGATCTGTGACGACCATGTATCTGATCCCGTTGACGGTTTCGACAGTACTTCTCGCTCCCGAGGTGATTGTCTCGTTCTTTGTTGGCTTCCATTGGTAAACAGTCACCTTTTGGATACCGTCCGTCAGCTTCATAGAAAGCGATTTCCAATTTGATTGGGAGTTGGTCTGGATAGACTGAATCTGGAAACCAAAAGGAATCTCCTTTGGGGTCGTCGGCATGAATCCCAGCACCCGCTCTGCCTCTTTAAGCGAGGTCAGCTTCGTTCGAGCCACAGATTCCTGAGTTTCGTAGCCTCCGATCGGGCTGATCTTGAAGATACTCGGATCTATTTTTACGGGGAACTCAACTCGCAGGACCTCGTAGTCTGGTATCCACTCATCCTCGTCGTGTGAATAGACAGATTTTTTCAATGCGTGAGCGGTCTCGTTGTCAAGCCACAGCCTAACACCACCGAGCTTGGCCTCGCGTGCCAGTGCGGTGACCTGTGTGACTTGGCGATTTGCGATCCTTCCTCCTGGCTTAGCACTTAGGATGTAGTTTTTTTCGATCAGCGGAATTCGGAATTCGGCATCCTCTTTGATGTTTGCCGAGGGCTGAACAATCATGACTTTCTCGTCAGGGAGAAACGTGTAGCTCTTGATCCCGTCATCAACACTCTCCTTGCCCTGTAACCTCAGCGGTGAAATCACTGTTTGGCGAGTCTTGCCGTCAATCGCACGAGTCAGCTTAAACTTGACCGATTCGTCATCGTCGCGCTGATCGTGTTGTGTGAGGATTGCGACAAAATTTGCCCGGTTATCCGCCCGAATACTTCGGAAGAACAGGTCCCGATTAGAACTACTGATCTGTGCCATCGCTGCGGATGGAACAACCAAGATCGCTAAACCAAAGAGCTTAGCGCGAGTAGCCAGCAAGGTGGACAAGCGGAGCTCCTGAAGTCGGGTCGGCCTCAGCGTCAATCATCTGGTCACGAGCAATCTCTCGCTCGAGGTCCTGATTCATGGATTTCGGTGGGGCAATTTTGTCTGCCCTCATCATGGCTGGGGCGAAAAGTGAAGCGACGAGCGCAACACACGCGATGCTGATCATCAGTGGAATTCGGCGAACCGGCCGGGGCCGGGTTACTGCCATGAGCTGATCGAAGCTCAATCGAGGCTCGGGGGCGGCTGGCATCTCCAGCATGAGTCCCCGGATACCCTCGAGAGTATTGAGTTCGGCAGTGCACGCTTCACATTCATAAAGGTGTTGGCGGACGAGCAGAGACTGAGTGGTTGAGAGCTCACGATCCGAATAAGCGGAGAGCAGAGGTGCAAACTGTTCGCAGTTCTTCATAGCATCCTCCCGTAAGTTTCTGGCTGGAGCTTCACAAGGAAACCTCGAAGCTGGGTTCGGCCTCGATGGATTCGAGAGCGAACGGTTCCGATAGATGTCTCCATGATCACTGCGATCTCCTCGTATGACAATCCTTCGACATCTGAGAGTACGACTGCCATTCGGAACTCAGGGTTCATGGCATTCAAGGCTTTTTGAACACTGTCGGAGTAGGACGAGTTGATGAGCTCGACGCCCGGGCAGAAGCTCATGTCGGCGATTTCGAGAGCCTGGTCGCCGTCTCTTCCGCCGTGATCAAGTGAGGATGGCTTGAGCTTGTTCCTGCGTCGCACCATATCGATGTGTGCGTTGCTAATGATGCGGTACATCCAGCTGAGGAATGGTAGCGAGCGGTCGTAACGGTGGAAGAATCGATAGGCGCGGACGAAGGCCTCTTGGAGCAGGTCCTCGGCGTCCACAGAGTCGCCGGTGAGTCGATAGGCGACCGAGTAGGCTTGCCGATAGGCTCCGCGCATCAACTGCTCGAACTCCGCGCTTGCGGAGATCGCTTCGGATTTGGATTTGAGCAGCGAAAGCATGGTATTTGAAGAAGCCTTACGCAAAGAATATCTGGAACAGTTCCAGAACGATCATTTTATAAGAAAACGTGCCAAAACCGCATCAAATACCAGGTTCGAGGCGGCGTTTCCGATGATTCTGCGATGCGCCTCGCTCAAGGCTTGGATAATGTCGGCTCGCTCAGGAGATTGCTGAGCAATCATGGTAGTGACAAGCTCGACGACTTTGGTGTTTGCGGCTCGCGCGCCGATTTTCGCAGACGCGTCCAGCTCTTCGGCGAGAGACTTGAAGCCATCGGAGAGTTTGAGGAGTTGACTCGCGTCGGCTTTTGCGAGTTGTCGCGCGAACTGGGAAACCTTTTGGTAGAACTCCGGGTTCCCTGCGATTCGACTCAGCTGACCCGGCGAAGCGCCGGCCATCGTGATGAACTCTGGAGTTGCATTCGGAAAGGCTTCCTTCAATTCGTGATCTGAAGGGAGTTCGCATGCGACCACAAGACAGCGGGAGAGAATTGTCTGACGAATTTGGCTGATGCTGGTCGTCGTGAGGATGAGCTTCGCATACGGTGCCGGTTCCTCCAGAGGCTTAAGGATTGAATTTGCTGACGGCCCGTTCATGCGCTCCGCGTCGTCTATCCATGCGATTTTGTGTTTCCCATAGAGCGGTGGCGTTGCCAAGAAGACGCTCATCGGCGTGACTGGTTTATCCATCGTTATCGGCGCAATTCGGAGCTGTTCGATTTTTATTATTCGACTTTTTCCGTCAGGATCAATTTTCAAGAAGTCGGGAGAGGTTCCCCGACGATAGGCATCGATCGCCCGTTGATTTCCCAGCCAATGCTCAATTAGCGAGGTCGCCATGAGACCCTTGCCGCTGCCTTCGGGGCCGTACAGGAGAACGGCATGAACTCCAGACGCCGAGGATTCCAGCTTGGATAGGATGCGTTTTGCTTTATGAAGCCCGATCATCCGGTTTGTACTCCGCGTTGTTTTGGGAAAGATAAAAATGGGGCGGATGATGGGTCTTGAACCCACGGCCTTCTGAGTCACAGTCAGACGCTCTAACCCCTGAGCTACACCCGCCGAGTTAGGCTCATAAGGATACCCAAAACCTCCCAGAGCCGATTCCTTAACATTCTTAACAATTCGTTAACGAACGGTCGGTACCTTAACAGCGACATGAGCAACACGCGCACATGGATGATTTCTGGTCTTCTCGCTGCCATCGCACTCGTAGGATGCGGCGACAAGGGCACGACCCCAGAAGGTTCTGGCTCCACCCCAACTGCAACGACTGGTGACGAGGCAAAGCCCGCAGCTAGTTCCACGATTTCTATCGACGGAAGCACCACCGTCTACCCAATCGTCTCGATCCTCGCCGAGGACTTCAAGAAGGAGAATTCCGGAGTTGACCTCGTTGTGAACAAGGCCGGCACCGGTTCCGGATTCAAGAAGTTCATGGAAGGCGACCTGGACATCGCTACTGCTTCCAGGCCAATCAAAGACGAAGAAATTAAATCTCTTGAAGAGAAGAAGATCGAGTTCATTGAGATCCCGGTCGCTTACGACGGACTAAGCGTCATCGTTAACTCGGGCAACACTTGGGCGAAGAACGTCACCGTCGAAGACTTGAAGAAGGCTTGGGCAAAGGGCAGCACCGTCAAAACCTGGGACCAAATCAATCCCAGTTTCCCAAAGGACCCAATCACCTTCCTCGGACCTACCGACAACCACGGCACGTTTGAGTACTTCACCGAAGCCATCAACGGCAAGAAGAACGAGATTCGTGAGTACCAACCAAACCAGGAGTACACCGCAATCGTCACCGCTGTTAAGGGCGACAAGAACGCGATGGCGTTTGTTGGATACAACTACTACATCGAGAACAAGGCTGATGTGACTGCATTGACCGTCGGCGGAGTCGCTCCGACCGAAACCACCATCGCGGATGGCACCTATACCCCGCTCAGCCGACCCCTGTTCATCTATGTGAACAAGAAATCGCTTGACCGACCCGAGGTGAAGAAGTTCGTTGAGTTCGCACTCGGCGACGCCGGAAACACCGCCGTCAAAGACGCTTCGTATGTCCAACTTCCACAAGACGTTCGAGATGCGATCAAAGCTCACTTCGAGGCCGCCGAATCGGGTACCAAGATGAAAGACTTCAAGCCTGGCCAAAAGCTCACTGACGTCTACGGCAAGAAGTGATCTCCACCGAAATCGACAAGGCGGTTGTCCAACCCGGACAGCCGACGCCACCAGAGTCTCCGTTCAATCGCGAACGGAGACTTTCGCGGTCTTTGCCTGAAGGGTTTGCAAAGTGGTTTTGCTTGATCTGCGCCCTCCTGTCGGTGGTGACTACCGTTGGAATCGTTTACGTCCTTCTGAGCCAAGCTCTTCCCTTTTTCGGTCAAGTCAACATCGCGGAGTTCTTTACCGGACGCACCTGGAAACCGACTCCTGAGCCAGGCACTTACGGAGTGCTTCCGTTGGTAACAGGAACCTTGATGATCACCTTCGGCGCCGGGCTATTTGCACTTCCCCTCGGCTTGCTAAGTGCCATTTATCTTGCAGAGTACGCCAGGCCAAAGGTGCGAGCAATCCTGAAACCCGCACTCGAGCTCCTCGCAGGAATTCCGACCGTTGTTTACGGCTATTTTGGCTTGTTCGTCGTTACTCCAGCTCTCAAGAACATCTTCCCCGCCATTCAGTCATCCAATGCGCTGGCTGGTGCGATTGTGGTCGGGGTCATGATCCTTCCCCTCGTTTCTTCTCTGTGTGAAGATGCGATCTCATCGGTTCCGAAAGCACTCCGAGAAGGTGCCCAAGGGCTCGGGGCGACCAAGGCAGAAACGATTTCAAAAATTGTTGTCCCTGCCGCATTTTCAGGTGTGATCGCGTCTTTCATTCTAGCGCTGAGCCGAGCGCTCGGCGAGACAATGGCGGTCACCCTCGCCGCTGGCTCGAATCCGGTGATCTCGTTGGACCCAACCAAGGGAATCCAGACGATGACCGCCTATATGGTCTCGACATCCAAAGGCGACCTCGTCTACGGCTCCATGAAGCACTACTCCATCTTCGCGGTTGGCTTGCTGCTCTTCGCCTTTACGATGATCATGAACATCATCGCCCGACGCTTGGTATCCAAGTTTAAGCTGAACTACCAATGATTATTGACGCTAACCTTGCCGCCAACCTCGCCGCTCGGAAGCGGAAGGACAAGCTATTTCAACTCGTCTGCCAGCTCGCGGCTCTTGCCGGTGTGATCCTGCTCGCGATCTTTCTGAGCAAGATTTTCATGGACGGAATCGGAAAGCTGAGTTGGAAGTTTATTACCGATGATCTTTCGAACCGAGCTCGGCGGACCGGGCTCTGGCCAGCGATTGTTGGCTCGGCTTACGTCATGTTGCTCACCACCGCGATTTCGGTTCCAATCGGAGTCGGTGCGGCGATCTATCTCGAAGAGTTCAACAAGAAGAAAACTGGTTTAACGAACCTGATTCAGTTGAATATTGCCAACCTGAGTGGCGTCCCTTCAATCGTCTACGGCCTCCTTGGGCGGGTGATGTTTATTGTTGTGATGGGTCTGGGACAAAGCATTATCGCTGGAGCCTTGACGATGACTCTTCTGATTCTTCCCACAGTGATCATCGTTACCCAGGAGGCTCTCCGCGCAGTACCGAACAGTTACCGTGAAGGATCGCTTGCCCTCGGTAGTTCACAATGGCAGGCAATCCGCCGCCAAGTGCTTCCAAATGCTGCACCAGGAATCCTGACGGGAATCATTCTGTCGATCAGCCGGGCGATCGGCGAGACCGCACCACTCATCGTTGTTGGAGCAGCTAGCTACGTGAGTAGCCTTCCCGATAACCTTCGCGACAACTACACAGTTCTACCAATTAAGATCTTCGACTGGGCAAACGAGAGTCAAGAAGAGTTCCATAAGGTCGCAGCAAGCGCCATCCTGGTACTCATGGTTTGCCTTCTCGCAATGAACTCAGTGGCGATCATCCTCCGAGCACGAAATCAAGCAAAGGCAAAGCGGTAACCTTACCGGCATATGCGCCCAGAGTCGCTTGTCTTCTTCAAAGAAATCGTCAACACCCCTTCCCCATCGGGATTTGAAGAGCGAGCGGCTGAGGTTTACCGCTCCTACACTGGAAGCTTCGCAGACAAGATCGTGACTGACGTTCACGGTAACGTCGCCGCGATCCTAAACCCCGACGCCGAGATGAAGATCATGCTCGCGGGGCATATGGACGAAATCGGATTCCTGATCCACTACATCGGAGACGATGGTCTGCTGTATTTCAGCACGATTGGTGGCCACGACTCGGCGATTCCTGTGGGCCAGGCAGTCTGGGTTCATGGGACCGAACGGATTGCAGGCGTCATCGGCAGAAAAGCCATACACCTCCTGAAAGACGACGAGCGCAAGAAGAAGCCAGAAATCGAGGACATGTGGATCGATATCGGAGCTTCGTCTCGCGATGAAGCCGAAAAGTATGTCCAGCTTGGTGACTGTGTCACTTTTCAGTACGAGTTTCAGCACCTTTTGGGAGACCGAGCGACTGCTAGAGGTTTCGATAACAAAATGGGATCATTCATCGTTGCTGAAGCCTTGAGATTGCTAAAAGAAGAGGGCGGTTTGGATGCAGGGGTCGGCGTCTACGCTGTAGCTACCGTGCAAGAAGAAATTGGGCTGAGGGGCGCCAGAACCAGCTCGTATTGGATTAATCCTCAATCCGGACTGGCAGTTGACGTAAATCACGCAATCGACTACCCATCCGTCTCCAAGACCAAGTACGGCCAGCTCGATCTCGGCAAGGGCCCATCGGTCATGCGCGGAGCAAACGCGAATCCAATCGTCTTCAAAATGATCCGAGAAGCAGGCGATTCCAACGGTATTCCATATCAAGTTGATGTGACCGGCGGGGGCACTGGAACGGACGGCAACGCGATGCAACTTAACCGCGCAGGAATGGCTGTCGGAATTCTCGGAGTTGCCCTGCGTTACATGCACACTCCAGTGGAGGTCTTAAGCCTCACGGATGTCGAAAATTGTGCGAAGCTCATGGCGGCGTATTGCAGAAGTGTTAAGCCAACCACTGACTTCACTCCTCGAATAGTCCGTTAAGCCCAAGCTTTAATGTTATCGTGCGGGAGTTCCGTTAAGAATATGATTCTTAACCTACTGTTAGAGAGTTTTGGCTTGAAAAGTTCACGTATACTGAAAGGTATTGGGTCGCAACGTTGCGGATCTTTCGTGAATTAATATGGCAAAATTTGCATTCTCGGTTGTAAGCCTCTTGGCAGTTGCATCCTCTCAGGCATTCCTTCTAGACGACTTCTCTACCGGAAGTTACAATAGCGGATACTTTAGCGCTGGCACTGTCGACGCTCACATTACGGCTTCAGGAGCGGTTGGTGGACTTCGCTACGTGTCGACCACGATCACAGCCAATCCGCTTGGCGGTGATGCCCGAGCTCGCGTCATCTCAGGCCCTGGGATCTACGCAGTAGGAACGGAGTCCCAAGTTGATATCAGCTCAAGACTTGGCTACGGATTTGCGAACGCATCGCTCGTACCAGCTTCGAATCCGTTGAATCTCGACTTGTCGCTCAATCCAATTTTAAAATTGAGCTTTGTTAGCAACGACGTCTCCCAACCAGTCATTGCTACGATCTATACCAACGGAGGAGCCAGCTGGTATAGCTATATGGCAACTGCCCCTAGTGGAATTACGCCTTCATCTCCAGTGGATCTCCAACTCGATTTCACGAGCGTCGCGGGACTTCTAACTGACGTTGACGGAATTGTGTTTGATTTCGACCCAGCCGAAGGAGGAGATTTCTCCCTTACAACCGTTCAAGCGGTTCCGGAGCCTGCAAGCATCGCTGTCATCGGAATGGGAGTCGCTGCGCTTCTCCGTCGACGGCGCAAGTAGGCGAGACAGATTTCCTGGAAACGTGCCTTGCAGTTGCTCGGCACGTTTTTTTGTGCTCGAACTGCAAGCTCCCGGTTGTTACCGGTCGAAGTAAACTGTAAACGTGCCCGAAGCTAAAGTGCGAATCGTCACCCTCGGGTGCGCCAAAAATGATGTTGATAGCGAGGAGATTGCTGGTGTCCTTCAGTCCTCGGGCTATCGAGTCGATGGGGTATCTGAAACAACCGATGCCATCGTGATCAACACATGCGGCTTCTTGGAAGCCTCAAAGCAAGAATCGATTCAAGCCATCATCGACGCCGTCGCCGAAAAGAATGCTGGCCGAACGTCCAAAGTCATTGTGGCGGGCTGTCTCGCACAACGGCTTGGACCCGAGCTCATACGACTCGCTCCCGGGGCGGATGCCTACGTAGGAGTCGGCCAAATGGGTCGCTTTGAAGAAATCGTCCGAGATACCCTTCAACGCTCGGAACCAACGATTGATGTTGCACCACCTCACCATCGCTGGGCAGATATACCGACGCGGGCTAGATCAGGGCAACCCTGGAGCGCGTATCTCAAAGTCAGCGAAGGGTGTGACCACAAGTGCACCTTCTGCACGATTCCATCTTTCCGAGGGAAGCACGAAAGCAAACCCATCGAACGAGTTTTGGCGGAGGCAACCCACCTCGCCAAGCAAGGCACCCGCGAAATCAATCTGATCGCTCAGGACGTGACTCAGTACGGCTACGATCTGTACAAGGAGTTCACTCTTCCAAAACTGCTCCGCGAACTCAATGAAGTCGACGGGCTTGACTGGATTCGCATCCTCTACTTCTATCCGAATCGCCTTACTGACGAGGTAATCGAAGCGATGGCAACACTTCCCAAGGTTGCAAAGTACATCGATATCCCTCTCCAGCACGCTCATCCAGACACTCTCCGTCGCATGAAACGACCTTGGGACGGTGAGCGGTATCTCAAGATTTTCGACAAAGTCAGAGCAGCAATGCCGGACGTATCTATACGCACGACGTTTATCGTCGGCTTCCCCGGCGAGACTGGGAAGGAGTTCCAATATCTATTGGATTTCACCGAAGCAGCTCAGCTCGATAGGGTTGGAGCGTTTATGTTCAGCCAAGAGCCTGGAACTCCTAGCCACGACATGCCAGGCCAAGTCAGTCAGAAGGTGAAAGAGGATCGCTACCACAAGCTGATGAGCCTTCAGCAAGAGATTTCGCAAGAGGTTAACGACAGCTGGGTTGGTCGATCACTCAGAGTCCTGGTGGAAGATCAACGAGATGGTTGGCTCATCGGTCGATCTCACCGAGATGCTCCAGATATTGACGGCCTTGTGTTTTTCAAGGGGGACGCCAATCCGGGCGAGATGGTGGACGTCGAGATCACCGAGGCCGAACCGTACGATTTGTTTGGGCAACAAGCCGGAAGCAGCGTCAAGGCGCGCAAAAAAATGGAGCCATTGAGAATGGCTCCACCGAAAGCTCCTCAATAAGCGGCTTAGCTTCCTCGGATGAGGCTGAGAACGTTTTGGGGAAGATTGTTGGCCTGGGCAAGGATCGCGGTTCCAGCCTGCTGCATCACTTGATACTTGGTGAACTGAGTCATCTCGGAAGCCATGTCCACGTCGCGTATCGCACTCTCGGTTGCCGCCATATTCTCCCTGGCTGCAGCCAAAGAGCGGTTGTTCGATTCTAGAATGTATTTGGTGAATTGACCGATTCGACCTCGTGACGCAGAGACTTGTTCAATTGCTCGGTCGATGACTTGAATTGCTTGCGAAGCTCCGGTCGCAGTCGAAAGATCGATGTTCGAAAGGTTCACATTCCCCAGGATGTCATTTCCTAGGTTAGAGGCGGTCAGATTTGGAAGCGAAAGCTGGGCCGTTTGATTGACGTTTGCCCCAATCTGGAAGCTCGCAACACCGGCCGCAACTTGACCGATTGTGGTTGTCGCGCCGAGGTTCGTATTCCCGAACTCCGTGATCCGAACAACGTTTCCGTCGGCATCGCTCAGTGCCAGACCGTCCATCGAGTTCTTACCGCCGGTGAAAACTGCCGTCCGAGTAGAGCCGTTGACACTGATCGAAGCAGTTGCGACTGCGTTGGTTCCGGTTGGAGCAACGTTCGTTCCGGCGGCGGAGATCACTCCACTTGGATCTGTGAAGTTGATCGCTTGTGAGGCACCGTACTTTGAACTCGACAGCGTGATCACGTTTGTCGTTGAGTTGAAGTTTGCCGTAACTCCAGTCTGGCCGGATGACGAGTTCAGCGATGCGACAACGGCAGCACCTGTCGTGCCGGATGGGAAGCTAAAGCTAGTGCCGTTGATGTTGACCGAACCTGCATTGAGAACCACTCCACCTGTGAGTGTTGCAGAAGCAAACGTAGCTCTAGTCGCCTGGGTGCTGACGCTGACACTGACTAAACCGTTCGAAGTGATTGGTGTTCCCGCGAATGTTCCCGCGAAAGACATTCCCTGAATACGAGAAGCATCGCTTATCTGCGCTTGCACTCCCGAAGAGCCATCGAGCAACCGGCGGGTTCCGAACTGAGTGTTCAGGGCAATTCTGGTGACCGACGATGCGATGGAAGAAAGCTGATCCTGGTTTGCTTGAATCTGAGAAGCGGAGAGCGTTGCAGAGTTTCCGGCCGTGATGGCTAGTGCTCTCGCATCTGAAAGGAGTTTGTTAACTTCAGCAAGCGCGGCTTCTGCCGTCTTGGAAAAATTGATCGCGTCTTGGTTATTGCGGCTGGCTGACTCGATGGAAGCAATCTGGGCTCTCAGTCCTTCAGAGGCGATCAGTCCGGCAGGATCGTCTCCCGCCGTGTTGATGCGCATGCCTGAACTCAACCTTGTAATCGAGTCTTGCAGGCTCGACCCGCTCATTGAGGCGTTTCGGTGGGCAATCATGCCCGGCATATTAGTGTTGATTCGGAATGACATCTAACGTTGTCATCGGAGGAAACCCACGTATCTTTACCAGGTTGTGAGGTTTTCCGCAAAAACTTAGAGTAGTCGGTAAGATATTGGTATGAGCCTCGTGAGCCAAGTCGGTCGCAAGCGTCCACGTGCCAGGCTCGCAATGGGGTTCCTCTATCTCCTCCTCACGCTAGGTGCGCTCACCACGGTTTATCCGTTCTTGCTGATGGTCAGCACAGGACTTAAGGGTCCTACCGATCAGAATGACACCGCCGTGGTTCCTGTCTATGTCTCAGACTCGAATGAGCTGCTGAGCAAGTACGTGGATGATAAGTACTCGGGGAACCTAGAACTCATCGGCTCGACCAGGATCGGGGATGAAGGCGACGTGGCTGAGTATGAACGTTTCCTAATGTCCTTACCGAATGACATGTGGATGGCTGGATTTCGCCTCGCCCCAAACCAGGTCACCAGTCGAGTTACTCAACGCTACCAGACATGGCTGCGCACGAAATTTGCCTCAATAGAGGATCTCAACAAGGCCTACATCGAGGAAAACGTCGCCTTCCAAACTGTTCAACCACCGACCGAACAGTTAGAGCGGGCTACTTGGAGGCCACTTGCGGCTCAGAGATACAGCGATTGGCTCGAGTTCAAAAAGACGTTGCCCGCTGAGTACCGGATTCCGATTCGAACAACTCGCTTATGGCAAGAGTATTTGCGAACGACTTATAAGAACCGGCTGGATGATGTTCCGGCAGATCAGAAGGGAGCAGCGACGACATTTGAGTCAATCGCCACAAAACCGACTGATCCGCTCTTTGTGAAGCAACTACCGGAGCGGTACCGGAACGGCACCGCCGAAGAGCTTTGGGTCACCTCGCATACGGGGTCAATGCCGATTGCCGCCGCAGAAAAGAAGTTTGTCTCTGCGAACTCAAGCGAGATCAAGCGAGAGTTTGCCGGGCGAAACTTCCGATACGTTCTCGACTACATCCTGATTAACGGTCGTGCCGTTCTCAACACGATCATCTTCTGTGGACTCGCGATACTAACTCAGTTGGTTGTGAATCCTCTTGCGGCTTATGCCCTCTCGCGGTACCCCATCAAAGCGTCGGGAAAGATTCTCCTCTTCCTGCTTGCTACGATGGCATTCCCGGCGGAAGTGGCAATGATCCCATCGTTCCTGTTGTTGAAGGATCTCCACCTTCTCAACACGTTCGCTGCCCTCGTATTGCCTGGAATGGCGAGCGGATACATGATCTTTCTTCTCAAGGGCTTCTTTGATTCACTACCGGCTGAGCTGTTTGAGGCAGGGCAGCTCGATGGAGCGCCGGAGACGACGCTTCTGGCACGAATCGCCATTCCGCTTACTAAGCCTGTCCTCGGCTACCTCGCCCTCATGGCGTTCATGGCGAGCTACAGCACGTTTATGTTTGCCTTCTTGGTCGCCCAAGATCAAAAGATGTGGACGCTGATGGTTTGGGTCTATCAGCTTCAAACAACCGCGCCAAAAGCGGTTGTGATGGCAGCTCTTGCACTTGCGGCGCTGCCAACCCTCCTGGTATTCCTGTTTGCGCAGCGGGTGATCATGAAAGGGATCGTCATTCCCGGAGATCGCTGAACTGGCACGAAATTTGCAGATGATGCCCTGTAGCTGAAACCCTCTCGACGGGTCATCAGGGAGATCATCATGAAACTCAAATCTGTCCTCGGACTTGGCTGCTTGACGGTAGCCGCCGCATCAAACGCTCAATTGAACCACTTCATGTGGACCGACGGTTCCATCAACGGAGTTCCAGCCTCGACCAACACTGACCCAAATGTTCAAGCATCTTGGTTTGGCAATGGGGCCGGAAATACTCGTCTGATCTCGGCTACAGACAACGATACGAACAAGACGTTCACCTTCAACACCGCGATCGACAAGTCTTCGGGTTCGACGGCGAATGCATTCTGGCTAGCGGTTAGCTCTGGCCCGAACCCGAAAGGTATTGCTGGCGAACTAGCCATTTTCTACTTTGATGGCACCGGTTCGGGAGCTCCAAAGGTCACGGCTTACGGTTACAACGGTGAAAATGGTTTCACGAGTTACTTGGATGGCTCCCCTGCTCCAGGTACTCAGTCACCCGTAAAGATTGCCTCTAGCATTGTCAATCCTAACTTTGTCAAGTCCAGCAACTACACGGCGACCGATCCTGGAGCAGGCGGTTACACAACGATGGGCTTCACCATCGATACAAGTGTCATTGACAACTTCAATGGCGGAAGCAACTGGGCCGGGATGGACTTCAGCAACAACATCGGAATCTGGTACCACCCGGTTACGGGCGCAAACACAAGCTACGGCTCAGATGGCTATCTCACCAACTTCAGCTTCTCCGCTAACGGATGGGTCGATTTGGAGAACGCAAAGACTTCAAACGGACCAGCTCCGGTTCCCGAGCCAGCAACGATGGCAGCGATCGGACTCGGACTCGTCGGCCTTGTCAAGCGGAAGCGAAATTAGTTCATTCACGGATTTCGCTTAACCAAAGCGGGATGACAGATATTGGCAAAGAGTTTGCAGCTTTCGGCTGTGAACTCTTTGTGCTTCCAAGCAGCGCAGAGAGGGGGATTTCTATGAATAGAAAGATTACAACTCTCGTAGTGGGCACCCTTGTCGCCGCCGGCGTGCAGGCCCAAACCAACCACTTTATGTGGAACGACGGCTCCATCAAGGGAACCAAGACCAGTTGGAATACCGACTCAAGCGTGAAAGCGTCGATGTTCGGCGATGCTGCTGGCAAAACTCGACTCATCTCCGCGGAGGACAACGACTCAAAGAAGACGTTCTCCTTCAATACCGCAATCAGCAAGAACGATAAGGGCGACCGTGCAAACGCGTTCTGGATCGCTGTCAGCGAAGGTCCGAATCCTAAGGGAATCGCCGGCGAGCTCGCGCTTCTCTACTTTGATGCCAGCCGCGCAGGGGCCCCGGTGATCACTGCTTACGGTTACAACGGCTCAAACGGCTTTGACACCTACAAGGATGGCTCGCCCGCTGCCGGAATCCAGGCACCGGTCAAGATTGCTTCTAGCCTCAAGAACTCTAGCTTCGTACAAGAGAGCTGGTACACCGAAAAGGACAAGTTTGCGAACGACAACACGACAATGGGCTTCCGGATCAACAAGTCCGTCATCAACAACTTCAATGGCGGCAAGAACTGGGAAGGAATTGACTTTTCGAGCAAGTTTGGAATCTGGTACCACCCCGTCACCGAGGCAGAGACATCCTACGGCGCAGACGGCTTCCTCACCAAATTCAGCTTCGACAAATCAGGTTGGGTTGACCTCAATGACGTCAAAACTGGAACCGGTCCGACTCCTGTCCCGGAGCCAGCCTCAATGGCTGCCATCGGTCTTGGTATCGTTGGCCTGCTAAAGCGAAAGCGAAAGTAGAACAAGCGTGTACAATTCTCTGGTGGCTCGACCTGATGCCGTGACCAGAGAGGAACAACATAAAGAGAGCGTCCCGGTGATCACCTGGACGCTCATTTTGCTGAACATCCTGATCTACATCGCGGATCGTCGAGGCGGATTATTCGGACCTAGCATTGTCTACGGCGACCTTTCGCTCCGGGCTCCAGAAGTCATTTCAGCACTCCAGGGTGGATCCGACAGGTTTCCTATCGTCACCCTCTTCACCTCAATGTTTTTGCACGGGGGTCTGATGCATCTTGCGACAAACGTGATGTTTCTCGGAGTCTTCGGCCCACCCGTCGAGCAAGCCGTCGGTGCCTGGCGGTTCCCTCTGTACTACTTGGCCTGGGGAATCTTTGCCTCTGCCTGCCACATCTATGCCGCGCCGTACCGCAACGTTCCAACTCTTGGCGCAAGCGGCGCAATCGGCGGAGTTCTTGGCTGCTTCTTTTTGCTCTTTCCGTCAAACCGGATCATCATCTCGTTGTTGGGCTGGCTCGAATGGGAAATGCGAGCCTGGCTCCTGCTTGGCGCATGGTTCCTATATCAGATTTTTGTTCCACAGGAAGGCGTGGCGACTTGGGCGCACGCCGGTGGGTTCTTAGCTGGTATGTTAACTGTGCTGGTCATCGGGGGAAGGACAGCGATTCTGCGTGAGCACCCCGAACTGATTGAGCTTGACGACGACGCGTCATGAAGAAGTTCACAGATTCGCAGATTTCCTTCATCGCCATTGCGATCCTTACGGCGCTGGTTTGCGCGTTTTCGATCAGCAAACGCATCCAGGTTGAAAATGCCAACCAGTACGTGATGTTCGCCGCGGAGGTCGACACAATTCAGTCTTACTCCGCCGCCCAGGGCATGACTTTGGAGCAGGGCATCAAAGAGCTGAAAACTAAGGGTCTGAACGGTCTCGTTGTCCCCGAAGAGACCATTGGTGAACTCATTTCAGACGGACGAGCCGAACTGACCGGCGTCACCGTGGCCTCTAAAGACCAAGTTCGGTCGCTGCTTTTTGCGGATGAGGAGACAGTCAAGCGCGTCACTCGAGGCATGGGCATTCGGTTTGGCGACCTTGTGAAATCCGTCGTTCCTCGAGATCGTCGGCTTGCATTACCTCCAGTGGACACCGGATCACTCAGATCAACGGCGATTGGGCTCGACCCTTTGGTCACCCGACTCGCAAAAGAAAACGGCCTTGGAGTCATCGCCCGATGCGCGAACCCTCCGGGAGTGACTTCTAAAGCGGTGACCGCAACCCTGGAGTGGGCAAAAGAGATGGGAGCGACAATCTTCCTCGCTCAAGGTGAGCAGGTTCTCGGCCGCCGCAACGCGATGGATGCGACAGTTTCCACTCTTAAGTCAACCGGACTTCTTTATGCATCTCCCGAGTTTGCAAAGCTCGGAGGCGACGTCGAGATGCTCGGCAAGGTTGGTGATCAGACGGTTCGTCTGCACTCAGCCCAAGCCGCCGAGCTTGACAAGCTCAGCCTGGATGGCGCAATCGAACGGTTCCGTAAGGCCGCGAGAGAGCGAAATATGCGGATTCTTCTTTTAAGAGGAATCAGCAATGCGTCCGATGCCCCGGTCACCACGTTTGGCGAGTTCATCCAGACGATTAGCTCCCAACTCCAAGCCGAAGGGCTCAAAGAGGGGAAACCTCAGCCTTATCAAGAACCCGGCATACCCAAGACGGTTAAGATGTTGATCGGCCTTCTGTCGGGAATTGGAGCATTTTGGGTTGGAGTGAGACTTCTTGGCGATAAGCGCGGCATCATCGTTGGAGGGCTCGGCGGACTCGCGATCTTCCTTGGTTCGACGCGTGAAGGGACCGCATTGCAGCTCGCCGCTCTTTTGGCATCATTAGTCTTCCCTTGTGGGGCATTCTTCTTCATGTTGGAGTCCAAGCTTGCGCCTTGGGTGGGTCTGATCATCAGCGCGCTTCTCGCAATGGTCTCGGGACTGTGTGTCGCAGGACTGCTCAACGGAGTCGAATACTACATCCGAGCCGAGACGTTTCCTGGCGTCAAGATTTCTGTATTCCTTCCGGTGCTGATCCTTGGCGTTGTCGGCTTTGCGAAGCTAAACAGCCTAAAAGACGCCCTGAAGGACCCGATCACTTGGGGAGCGGCAGTCACTGGACTAGTCATCATGGCGATCATCGGCTTGATGATCCTGCGGACCGGAAACGACAACCCAAACACGGTCAGTGGTGGCGAACTCGCCTTCCGAGGATTGCTAGAACAGCTCCTTCCAGTTAGACCTCGCTCAAAGGAGTTCCTTCTCGCTTTCCCTGCCCTCTTCGTCGGGCTTGCGATGCTCCATAAGGCGCACTACGATCCTGCTCAACTCGGAAAGATGCGCGGGTGGGTTTCGTTGTTACTCATGCTCGGAGTCGTCGGTCTAACCGATGTGGTCAATACGATGTGCCACCTTCACACTCCAGTCATGACCTCAGTGATTCGTAACATCGAAGGCATCGTACTGGGCGGAATCGTTGGACAGATCGTTTGGCTCATCGTGCAGAAGTTCCTGGTAAAGCAGATGGAGATTGTGAATGGCTAAGATCGTAATGGCGGGCTACCTTGGGTGCGGCAACCTCGGCGATGATGCGGTCATGCTTGGTGTCATGGACCGCCTTGGCGACCATGATTACACGATCATGAGCGGCAGTCCCTCAGAGTCGAACCAAAACTTTGGAATCCGGGCGATCGACCGTAGGGACGCCCGAATGACCGATAGCGTCATCAAAGAGTCCGATGCGGTGATCTTCCCCGGCGGCTCGATCTTCCAGGACGTGACCAGTGCCAAGAGCACGATCTATTACAACGGCATCGTCAAGATCGCGAAGAAGCACGGTAAGAAAGTGATCTTTCTCGGGCAAGGCGTGGGCCCTCTCAAATCTTGGATCGCCAGGAAACAGGCCTTCGCGGCGTTTTCGGCTGCCGATCTCATCACTGTCCGAGATCCTGGTTCGTTGACCGTCCTCAGAGAAATTGGAATTCAAAAGAAGGTTCATCTAGCCGCAGATAGTGCATTCCTCATGACGGAACCCATCCGGGATGGTGACGAAGGCAAGTATCAAGTCGGCGGGATGCCCTCTGTAGCGATCGCTCCGCGTCCGGCAGTCCGTAAAGGAGTCGATGTCGTCACACTATTCGGCGAGACTTGCCGCTTGCTGTATCAAGCAGGCTACGCGCCCAACCTCATCGAGATGGATTCTCACGAGGATGGACCCTTGATCTCGGCAATATCGAAGCAGCAGGGCGGTCGAATTCCAGAAATCAAGCGCCTAGGTACACCCCGAATGAGCCAACTTAGGTTTGCAAGAATGGAAGCCGTCATCGCGATGCGTCTCCACGCGGGAATTTTGGCGGCAACGGTAGGCGTACCACCCATCATGATTAGTTACGACCCGAAAGTGACTGCATTTGCACGGCAGCTGGACATCGGTGCCGCACTTCCGCTAGAAAGTTTGACCCCCCAACGCTTGTTTGACTCATTTAGGACGCATCATAAGAACATGGACAAGATGCGACCCGTCGTCGAGAAGCAGCGTAAAGTGCTTCTTGCCGAAGCGATGAAGAGCGTCGAACTAGCCAACGAAATTCTGCGATAAACCTTCATGAAGCGATTCGCCGTTCTGGCGCTCGGGGCAACCGGCGCGCTTGCCTCTGCCCAGCAGCAGGAAATGAGTCTGGGCCAGCAAAGCTGGTTCCAGAAGAACGTGTTGAACCGACTTCAGTGGTCTGGGCAACGCACTTTGGGATTCCACCAGTTTCGATTCCAAGGCGATGCCGAAAGCTTCAATGCTCTGACCAACTTCGGCACGGGATTACAAACCTTTTCGGATACGGGAAACATCACGGTTCGCGCCGACAAGCTGTTCGACTTCGTTAGCTTTGATGCCCAGTTCACCGATAACCGCTTCAGTGATCCAGAGCAGCAGCGCACTTTGTTGAACTACAAGCGCGGAGGGCTAGATCTCAACTACGGAACTATCCGTGCGAGCCTGAACGGTGGCAACCAATTTGTCAGCTTTAGTCGCTCGCTCGACGGGTTTTCTGGTGGCTTTAAAAAAGGGCGATTCGACGGGCGATTCATTAGTTCCGACGCGCGAGGCGCGGCGAGGACGATCACGGTTGAAGGAAACAATACGAGCGGTCCGTTCTACCTCCAAACCGGAAGAATCATAAGCGATTCTCTCCAAGTTCAAGTCGACGGCAAGCCCCAAGTCGTTGGTCAGGACTATGTTGCCGACAACCAGCTTGGCACAATCACCTTCCTGAACAAAGTTATTGCTCCGACCAGCACAATCAACGCGAGTTACGAGAGTTTTGACTTTGGCGGACAGCGAGGTTCGATTAGAGGCACGGGGTTCACCTACGACATGGGTTGGGCGGGACGATTGGGATTCACCAGCGTTGAACAGCTCACAGGCGACTCCAACTCGAACTCGATTCGAGAGGAAAAATCCTTCGGATTTGGACGCCCCGGCGACCAGTATTATCTGCAGTTCGAACCCGAGAAGGCAACCATTAGGATCACCGTCAACGGTATCCCCCGAACATTCTCGGTCCTTGATGACGGCGTCTCCGACTTCTACTTAGACCCTCGCCTTCCGATCTTGATCATCTCCAGGGTCGCAATCCCAGTGACTCAGGAGATCATCTTTTCGTATCGCCCGAAGGTGATCCAGACTGCGACCGGCGACCGAAAGGTAACGGGTCTAGACTACACCGTGTTTGCGCCAGGCTCGAAAACGACCTACCTCAAGTTTTCTCAAGCCTCTGGCTTGGTCCGAGGTGTCAACCCAAATAGCGGAATCGCCACCGGATATGACCTAAAGATCGAGGAAGGAAAGGGTTCCTTTACTGCTCAGGTCAAGAAAATCGAACCGGGCTTCTCGTCCATCGAACAGACTGGCTTCAATCGAAACGAAGACCGGGTTCAGTATGGTCTCGATTATTTCACCAAAGGGCTGACCAGTCGAATTGGTTCTTACAACACCTCGATTGCCAGCTTCGATAGTTCCACTGGCGCACCGAAGCCACCGACCAGAGTCGTAGACGATCGCATCGAACTTGAGTACAGCGATCCAAATAATCGGAAGCGCAACGTCAACCATCTTCAAACACTTCGCTATGCACGAACGAGCAGCGAAGCCGCTGAAAGTAGCGTGCTGCACACGCTAGGCTTCGGAGATGAATATCGCTACAAGAAGCTAAACGTTACCGCTGAAGTCGAAAAGCAAAACGGTCGAGGACGAGTCAGCAACAAAGTACAAGACTTCGGGGTCAACACCTTTCGTACGACCGTTGGATACGATGCAAGCTCAAAGCTGAGGCTGACCGCGAGCGCAAGCCAAAGCGCAATCAAAACTCAGGACGAGAGCTCATTGGGATACGACTACTCGCTCGGGGCGAATCTCCTAGACACCGGACCATGGAGTGGCTCACTCGTGTACGCGCTCAGCGATTCCGGCACACTTGCGTCGCTCGGTTTGACGAACGGCAATGGCTTCGGCTTCGGCAACAATGGGTTCTCGACTGGGAATGACACAGTGAGTACGGGCCAACTCCGCAGTCGCCGTGTCTCCTTCACTGGGTCGCACCAAGTAAAAGAGAACATGTTGCTCAACTTCGGGCTTATTCAACAGAACAGTGAGGGACTGAGCACCAGCAACGCAGACTTAAAGACCCTGGTGCTAGGCATGTCATGGCGGCCGAACGACGTTTCAAATTTCAATCTTGATTGGTCACGATCGAACACGAGCTTCTTGAGCGGTAGCACGCCAACATCTAGTTCGAGCTCAATCGACTTCAACTACAGCACATCCCCTGGTAAACACTGGTCGTTCAATCTTGGTTACAACCTGACTGATTCGAGCGGAGGAAGTTTTGCCCAAAGCAGTTTGAACGGCTCCTTTGGAGCGGGATACCGGATCAACGATCGGCAACGCTTATTTCTCAACGCTATCCTCAGCAACACCCGGGGGTTCTTTCCCCAAGACGATATCAGCATCAACGCGGGATATTCTTACCAATTGATCAGCGGAATCGCCTTGACCGGTCGCTATACTTTTAGAGACCTAGTGAACCTCGATCCGAACGACACGGCGGGTGCATTTAGGTCGAATGGACTGAGTTTAGAACTCACATTTGATTTTTCATCACGCCGATGAAGTGATTTTTGTCGTCAAACGTATCAACAACATGAAATCCTCGCAGATTGCATTTGGAATCCTCGCCTTAACGCTGATCGCGTGTGGAGGAGGCACGAACCAGACCGGCAGCATTTCCGGCCTAATTCTTGACACCGACGGAAACCCCGTTCGGGGCGCGCGGGTGTACGTCGAAAACTCACCGATTCGAGAAACGGTATCCAACTCGTCAGGTTCGTTCTCTCTGACGGGCGTTGTGGCAGACAATGTGACTGTCAGAGCAAGCATCGTCAAGGACTCAACAACTTTCTATGGTGAGAACTTTGCCCAAGTCTACGGCAATGAAAATTCGCAAAGCATGAATGTCGTTGTCATGCCCGTGAGCCAAATCGCCGCGATCCAAGGTGGAGTCTCAGAATCCAGTCGCGGTGTCCGCGTCCAAGGTGCAAGGATCACGGCCAAGCCAACCAGCGGATCTCAGTTCGCTACGGTGCAAACCATCACCGACTCCAACGGCAACTATTATCTCAACGGCCTTCAAAGTGGCGTGAGCTACCAAATCATGGCGAGCTTCACGGGATTCCGGTCAACAGACGTTGCTCGGATTCCAACCGCTGGGGTTGCACTGACTCAGAACTTCACGCTTCAAAACTCGAGTGATGGCGTCATTCCAGCTCCGACCAACCTCTCGGCGGTTGCCTGGACATCTCCGAGCGAAGTCTCACGGGATCGTGTCGCAGCGCAAGCGCACACGAACATCAAGAAGTTCATTGATGCGCGCTACAAGCCATCACCCACGCGGGTGACGGCGAATGGTAATGCGGTCGAAGTTCAACTGTTTTGGGATAAGTTCGACTCGCTCAACATCCTGGGCTATGAAGTCTGGCGAAAGCGAGGCAGCGGAGATTGGTCTGGAATCGACTTCCTTCGAGACCCCCTCTCCGAGAGTTATCTGGATAGCGACTCAGAATTGCGCGAAAACCTTGCCTACTCGTATGCGGTGGCCGGTGGTAACTCGAACTATCCGAATACGGACAACTCCGCCGGAGACTTCAGTGCTACGGTGTCAGTTACGCCCCTCGCGGACATGTATGTCAACAGTGTGAATACCGGCGGTGGACAGGTCACTTTTAACTGGCAAGCGGTCAGCGGTGCTTCTAACTACACCGTCTATGTCTTCTCGGAATACCCAGGAGTGCGAGTGACATCATACGCCAACAACTTCAACACTCCAGCGACTGGAACGTCCTGGACCTATAATCTCACCCCGTTGGCCTCCGGTCAACGCTACTACTACATCGTCATGGGAGCAAACTCTAATGATTCAGCCCGAAGTCTCAGCGCGGTCGGATCGTTTGTAGCTCCATAACCTTGCCAACCTTATGAAAGCAATGCGCCCGCTCGTCGCCGCACTCGCCGCCCTTCTCGGGGCGGCGAGTGCTTTTTCGCAATCCAGCCTTCTCAAGCTCGATCTTGCTTCAACGACTCGCGAACCGCTAGTCTCGCAGGCCGATGCAATGTTTGGAAAGTACGTTCAAAAATACGCCGCGCTAACGGCTCAGAACCGAGCGACCCGTGCTAAAGCATTCAAGTCAAACAAGCAGCCTTACATCGTTCCAGCGGTGCTTAGATTCATGCAGAATGGTCGTCCGATGCCAACCGGAGGACAAACCCGGGGAGCCCTGGACGGTCTAACACTCATTATCGACCCCACTTTCAACTCGATCGATTCCGGACGCGCGGCCTTCATGCAGACGGTGTATGACAATGTCAAAGCTACGATGGACTCCATGTTTGGACCGGCTGCGATCAACGGCACAGTCAACGTTGTTAACTACGACGCAACAATCGGGGACCGCCAGGCGATTGTTGGGGGTTACTACCTGCCAAACAACGGCTCCGGAGGACGCGAGATCCGGCTACCGCTGAACACAAGCCGTGATGTTGCGGCAGTCGCACTCATCCACTGCCTACTCCTTGCGTATCTTCCTGATCCGGCCTACGGCTTTGACGCCTACCTCGAGGGCCTTGTTAGGGCAACAACAATGCGAATCTGTCGTCTTCCCGGAGCGGTTCCAACTTTGGATCAGGCTACGGTAGCCGATGTTCTGGCGAACAGTTACGATGTGGGGGCAGACTACGATTGGCTCAATCAGAAGTCCCTAGGTGGACCTCAGTTCATCGCCAACAACCTGCTCTCGGCACCCATAACGAGCGGAAACCTTGGTGGACTATTCCTGACTCGCTACCGAATGGCGGGTTCGACTTGGGCGAAAGTGCTCCTTGAATATCCGACCTTTGCGAGGGATCTCAACATTGCGATCAAGGCGAATCCATCGGCCGCGACAAACGCAGTCACGCTTCAAAATCTTGCCGTCAGCACATTGGAAGCAATTTCACCCGGAGGAACAATCGAAGGAGTCCCGTTTGCTGCTTGGATGCGCGAACAGGGAGTCTTGCAAACCAAACTCACCCAAGGAACCAAGCTACATACGTCGATTTTTGCTATCACGGATGGCCTCGCCGGTACCGATTTTGGGGTCTTTGGAATTGAAGCAACATGGTTCGAGACTGCCGCGAACGGCAATGAAACGCTTCTTTCCGGCACAAGCTACCCCGTGTTCTGGGACAAAGATTACAACCGCATTCTGGCAAGCGCTCAAAGCGAGCGCCTCGATATCGCAGGCTCTTACGGAAGTGTTGCTCCAAACTTTGCCAACGAAAACGCGGGCAACTCCTACCGGGTCGCAATCGACATTCCCGTGCAAGACAAGATCAGCCGGCACTACGTCCCCGCTGGAGCAATCGCAACCCCGACCACTTCAGTCTCCGATTTCTACGGAACGATTGTCGGCGTCGGCCAACCGGCGGGAACCAATCTCTTTGTAAACGTTTCTTACGGTTCTGAATCGGTGAACGACATTCCGGTCAGTCGGTTTGCGTTTGGTCGCCAGATTGGAACCGCAAACTTCCGGGCAGCTCGCCAAGTGACCATCACGGTCGTTCGAAAGGATGCGGGCGGCACGCCAACAACGGTTCTTACTCGAAAGGTGAACAAATCGACTGGGGCTCTCGGTGTGACCCTCGGTGTAGCTCCGGTTTCCTCAATTGGATTCCCAAGTGGACTCCCCGGCGGCCTTGTGATGGTTGGTCTTTCTGGCGACCCACTGATGTCGGACCTCGCCGACTCATTGGGTTCGACCGCGTTTCTCGGTGCTCGCTACAATCCGTCAAAAGCCAAGTACGATCTTTATCCTGCCACTGGTCTCGTCGCAGGTGGACAAGGCTACTTCGTTCGAACTGGCACGCTCCAGAATCCGAACATTGCAGCTCGTGTCGAAGTTGGTGATTCCCTGGGCGTTGCACTAAGGCCCGGTTGGAACCTCGTAGCTAACCCGTTGGGTTCAGCCTGCGCCTTCGCAAACGTCCAGGTCGTTCGTACAACCGGATTCCCACTCTCTTACATCGCCGCCAGTGGAAACGATCCCGAAGACTCCTCGGCTCCAATTCTCGGCAAGACCGCATTCCAGTTCGTTCCTGGAGCTGCAGACGCTGTCACCGGAGTTCCGGAAGGTGGATCGTTTGCCGCAGCCACCCAGTTCACACCAGGAATTGGCTACTTCGTGAGGTGCCTCGCTCCTGAGGGAGCCGTCATGCTATTTGGATCACAGTCAAGCGGATCGCGGGGTTCTAGAGCACCAAGGGCCGCGATTCAATCCAGCACTTTCCGAGCATCGTTGTTCGGCAAGGGAGAGCAAAGCTCAATCTTCTTCGGGATGTCGGCAGGAGCCACGGCTGGATTCGATGCCAGATGGGACAGTAATCTGCCGCCCGCAATCGGAGGGATGCAGATTTCTGCCCTCTCGCCCGCGAACGATAAGCGATATCTCGAATATCGCCCGTATGCGGCGACTTCGACCTACCGAATGACCATGGACGGACTCGTGAAAGGTAAAACATACAACTTCGTGATCGACCAAGTTCAGGGTAGGTGGACTCAGATCACCGCCCGGAACGTTTCTTCGGGAGCGACGGTGACCACGGGCGCCGCCCGACTGACGATGGCGTTTGTGGCGACCGGAACGACGGCAAGCTTCGATGTCACCGTGCGAGGTGTGCGATGATCAGCCGCATCTTCGCCCTGCTGCTGCTTCTAACGCTCATCGCGTGCGGAGGAGGAGGGTCACCCACTTCGAACATCACCTTAACCGGACGCGTCCTCAACGTGGATACCGGAGCTCCGTTTAGTAGCCCAGCGTCCGTGCAGACTTCGGCAGCGAACGCCAATACGGCCGTCGCAGACGGCTCCTTCACGGTAGCAGCCGCGGGCGGAGCTACCGGTTTGACCGTCCTCGCGCCTTCATCATTGGGATATCCGATCTTTGACTTCGTGTTTCCAGCGCAGACCCAGCCGGTCAGCGATGTCGGCGACCTTTGGGTCGGCCCTCAGAAGGTGACCCTTCGCGGCACCATCCGAAACGCGGCAACGAGCGGAGTGATTGCCGGCGCAAAGATTGCCTTTGCGGGACAACACGGAACGTCGGCGAGCGACGGCACGTTCAGCATCCCAAACGTCGCCTACTCAAACGCAAACACCGCGAGTTTCCTTGGTCTCGTCGGTCAAGTTTCGGCGAACAACTTCTTTAGCAATGAGTTCACCCCGAACGGGAATCTTGCGATTTCTGGGATTGTGGATGTCGGTGAGATCCTAATGACTCCTCTAGACAGTGACAACCCTCCAGGACTGCCGTTCAATATTTGGGGAATCATCACGCCGAGCGGCTCAGCGAGCGGAACGATCGTGACCCTGAAGAATGCCGGCGGAGCGGTCGTGCGGCGTTTCACCGTCGGATCAGACGCGCGCTATCAATTCTGGGTTGATGCCGCGACTTATCGCATCGAATTTCAAAATGGCACACTCACCGCGCCTGCGCAGAACGTCACACTTAGTAGTAGCTCTGATGTCATCCGCGCCGACGCAACCCTCAACTAATCGGAAAACCCTCCGAAGTCTGCTTCTCCTCGCTTTGTTAGGAGGAGCTGGCTTTGGCGTCTACAAAGGCACCCGTCAAATTCTCAACGTTGACGCGCTTGCTCCTTACAAGACGCCGATCAAGAACGAACTCCCGTCAAACGTCGCAGTCTTCATGAAGGAGACCGACTTCACTCGCGTTGAGCCCAACCAGCCTGCTGCAAAGTGCTTTGTAAAGGAGATGAGCATTGCTCAGAATCGCCAGATGTACGATTTTGTCGGAGTCTCGAAGGGTCAGCTCACATGGAAGAAAGCTCTCTACGAATTCAGTGCGGAACGAGGGAACTGGAACGGCTACGCCAAGCAGCTTGTTCTCGATGGTCAGGTGAAGCTGAAAGGCGCAAAGTTCGACCTCGCCTCACAGGAGTTGAACTACGATGAGGCCAACAAGACTCTTCGGGTTCCTCGTCCGGTAACTGGGAAGCTGTATGGCGGTGAACTCAAAGTCGCGAACTTCCTCTACAACATGGATAAGGAGGAATACAGCACCGGGGCAGGCGAGTGGAAGGGCGTCCTAGCCAATCTTCCTCAAGCAGAACTCCCGGCTGGGGACACCAAGAAATCCTGGGAGTTCAAGTATGAATCCTACGGCCGCAAGGATGGATTTGACGTCTTCACCGACGCCCGGGCAACCGATGGCGAGGTGATCATCATCGCCAAAAATATCAAACGGGAAGTCAAAACCGATATCCTGACCGCCACCGGCGAGGTGAAGTACTTTGGCAAAAAGGCGAACATGATCGCTGACAAGGTTGTGGTGTATCGGAAGGAAAAACGAGCGCTCGTCACTGGCAGGGTGACAATGCTGGTCAAGCCGAAATCGCAGGAGAACGATAAGCTTGTCGAAGGCACACTTCCTCCGATGTTGCCTGCGATTCCTGATTCGATCTCAAAGAATCGCCCTCCAGCGCCTAAAGATACGGAGGCGCAGAAAAAGCGTGAAGACACAATCCGGAGCGGCTCAAACCTTCGCGACTATCCACTTACAATCACTGCCGAAAAAATCGAGTATTGGTATAAGAAGGGCGAGCGACGAGCCAAGATCAACGGAAATCCCCAGGCCCGTCAGGAGCTTCCGGTAGGCGAATGGCGATACGTGTGGGCACACTCAGCTTTCTATGACGACGAAAAGGAGATTCTCAAGCTCGACAGCGCACCCGGAAAGAGGGACGTCATCATGAAGAACTCGCTCGACGACGAGATGTACGGTGTCTCCGGGACGATTGTGACCAAAGAAGGAGTTGACGAATTTGAGTTCAAGACGGGCAACGGCAAACTCACGACGACCGATGACGACGACATTCCTCCTGCAAAATCTGGTGGCGGCGGGGGCGGTCTTGCCGGGCCAATTGGGAATCGGGGAACCTAAAACGGGTACGATTCCCGTTCCCTTATGAGTCAGGTGCGGGTTGCTATTGTCGGAGCTACGGGTTATACCGGTGCCGAGCTTGTACGCCTGCTATACTCGCATCCTTCGATCGAAATCGTCGCTGTAACCTCGGGACGCGCCGCTGGGGACCGACTTGACAAGCATTGTCCTTGGCTCTCAACCGATCTTGTCCTTTGTTCGTTTGATGCGGATACGATTGCAGCGGACGTTGTGTTTCTTGCTCAAGAGAACGGCTTTGCCGCCCGCGTTGCTCCCGTGCTGGTCAAGCGAGGAATTCGGGTGATCGACCTCTCAGCCGACTACCGATTGCTCGACGCAGTTGCCTATGAAAAGCACTACAAAATGCCCCGAGCGAGTTTTGATTTCTCGGTTGCTTACGGACTCTGCGAACTCGCCGACCAAGATGCAATCAAAAATGCCGCCCTCGTAGCGAACCCAGGCTGTTATCCGACTGCGACTTGCCTCGCACTCGCGCCGTTTTACCGCGCTGGTCTAGTCTCTGGGACTCCTGTGATCGATGCGAAATCTGGCGTCTCCGGAGCTGGACGCAGTAAGACTGACTCAACATTTTTGTTTAGCGAGAGAGAAGGCTCCTTCGCGCCTTACGCCGTTACGGGGCACCGACACGTTCCTGAGATCGAGCAGACTCTCGATGTGCCAGTCCGGTTTACGCCACACCTGATTCCGACTCCGCGCGGGATGGAAGTCACCTGCCATGTTCCGCTCGCACAATACTGCGATCCGATGGGGGTTCTTCACGACGCATACAAGGACTCGCCTTTTGTTAGAGTCGTCGACGCACTTCCCGAGACCAAGCAGGTCATTGGGTCCAACCGGTGCGATATTTTCGCAACGATCGACGAACACACAAACTACCTTGTGACCACTTCGGTCATCGATAATCTCGTCAAAGGCGCCGCTGGCCAGGCGATTCAAAATATGAACATCATGTTCGGTTTCGACGAAACCTCCGGACTCCCGATCCATGGAGTTTGGCCTTGATCCCGAAAGGTTTCAGTTTCGCGGGAGTGCGTTGCGGCCTCAAGAACCGTCGCAACGACATGGGTCTCATCATCTGCGATGCAGACTTCCCCGCCGCCGGAGTTTTCACAACCAACCAATTCCGAGCTTCGTGCGTCGACTTCTCACGCTCTGCTCTTGCCAAAGGCAAACTACGCGGATTAGTCGTTAACAGCGGAAACGCTAACTGCGCCACTGGCGAGCAGGGCGCCAAAGATACGGCACGAATGGCTCAGCTTGTGGCCGAATCCGTTGGGCTCGACGGGACAATTGCTGTCGCTTCGACAGGCGTGATCGGCCACCAGCTCGACATGAAAAAGGTGGAAAAAGGCATTCGCGACGCATCCCAAAAACTGTCGCGAGATCCAAAACCGTTTATCGAAGCTATCCTCACCACCGACCTCGTTGAGAAGTGGGCGGGCACGGCTTGGGGCTCCGATGAGATTTCCACTCCGAAGAACCCGGTCGAACTCACTGGGGAGGCTTTCGTCTACGGTGTTTGCAAAGGCAGCGGCATGATCTCGCCCAACATGGCAACGATGCTCGGCTATGTGGTGACTGACCTTGATCTATCGCACCTCGATATCAAATCAATCCTCACTCGGGCGAATAACGTCAGTTTCAACTGTATGACGGTCGATTCGGACACCTCGACCAACGACATGGTGATCCTTATCGCCAGCGGCCTCTCGGGCGTAATACCGAGCGAACAGGAGGCCGTCGAAATCATCTCTCGAGTCTGTACCGAGCTCGCGAAGCAAGTTGCCAAAGACGGTGAAGGGGCGACCAAACTTATCGAAGTTCGGGTCACGGGGACCGAGAATCCGACCCAAGTCGCCCGCTCCATCGCTGACTCACCGCTTGTCAAAACCGCCATGTTCGGATGCGACCCAAACTGGGGCAGGGTGATTATGGCGACCGGAAAGAGCGGGGTACCGCTTGACGTGGCAAAGGCCGTTCTGCACTTTGAGGTCGCCGAAGAACGACACCTTCTGTTCGAAAAAGGTGAGCCTGCTCGGTTCGATCCGGCAAAAGTCTCGACTGCGCTGAAGGCCGATCACGTCATCATCGACTTGAACCTCGGCGAGGGAGCAACTGCGACCATTTACACCTGCGATTTTGGCTACGGATACGTGCGGATCAATGCCGAATATCACACCTGAGCTGCAAGCTTCTGGATCAGCTCGACAGTTTGGGTGAGGCAGGTTGACGGCGAGAGTAGAGCTTCAATTTCATCGAAGCCTTGTAGTTGCCGTCCGATGTCCAGCTTGCCGAGACAGTCGCGAAGGGAGGCGACAGACAGTCCTTCCTGGATCAGTTCCGGAACCACTTCCCGTTCCAACAGAATATTGGGCTGGCTAACAAACTTTGGCCGTTTAAACCCGATCAGTTTAGTCTCGATCTCCACGGTCTTCGAAACTCGATAGATGGCCACCATCGGCGTCTTCGCTAGTGCCGCTTCCAGGGTCGCGGTGCCTGAGCAGACGACTGCCCGCTCTGCGCTCTTGAGGGTTCCAATTACTGCACCGTCCTTGGAGCCGTCAATGATTTGGTCCGCGCCCCGCGTCCACAGTCGCCGGACAAGCTCCATATGCCGCGGCGGAACCGGAAGAGTGATCGTTCCGGCATAGTCCGACAGCGCAACGGACAGGATCGGGAGCAACTGCTCAAGTTCCGACCGACGCGACCCCGGAAGCACCGCTAGCCCGGAGCGGGGCAAATCGGACTTCAACACTTCGGAGTGGATTTCGAGCAATGGGTGGCCGAAGAAATGGGACGAAGCGCCCATGGACGCAAGTAATTCTGCCGACCAAGGAAAGTTTGTTACCACCTCATCCGCTAGCCGAGGAATATCTGCTCCCTGGCGATCACGTCTCCATGAGCCAGGGGGAATGAAGTAAAGCACCTTCCAACCCGCTTCTCGCGCCCACCGGCAGAGCCGAAGATTCATATAGCCGAAATCAATCGGCACGAAGACTCCAGGGGGCCCGCCGAGCAATGCAGATTTGAGGCGACGATAGGTGCCGATTCCTCGGAGTCCTTCGCGAACCGACTGGACTATAGAAATCGAACCCCAACGAGAGGAATCACCGATGAGAGGCAGACCCAAAGCGGCCATTCTGGAACCACCCAATCCCGTAATTTCGAATCCCAGCGGAAGCAAACGAGCTGCAAGGGCAGCTCCGTAGAGATCCCCGGAAGCCTCGCCGGCAGAGATAAAGACGCGCATCAGTGCTGGTCGCCGCGGCCGTTGCGACCGTGGAATCGGCGCTCCTCAAAGGCGATCAGGTACTTCACTTCTTCAGTGAGAGGAACTTCGTTGCGGACGAGTTCCAGCGCATTTGTCAAACCAATTTTGTTCTTGAACAGGAGCTTGACCGCCTTATGCAAAGCCAAACGAGCATCCTGCGTGACTCCAAGTCGGCGCAATCCAACCGCGTTGATGTCCCGAACGGCTTCATCTGCCCCTTCAACCAGACAAAACGGAGGAACGTCGCGAGTGACCTTGGTGAAGCCACCGATCATCGATGACTTACCAACACGGCAGAACTGGTGAATACCAACCATACCGCCAATGTTTGCTTTTTCCTCGATGGTCACGTGGCCAGCGATCCCGGCCGAGTTGGTGATGGTCACCTGGTCGTGAATGTGGCAGTTGTGACCAATGTGCGTGTATGCCATCACAAACACTTCGTTGCCAATCGTCGTAAACCTGCCTTCTCCGGCCGCCCGGTGGATGGTCACGTACTCCCGGAAGATGTTGTTATCTCCGATTTGCAAAAAGGTCGGCTCGCCGTGATACTTTCGATCTTGGGGATCACCACCAATCACTGTCCCTGGTCCAAATCTGTTGTTCTTTCCGATGTTCGTCCACTTGTGAATGGTCACGTGGCTCTCTAGAACGCAACCCGGTCCCAAAGATGCCCCCGCCTCCACATTGCAGAATGGACCAACGAATACATCATCAGCGACTTCGGCCTTCGGGTCAACATATGCGAGGGGGTGAATCGTGGGCAAATCTATTCCTTGTTTGGGAGGCTGAGCTTAAACAGCATCGTCATCTTCGCCGCCAGTTCTCCATCGACCGTGGCCTCAGCATCCATCTTTCCGACGCCGCCTTTAACCCACAAAATCTTGATCTCATGAATGAGTTGGTCGCCCGGCTTAACCATTCTTCGGAATTTAACTTCCTCAATGCTGCCGATCAACGGAATTCTTCCTGCCAATGAAGGGTTTTTCATCAAACAAGCGGCACCCACCTGAGCCATGGATTCGATGATGAGGACGCCAGGCATAATCGGATTGCCGGGATAGTGACCCTGGAAGAACGGCTCATTCATTGTGACGTTCTTGAGCCCCTTGCAATACGTTCCTTCGTCATTGATCTCCAGAATCCGATCGACCAAAAGCATTGGGTATCGGTGGGGCAAAACGGACAGCAGTTCGTTAATTTCGATCATACGAGCCTCAGATTTCTCAACGAGGGTACCCGCACGATACAATCTTGTTCATGAATCCGATGTATATGCCGCCCCGAGTGCTCTCGGCGGAGGTGCCAACCTACCATATCTCGCACCTCCGCAAGTTCGGCTTCGGGGTCCCAGAGCCGAACCGGGCAGTGTTGCATGCGGTAGACATTGTGCAGTCTACAGAGCCAGATGGAGGCGGCTATTTCATCGGCGTGAAGGCTGATCCGCCGGAGTCGCCAATCGGCTACCGAGTGACCTTCTTCGATCGCCCCTTACTCGAGCCACCACGATGCTCAAGCTACTGCTCCGGGGCGTCGTATGCGGCCCTTATGACGGCTCTCGACTTGCTGCTTGCGACCTCTCGCTTGTCTTTGTCGGAAGAGGTGTTGGAAGCAGTCCGGATGCAAGAGCCGAATGGCGGACGACGAGAGGACACTGTGAAGCTGTATGGATGGTGGAACGCGGATGGTCCGGGATCGTTCTATGCTCTTTGCGGTTTCACGCAAATGGGAATTCGAGTTTCGCCCAAGGACGCTCTGCCAGGTGATTTTTGCAATATCAACTGGGTGAAGGGTCCCGGGCACTCGGTCGTGTTCCTGGGGTGGGAAAAGACTCCCGAGGGCGAGCCGGGAATGCGGTTCTGGTCGTCGCAGGTTTCGACAAATGGGCTAGGGGATAAGACGGTTCCGGTGTCTTCGATCGCGGGGTTTGTGTTTACGCGGCTGACCGCGCCAGGGAAGCTGGCGATGCTCGATCCGAATCTGAAGATGGAGCGGATGAAGGTCACCTACGACGTACCAGAACGACGCGCACCGAGTGCCGGTCCAGCGACCAAAACTCCTCCTCGATCCTGATTTCAAAGTCTGGAGGACGTATCTGTCCTGTCATGAGTGTCTTGGTCTTTCGGGGGTGCCCGAAGCACCGCCAGCTCAGCTCGGAGTGAGCCAGGATCGAAACCATTCCACCAGCTTTGCAAATGCTACAAGCCAACTTCAAATACTCTGGATCCCAGCAGTAGTGGAGAAGAACAAGGTCGAACCGCTCGTCAGTTCGGAATTCATGGAGGTTGGTTCGCACGAACGGAATTTCGGCCTGCGGCGGCAGGCGGTCTACACCCAGAACCTGCCAGCCGTGTTGCTGAAGCCAAAAAGCATCCCGCCCCGCCCCGCACCCAAGGTCAATTACATTCCCTCCGCCCCCCCTTTCCCCCATATGAGGAAAGGGGCCGGGGGGTGAGGGGAGTGCCAACTCCTCAAGCACCCGCGAAGGAGTCGGCCGAAACTCCAAACTGGTCTGCGAAAGCGGGCGTCCGCTCACCAATACCGGCCTTCGCCCCCGCGAACGAACCCACTCCGCCATCTCTTCACAATCAACCAGAACATCCGCAAAGGGTGCTGGAAGCATCCAGTCAGGCACGGGAGCGGTCAAAATGGGTGGCATGGAAGAACTAGTTACGTTGTACCGCCCTTGCGGCCAGGCCGAACTAGACCTCGTGGCGGCCTCCGGATTTACAGCTTGGCCGCCGAGGTTGCCGATCCAACCCATTTTCTATCCGGTAACCAACATCGGATATGCCCGTGAGGTCAACGTTTGGAATGTGAATCAATACGGCAAGGGATACATCACCGAGTTCCAAGTGAAAAGAAGCTTCATGGATCGGTACAAGATTGAAACCGTCGGAAATTCGAGCCACACAGAGTGGTGGATTCCTGCGGAAGAGCTAGACGAAATGAACGCGAATATTGTCGGCTTGATACGAGTCGTCGAAGAATCGCCCTGACCTAAAAGAGCTGGTCCGTCGCTTCGAAGTCGATCAGCCATCGCTTGTTCTCAATCCCCCCTCCGTAGCCAACGAGATGCCCGTTCGCGCCAATCACCCGGTGACAGGGAATGACAATCGAGATCGGGTTTTTGCCGTTTGCGAGGCCGACGGCGCGGGTCTTCTTTTCATCGCCCATGCGCCTGGCGAGTTCGATGTAGGAAATGGTTTGACCGTAGGGAATCTTTTGCAACTCCTGCCAGACCGCTTTCTGGAAGTCGGTGCCATCTGGCGCAACAGGAATCTTGAACTCCGTTCTGGTGCCAGAAAAATACTCCTGAAGTTGTTGCACAGTTTGATCTAGTACGGGCGAATCCTCCGAAAAGCTCTCCCCGGTGTCCCGCCGGGTGACGGAGATACCATCGACCTCCGACCGGTGATTCTCAAACAGAAGCTCCGTCAGCGCAACCTCGCTAGCGGACAAGAAGAGCCGTCCCACCGGAGAATCGATTGTTCTTCTACAAGTCATCAGAATCTGTGCGGACGGGGACGTCCGCGCTCCGTTAGCCGATCCTCTCGCGACCCAAGTACGGTTGCAACGCCGCCGGAATCAGAACTGAGCCATCCGCCTGCTGATACGTCTCCAGCAGCGCCGCCATCAGCCTCGGAACCGCGACTCCCGAGCCGTTGAGGATGTGCACAAACTCTGGCTTTGCACCAGCTTCAGGGCGGAAGCGGATGTTTGCGCGGCGCGACTGGTAGTCGCCGAAGTTTCCGACCGAGGAGACTTCGAGGTACTTGCCGACGCCCGGCGCCCAGACTTCGACGTCGTAGATCTTCGTCGCCTTTGGTCCCATATCTCCGGTGCATAGCTCGATAACCCGGTAGTGTAAGCCGAGAGCTTGAAGGATAGATTCGGCATCTACGACCATTGATTCGAGCTCGTCATAGGCTGCCGCTGGCTCGACGAATTTGACCATCTCGACCTTATCAAACTGGTGAATTCGGAGCAGGCCACGCGTGTCCTTACCCGCCGCTCCAGCCTCGCGGCGGAAGCAGCCCGAGAAGGCGGCGTGGCGGATCGGGAGCTGAGAGGCTTCCAGAATCTCGTCGCGGTAGAGGTTGGTGACGGGGACTTCGGCGGTGGGAATCAGGAAGAAATCGTCTTGGGTTTTGTAGAGGTCATCCTCAAACTTCGGAAGGTTTCCGGTACCAATCAGAGACTCGCGATTCACGACAAACGGAGGATAAATCTCGTCGTAGCCGTTCTGCTCGGTCTGGAAGTCGACCATGAAGTTGAACAGGGCCCGCTGAAGCTTTGCTCCGATTCCTGTGTAAACCACCCAGCCGGAGCCAGTGATTTTGGCTCCACGAGCCAGATCGATCATCTTGTGCTGGTCGGCGATGTCCCAGTGGGGCTTGGGTTCAAACTCGAATTTCGCCTGCTCTCCGTGAAGTCGAACGACCGGATTGTCGTTCTCGTCGGCTCCTTCGGGAACGGACTCGTGAGGGATGTTCGGAAACTCGAGTTCGAGGGTTCGAAGTTTTGTTTCCGCTTCGCGCTCTTGCGCTTCGAGGTCGGCGACTCGACCCTTCAGGGAAGAAGCTTTAGCCTTTGCTTCTTCTGCTTCATCAAACTTCTTCTGCCCCATCAACATTCCGATGGACTTCGCAATGGCATTGGATTCAGCCTGGGCGTTCCCAGTTTCGGTCGCAAGTCGACGAAACTCGGCGTCAAGAGAAAGGAACTGATCGACGAGCGAGGCGTCGCCCTTCTTGCGGAGGATGCCTTGGCGCACCAAATCGGGCTGCTTACGAATCAGTTCTCGGTCGAGCATAGAACCTAGAGTTTATCTGAGTTGCACCCATTGAGACCTCTAAGCCGTACAATAGGAAGCGCACAACGATGAGCATCGCTACCCCCAATCTTGCCTGCTGGAAGAAGCGCCCCGTGCAAAACTTGCTCCTCATCGCTCTCTTCGCCGAGATTGGCTATGCCACTATGAACATCTCGACGATGCCGGTTTACCTTGTCGCAGATCGCAAATTCGGCCAGAGCGTGATCGGCCTGGTCATGGTCTCGTTTCTGCTCTTCGAGGCAGTTTTCAAGTCGGTGATGGGGCACGTCGCTGACCGCTTTGGGACTCGAAAGCTGCTCATCGCAGGACCTTGTATTTCGATAGGGACCTCGATTATTTCGATTCTGCTTCCGCACGGCAACGGCTCAGCGATCGAAGTTTTCGCCTTCCTTATACTCCGAGCATTCGACGGTCTCGCCGTCGCGATGCTTTGGCCAGCCGCGTTCTCACAGATGAACTCAGTGGTTGAAGACGGCGAACGGCAGCAGGCGATGAGTTACCTGAACGCCTGCTACATGATTGGAATCGCCCTTGCTTTCCCACTTGGCGGGATAGCAAACGACCTGGCCAACTACAAGGGGGCGGGACTGTTATTGGCAACCGTTTTATTCGGTGGAGCCGCTGCGGGTGCGTTCTTTACGACAAAGGGTAATGCTCCCGTCGTGGCAGACGCCGAGCATTCCGGCGGGGGACTCAAGGAATTCTTGGATTCCATTCGGCAGATCCCCGAGTACTTGCTCCTCGCAGTTGTGGCCTTCATGGGCATCGGCTTCCCCCTTGCGATCTTCAAGCTCTTCACGCTTGAAGAGTTCGGCATGAGCGAGTCAGCAGTGGGTGGCATGATCTTTCCGGGCGCGATTGCGATGGCGGCACTTAGCGGTCCGTTGGCCAAGTTTGGAGACCGCATCGGTCGAGCGCGTGCAGTCCATTACGGACTCATGCTTGGCACAATCGGACTCTCGCTGATCGCCATTGGCGGCTTTCTCCCGTTTCTTCGCTCGCCTTACCTGTTCGGCTTGGCAGGCCTCCCCGCTGGTCTCGGTTTCCTCTTGACCATTCCTGCCTGGATGGCAAGCGTCAGCGACCTCAACCCCGAGCGACGCGCCACCAACATCGGGGCAATCATGACCGCCCAGGGCGTTGGAGCTATGATCGGCGCTCCCATCGGCTCGGCAATGTACGAAAAGCTTCAGCCGCTCGGGAAGTCGCTACACCTGGGCGAGAGCTTTGGTAGGTATTCACCCTTTATGGGGTGCGCCATTTGCGTGGGCGTAGCTTGGGCATTGAGTCTGAAAATCCTGCATCCGACGAAAATGCAGAGTGTGGACGAGCAACCTGTGGAACCACCGTCCACTATGGAATGTAGTGCACAGTCGCCCAGCTACGACGAAGTCTCCTCCCGATAACGAGTAGCGCGCAAGGAACTCGACGGCGATGAGGAGAAGTAACTTCTCATATGCCTCTTACCTTGCTGGTCGCAACACTTGTCGGTTCCTACCAACTGCCAACTCTATCAGAGATAGAGACCAAGGTTTCAGCCGCTCCGGGGGTACAGATCGAAGCAGAAATGCGCTCCCCATCGGTCGTCCCAATGTCATTTCGGATTTCGCCAGAGGGCCTATTCTGGGCAAAGTATCCCACTAGCGAGATGTTTGTTTCTCCAGCAGAGACCTTAACCTGGATGCCCGAACGCAAGGAGTATGTGCAAGCAAAGAACTCGGAAGGTAATCCATGTCCGCTAGGCTTTCACTCACTCTGGCCCGGCAAATCTGAGGGTTACAAGCAGCTCGGAGATGCGGCAGAGGTCGACTTTCTTGGGCGGAAAAGCTACTGCCTAACGATCCAAGGAGCACAACCGTATCAAGTACAGCTATTTGTTGATCGAACCTCCCGCATGCCAATTGGGACGCGCGTCATGCAAAACGGAACGCTGTATGAAATGCATTACCGGGATGTCAAAGTCGGCAAGCTTGCTAAGTCTCTGTTAACGTTCAAGCCACCTAAAGGTGCAAAAGTAGCGGGTCCTCGAAGACCCGATTCGACGCTGATCAAGCCTGGTTCCAAACTCTCCACATTCTCAGGGACTGCCCTGGACGGGAAGAAACTGGCCCTCAAAAGCTTGTTGAAAACGAATTCCAAGGGACTCGTCCTCAACTTTTGGTTTTCGTCATGTGTCGGCTGCGTTCAAGAGATGCCTTACTTGGCCAAATTGCATCCTAAGCTGTTGAAACAAGGAATCGGCCTCATTGGTGTGAATCCTATTGACGACTCAAAAAGCGCCCAAGGAACTTCTAAACGAAACAACTTGAGCTACCCAACTCTGATCGGTAATGGAGCAGCCAGCCTCCAAAAGCAAGTGAGTGTCGAGGCGTATCCGGTTACGGTTATCGTTGACTCCAAGTCATCTGTGATTGACGCGTTCATGGGGTTTGACGAAACTCGCCTGAGACGAGCCATCGCAAAAATTGGCGGACGGATCTGACGTCTAACTAGCCTGAGTAGCGCACTCCAAGTGCCCAGAGTCAGGGTTTCAAGTGACTTAACGATGTCCCAAACTTCACACAGAGTAAACTCGCACTTATGCCAGTGCGCGTCGGAATTAACGGCTTTGGACGAATCGGTCGTCTCTCTCTTCGAACCATCCTTGAGCGTCATGCTGACAACATCGAAGTTGTTGCCGTTAACGATCTGACGGATACCGCTACAAATGCCCATTTGCTGAAGTACGACAGCACCTACGGCAACTTCAACGGCACCGTATCTACCGACGAGAAGAACATCATCGTCAACGGAAAACCGATCACCGTTTTTGCCGAAAAGGACCCAGCGAATATTCCTTGGGACTCTGCCGGAGTCGATATCGTGATCGAGTCCACCGGATTCTTCACTGACGCTACTCTTGCTGTCAACCACCGAAACCACGGCGTCAAAAAGGTCATCATCTCGGCCCCGGCAAAAAACGAGGACATCACCATCGTCCTCGGCGTCAACCAAGACAAGTACGACCCGGCCAAACACCACGTCATCTCGAACGCGTCGTGCACCACCAACGGCCTCGCTCCGGTCGCCAAGGTTCTTCACGAAACCTTTGGAATTGACAAGGGCCTTCTCACTACCGTCCACGCCTTCACGAACACGCAGCGAACCCAGGACACCGCGAGCAAGGATTGGCGCGACGCCCGAGCCGCTTCGCAGAATATCGTCCCTTCCTCAACGGGTGCTGCCCGCGCCGTTGGCTTGGTTATCCCTGAGCTGGTGGGCAAGTTCACCGGAATGGCCTTCCGAGTCCCAACCCCGACCGTTTCGGTTGTTGACTTCACCGCTGTTCTTCTCAAGGAAGCAAGCGTTGCCGAGATCAATGCCGCCATGAAGGAGTATGCAGATGGCCCGATGAAGGGAATCCTCCGTTACTCGGACGAGCAACTCGTCTCCTCCGACCTCCGGGGCGATACCCACAGCTCGATCTTCAGCGCCGTGGACACCATCACTATCGGCAATATGGCCAAGGCCGTCGCCTGGTACGACAACGAGTGGGGCTACAGCTGCCGCATCGCAGATATTGTCGATTTTGTCGCAAAAGCAGGACTATAAACCCGTCCCCAAAACCCCAGTAATTCCAATCGGTAGCTTTCGCATTTTATGCGCTGAAGCTACCGATTTTCTTTTCGGTTGAACCTGTTTTCCCAAACCCGGTAGCTGTACTGGCTAGTCAAATTCGCACTTCTGGAACTACCTCAGCAAGGCCGCGATAGCGTTCGTCACGGCTCGGATGAAGCATGAGTGTATTGGGGGATTCAACTCGAAAAGGTTCATCGTCACTTCTGGTGGCGATGGCGATATTTGTTTGTCTGACCACAACGAGCTCATCTTTCGCAACAAAGGGAAAATATAAGAGCTTAGATAGACTCAAAATCGGTCTTCAAAGCGTCCTGACGGCGAAGGCAGCAACTTCGTTTAGGCTAAGCCAGTTGCAGGCCGAGCGCAACAACTTACAGAAGGTGAAGCCTGCTGAAGGAGCCTTTCTTTTTAGTGAAAAAACAAGCTCCGATGTTCGACAGTTTGCGTCAACCGTCTTGAGGCCGGCACCAGCTTCGATGTCAGTGTTACGTGGGCGCCTACACCAACAACTCAAGCAAGGCGAAATCAAGCTTCTTGCCCAAGTACTGATGGGTGAACAAGCGGTCATCGCCTCAGGCGACGTCGAAGACGCGATCACTCAACTCGCAAGCATCGATGAATTCCGAAAGCGGGTCGGCATAAAGTCAGCTCTTACCCAAGTCGCAGAGCCTGAAGACGCCGAGCGAAACCGAATCCAAGAAGTCGATGAACAGATCGACTTTCTGAGATCGAAACTCGCAAAGTGTGAACGCGACGAAAAGCACATTCGTGCAGAAATGCGCGTCGTGAGTTCTCACGCCTTCCAGGATGAATTGCCCTCCCGAAGAGTCGCGACTCTCCAGCGCCCGATTGAAACCCGCCAAACCAGTGGCTTTGGAATGCGAGAGCACCCGATCCATCACGAAGAACGAATGCACAAAGGCGTCGACTTTGCAGGACCTTACGGAACCCGTGTGACCGCCGCCGCTACCGGGAAAGTTGTTTTTGCGGGCCAATTAAGCGGTTACGGAAACATCGTTGTGATCGCCCACAAGGATGGCTTGGAGACTGCCTACGCACACTTATCTCAGATTAACGTTGAGGTCGGAGACCGCATTGGAGCCGGGTACAAGATCGGCGAAGTTGGCGCTACTGGGCTAGCAACTGGACCGCATTTGCACTTTGAGGTGCGCGTCAACGGAAAGCAAGTCGACCCCGCCGACTACCTGTGATCCTAGTAGAATAAAGGCGTGGCAAAGACGCTTTTCGACAAGGTTTGGGATCGGCATGTGGTTGCCGATCTTCCCGGTGGGGGAACCCTCATCTATATCGACCGGCACCTTGTTCACGAGGTGACATCGCCACAGGCGTTCGACGGCTTGCGCGAGCAGGGTCGAAAGGTGCGTCGGCCTGATCTCACTTTTGCAACCGTTGACCACAACGTTCCGACCGATGGCCGTGCGATTGACGAGTCGTCCTTAAGTGGAAAACAGCTCGCAGCTTTGGCCCGCAATGCCAAAGAATTCGGAGTGCCGTTGTTCGGCTATGGACACGCAAAACAGGGGATCGTGCACGTCATTGGGCCGCAGCTCGGAATTACGCTGCCAGGTCTCACGATTGTCTGCGGCGATAGCCACACTTCGACGCATGGCGCTTTCGGGGCCCTGGCCTTCGGTATCGGAACGACGGAAGTTGAGCACGTATTGGCAACCCAGACGTTGCGAACTCCCGGAAAGGGCAAGTCGCTGGGGATTCGGATTGATGGCGAACTCGGTCTTGGAGTAACAGCAAAAGACGTGATCCTAGCGATCATCCGCAAGCTCGGTGCGAGCGGCGGCACCGGTTATGTAGCGGAGTATTACGGCTCTGCTATCTCGAAGTTGCCCATGAGCGGGCGCATGACGATCTGCAACATGTCCATCGAAATGGGCGCCCGAGCCGGGCTGATTGCTCCAGACCAGGTCACCTTTGACTACATCGCCGCCGAAGATCGCCCGTTTGCTCCGAAGGGGGCAGACTTTGACGCAATGGTTGCTTCGTGCGCTGACTTGCGGACTGACGACGAATCGGCTTTTGATCGGCACGAGGTTTTGGATGCCAGTGGCTTGAAGCCACAAGTCACCTGGGGCACCACTCCGGCGATGACGGTCGACGTGGACGGCGTGATACCCGCGCCTCGAGATGCGGCCGAGGAACGAGCGTTGAAGTATATGGGACTGAAGCCAGGTGACGCGATGTCCGATCAGCGAGTGAACACCGTCTTTATCGGCTCCTGCACAAACTCGCGAATCGAAGATTTGCGCGAAGCCGCGTTGGTGGTTCGCGGTCGCCGGGTGGCAGAAGGAGTTCGGGCAATGGTCGTTCCGGGTAGCGAAGCCGTAAAGGAGCAAGCTGAAAAAGAAGGACTCGGCGAGATTTTCAAAGCTGCAGGATTCGAATGGCACATGGCAGGTTGCTCGATGTGCCTAGGCATGAACGGTGACATCCTTCGTCCTGGCGAGCGCTCAGCCTCGACCTCCAACCGTCCGTATGAAGGGCGTCAGGGACCCGGTTCTAGAACCCACTTGGTGTCGCCGAGCACTGCGGCGGCGACCGCGATCAAGGGAACGTTTGCCGATCCTCGAGAGATGGCCTGATGGCTACTTCTCCCGAAACGCTAGCTCGATTCCAAGCAGTTGTCGGCGAAATCGAATCCCTCATGATCAAGCCCCTTTTCGGGGGTTTCGGAATCTGGATCGACGGAAAAATCGTTGGGGGACTGGACGACGACATCCTGTTCCTCAAGGCAAGTAAAGGTGCAATGGCATCGACCGAAGGGTTCGAAATGGCTCCTTCCTATCCCGGAGCGAAGCCAAGCATCGTCGTACCTGAAGATCGCTGGCTAGACCAATCTTGGATCACGAAAGTTCTTATTGATTCAGCAGGATCATTGCCAGCCCCAAAACCGAAGAAGCCGAAACCCTGAACATCCCGGTCACGTCCAAAATACTGTAGCCATGCGAAAAGGACTTTGCATTCTCATCTGCCTTCTCCCGATCCTTGCCTTTGCACAAAAGAAGGATGAGGGAAACATCGTGGATAGAGGGATTGACTGGGCGGTGGGGATGTGGAAACGCGCCGAGAAGGAAGGAAGACCGTTCGCCGAAAAGACAATCAAACAAGCTCCGAACTACTACAAGGGCGTTCAGAAATCGCTAACCGACTTTGCCAAGCGGGTTGAAAAGGGCGATATCGCCAAGACGATGGACGAGAAGAAGAAGCTCATCACCGAGCTCTGGCGGATGCGATCTGCGATCAACCTGATGTCTCTGCTCGATCCTCAGGTTCTCAAGCAGCTCACCGGAGTCGATACCAAGAAGTTCATCGAGATGCAAAAGACGCTTCAGAAAACGGAATCAAAGCTCGCCAAAGCCGGAGTGAAAGCAAAAGCCTGACTTCCCGACTTTTGATCAGGTACAATCCAAAGTTCATTCCGAGACGAATGAAGGCCGCAAAATGAAGCGAACTTTTCAGCCAAATAATCGCAAACGGAGCAAAACCCACGGTTTTCGCATCCGCATGAAGACCACCGATGGTCAGAACGTCCTCGCGCGACGCCGAGCTAAGGGTCGCCACAAACTCAGCGCATAAAAGGTCCTAATAAGAACCGGTTTGACAAGGTTTTCAACGAAGGTCGCCGCTACCGTGGCGACTTTTTAACGTTAATTACCCTCGAAGGAACCGGACTTGTCGGGATTGCCACAAGTAGAAAACTGGGTGAAAAACCCCCACGCAATTACCAGAAACGTAGAGTCAAAGCCGCCCTCCAGACGCAAAACACCAACCCGCAACAAGACTGGGTGTTTGTGATTGGAATTAAAGCAAAAGACGCAGACTTTGCAACGCTGAGCGCGGATGTGGCGAAATTAGTGAAGAAGGTATGGGACGACGCTTCGGCATCTTCATGATCCGGTGCTACCAACGCGGAACCGCGTGGAAGCCGCCAACATGCAGATTCACTCCAAGCTGCTCCAACTACACCCTCCAAGCAATCGAAAAATACGGGCTTCTGAAAGGAAGTTGGATGGGGGCAAAACGGATCGCAAGGTGCGGACCATGGACTCCCGGCGGACATGACCCCGTTCCGTAAACGGTCAAAAGAAAGTTTTTATGGCTAAAGCTCAACCAGGTAAGAAACTTCCCCCAACATTTTGGGTTCTCTGGCTCGGTTCGTTGGTTCTGCTCATCGTGATGCAGAAGAATCAGCCGGTCGACAAATCAACCTACGATCAGGTTTTCAAAGAACTGCAAAAAGCAAACGTTGAGACCAAGGACGTAACCGCTGCGAGCTTAAAAGGCAAGTATGAGAGTCTGCTCGACAAAGCCGTCAATGAGAAAAAGCTGACCGCCGAGGAAGCAACTACCAAGAAGCACGAAGCCGCCGTTATTGTAGCCAACACTGAGTTTCGAGCTGGTCTCATGCGCAACGAAACGCAGCGTATTCGAACGGCTTACAACACGCTCTGGCCATTCCAGAAGAACCTAAAGGACACTCCCGCGTGGAAGGACACCAAATTTACGGCTGCTCCGGACTCGCGATATCCCGAAGTCCCTCAATCTGCCAGCGGACAGGAAATGTTCGACAAGGCAAGCGAGGTCATCAGCACCCGCAATAAGAAGGAGCTAATCTGGGGCTTCATGCCGGGCGGATACCAGGCTATCGATGCACTTGTGCACATGACTGGCGCAGTCAAAGGTTTCAGCTACGCATTCGGTGCATTCCTACTCGCTCTCGTTGTTCGCCTGATCGTCTTCCCCTTCACTCAGAAGACCATCATGCACTCACGCATGATGTCCCAACTTGCTCCGCTTACGAAGGACCTCAAGGAGAAGTACGGCAACGACGCTCAGCAGATGCAGATCAAGACGATGGAACTGTACAAGGAGTACGGCCTCAATCCGATGGCCGGCTGCGTACCAGCCTTCGTCCAGATGCCGCTGTTCCTTACTGTTTACCAAGCGATGCTGCTCTACCAGTTCGAGTTCCAGAAGGGCGAATTCCTCTGGATCAACGAAGCTCTGAGCAAATCAACCAGCGGCTTTATCGCACCGAATCTTGGACAGCAAGATGCGATTCTCATCATCATCTACGGAATCTCGATGGTCATTTCCCAGTTCCTCACTCCGGTGAGCGACCCCAGCCAAGTCAAGCAGATGCGGCTGATGGGAATTGGCATCTCCGTGATGTTCACAGTCTTCATGTTCACCGGTGCATTCCCGGTGGTCAGCGGCTTCGTCCTTTACTGGACGTTTACCAACATCCTGGCGACCTTCCAGTCGCTGAGGGCCTACCGCCTGCCGCTACCACCCTTGCAAAAGGTGAACACGATTCACGGAGGAACCATTCCTCCCGACGACACCCCGTTTGGTAAATGGATCAAGAAAATGACTCCGCCGCCAGCCGGAACTCCGGGCGATGCTAAGAACATCCCCACCAAAGGCAAAACCGACATAAAAACGTCAACGAAGACCGGTAAGCCCCAACAACACAAACCAAAAAAGTAAGGATCAACAATGCCATCCATTGAACTGACCGTTAAAAACCTCGACGAAGCCGCCGCTACCGCTGCCGAACAATTAGGCGTCTCCGCCGATCAAGTAAAGATCACCGTCATCGAGGAGTCCAAAAAGCTCTTCGGCAAAGTCTCATACAAAGTAAAGGCTGAAGCCCCAGACGCTCCAGCCGCCGCTGCTCCTGCCGCTCCGGCTGAAGAGAAGAAGAAGGCTCCTGCGAAGGCAAAGAAGGCTGAAGCCGCTCCTGCCGAAGAAGAAGCTGCTCCTGTCGTTGAAGAGAAGAAGGCTGCTGCCCCGAAGAAACTTGGTGCAAAGAAGAAGACCGAGGATGCACCAGCTCCCGCAGCCACTGTAGACGCACCGGCTGCAACCGAAGAAGCCGCTCCTGCCGCTGAGCAAGAAGAGGACAACGGTCCTGAGATCGCCGCTACTCCTGAAGATGCCGCCAAGCTCGGCGACATCCTTGAGCTTCTCGCCAAGCAGTCTGGCCTAGAAGCCGAGATCGTCGTCGGCGAACTCCAGGGCAAGTACATCAACCTCTCCATCGACGGAAAGGAAGCTGGCTACTTGGTCGGAAAGAACGGAGAAGTCCTGAACTCCCTCCAGTACCTCATCAACCTCATCGCCAAGCAGCAACTGGGCAACGGTGTCCGCGTCACCCTCGACGGCAACGACTACCGCAAGAAGCGCGCTGAGTCACTCACCGCCCTTGCCGAAAAGATCGCCGACAAGGTGAAAGAGCGAGGCGAGGAAGCCGTCCTCGAAGCCCTTCCGGCATTCGAGCGACGAGTCATCCACAAGGCTCTCCAAGAGATCGAAGGTGTGACCACCTACAGCGAAGGCGAAGAGCCAGATCGCCGAGTCGTTATCGCTCCGATCGACTGATCGAGAAACAAAAGTAAAAAAGGGCGAGCAGTTAACTGCTCGCCCTTTTCATTTAAGCCATCTTGACCGGCAGAATCCTCACCCTCCGGTTCGGATCTTCACCAACGGCCTCAGACGCTAACCGGCGAGACTCAATAATCTGGAACTGAGCCTTTCGAACGGTCGCCGACTGCGGAGTTAGCTCAAACGGCTTGTTGCTCGTCAGAACCGTGTCGATTCCCGCCTGAACCTCCGCCAAAGCCTTTTCGTCCATCTTCAACTGCTGCGGTGATCCAGCTTCGCCCGGATTCTTGATGAGTTCTTCCAGTGCCGTGGCAATGTTCGCAAAGGTATTCGAGCGGACCACGACAGTCCTAACGTTCTTACCCGCCATCTCTTTGATCTTTCTTGGCTTGTTCTGATAAGTAGAACGAATCGCCATGACAGCGTCCGCTCCTTCGATATCAGAAGTCACGATCGCTGGAGCGCGCTTCTCTCGAATCGCCCTTTCGAGCCGGGTTCGAGCGATTCCGTAAGGGAAAATCTTGACGACAACCGTCGATTCAGGCTGGCGAGCAATCTCAACTTCCTTCGGAGCGACCGGTCCGTTCGGATTGTTCTCCTTTGCTCGCGAAGCCCTCGCAAGGGCCGGGAATCGCTGGTTGAATGCCGGATCGGCAAGATCGGCGGTCTGCTCTTCTTGAACAACCTCAACCTCTCCAGCCCCAGTTCGAACTCGAATCTCAGGTCGAGGCGGAACGCCACGGAGGATCATATCCACCGTCTTTTGGACGTTATGGTGAACCGCAAGTCGGTCGTAATCGAGAAGCTCAATCACCACATCAAACGTCGGCGGAGCCTTGCGCTCAAGAACCGTCTTCTGAGTTCCCCGCCTCTGAGCTTCCGCATCGGATAGGGTCACCGCCTGAATACCGCCGATCAAATCCGCCAACGACGGGTTAAGCATGAGGTTCTCAAGCGTCTGGCCATGGGCAGTGCCAATCAACTGTACGCCGCGCTCGGCAATCGTCCGCGCCGCATGAGCCTCGGCCTCGTTCCCGATCTCATCGATGATAATGACCTCCGGCATGTGGTTCTCCACCGCCTCGATCATGATCTTGTACTGCTCTTCGGCGATGCGAACTTGCATTCGGCGAGCAAAGCCGATGCCAGGGTGCGGAACGTCGCCGTCACCAGCGATTTCGTTGGAAGTATCAACGATGACAACCCGTTTCATGACCTCATCCGCGAGAACTCGGGCGACTTCACGAAGCTTCGTTGTCTTGCCAACGCCTGGCTTTCCGAGAATCAAAATCGACTGACCCGAGCGAACGATGTCATCGATGATGTCAATCGTCCCTTCCATCGCCCTTCCAACCCGGCAGGTGAGACCAACGATTTTGTGATGGCGATTCCGAATCGCTGATATTCGGTGGAGTGTGCGCTCAATGCCCGCTCGATTATCGGTTCCGAATTCGCCGAGTTGTTTAGCGACGAACTCCATGTCGTGCTCGCCGACCATGATGTCCGGGAAGCGTTCGACCCGGTCGATAAACCGTGCCTCCGCCGGACGCCCATAGTCGAGCACCACTTCGATCAGACCATGAACCCCATTATCTTCAATGCGCTGGCGCACGATGCTGGGGAGAACGTTGAGAAATTCGACAATTCCTTCCGAATGTCTAGCCATTTTAGTTCAATGTACAACGGCCCCTCAATCAGGTTTGGTTGAGGAGCCGGTGGTTATTTTCGAGACGCGCCTTGCGGTGTTTTCGCACCGCTTCGTTAAGAGAATTTAGATCGTGGGTTTGATTTCGGTGAGAGCAATCGTCGCTTCCTTGGTTTGCCCCGATTGCCAGAACTTAACCTTTACTTTGTCACCAATGTTCTTTGTAAGAATCACCTTGTTCATATCAAACGTTGACTCGATCTTCTGCCCCTCAATTTCTAGGATGAAATCCCCGGATTTGAGTCCTGCCGCAGCAGACGGGCCGGAGACCGCATTCAGCCAAATCCCATGGTTGGGGAAGTCTTCGCGGTTAATCTGCTCCGCAACAAACTGGCGTGCGTAAGGATTATCGAGCTGACCAGCGAGCCTTCCATCGTAGCTCACTCCGAGTCCGGCGTAGCGTGGGGCACCGTACTTGACAATGTCATTGACGATCTTCTTTGCACGATCAATCGGGATTGCAAATCCAATTCCGACCGACTGACCGGTACTCGATGCAATCGCCGAGTTGATGCCGATGAGCTGACCTTGAGCATTACACAGCGCACCACCCGAGTTTCCTGGGTTAATCGCGGCGTCCGTCTGGATTCCTTCGACCAGCCCGTTCTCACCAACTGGCAGGTTTCGCTTCTTCGAGCTAACGACGCCGACTGAGACAGTATTGTCGAACCCGAGCGGGTTGCCAACCGCCATCACCCACTCGCCGACTTCCAAGTTTGCACTTGAACCAAGGTCGATAGGCTGAAGATTCTGTGCCTCAATCTTGAGAACCGCAAGGTCGCTACGTGGGTCCGTGCCGAGAATCTTTGCCTCAACCTTTCGTCCGTCAAAAAGTCTTACTTGAACTCTCGGCGCCGACGCGGCTTGTCGACGACCAAATGACTGGGCTTCGACGACGTGATTGTTGGTGACAATGATTCCATCGGCACTCACAATCACTCCGCTTCCAGTGCCCGTCTCACGCTCCGAAGCTTGAGACTCGAAGAAGCCACGAACCTTGTCAAATCGATCCACCGAAACAACGCTGGGAGTCACGCGCTTTGCCGCCTCACGGAAGTCAAACGCTGGAGCAGATAACGGCTCGGCATTTGCTGGGCGCAACGAACCAAAGAACGGCTTCGACTCCGCAAAGATGTCGTTCGGCATATTTCGAGCCGTCACCATTCGATCGACTTGGAGTGCGCCAAGAACGCCCACAAAGCAAGCGGCGAGAGTTGCGATGAACGTTGTTCGTTTCATATCAGTAATAAACGTCAGAAAATGTGCCGAGTTCCCACGTTCCCGAAAGACCCAGAGTGAACCAAGTACACTTCTGTAACTATGGAGGCGAAACATACCTGTCTGGTTGGCAATACTTGCAGTGAAATTCAAAACCTCCTTGGGGAACGAGCGAACGCCAAGCTCCGATCAAAACAAATTGCCGGACATCTCTATAAGCGGGCGGTTGACTCCTTCGACGCCATGCTTGATCTCCCCGCTGAGCTCCGGACGGACCTAAATCAAAGTTTCGAGATCCAACCCCTCGAGGTTGCTACTCACAAAACGTCGACTGACGGAGTTGACAAGCTCCTCGTCCACAACGGCGATCATCAAGTCTATGAATGCGTCCTCTTGCCCTACGAGGGTCGAGTTTCCTGCTGCCTGAGTAGCCAAGTCGGGTGCCCGATGGGATGTACATTCTGCGCGACGGGCCTTGGGGGGTTTGACCGGAACCTCACTGCCGGCGAAATTGTTGGACAGTATCTGATGCTCCAACGGCTGACCAAAGAGCGCATCTCGCACGTCGTTTTCATGGGCATGGGTGAACCTTTGCTCAACCTCAAAAACCTCTTGAAGGCGATGCGAATCCTTCACGATGAAGTGGGTCTCAGCTACCGCCATATCACAGTCTCAACCGTCGGTCTCGTTCCCCAAATTCGTGAGCTTGCCAAAGAAAAACTCCCGATCCATCTCGCGCTTAGCCTCCACTCACCGCTCGACGAAGTACGAGACAAGCTCATGCCGGTCAACCACAAATGGCCCGTACGCGAAGTCGTCGGTGCAATGCGCGACTATCAAGCCGCCACCGGACGTAAAGTTACGTTTGAGTACCTGCTCATCAATGGGGTTAACGATACGCCGGAGCAGGCTCGTGCACTGATCCCGCTGCTAAAGGGAATGCCAAACGTTGTGAACCTCATCCCGTTTAACTGGGTAGATACAGGTCAGGGGTTCTCAAGACCTTCGAACGAGCGGATTCGCACCTTCCGTGGCATCCTCCAGAACGCCGGAGTTAACGTCACTCAACGCGTTGAGCGAGGTCACGACATAGCCGCTGCCTGCGGACAGCTCGCCGGACAACACAAAGGTAAATTCGCCAACCGAGCCAAGGGGGAGCCATTAAAGTCGTTGCCGCTTGCTCCTTAAGCGTGCTACTACTCGCATGTGGCTCACCGAAACCGGAAGCAAAAAAGCCCGACGAGAAGCCACAACCAAAGCCCGCTGAGCCGATGGCAGTCGCCACCGCCTCAGGCGAAACCACCCACTTGAGCGAGAAGAACGAGAAGATGTGGCGCATTACTTGGAAAGCCGCCGAAGTCGTCGCGACCGGCGCAGCCAAGGTGGGCAATATGAGCGGAGTCAAAGGCGAAACTTACGACAAAGAGAAAGTCGCGAGCGAATTTGAAGCCGAAACCGCCGAAGCAGACAACAAGATCAATCGTCTGATACTCAAAGGGAAGGTAAAAATAACTGCCTCAAACGGGACAATGCTGGCCGACCGGGTGGAGTTCGATGGCAAGCAAAATCTCTATAAAGCCATTGGTAAAGTCACCTTTGAAAGTGAGTCAGGAATCGTTGGCCCGATCGACTCCCTCTACGCATCCTCGCACACTGACTCAGCCGGAAAGGCAATACTAGATAAGGTGGGAACATCGGAGAGGTTCTTTAACAGATGAAAGCACTCACACTTCTGGCCGGATTTGGACTTGCGGGACTCGTTCTCGCCCAAACTGGCTTCACCTACCGCAGCCCTAAAGTCGACCCGAAACTGTCAATCTCGGGCAAAAGCGGTTGGGTCGAGCTCGACAAACAATTTGAAGTCACGGGCAATGTTCGCCTAGATTCCAAGACTGACCAAATCGTCATGACCGGCGACCGAATGACTGGCAATTTGCAGAAGGAAGACAAGAAGACCGTCGCCAATAATGTGAGGGTTCGCGGTGATGTCGGGATCTCGAAGCTCGAGAAGAACGGCAACCTCAAGATCACTGGCAGCGAGATGGACTACGACCTCCTCGACACCTCGCTGGCTAAGGCAGTTCTTCGAGGCAACGTAAAGCTGGATTTCCTTGCAACTAGCGACAAAGCTGGAAACGCCGACTTAACCGCGGCAAAGGTCGAAGCAACCTTCAAGCGCAAAGTTACCAAGGATGAATCAACCCTCCAGGCACTCAAAGTAAGTGGGCCGCTTGTCTATAAGGGAGTCAGTGTCTCGGAAAAAGGCAAAGCCAATATCACCGCCAAAGCCGACCGAATGTCTTACGAAAAGAAGGGGGAAGGAGCAGAGATGCTACTCAGCGGCAACATCTACTTCGACCAAAAGGGTCCGGAGGAGGACGATTCTGCAGAGGTCACGGGTGCCCAGAGCGTGAAGCTCACTCTCAACGCAAAAGGCGAAGTCACCAACGTCCGCATGAACAGCGAGAAACCGGACAAGATCGTAACCAAAATCAAAAAGAAGGGAAACACTCCAGTTTGAAGATCACTGCCGAGAATCTGCAGAAGCGATACAAGGGCCGCACAGTTGTGCGGGGAGTCACCTTCTCAGTCTCGACGGGCGAAATCGTCGGTCTTTTGGGGCCAAACGGAGCCGGAAAAACCACGTCCTTCTACATGACCGTCGGCCTGGTCAAGCCAAATGGAGGGAAAGTCTCGCTGGATGACAAAGACATCACAAAATGGCCGATGTACAAGCGCGCCCGCTCTGGAGTGGGTTACTTACCCCAGGAGACTTCAGTCTTCCGAAAACTCTCGGTTCGAGACAACTTGTTACTCGTCCTTGAACTCGCGGGAAAGAGTCGCAAAGAGCAGCAAGACAAAGTCAAGGAGCTCGCCGAAGAGCTGCACATCAACCACATCCTCGACTCTCAAGCGGGAGTTCTATCGGGCGGCGAACGTCGCCGTGTCGAAATTGCCCGAGCAATGGCAACCGAGCCAAAGTTCATACTTCTCGATGAGCCATTCACCGGAATCGACCCCGTCACCATCGAAGAGATTCAGAACATTCTATTTCGCCTCAAGGAGCGCGGAATCGGAATCCTGATCACTGACCACAACGTCGCCGCGACGCTGCGAATCACCGACCGAAACTATATTCTGATCGACGGTCAGATCGTCGCCGAGGGCGATCGAAAGCAAGTCGCCGAAGACCCGATGGTCCGCAAGCATTACCTCGGAAACCAGCTCAGCGACGACCTTTCGGAAGACTATAAAGACGACAAGCCCGATGAAAAAGGTTGATCGCCTCATCATCTCCGAACTCTTTGGCCCCTGGCTCATGGGGGTCGCGATGTTTTCTACCCTCCTTCTTGCCGCGACCTACTTGGGAACCCTCACAGGTTTGATTGTCGACGGCGTGCCATTTGGAACTGTGGTCAAAGTCACCGCTTTAGTGCTGCCTCCAACCCTCATCAGCACCTTCGCGATGGCAACCCTTCTTGGATCGCTGTTGGCTTTCGGTCGCCTCTCCGGTGACTCAGAAATTGTTGCACTTCGCGCCGGAGGAGCAAGTATCTACCGCATCCTCACTCCCGTTGCATTCTTCACAATGGTGGTCGCGGCGGTCACTTTCGTTCTCAACGACACGCTTGTTCCTTACGCAACCAAGCAGAAGGAAAGCCTAATTCGCGAGGTGACCAAGACCACCAAAGCTCGAGCTGTCCAGCCAACGTTCAGCGTCCAGACTGAGGACGAAAAGATCACGGCAACGATCCAAGCCCTCGACTTCTCTCTCCAAACTGGCACCCTCAACGACGTCATCATCACCGGCATAGACTCCGAGCGCCAACCAACTTTCCTACTCTTCGCCAAGCAGCTCAAGTACACCGGGAATAAGTCCGACTGGCGAATCATTGGTGAAGCAACACTTATGAGCTATGACGGACGCGACCGCTCTATCCTCCGCGACGGCCTCTGGCCGGGCCGGATTCCAAAGATCAACGCAACCCCCCAAGAGCTAACCGCTCAAAAGATAACCGATCCCAACTACTTCACAACCAGCGAGCTTCGCGAACAGGTGCGCCAAGCGGCCATCACCAAAAGCATGACTCCGTCCGATGTCAGGAACCGCGAGTTCTGGTTCTGGACCAAGTTCACCATCCCCCTTGCCGCCTTCGTCTTCGGCATCCTCGGTGCCGCCCTCGGCATCCGAAGCCACCGCGCCGGCACAGGAACCGGGTTCGCCCTTAGCATTGGAATCATGTTTGCCTACCAAGTCATTTCCAATTTCGGGGCAACGTGGGCGATGGGCGGCGCAATTCCCCCCGCTTTGGCCGCTTTCGTCCCCCTGATCCTCGGATTGGTAGCGGCAGGGGTTATCATGTGGAGGAGGAATAACGGCTAGCCCATGGACGGCGTCGCAACCGGCTTCATAGTTCTGATGATCGCGCTAGGTGGAATCTCCGCCTTTGTCGCCGACATTCTCGGCTATAAAATCGGCAAAAAGCGCCTCTCGCTTTGGCACATTCGCCCTAAATACATCGCCCGCGCAAGCGTCACGATCACCGGGATGCTCATTCCGCTCATCACCGTTTTGCTTCTTGCCGCCTCCAGTGCGGAGTTCCGCACCTGGGTAACCCGAGGGCGAAAAGCTGTTCAGGAACTGAAGCAAAAGGAAGATGAGGTTCAAGCCAAAAACACCCTCCTCCGAGAAACGAATCAGTCTCTGAAAAGCAGTCAAGACCTCCTGACCAACAGCAAAAAGAAGCAAGACGAGCTTAACAAATCGCTCGAACAGAAGAAGAAAGAGGCGGCCGCCCAAATCGCTCGAGCTGACCAACTGAAGAAGACCATCGATAGTCAGCAAGGTCAGCTCAGCCGTCTGAGCTCCGCAGTCGACCGCGCTGAATCCTCGATCCGCCGGTTCCAAAGCGAAAGCGTCAGTTTCCGCAAGCAAAGCGCCGCAGCAAGAATCACTCTTGATTCCACCAAGGCCCTCCTTTCCAAAGAGCAAGCTGGACTCAGAGTCATCCGTCAGAGCCTCGAAGCAACCACAAAACAACGCGACGCCGCCGACGCCGCAAAAACTCAGGCACTCAGCGACTACAACAACCTGAACGCTCGCAACCTGGACATCCAAAAGAACAACGACCTTCTCACCAAGAATCTCACCGAACTGAGGCAGCAGCTACCGACCTTGATGGCAGAGATCGAGACTCTCAAGGGAGACAAAGAATCTGCAAACAAGGATTTAGCCGATCTCATCAGACAAATTGAAGGCAGCCGGGATGTGCTTGAACAAGTGCGTAAGGAAAACAGCACCTACGCCGCCTTCTCACGTACGTCGACGGTCGCATTCGGCAAAGGCGAGGAACTGGCACGCATTATCGTCCCATCCGGCCTCACCACTGAGGAAGCCAGAAACCTCCTGCGCTCGCTGGTCCGGTCTTCGAGAACGGTCGCCGCATCAAAAGGCGCCCAGCCCGACCCTGCCTACCCCTTCCCCGGAGAGGCGGGCATCCTACGAACTGTCAATCGACTAGAGATTCCGCAAAGCGAAGTAGAGGACTTTTGGGTCAAGCAGATCACTCCAGCCAACGTAACGAGAGTGTTAGTCGCCCGATCATCCTGGAACCGCTTTGCCGGTGAGCCCGTCACTCTCGATCTCACCTTCTATCCAAACCCCATCGTGTTTCAACAGGGCGACATCATCGCCGAAGGGCGTGTCGACGGTCGCAACTCAGATATCGAAGTCTTCGGAGAAATCCGCGACTTTGTTCGCGTTTACGTCAATGCGAAGGCCAAACGGGTGAAGATGGTTCCGATCCAGAGCCAAGACGGCGAAACCTTCGGCGAACTCGATCCCGGACAGCTCCTCAGCACAATCCGCACCGTGCGCTCAACGAACCGCCTGTTGAGACTCCAAGCCGTCGCCCGCAAAGATATCCGGGCTGGAGATAAACTGGAGTTCGACCTTGTGGTGCGCTAGATGACTCCCAAAACAGTTCTGAGTATAGATCCCGGCACCAGCAAATGTGGCCTGGCCCTTGTTCAGCGTGAGTCCAACGGCACAATCACCATGCTCTGGCACGACGTCGTGCCCATCGATAGCGTCCTCGTCAAGCTCCACGAAGCCTACATCGTCCACGACTTCCAGCTCGTGATCCTCGGAGACTCCACGGGCTCGAAACAAGTCAAAACCGCCATCCGCCGCCATTTGCCATCAATGGGTCTGCTAGTTATTGATGAGAAAGAAACCACCATCCAAGCCCGCGAGCGCTACTGGGAAGCCAACCCCCGCACCGGCTGGCGAAAGCTGTTGCCAGCTTCCCTCCAAGTACCACCTGAGCCGTACGATGACTTCGCAGCTCTCGTCCTCGCTGAAAGAGTTCTGAGCGAAGGCTAGTACAGTAGGTCGGCGATCACTTCGAGCCGGATTTCGTCAAATCGCTCAGCGATGGACTCTGACATCGGTCGTACCGAAGTGACCGCTACAGGTTCACTAAACGCCTTCTCGCGAGCCTCAGCCGATGGCCATTGTGCGTATGCCCAATAGGTTCCATCTTCAGCTTTATGGAGTCTTGACCCCTGCCCACCACGAGTCTTCAACGCCTCCGTGACAGCCGCCCACGACTCCGTAAACGCAGCCTCTAACCCTGGAACGAGACGCCAACGGTAAAGAACGGCAAATGAGATTTCCGGCTTTTCCACCCTCCTAATTACTCCAGATTACGCCCCCTTAACAGGTTCAAAATTGCGAAAAAGGTAAACTCCTTCCCATGTCCCCCAAAATTCGGAACATTGGCATTATCGCGCACGTCGATCACGGCAAGACGACGCTCGTGGACGCCATCTTCAGACAGGCCGGCCTGTTCCGAGAGAACCAGCACATGGCGAACCGCGTCATGGACAGCAACGACCTCGAGCGCGAAAAGGGCATTACCATCCTTTCCAAGGTCGCCTCGGTTCAGTATTTGGGAACCAAGATCAACATCGTTGACACCCCCGGCCACGCCGACTTCGGCGGCGAAGTTGAGCGAGTTCTCAGCATGGTCGATAGCGTTTTGCTTGTTGTTGACGCGAACGAAGGCCCCATGCCCCAGACTCGATTCGTTCTGAAGAAAGCCTTCCAGAACGGACTCAAGCCGCTCGTTTTCATCAATAAGATCGACCGCGAAAACGCCCGACCAGACTACGCCTACGACAAGACCCTTGACCTCTTCATCGACCTTGGCGGAGACGACGTCGACCTCGAATTCCCCGTCCTCTACGGCTCGGGAGCTGGTGGCTATGCCCGCGCTACCCCCGAAGGAACCGAGACCGACATGAAGCTCCTGTTCGACATGATTGTCGAGAACGTTCCCGAGCCCCGCGTCGAGCGAGAAGGCGCCTTCCGACTCCAAGTCAACAACCTCGACTACAGTGAGTACCTCGGTCGCATGTTTGGCGGAAAGGTTCTTCGGGGCGAAGTCAAAGTCGGCGACCGCGTCGAAATGCTTCGCGAAGGCATGACCAAGAAAGCCGGATTCAACGTCACCAAGCTCTGGACGTACGAAGGAATTCAGCTCAAGGAAACCGAATCCGTTGCGGCTGGTGAAATCGCCATGCTTGCCGGTCTCGACAACGTTCTGATCTCCGACACCATCGCTCACAACGACACCAGCGAAGCCCTCCCGGCTATCAAGGTTGAGCCAAGCACCCTGTCGATGAACTTCTACGCTAACAACTCCCCGCTCAGCGGAAAGGACGGCGGCAAGTTCCTCACCATCCACAAAATCCGCGAGCGAGTCGAGAAGGAAGAAGCCGTTTCGGTCTCCGTCAAGATCGACAACACCGCCGCAACCGACACCGTCAAGACCCAAGCCCGAGGCGAACTCCAGCTTGCGATCCTGATCGAAACCATGCGACGCGAAGGTTACGAGATGCAAATCTCACGACCTCAGGTGATCTACAAGAAGGACGAGAACGGCAAGATCGAAGAGCCTTACGAGATCGCAACCCTTGAAGTCCCCGAGGATGCAGTTGGTTCGGTCATGGAAGAAATGAGCCGTCGAAAGGGCGACCTTCTCGACCTGCGTGTCAACGATAACGGCACCCAGTCGCTCGAATACTCCGTCCCAACTCGTGGTCTCATCGGCTTCCGATCCACCTTCTTGACCCTCTCGCGCGGTCTAGGATTGATCTCTTCCCTCTTCGACGGCTACAAGCCGTACAAGGGCGAGGTCGCTTCACGAACCCAAGGTTCCTTGATCAGCAAGGATCCGGGCAAGATCACTCGATATGCCTACGAGGACGTCCAAGAGCGAGGCACCTTGTTCTATCCAGTCCAGACCGAAGTCTACGCCGGAATGATCGTCGGAGCATGCAGCCGCGACGAAGACATGATCGTCAACTGCACCCGAGAAAAAGCCGCCAACAACATCCGCTCCGCCAACTCCGAAGCCACCTCCGTTCTGGATGCCCACAAGGACTTCTCTCTCGAGCAAGCCCTCGCCTGGCTCCGCGACGACGAGCTTCTTGAGGTCACCCCGAAGCAGCTCCGGTTCCGAAAGAAGGTCCTCGATCACTCCGAGCGTCGTGTCTCCGAGCGACGCGCCGAAGTGTTGGTTTAGTTTCAACCCCCGCGGCTCCGCCGCGTAGGGCACGGGACCCGAGGAGAGGCTGATCCCAGAGCGAACGCGGAGGGATCGGGCTCTTCTCGGGAGGGGATTGGCCTTGGGCACGCGGCGGCTCGTAAGCTCACCAGGGCTGAGATAAGTAGCGGGGCGGCGCGTTCGGAGGCATGGCCAGAGAGTAGATGCGTTGTTCCGCTCCAAATCGCACCAACTCTCGATCAAGACGAAACTTGAGGCTGGTCAATCGTTGACATGAGCGCAAGTTCGCGGCTTGAGTTTCTGCGATAACGCGCTCGACTTGATGTTCTTCCGCATACAAGCGCAGGGCATCGAGCAATCCCCACCACATGAAACCACGTCCCCACCATTCCGGCAGGAGTTGATAGGAAACCTCGATGTCTTCGCCATCCGCGTGGGGCGAAAACGTGATGACACCCGCCAGACGCTCCGCATCTCGAAGAGCATAATCGACACGATCCGGGTTTCTTCTAGCACGTTCTGCAAGAGGTGTAAGTAGCATCGAGAGCATTGCTTCGACTCGAACTGGCGAGGCAGGACCGCCGAGAAACTCTCGCACATGGGGGTCTGTCCATAGTCGGATCAGCGCGGTTCGGTCAGATTCCCTGAACTCTCCCGGTTCAAGGTCAAGGCTTTCATCCGTCATGTGTTCAAACGCTCCGCCAACAACCGATGAAAGTGGTGCGTCCCGATCTCCCGCTTCGGCGAGAACCGACCCGTCGAGTAGAAGCGTGACTTCATCCCACGCTGAACCAGCTCGACGACTTGCTCGTCTTCCCTTTCCACTCGGTCAAGTTCCGCCCCGGCTCCTACACCAATCTTCGATTCGTCCCAAACGTAACGGATGAACGACACCCTAGTCAGCTCAGGTGAGATCGGACGTACAACATTGACGCTCAGCCCCCAGGGGTAGAAGTTGAGCATCTGGTTGGGGAAGAGCCAGTAGTAGTAGGCCGAGATGTTCTTCCCATAATCCGGCGAGGACGCCGGAAGATCGAAACAGCCCTCGGTTCCCTTCGCTTCAGCTAGCTGGAGATTGAACGAGTCGTAGCAATAGGTGTTGTAGTTCTCGTACTCCAACACGTCGTTTAGCGAGGCGTGGATGAACGGGATGTGGAAGCCCTCCAGGTAGTTATCGCAATACAAAGCCCAGTGACACTTCACCACATAGTCCCGCGAGTTCGCCGGATCATGACGAAACTCGTGAAGCGGTAACCACCCGATCCGGTCGAGCATCGGCGCGTACTCCTCTTCAAAAGACCTTGCAGGATTGAGGGAGGCGAACAACAGCGGTCCCCACTTGTGGAGAGGAACCTTCGTCAGGTGATCCTCAGCCCGTGGAAATCCTTCCACTCCCTCAAACTCGGGCATGTGCTGCATCTGGCCGTCCAGACCGAACCTCCGCCCGTGGTAGCGACACCGCAGGAACCGCTCGTTCCCCGCCCCTTCACAAAGTCGCATTCCCCGGTGTGTACAGACATTGCTGAGGCACCGAATCTCGTCCTTTGAGTCCCGTGTTAGGACCAACGGTTCATCCAGATAGCCCGGTAACAACTCAAACGGATAAACCTGCCCCGGAACCTTGACCATGGAGTCATCTCCGATGAACTGCCAGCTTGGCGCGAAATACTTTTCTTTCCCTGCCGCCCAAACCGAAGGATCGGTGTAGTAGCTGGAAGGTAAGGTTTCAGCCTTCTTGATATCCGGATCAACGTGGTAGCTCATGGTTGTAGTTTAGCCGCGGTGCCGCAAAACCAGTCATAATCCAAGCATGCTTCTCGAAGGCAAAACCGGTCTCGTCCTCAACGTCACGAATAAGAACTCCATCGGCTGGGCAATCGCCGACCGAGCAAACAAAGAGGGCGCAATCGTTGGAGTTGGCGCGCAGAACGAGAGACTTCTCGAGGGAGTCAACAAGCTCCTCGATGGCCGCGAGCGGTTCGAGACCGTCACTGTTGACTTCATGTTCGCCGAGCAGTATGAGGCCCTGCATGACCAGGTTAAAGCCAAACTCGGTCAGCTCGACTTCCTCGTCCACAGTGTCGGCTTTGCGCCGAAGGAGGCGCTCACTGGACGATTCCTCGACACGTCGCTCGAGGATTTTAACACTGCGATGAACGCCAGCGTTTACTCGATGATCAAGACCTGCCAGACTCTCGAGCCGTTGATGAAGGAAGACAGCAGCATCGTCACCCTCAGCTACATCGGTAGCACCCGCGTGATGAACAACTATAAGGTCATGGGCCTCTGCAAAGCCGCCCTTGAGAGTAGCGTCCGCTACCTCGCAACCGAACTCGGCGACCGAGGAATCCGGGTCAACACCGTCTCCCCTGGTCCGGTCAACACCATTTCAGGTCGAGGCGTCAGCGGACTCAGCGACTTCATTAAGTCGGTCCAGAACACCGCCCCGCTCAAGCGTGAATACGGACAAGAAGAGGCCGCCGGAGCTGCACTTTATCTGATCAGCGACCTCAGCAAAGGCGTCAGTGCGCAGATCATCTTCGTCGACAGCGGCTACAACGTGATGGCGGTTTAACCCGCCCGTTAATCCGGATATGTCACAATAACCCGGGCAAATGAGCAGCGACGCAACCGGAATCTTTATCAACGAAACGCACACCAGTGCGGCAATCTGGCAGTACCGAGTCGAGAGGATGATCCTTGAAGGCAAAACCGAGTACCAGACCTACCAGATCTGCGACATTCCCCGGTTCGGAAAATCGCTCTTCCTGGACTACAACATCCAGACCTCGATCATGGATGAGTACGTCTTCCACGAGTGCATGAGCCAGCCCGCAATGACCCTTCACCCGAATCCGAAGTCGGTTGTTGTGTGCGGCGGCGGCGAAGGCGCAACCCTTCGAGAAGCCCTGAAGCACAATACGGTTGAGAAAGCCGTTATGGTTGATATTGACGAAGAACTCGTCGATATGGTCAAAGTCCACATGCCCGAGTGGCACCAAGGCGCATTCGAGGATCCTCGCACCGAACTCCTCCACACCGACGCTCGACAGTGGCTTGTCGATCACAAGGGTGCTGGTTTTGACGTCATTTTGAGCGACCTACCGAACCCCCACGAAGATGGCCCCGGCCAGTTCCTCTTCACCAAGGAGTACTTCCAAATCGCCGCTGACGCAATGAGCGACGACGGAGTCTTTGCGATGCAAGCCGGCTCGGCCAACGAGAACTACCCCGAGTGCATGGTCTCCTGCATCGAAACCCTCGAATCGATGAAAGAAGTCTTCCCTTACGTCTACGGCTACTACGGAATCGTCACCACCTTCTTCCAGCCCTGGGGCTTCGTTCTTGCATCCAAGAAGCACGACCCAATGGCTCTAACGCCTGAGGAGATCGAAAAGCGATTTGCCGCCCGAGGAGTTAAGAACCGCTACTACACCGGCCGATTCCACAACGCCTGCTTTACGCTTCCCGAGTACCTGATCGAAGCCCAAAAGAACTCCGCTCGCATCCTCACTGACGCCGAGCCATTCGTCTGGACTGCCTGACCTGCAGTACCGGAAGGGCTTGTCCCTGGCTCTCGACCTAATCCAAAAAGTAGACTCTCACAATGAGACCCAGCAAAGTCTCCCTAGCGGAAGTGGCGGACTTTATCTTTTTTGGGTTTGGTGCCGGGACAATGGCCTTCACGGTGATTGTCTCGGTCGGGCTGCTGCTGGGCGCGATCGTTGGCTACATAGCCAAAGCCCATCGAGTCCCCGATCCACTCCGTGAATTCACGCCAGCCCTCCGTAGGTTGACTCGAGTTTTTTGGATTGGAGCCCTAGTTTCATTCATCTTGGCAGTTACATATCGCTTCCAGAGTTTTAACAAGTCCTTGGAGTTGTTGGCGATTGTTAGTTTAGAAGTCGGCGGCATTCTGCTCGGTCTTTGGCTGGGAGCAACAACCGTCGCCGACGCTCTGTTGGCAGGAAAGTGGAAACAAGTCTCACGGATGGTCTTCTTGGGCTTGCTAGTGCCTTTGATCGTTTCCGTTGTGGTAGTGAGCGCACACTCAACTTTCGCATCGTAGGCAACCAAGCACTTCATAATCATCTCATGAAACCCGACGTCGTTGTCATCGGAGCCGGAGCGGCGGGGATTTTTGCCGCCTGGCGAGCGGCGTCGCTCGGAAAGAAGGTGCTCGTACTGGAAAAGACGAGCCGGATCGGAACCAAGATCCTGATCTCGGGCGGAGGGAAGTGCAATATCGCCCACGATGGCCCCATCGGTGACGTCATTCGAGCCTTCCGCAAAAACGAGGCAGACTTCATCCGCTCCGCCGTCAACCGATTCCCCAACCGCACCATCGTTCCGATGTTCACAAACAAGGGCCTCGAGGTGTACACCCGGCCCGATGGTCGAATCTTCCCAGTCCACCAAACTGCCAAGGACGTAGTCAAAATTCTTCAGGACTACCTCGACGAAGTGGGCGTCGAAGTCAGCTTGAATACCCCGGTCGAAGAGATATTGACTGAGAACGGGAAGGTGATCGGAGTCCGGACCGGAGCTCCGTTTGAGAAAGCGAAAGGTTACGCCAACCGAGACGACAAACCCCGTTTCGGCGCCAAAGCCCTCCTGAGCGACGTTCTCCAAACCGGCACTATGAGAGCAGGTCTTAACGACCAAATCATCCACTGCGACAAGGTGATCCTCGCCGCAGGCGGCAGTAGCTACCCCAACAGCGGAACCACTGGCGACGGTTGGAAATGGGCGCGCGACCTGGGCCACACCGTCGAAAAACTCACCGCCGCTCTTGCCCCCGTCTATCTCGAACTCGATCCGTTCGACCCCGAACTCAGCGGCGTCTCGCTTGACGATATCATCCTTAAAGCAAGGCTGAACGGCAAAGAAATCGCCCGCTGGCAAGGCGACCTCCTATTCACCCACCAAGGCGTCTCCGGCCCCACCGTCCTTGGAATCAGCCGCCTCATTGCCGAAAATTTCACCGAGGGACAGATCAAACTCGAAGCCGACCTCGCCCCCGGCATCGATCACCCTCAAATCACCGAGGCAATCCTCAAGCAAGACGGCCGACGTCCCATCAGCAGCTTCATCGCCGACTCCGTCCCCCAACGCCTCGCCCCCTACATCCTCCGCCAAAGCGGAATCGACGAGTACACCTTCTTCGCCAAACTCGAAAAGAAGCCCCGGATCAAGCTGGTCGAAAACATCAAGGCCCTCCCTCTCGGCATCGTCCGAACCGTCCCCCTCGAAAAAGGCGAAGTCGTCGCCGGCGGAGTCAGCCTCTCCGAAGTCGCCCCCCAGACGATGGCCTCCCGCCTGGTCCCCGGCCTGTTTCTATGCGGGGAGGTGCTCGATGTCGCGGGGCCGGTGGGTGGTTACAATTTGCAAGCAGCGTTTGCGACGGGGTACGTGGCGGGAGAGTCAGCTGTGCTTATGGCGGGGAATCAAGAATAACCCTATCGCAAGAATTGACCACGAGAATTCATTAACTTCAGCGAGATTCGCTTAACGTGAGTATCAAAAAAAGACGTCGTTAACTCATTTAGATATGGAGCGTGGAAGTTTTCAACGCGCTCGCCATCGGGCATGAGTTCCCACTTTGAAATTGGATCGTGCATCCACGCCTTCTCTGCGGGGTTCCAAATATCGCTGGTCTTAATAACTCCGGATGAATTTTGTTCTCGCAGGATTAGCACGAAGTGGTCATAGCCCAGCTCCGGATCAGCTTCCATAGTTTTCTTCTTTGCTTGCGGAGAAAACGGGCAAGCAAAGATCAATGAGTTTTTTGCATAGGCCTTGGTTGCACGCACTAGTGCAGCACCTGCGTTCGCTCCGTCAAACGAGTAGAAGGGCGGCAGAGCGTCGTCAAAATCGGATGAGTAAAGAACCTGGATTGTGGACAGCTGCTTCAAATTCGATATGCATCCGGCTTGGTAGAGGGAGGGGCGAAAAGGCACGAGGAGCCGGTAAAGAAGAGCTGCCAAAATTAGCACGAAACCCATTCCTAACACGCCCTTGCGTAAGCTCCCCAAAGGTCGTTTCTCCTCCAGAAACGCATCCTCCATCATCTCAGCCACACCCCGTCTGTGGTCATGGCATCCGTGGGGCCACCTTTCAGCGTCAGAGCCCACTTGGCGTGACCGTCGAAAAACGAAACAACGAACGCATTTGGAGCCTTTTTGTGGTTCGTCTCCACCTCCTCGCCACCAGTTACCTTCGCGATCTTCAGCATCGGGTCGTGCATCCAGGCGACTTTGTCGGGAGCGTCGATCTGATCCAGGTGAATCAGCCCATCCTTACCGACCTGCTTCAGAATCAGCGGGAAGTGCTGGAAGTCAACATGCTTCCCAGAATGGTTCAGATCGGTTCGATAAGTCGAGGACTCTCCACACAAAAAAATCTCTGGATTTTTCGTGTAAGGAAGATTTGCCTCGTAAAAACCCGATTGTGCAGTTGATCCATCAAACGTGAATCTCTGGGAGATGGCGTCGTCCCAGTCCGACGCGTAAATAAGCTGGGCGGTGCTAAGTTGCTTGAGATTCGATAGGCAACGTGTTTTTCCGGCAACCGGTCGACTGCCCGCGTATACGGGCCACGTAACTGCGACGACGACGATGAGAACAACACCCGTAATCACGCCCTGCATAAGGGTGAACTTAGAAGTGTGCGTCGCAGATCCTGGCTCCACGCCCTAATTCTAACACGACCTACTCTAAATCAAAGTAACGATCCGTCGGAGTCTGTCCAAGATAGAAAGCGCTCATCTTCCTCTTGGAGGCGTGCCCATCCGCCCAGGCGATGATCGCGTTCTCCATCGCATTCGGGTCTGGAATCCCCCAGCAGTCAAAGCCCGCCGAGGAGCTGATATCGAGGTAATCCGTCGGACGCAGCAGGAACTTCCCGTCATCCCCACACCAAGAACCCTTGACCGACGCCCGACCAGTCGATAACGCCACCGTTCCTGCAGGGTCGCCCAGCGAAGTCGAAGTCACCGATCGTTGAGTATCTAAATTCGAGAAGTCCAACTCCAAGTTGGTCAGGTATCGGACGTTGTAGCCAAAGTGCGAAGTTTCCGCTCCGGTCTGATCAAACTTGCTCACATTCGAACACGGGCAGAGCCAGACCTGCTTGTTCTTCACATAAGGGTTGATCATGTCGTGCCAGATCACCGTCGAGGTCGCATCGCCATAAGCTCCCAACGGAAACTGGTCGTCGTTGTCGCTTTGGTACATCACAAACGAGATGTCAAGCTGCCGCAGATTCGACATGCAAGAAGCCGCCTTCGCCGCCTGCTTCGCCTGAGCAAACACCGGGAACAAAATCGCGGCCAAAATCGCGATAATCGCGATCACGACAAGCAGCTCAATCAATGTGAAAGCACGACGCACTCCCCCATTTTGCCACATGCCTCGCAAACGGAAGCCCGTGCCAACCAACCCAGCTAAACTACTATAAACCTGAAAACTCGGAACGTTTGCTGGGTCGAATGGGTTCGTTTATCTGAGATCATCACCTCATTGCTTTGCTTTTAGCATCAATTGAGGTTTGGTTTTGATATTCCCGATACAATTACGTGGTCTGAGAGATTTGAACGATTCTGGCTGGCAAGCTCCGGAAGGGAGTAACGTGGATCAACCCCAACTCGACATCGTCGAGGGGCTTAATCTTGCGTCAACCGAAGCTGAGCCAGTTGCGCCTGAGCGCGCAATCGTTCCTGACGCCTTTGAGCAGGTTCTTGCTCGCGTCGAGGCGGAACAGGGACCAGTCTACGTTGCAGTCCAGGAGCCGGTTTACAAGAGTCGTCCGCTCATCGCAGTGCTGTTCCTGATGGGCGGGCTTGCTTTGGGACGGTTCACGATGGAACCTCAGACGATTACCAAAGTTGTCGAGAAGATCGTGCCAGCTGCGGCCTCCGCAAAGCCTGAAGTTCCGCTACTCTCCTTATCGAACCCGTTTCGTAAGCTCGCAACGACGACAGAATTTGACCCTTGGATGCCCCTGAATGGTGGTTTCCCAATTCCCCCTCCGCAAACTCAAGGCAAACTTCTCGAGCGGCCCAGCGGTGGCTTCAACCCCGAAGATTTCAACTCGCCTTCCCCGATGCGCGGGAACGTCGGCGGCATGATGCCGTTCGACCCCGGAGCACCACTTAAGCCAGGCGGCGGACTTCCAGATGCCAATGGAACTGGAATCACTCCAGGAGCAGATCCCAACCAAGGTCTGCCTGACGCCAATGGGAAAAAGCCGTCAGCCGGAGAGACCCCCGGATCGAAGATCGCTTCCGAGAAATATGTTGCGATGTCCCTCAGCGGACCCGAGCCGTCGAGTGGCCAGAGCCGAATCTTGGGAATCGCATCTGCTAACGGTGGTACCGGACGAAGCTTTACGCATATGACCGAGGAAGGCTCCGTCGAAGCCCACGGGGTCCTGATCATAGTTCCGGCCAGTGCTGCGGAGAAGGTGCAAAGCGCCATCGAAGCCCTGGGTGGTGCGTCGGTGGATGCAACCAACACTGGTAACGCCAGCGCGTTCCAAGGCGCAATCTCCGGCCTGTTCAACACTCGGTTGAAGAAGCTACGCGACAAAAAGGAGGAGCTTCTGAAGGACTTCGAAGAGGCGGCACAGCCCGTCAAGCAGATTATCGAGGCCATCGACATGGAATCCCGAGCCGTCTCGGCGACCCGGCTACCGGGTGGATTGAGCGGAAAAGCCGTCTTTAGGGTTTTGCTGAAGTAAACAGGTCTAGTGGTTGAACCTGCTAAGGTCTAAGCTCATGGTCATTCATGGTGTCGACTTTACTTCCAGACCATCCAATCGTAAACCGATTACCGTTGCCTCGGCGGAATCTCATCGAGTGGTGGCCCTGCGAAGCTTCTCTTCCTTGGACGGGTTTGAAGCGTGGCTACACTCGGCAACCGGTGTAGTCGGAATTGACGCCCCATTTGGATATCCAATCGAGCTTTGTATTGACGTGTTTGAATCTCGAAATTGGATCGAGATCGCCAGCGAACTGAGCAGCTTTGGCCCTAAAGACCGGATCGCACCGCTAGCCGCCAGGGTTGAGACGTTTCGAAATGCCCGCCCACCCGGTGACAAAGAACCAAAACGCCTCACGGATAGAGAATCAAAGTCTGCGTCGGCGATGAAGTTCTTCCAGCCTCCCGTAGGGCGAATGGCCGCTCGACTGTTGCCAATCTTGCTGAGAACTACTCACAATGTTCTGCCCGTGCGACCATCATCCAGTCCCGTAACAATTGTCGAGATCTATCCGGCGAAATGGGTCCGCGAAAACGGCGAGGGCGCAGCTTACAAGGATAGGCCCGACTCGGAGAACGCCCGCCGTGCTCTGCTTGGCAAGACACGATTTGAGTTCTCGGCAGAAATTGAGGCACGCGTGCTGAATGACAAACAAGGGGACATGATGGATGCGATCATTGCCTGTCAGCAGGTTGCAGATTGGCTCGAATCCGGCAGCCCAATGCGAGTGGACGATCAGATCCAACTCGAAGGCTGGATCATCTAGCGACCACCCAACCCCGACAAGGTTACGCCCTCGATGAAGTACCGTTGCGCAAACGCAAACAGCGCGATAACCGGGATCACCGTAAGCGTCGAGAAAGCCATCAGCAAGCCTGGCTCCCCGCTTCGGTCACCCTTAAACAGCGCCAACGAATAACTCAAAGGCATATTCTCGGGCGAGTTGATGTAGATCAGTGGGCCCATGAAGTTGTTCCAGGCCCCCATGAACGTCCAAATCGCAATCACTGCCAAAGCCGGCTTGATCTGAGGAATCATGATCGACCAGAAGGTCTTCAGGTACGAACACCCGTCAATCTTCGCCGCGTCCTCAAGTTCCATCGGTATCTGGGAGAAGAATTGGCGGAGCAAGAATATGTTAAACGCTGATCCAAAGAAAGCCGGAACCCAGAGCGGATAGAGCGTATCAATCCAACCCAGCGTTCGGAAGATGAGGAACTGGGGCAACAGCGTAATCGCCCCGGGAAGCATCATTGTCGCGAGCAGAATCGAGAACATCTTCTCCTTGCCCGGAAATTTCATTCGAGAAAAGGCGTACGCCACGATGCTAGAACCCAGAATTGTCCCGACGACGTTCATAACGACCAGAATCAGCGTGTTCTTAACGTAAACCAAGCCGTTCAGAGTTTCAACGGGAAGGTAGCTCAACGCCTCTGAATAGTTTTCTGTGCGAAGACCCACATGGCGAACCGCTTCCGTCTTGTCAGGAGTCACCGTGACCGACGTACCCTTCTTTGCGAGAGGCTCCATGACCTGCAAAACGCGAGATCCATCGGCCAAACTGTCCGACTCAAAGCCAGTAATGGTCTCGTTCCCAATCTTAGCCGTGTAGACCTTCGCCATGACCGGCACTTCTTTCAGAGCAGTTCGGGGGGCCAAGAAGGTCGTCCCCCGGATCGAAATGGGCTTGAAGATGTCAATCTTGACCTTCCCGTTTTCCTCTCCAATTTCTAAGCCCTCGACGGTCTTTCCTTCGAAAATGGTTTCGTAGTGCTTCTTCGCCTTGTCCGGGCTCAGATACGGCACCGTCTCGGTCACCTTAGGAATCCAAACAATCCCGTTTGGCGAGCTCATGTCTTTATCTTCTTTGAACGATGTAACGAGCAAGAACAGAAATGGCACCCCAAAGACCACCGAGCCGGCAAGAAGTGCGAGCTGAGTGATGATCGTCTTCCCTAGTCCCCGGGCATTTGCTGAGTGAGCAGTGACGACCATCGCACCCACGGCGGCGACAGCCATGAAAACAACTCCAACCGCAGTCATGAGCGAAAAGGGAATGCCGCCTTGCAGAATCGTAATCTTGTTCGTGGGGTCGTACCAGTAAAGTCCAGTAAACACTAACACCGCAAGACCAAGTCCGCCCGCCGCCTTCAGCTTCTCTGCTCGTTCTCCACCTGAGATTGCGGTGGTTGACTGAATCAATCGAGCAACAAGGAGCGCTGCGCAGCCGGCTCCGAGCCAAGCAGTCCAAGGCATCACAAACCACACTACTGGGAGCTTGAACGAGCCCGAAGCAAACGGCCTTGTCAAAGCCGCTCCGATCACGGCGCATACTGCCGTCAAAATGGAGTTGGTTGTCAGCTCAGACCGAGTTCGACGAGGGTCGGAGTCTAGCTGCCTCGTTCCTATAAAGAACAACTGGCTCACCATCTTGAGTCCGAAGATAATGGCTGCCCAAGAAGCCAGCACGCCAATCGCAAAAAGTGTTCCGCTAGGCATCACTTCACCTCCTCATGGACCCAGCGGTCCTTCAGCTTGAATTGCAGGAACGTGATCATCACAACAATGACAAAAACGAGCCATGCCAAAGCAGACGCGTATCCCATTTTGAACAAACCAAAGCCGTTGTTAAACAGCATGTAGACGGGAGTCATCATCGAGTCATCCGGGCCAACCGGTCCATTCAGAGATGGTCGCATGACGTACACACGGTCGAACTCCTGGAGCGACCCAATGAATCCCATAACCGTATTGAAGAACACCAGCGGCGTGAGCTGAGGGAACGTGATCGACCAGAAGGTCTGTTTTGCATTCGCACCGTCCAAAGAGGCCGCTTCGTACAGGCTCGTCGGCACGCCTTTCAAGCCAGCAAGCCACAAGACCATGCCGCTGCCTGCACCCCAGAGCCCCATCAGAATCAATGCTGGTTTCGCCCACTCCGCTGACTGAATCCACCCCGGTGGCTGAACACCCATCCAAGGAGTCAGAGTCACGTTCCAGTAGGCGTTGATAAGACCCTTGACAGGTTCCGGATTGAGAACCCATGACCACAGCACGGCACTTGCGATGCTAGGGACAATTGCTGGGAGATAGAACAGTGTTCGATAAACCCGAATGCCTCGGGCAGATGCATTAAGCAGAAGTGCGATCAGCAACCCAGTTGTGAGCCCCAGCGGTACGCCAACGCCAGCCAGATAAGCTGCATTGCCAAGAGCTTTGCTCACCATCTTCCAGTCACTTCCAAACATGTCCTGATAGTTCTTTATCCCGACCCAACGGGCCTCGTTGAGAACGTCCCACTGAGTAAAGGTGAAGAACAGGGAGGCCATCATTGGCCCAATGGTGAGCAACATGAAGCCAATCACCCAAGGCGAAACGAACAGGTAAGCCCACTTCGCTTCTTGCCGTTCAAGCTTGCCAATACGCTCCTTCTTGAACTGCCAGACGAAGAAGCCGATGAACCCCGCCAGCCCTACTACCCCGACCACGCCAGGAAGCCGCAGGTCAATGACCGGATACTGACTCTTGTTATAAAACGCATCTAGGTCTCGCTGAACGTTTGCCTGCGCGGAAGCGAGTGCCTTTTGGCTCGTCTCCTTCCCAAAACACGCCGCTTCCATCGCCCGGACGTGCTCCTGCCAAATGAGCTGACCGACAAACGTCGCGGGTCGAATCCGGCTGAAGTTTGCCATCTCGGTGTGCATCGCCAGAGCTTGACCATAATTGCCAAACTTAGGCGCATACACCCTCGCCGCCTCTTCGTTGCCCTCTTTGTGAGCCATCTGACGCGGCATATACGTTCGATCTCGTTGCTTTTCCCAAGCCGCCTGAGCCGCACACTCGATCATGCGGCCCTCCTTCGATGTCATGAACTTGATAAACCGCCACGCATCATCCGGGTTGCGTGCTCCCCGAGGAATCGCGAGCGAAAAACCGCCCACCCAAGTGATGAACTGGTCTTTCTCATTCTTGAATCGCCCTACTCTGTTATAGCGATCATCAGGAACTGGAGGAGGTGCGCACTGGAAATCGAGAGAGGGTGCGTAGCGTGCTAGGTCGTTGAGAACCCACTCACCGTCGATCTTCATGGCCACTTGTCCGAGGATAAATGGGTCGTTTTCTTTGCCTTGGAAACCGCTCTTGAACTTCTCCGAGTTTTCGTAACCGCCCACGATCTTGTAGCCCTCGACCATGAAGTCGAGGGCTTCACGAGCCTCTGGGGTGTCCATGGTACAAGTCCTGCGATCCTTGCTTAGGAACTCTGCGTTGTTCATAAACGCGAACATGTAAAGCCAAGAGTTGCCAAAATTGGGCATGAACCCAGCTCGAATGAGTCGTCCGTTCTTGTCAAGTTTGGTGATTGCTTTGCTATATTTCAGCAGTTCCGACCAGGTGCGAGGAGGCCGGGTCGGATCACACCCATTGCGTACAAGCTCTGCCTCGCTTTCCTTGAAAATCTTGCGGTTCCAATACAAGACCCGGTTGTCCGCTCCCGTCGGTATCGCGAAAGTTTGGCCATCATATTGGGCTTCAGCCCAAGTTGCCGGATAGTACTGCTCTGGAGTTGGACACAGAGGGTCCTTGCCCGCATCCCCCTTGAGGTAGTCATTGAGCGACAGAAATGCTCCCCGAGAAGCCCAGTCAGAAATCGTGAACCGATCTTGGTTGATGACGTCCGGAGCGACGTTTCCGACAATCGAGGTCATCAATTTTTGGGGGTCCATTTGCCCGGCACCCATGCTCAGGAGTTTCACCTTAAGGTCAGGGTTTCGCCGTTCGAACTCACGCAAGACTGCGTCTTGCCCCTTCGAGTCAGGCCCCATCGATAGCCCCCAAAACACAACCTCTCGGCGGGCAGGTTGGGCAACGATGCCAACAGCCAGGCCCAAGAGACAACCAACAACAGAAAGAACGCGGCTCATCATCGAACTCAGAACCATTATTACACTACTTTGCAGTTTTGTGAATACGAATTCACAAGTTCATTTTCCCCAGATCGTGACCCGAAAGGTATTCTCCGTTCCCGTATGCCTGACTCCGCAACAGCGAAAAAAACTACCCCGTCGTTGTTGCCGCTGATTTTCACGGTCTTCCTCGATTTGCTCGGCTTCGCAATGTTCATTCCCGACTTGCAATTGCGAGGAGAAGGGCTGGCTACCCAGTTCTTAGGCAAACCAAACACTGCCGTTGAAGTAGGTCTCATGGTCGGTTTCGGACAATCCGTCTACTCGATCGCCCAACTCCTGACCGGAACCTGGCTCGGTCGCCTGAGCGATGTCAAGGGACGAAGAATCGTCCTCCTCGGGTCGAGCGCGCTCAGTGTGGTGGCGTACGCGCTGTACGCTCACGCAGATACCATCTGGCTCCTCTGGTTGTCGCGAGCGCTTAGCGGCGTCGCCGCCGCAAACCTCGGCGTTGCTTTTGCCTATGTAGCAGACGTCACCACCCCTGAAGAGAGAGGACCAAAACTTGGACTACTGGGAGCCGCCTTCGGAGTCGGATTCATCATCGGCCCCGCCCTCGGAGCGGGGCTTCTCTCGCTCGGAAAAGATAGCCCCCTCCTGCTCGGCTACACTGCCGCGATTCTTTCAGCAGTTAATCTTGTCCTTGTCTACCTACTCGTCAAAGAGTCGAACACGACGCGGCAAGACGCCGGCAAGAAGTCGTTTGTCACGACTCTGAAAGAGGCAATGAATGTCCCGGGACTCGCCATCCTGCTCGGGATGTTTTTCATGATGAACCTCACATTCACTAACTTAGAGACGACCTACTTCCGGCTTCTTGCTGAGCCAAGCTGGATATTCAAAGTGCCAGAGGAAAAAGTCAAAACGTTTGGTGCAATCATCCTGCTCGTCGTTGGCATCACCGGAGCCATCACTCAAGGCGGCCTCTCCCGGGTCATTATCCCGAAGCTGGGCGAGCTCAAAACGGTCCGGATTTTCTACACCGCCTTCATCCCCGTTTTCGCCTCGGTCCCGTACATCCCCATGTACTTCCCGGGAATCTTCGGAACCATCGCCCTCGGTCTCACTAACGGCCTTGCAATGCCCAGTATGAACTCGCTCGTCTCTCGACGAGCTCCGCGTGAAATGCAAGGCAGCATCATGGGCCTCACCCAGTCTCTGGGTTCGCTCGCGCGCATCATCGGGCCACTGTTTGCCAACTGGCTGTTCCAGATGAAGCCAAGCTATCCGTACCTGTACGGAGCCGCACTTGCCACCATCCCTGCCGTGCTCGCGTGGTTCGTCCTCAAGCCGTCCGACCCATCAACCGACAACGAACCTACCGTAAGCATGGGGCACTAGGCTAATATGAATGGAATGAGCGACGAACTCACTGAAGAGGAAAGCACTCACCAAACCCAAGGATCGGGCTCCATCCCGCCGCGCCGTCGCGACTGGCTCGGCTCACTCGTCGGTCTCGCCGTGTTCCTCGGCGGAATCGCGCTCATCGTCATGGTCTTTCGCCTCGCGTACGACATGTACAAGGTGCCGCCCAAAGTCGCCCTCAAAATCGAACCCGGCAAACCCCTCGACGTCGCCACCACCGTCAACGCCCTCGCCGACATCGTCGTCAAAATCGTCTTCCTCCTGTTCATGGCAGGTTCAGGCTCGATGGTGGCCAATCGAGGCATCTATCTCTACTCCAAGAGCCGCGGACGGCATTAACCGGAATGTTTGGCTCGCCTCGTGCGTCATAATCAAAGTTAAGCAAAGGAACGATGTTCCAGGCATTACCGCTCCTCATCCTGATGATCCTTCAGGGGCTGGGTTCGCACAGCGGTGCGAGCACCCAGAGCCTCGATGCTCAGTTGCGCCTTCAGAACCGTTTCTACGCTTCTGTCATCCGGCAAGAGCGCGAGCAGCAGGAGCAACAATCGCCGGTTGAAGAAGCCACCCAACCGAGGGTCGCCGAAACTCAACCCGCCAGCTTCCGCGAGTGCACAAAACTCAAACAGTCCGGATTCGCAACCTCCCTGCGATCACGCGACGGCCCTACGAGCTAACCCCAACCCGCCTGCTCGTCCACACGGTTGCACTCCGGCGCACACCGCCGCCAACCGAAACCGCCAAAAAGAAAACCCAAATGATCAAATTTCTCCGCCAACTTTTCGACACCTCCAAGAAGGATGTCGAGCTCGTCATGCCGCTCGTCGAGCAAATCAACGCCCTCGAAAAAGAGATCGAACCGCTGACCGAAGAGCAACTCAAAGACCGCTGTCACTCACTCCGCCACCGCGCAATGGGCGGCGAGAAACTTGAAGCTCTCGCTGTCGAAACCTTCGCTTGCGTTCGCGAAGTCAGCAAGCGAACCCTCGGCATGCGCCACTTCGACGTCCAGCTCATCGGCGGACTCGTCCTCCACCAGGGCCGAATCGCTGAAATGAAGACTGGTGAAGGAAAGACCCTCGTCGCCGCTGCTCCGCTGGTCCTCAACGCCCTCACAGGAAAAGGCGCTCACCTCGTCACCGTTAATGACTACCTCGCCCGCCGTGACGCCGTCTGGATGGGCCCGATCTACCACTTCTTCGGCCTCAGCGTCGGCATCATTCAAGGTCAAGGCGAAGACTCCGACGAGCTGGGCGGCAGCTATAAGTACGAGCCCGGCTGCGACGAGCTAGGCGACCCGCGCTACCTCAACCTCCGCCCTTGCACCCGCCGCGAGGCCTACTCCTGCGACATCACCTACGGAACCAACCACGAGTTCGGATTTGACTATCTCCGCGACAACATGGCGTTCAGCGAAGAGGACCTCAGCATGTCCGAGCTTCACTTCGCCATCGTCGACGAAGTCGACTCGATCCTCATCGACGAAGCCAGAACGCCGCATATCATCAGCGGCCCTTCGATGGAGGATGTCAGCGTCTACGCGTCGATCAACGAGATCGTAGTCCAACTCGAACCCGAAACCCACTGGACTGCCGACAAGAAGAACCACTCTGCAAGCCTTACCGAGGTCGGAATGGATCGCGTCGAAGAGCTGATGGGAATTGACAATATCGCCAGCGATCCCAAGATATTCCACTACGTTAATGCCAGCGTTAAGGCCCACGGCCTCTTCACGAGAGACATCGACTACGTCGTCCGAAACGGCGAAGTCGTCATCGTCGACGAAAACACCGGTCGAATGATGTTCGGAAGAAGGTTTAGCGACGGTCTCCACCAAGCCCTCGAAGCCAAAGAGCGAGTCAAGGTTCAAAACGAAAGCCAGACCATCGCGACCATCACGTTCCAGAACCTCTTCCGACTCTACGAAAAGCTCGGTGGAATGACCGGAACCGCGAAGACCGAAGAAGACGAATTCCGCAAGATCTATGGCCTCGACGTCGTCACGGTCCCAACCCACCGCCCAAGCCTCCGTGTCGACCAGCCCGACGTCATCTATAAGTCGCACGAAGCCAAGTTCCGCATGATCGCCTGGGAAATCCTGCGACTCTACACCAAGCAACAACCGGCTCTGGTGGGAACCCGCTCGATCGAAATGTCCGAGCTTGTCTCAACAAGGCTCCAACCCGACTTCCTCCAAAAGCTGATCGTCACCCGGCGATTGCAGACCATGGTCGAAGTCAGCAAAGAGATCAAAGGCGACAACGCCAAAGACGCCCGCCGATTCTTCGAAACCGACCTCGGTGAACTCAACATGAGCGACGTCGCAATGCTCCTCGGCAAGATCAACCTGCCCAGCGACGCGACCAGCAAGGAATGGACCGACTGGTGCCTCAAGGAGTGGGGCGTTGAAGCCACCAACCTCGAATTCCTCAACGAGGCCCTCCAGCACGGAATCCCCCATAACGTCCTCAACGCCAAATTCCACGAGCAGGAAGCTCTCATCATCGCCGAAGCCGGACGCAAGGGCGCCATCACGATTGCCACCAACATGGCCGGTCGGGGTGTCGACATCCTCCTCGGCGGACGTGTCGAAGACGACCTGGTCCGAATGGCACGAGACCAAGTCAAAACCGCCCAAGACGGCATCGACGAGTACGGCGACACCTACAAGTCCTACCGCCGTGGCGGCCACGAGCGAGCCGCGCCTCCGTTGCCGCTCAGCGACCAAGAGCGAAGAACCCAAGCCGAAGAAGTCCGCGCCCTCGGTGGCCTGTTCATCCTGGGAACCGAGCGACACGAGTCGCGCCGAATCGATAACCAGCTCCGAGGCCGCGCCGGACGCCAAGGCGACCCCGGTGAGTCCAAGTACTTCGTCTCGCTCGAAGACCACCTCTGGAAGATCTTCAACCCGAACATGATGGATAACCCCATGCTCAAGGCGTGGCCCCCGATGGAAGAAGTGACCGCTGGCTTCCTCAGCAAGATGATCGCCAAGACCCAGGAGCGAATCGAGAACCACTTCTTTGAAGCCCGAAAGAACGTTCTTGAGTACGACGACGTCCTCAACGCCCAGCGCGAGCACATCTATGGACTCCGACGCGAAATCTTGCTCGGAAAAGACATCCGAACCGAACTCCGAACCTATCTCGACGAAGTCATCGCCGACATCTGCGACAACGCATGGATGATCGAAGAGACTGGCGAGCGAGTCTTCGACCACTCGGTCCTCTTCGAAGACATCAACGAAATCTTCCCGCTGGTCGACTACGCAACCATCGGCGACCTCGAAAAGTTCGAGCCAGGCCAGCCCGTGGTCGAAGAAGTCCAACGCATCGCCCAGGCTGCCTACGACGCCAAGATCGCCGAAGCGGGCGAGGCAATGATCGAAGCCGAGAAGTACGTCATGCTCCGCAGCGTTAACGACCTATGGATGGAGCACCTCCAGATGATCGAATACATCCGCGAAGGCATCGGCCTCCGAGGCTACGGCCAAGTCGATCCGCTTGTTGCCTACAAGCGCGAAACCTACGACACCTTCCAGGGGACCCTCAAGCGCATCCGAGAGCAAGCCTCCAAGATGATCTTTCACATCCGGATCCAACCGGAAGTGACGTCAGAAATGATGATGGGACTCGACAGCGCCGCTGCCGCCGAGCTCATGCAAGAGCTCCCCGCCGAAGGACAGCCAACTGCTGAGCCCGGTTCACTCCCTTGGCCTGAGGGCACCGACCCGAAAAAGGTCGGCCGCAACGACGCCTGCCCATGCGGTAGCGGCTTGAAATTCAAGTCCTGCCACTACTCGGTAGTCAAATAGCCTTCAGTCGGCCTGCCGCTCCTCCTCTCTCCAGAAAGGAGGAGCGGTAGGCCAATGACTGTTGGATTCTAAATCGTCTTCACGAGTCTTCAGGAATCGTTCAGGTGAACCTCAGTTCGCATTCAGAGCGTGAGCGTTTACTTCTCTCAAGAGTTCAGATTGAGCTCATGGAGAAACGAATGAAACTTACACGAAATCTGATGAGCGGGCTTTTGCTTGCCGGAGTGGTGATGGCTGGCGCGCAGAGCGCGATGATGTCGATGAAAGCAAACCCAATGGTCGGCGGAATGCCGATGATGACGAGCAAAAACATTGTTGAGAACGCAGTCGAATCGGCTGATCACACAACCTTGGTTGCGGCGGTTAAAGCGGCCGGACTGGTCGATGCGTTGATGGGCAAGGGCCCCTTCACCGTGTTTGCGCCTACGAACGCCGCGTTTTCGGGGCTTCCGAAAGGCGCGGTTGAAAACCTATTGATGCCAGAAAATATGAAGGCGTTGCAGGGCGTCCTGACCTACCACGTCGTTTCCGGAAAGATGGACTACGACGCGATGGCTAAGGCGATCAAGGCGGGCGGCGGTGTGGCAAAGCTGAAGACGCTGAACGGCGGCTGGCTCTGGGCGATGTGGAACGGCCCTCGCAACATCGTTCTGAAGGACGAAATGGGCAACATCTCGGCGATCAGCACTTACGACGTGATGCAGAGCAATGGCGTGATCCACGTGATTGACCACGTTTTGATGCCCAAGTAAAGCCGTGGCTCACCCCCCATCCTGGGCACGTTCCTCCGTGCCCAGGATGGGGGGGAACATTTTTTACATAGTTGGTTCGGAAACTACTCAACCTTTTCTGCGAGTAGTCTCTCTGTGTTATCTGGAGAACAATGGAATCACAGGTGATATCCGAAATGGATAGGTTAAAACAGGGGGATTCTGAGGCGCTACACGTTTGGGTGTCGGAGCATTACGACGGCATCTATCGCTTTTTGCGCCATCTGACTCGGCAGGTTGAGGCCGCCGAGGATCTTGCGCAGCAGACCTTCGTCAACGCTATCCAGGCTCTTCCGAAGTTTCGGGGGGAGTCGAGCCAGAAGACCTGGCTCCACCGGATCGCATTTCGTGAGTACATTGCCTGGCGTCGCAAACGGCGTCTGCTACTACCGCTTGAGCTTTTGGCTCCTAAGGAGGATCCGGGTTATGGAACGGTAGAAGCAGGCGAGGTTTTGTTGGCGGCCCTCCATCAACTGCCTTCGGCGTACCGCGAGGCGTTTCTGCTCTTTGAAGTGCAGCAAATGTCGATCGAGGAGATTGCTGAGGTGACGGACAGCCCGGTAGGCACCGTGAAATCTCGTTTGCATCACGCAAGAGAGAGGTTACGAGTCCAATTGGGCGGGACGTTTCTAGAGGTGAGCTATGAACCCAAATAACATTCAAAACGAAGTCGAACACTTGCGTGCTGAGATGCCGCGAGAGGGTGCCAAGGGCGAGTTGATCTATTCCCTAACTCGGACAAAAGGTCAAAAAATGAACACTCTGCGCAAAGCTACTCTTCCTACACTTGTCACCGCTGTCGCCCTGGTCGGCGGCGTGATGCTGATGCAGCCCAAGGCGGTTGCAGCGACCCCTTCGCGAGTTGCGGCGGCGCTTAAGAAGGCGATGAACTATACGATCCAGTCGTTTGTGGGTGAAGGCTCCGCACGGCGGATGCAGTCGGTGACCACCGTCGAGGGCGAGAAAAAGACGACCAAGTTCGTTGATTCCAAGGGCAACATGGTGGACCAAGACGTTCACTTTAAGACCTTGATGGGCAAAGACGGCTCGGTGACGGTGACCGGGAAGCCAATCAATATGGGCGAGGGCATGACGATGGTTCCGCACGGTGGAAAGATTGTCAAAGGCCAGAAGATCGAAGTCAATGTCACCAAGATAAACGGAGAAGAGACCAAGACGATCAAGGTGAACGGCAAGGAAGTTAAAGAGCTTCCAAAGGAGCTTCAGGACAAAATCAAGGTGTCATCGGGCGGAGCCGGAACGAAGGTGGTTGCGGGCATGGGAATCGTGGGCGACATGCCCAAGGATTCTCAATTCGTAAGCTCCGACAAAGCAATGGTTATCGCCGCTCTCGGCTCTAAAGACGGCAAGCCGATGATTCTCCAGTCCGGTCAAACTCCTTCTGAGTACCTGATGGACCTTCTTCAGGACGAGAAGCGCTGGAACATCACACGAGGCGTGACCTACAAAGGCGAGAAGCTTGACAAGTTCGGCCTCAAGGTCAACGGCGACTTCACTCCGGTCGAGCTTTACGTTGATCCCTCGTCGGCTCTGCCGAAGTACCTCGTGTTCAAGGGAATGGACGGTATGGGTGTGAAGATCGAAGACGTTTACACCTACGGCGCACGGCCGTAACGTTCAGATAGCCCTTCGCCAACTGGGCGAAGGGCTATCTCCATCTTTCAATCGCTGGGTCAGCCAGGATTTTCTTGACCGCCACAAAATTCTCACCGGGCGATGCGGGCAAACCCATTTCAGCGACTTGAATCCGACCTAGCTCGACTGCGATATCTCGCGGCGACTTCTTAGAGATAATCATTGCTGCGATCTTGGGTGCGTAATTTTCATATTCCCCGCAAGCCTCCGGATCATCATTCACCCCAATCGGATCCCAATGCGTGTGGAGGAGCCAACTGACATTCTTGATCAGCAACTTCACGTCCTTCATGGGTAGTATCTGCCCCGAACCGCTCTCCACAAACAAAATTGTACAATAGAGGCATGATTACCTCCGGTGCCGGTGCGACGACGCACAAACGCAACCCCGGAATGCCCCTTGATCTGGAGTGGGTCGAGTCTCTCACCGCCAATCGGAGCGCCATCGAGCGCCGAGCGGCCACACTCGGTGGACGGCGAACGGTCAAGAAAGAGTGGCAGGCGGCTTGGCTGATCCGCGCGATTCAGTGCATGGATTTGACCACCTTGAGCGGGGACGATACCCCAGGCAATGTGCATCGGCTGTGCGCCAAGGCCAAGCAACCGCTTTCTGCCGAGATGTTGGAAAAACTCGGGCTAGAGAGCCTTCATACGGGAGCAGTTTGCGTTTATCACCAGTACGTTGAGGATTGCGTTAAGAACCTCAAGGGCACCGGAATCCCGGTGGCGGCCGTATCGACCGGTTTTCCACATGGACTCTCGCCGTTCCGCGAACGGATCCACGAAATCAAGGCGAGCGTCGCGGCCGGGGCGGACGAGATTGACATCGTCATCACTCGCGGTCATGTATTGCGCGGAGACTGGGAGGCCCTCTATGAGGAGATGCGCCAGTTCCGCGAGGCATGTGGCGAGGCGCACGTCAAAGCGATTTTGGCGACTGGTGAACTGGGAACTCTCTCAAACGTTGCAAAAGCGAGCGCGGTTTGCATGATGGCGGGGGCAGATTTCATCAAGACCTCTACCGGCAAAGAGCCGGTCAATGCGACGCTTCCGGTTTCGCTGGTCATGGTGCGGGCGATTCGCGAGTACGAGGAAATGGCTCGGGTGAAGGTAGGTTACAAGCCTGCTGGGGGCATCCGCACAGCGAAGCAATCCATCGACTTTTTGATGCTGATGAAGGAAGAGCTAGGCGATCCTTGGCTCAAACCGGACCTGTTCCGATTAGGGGCTAGCACGCTGCTCGCCGACATTGAGCGGCAGCTCGAACACTTCTTGACCGGACGATATTCGGCGTACAACCGCCACGCGATGGGCTAAATGAGCAAGGTAACTGAGATTTTGGAGACGATGGAGTACGGCCCTGCGCCCGAAGACGCGAAGCTGGTTAATGAGTGGCTGGACGCTCATGGGCGAAAATTCGGCGTCTATGTCGGAGGAGCTTGGGTTGATGGTTCGACACATTTTGCCTCGGTAAACCCAGCGACCGGTGGCGAAATCGCCCAGATTACGCAGGCGTCGGACGCGGTTATTGATGAGGCAGTCAAAGCCGCCACTGCGGCACAAAAAGAGTGGGCGGCGAACCCGACCCTTCGCCAGCAAAAACTCTACGCAATCGCACGGCAAATCCAGAAGCATTCTCGTCTCTTCGCAGTACTTGAGACCCTCGATAACGGCAAGCCCATCCGCGAGACTCGAGATCTGGATATTCCTCTCGTCGCAAGGCACTTTTTCTACCACGCTGGCTGGGCTCCGTTGATGGCTGAAGAGCTTCCCGGATACGAGCCGATCGGCGTTTGTGGTCAAATCATTCCTTGGAACTTCCCTCTTCTGATGCTCGCTTGGAAGATCGCACCGGCGTTAGCAATGGGCAATACGATCATCCTCAAACCTGCCGAATTCACGTCGCTTACAGCGCTACTTTTCGCCGAAATCTGTGATCAAGTCGGAGTTCCGGCGGGCGTCGTGAACATCGTCACTGGCGATGGGGAGACTGGAAAGGCGATCGTAGCGCATCATGGAATCCACAAGCTGGCTTTCACCGGCTCAACAGAAGTGGGCCGGATTCTGCGGCAAGTCACATCCGATACCAGCAAGAAGCTTTCTCTCGAACTTGGCGGCAAATCGCCCTACATCGTATTCGACGACGCCGATCTCGATTCGGCAGTCGAAGGCCTTGTTGACGCGATTTGGTTCAACCAGGGCCAAGTGTGCTGTGCGGGGTCTCGGCTGTTGGTTCAGGAGTCGATTGCAGAGAAAGTTTTCGCCAAAATTCGAACGCGGATGGCGAAGTTGCGGGTTGGCAATCCGCTGGATAAGGTCGTTGATATTGGGGCGATTGTAGATAAGTCTCAACTTGACCGGATTTCAGAATTGGTAGAACAAGGCGTGAAAGAGGGCGCAACGAAGTTTCAGCCAGCTTGTGAGATGCCTTCGGCAGGCTGGTTCTATCCCCCAACCCTTCTGACCGACGTTGAGCCAGCCTCGACTGTAGCGCAGGTCGAAATTTTTGGACCCGTTCTGGTGGCAATGACGTTCCGGACTCCAGCAGAAGCGGTTGCTCTGGCCAACAATACTCCATACGGCTTGGCGAGCAGTGTCTGGACCCAAAACTTGGATATTGCCCATGACGTCGCCGCTCAGATCAAGGCGGGAACCGTTTGGGTGAACTGTACCAACCAGTTCGATGCAAGCGCAGGCTTTGGCGGATATCGCGAGAGCGGCTACGGACGAGAAGGCGGCAAAGAAGGGTTGTACGAGTATGTCAAGTTCGCTTCACAGTCTTCAGTCTTCAGTCTTCGGTCTTCGGTGAGTGGGGAATCGGCTACGCTAGATCGCACTCACAAGTTGTACGTGGGCGGCAAACAGGTTCGTCCCGATGGAGGGTTCTCGTTCGAGGCGATTGGCGGTGAGTTTGCTCGGGCGAATCGCAAGGATGTCCGTAACGCCGTAGAGGCCGCCGAGGGCGCGGCGCAGGGCTGGGCCGGATCAACTGGATTCTTGAGGAGCCAGATCCTTTACTACCTGGCAGAGAACCTGACAGTCGGACGAGACGCCATGATCAAGGCTCTCCAACAAGGTGGTTCAGAGGCCGCTGTGCAGGAGTTCGATGCTTCAATCGCCACCATCCTTCACTACGCAGCATGGGCGGATAAGTATGACGGACAAGTGCATCAGGCACCGCTTAGGGGCCTGGTTTACACTCGAAACGAGCCGCTTGGGGCTTCTGGGGTTTTTGCGCCTTCGGCCCCCGGACTCGCCGGCTTCTTGGGGGCTTGTTTACCTTTGATCACAATGGGGTCGCCGGTCGTTGCAGTCGCATCTGAAAAGGCACCACTGGCCGCGATGGAACTGGTGAGAGCGATCGAAGCGAGCGACATTCCGTCGGGAGTTTGGAACGTTCTGACCGGAGTTCACTCAGAGCTCGAGCCAACGTTTGGGGACCATCTAGGTTTGAACGCAGTCTGGCACTTTGGCTCAATCGAAGGCGGTCAGCGAATCCAAAGGCTCTCGGCTGGGAACCTCAAGCAGACGTGGGTCATGCCCGAAGGGTCCGTGGACTGGTACGCCACTCCCTCAAAGGAATTCTTGCGACGCTCAACTCAAGTCAAGAACATCTGGGTTCCTTACGGGGCGTGATTCGCTTTTCGCAGCGCGCATCGGAAGGCAAAAGGTGACTAGTGATTAGGCCGCTTTCTGCTCGTCCTGGCGTTGATACCAAGGGAAGAGCTGAAGCAGCGCATCCACGACCATCGGGTCAAATTGGCTCCCTGAGTTTCGCTCAATCTCGGCAAGAGCGTCCTGGACTGGCCACGCCTTTTTGTAAGATCGCTCGTTCGTGAGTGCATCAAACACATCGACCACCGCAACAATTCGACCCGATAGGGGAATATCCGGGCCAGCGATTCGGTTTGGATACCCACGGCCGTCCCATCGTTCGTGGTGGGTGATGGCAATCTCTTCTGCCATCGAGAGGATTTCACTCTTGCTTCCGCCAAGAATCTGAGCACCGATTTTAGTGTGCTGCTTCATCGTTTCATACTCTTCTTCCGTCAGCTTTCCGGGTTTGAGAAGGATCGTATCGGAGATTCCGATTTTGCCGACATCATGGAGCAGGGCAGAGTAGCGAATCGTCGAAATGAATTCTGCAGGAAGACCGAGCATCGCGGCAATCTTGCCCGCAAGTTCGCCAACCCGTGTGACATGTTCTTTGGTATCGTCATCGCGAAACTCTGTCGCAAGACCTAAGCGCTCAACGATCTCCAGCTGAGTTTTTTTGATTGCTTCTGTTCGTTCCTCAACCTTTTCCTCTAGCGTGGACTTTTCGTCGCTTAAGTTGGTGTATAGCGAACGCATTCTCAGCAAGTTCTTAACTCGAAGCCCGACTTCAAATGCTTCGAAAGGCTTTGTGAGGAAGTCATTTGCGCCTAAGGAGAGTGCTTGCCGCTTGGCATTGGGAGTTGCATCTGCGGTGAGGACCATCACAGGGATGAAACTATGGTCTACCCCTCGCGCCTGTAGCTTTTCGAGAATTTCGAAGCCGTCCATGATAGGCATCTGAAGGTCAAGAAGCAAGAGATCTGCGCCATTTTGATCGACGTAGTTCCAGCCATCAACTGGATTTGTGAAACCAGTGACATGGCTAAATCCAATCTGTTCAAGTACTCGCCTTAGCAGCAAAACGTTTGCCGGTTCATCGTCCACGACGACGATGTTCAGGTTGAAAAGTGTTGTGGTATCCATACTAGGCGGCCTTTAGGTTTTGCTCTAGAGCAGAGAGAAGACTGTTGACATCGATGGGCTTTTGAATGAACTGCTTGGCACCAGCTTCGAGACAGGCCGAGATGCGCTCTGATGTAATGTCGGCACTTATGACGAAAATATCTATGTTCCGCGTTACTGGGTTTGAGCGGAGCTCTTCTATCACACGCACGGCGTCGATGTCGGGCAGGTTATTGTCCAGAAGGATGAGATCAGGGACCTGCTCTCGAGCCACGGCGATTCCAAGCCAGCCCTCGCGTGCCTCGAAGAGCTTGATGTTGGTGTAATCTGCAAAGACGCGATGCATGAGGTCGATATTAACCTCGTTGTCCTCAATGTAAAGAATTCGAATCTCGTTTTCGTCAAAACCATTAATCAACTTAAGAGCAACTCCGGACTTTGCTTGAGCCGCTGGGAGAGCAATGACGAACGTCGTTCCTTCGCCCACCTTTGAAAGTACATTGATGCGTCCATCCATCGCTTCAATCAAGGTCTTGCTGAGGGATAGACCGAGACCGGTCCCTTCGACCCGGCTACGATCTGCCCCAAGGCGATCAAACGGGGTGAACAGGCGAGGAAGAAGCTCGTCAGCGATTCCATTTCCAGTATCAGTGACCGAGAGATAGACATCAGACTGGGTCTTGGTCACCTCTAGCATCACTTTTCCGCCTTCCCGGTTGTACTTAACGGCGTTAGAGAGCAAGTTAATGACGACCTGAGCAATACGTTGCCTATCCGCCCGGAAGTAGACCTCGTCCGGTACCTTGAGTTCAATCTCAATCCCTCTACTATGGGCCAGCAACTGAACGTTGCTCACACAGTCGTGTACGACCTCGGAAACAAGAACGGGCTCCTTAGAGACGGAGATGTTATTTGTCTCGATCCGACTAATGTCGAGGATGTCATTGATGAGCCCAAGGAGATGGCGCCCGCTTCTCAGAACTTGATCGACGCTCTCTTGATCCTGCTCCTGAAGTTCGCTCATTTGAAGCAGCTGGCTGAAGCCGAGTATCGCGTTGAGCGGAGTCCGCAACTCGTGGCTCATCCTGCTCAGAAACTCGCTCTTGGCAACATTGGCCCTCTCTGCTGATTCTTTGGCTTGAATCAACATCAACTCGCCGGCCTTTTGGACTTCGATGTTTCGCAGCGTGATGACAATGCCATCAACCTCGGGATCATGTCTCATGTTTGTTGCAACGAGCTCATGCCATCGAAGAGTCTTGTCGGGCTTTTCGATCTGAACTTGCGTTGAATGACTGGCACGAGGGGTCCGCTTAACGATTTCAAGCAGGTCTGAAAGCTCCCTTCTTGTCTCGGGAGAGAGGAAGAGCGATAAATTGACCCCCGAAAGTTGTTCCGACTTCCAACCTATCAGCTGGCGAGTATTTCCTCCCACCTGATTGATCTCTCCGATCTCATCACAGAGCAGAATGATCTCTGTTGAGTTGTGGAGCAGTCCCTGGAACCGATCCTCCTGTTTTCGTCGAATTTTTACTACGAGAAATATGCCGAACCCAAGCAGAGTCCAAGTCATCAAGAACGAACTAACGAGATTCTGCTTTAACACACCAACGTCAGAACGCGACCAAAAATCGGTGTCAAAGCGAGCGCTCCACAAAACCCATTTGCCGTTCGTATCTGCGATATCCAATCCGACAGCTTGACCATAGAGGGTCGATTCAGAAGCCTGCCCCCGCTGCACTGAAGACCAGAATGATTCGACAGTCCCAAAGCCAGCGGGATAGGCCACGAAGCGCTTGTTTTTCTCAACAATCGCGCGGTCTGGGCTCGACAACTTCCTCTCAAGAAATGATGAGTTGAGCCTGACCGCCAGGACACCTGTGAATCGTCCCTTTTGATCAAAAAGTGGGATTCCATAAATAAAGGTCTTCGCTTCCCGGGAAACAGTTGACTTGGGATCTGGAGTCGCTGTGAGATTTGTTACAGAGGCGGGATAGTCTTGGAGCCAAACGCGAGATATGTTGGGGTAACTCCGCATGTACTGACTCAGCAGATTTTCCAATCCGGGACGAAGAGTTTCAAGAGCACTGGCACTAGTATCCTCACCTACAGCGATGATTCGTGGTGAAGTCTTGGCCGGGGTAACGATAAACAGTGCCTTCGCCTCTTGACTGGCAAACGTTGGCAGTATTTCGGACGCCAATGAAGCATCGTTAGACCCTGGCGACGAGATCGCTCGCTGAACCTCAGGGGAGTGGGCTGTTGCAACGAGGCTGCCTTTCAACGATTGGAAGGCGGACTCGACTTTGAACTTTTCCAGGTTGACTCGGTCACTCGCTTCAAGTCGATAGACTCGAAGAATGCTTTGGATTTCACCTTGGTAGCGGTTGTATAGTGAGACCGTGACGATTGTTCCGATGATCACCGCTCCGACGGTGAACGCTGTAACCGACGAAACAAACCCTTTCGCCGCCTTAACCACTCGTTCGCTAAGCTTCATCAATCTCGCAACCTACTTAAACGTTATTGGAAGCAGAAAGCCCGGAACTCAGCCTACTGGAGAGTAAGAAGTTGCTAGTACACTAATTTTTATGAATTGCAGAATGGGTTTTGTTGTCCTGATCGCAATTTTCGTCCGATTCAGCTCTGCTCAGCACCCGTTCGAGGTTCCAAAAGTTGGCTTCTCGAATTGGGTTCAGCAAAGTTCGCCCTCGGGACAGTTAGAGTTCCTTGCCAATTTCCCAAGCGCATTCGATTCAGGGAACAAAGCAAACGACACGGTCCAACTCCGAATACTGCTACCCGAGGACACGGAACGCCCACCTGCAATGGTACTTGTCCTGCACTATTGGGGAGCCTCTAATTTACGAATTGAGAGAGCACTCGCTTTAGACTTGAACCAGCGCGGAATCGGCGCTGCAATACTCAGCTTGCCTTATCACTTAGGGCGAACTCCTAGCGGGAGTAGTAGCGGACAGCTTGCTATTCAACCTGACCCAAAGAAGTTAGATGCGACGATGTCTCAGGCAGTAATGGATGTCAGGAGGTCCCTCGACTATCTTCAGCAACGAAAGGAGTGTGGCAACCTTCTCGGCATTTACGGCACGAGCCTCGGGGCCATCGTTTCAAGCCTATCTTATGCTAATGACCCCCGTTTGAAAAGTGCAGTCTTTCTCCTCGGCGGAATCGATCTTGCAAAGGTGCTTTGGGAGTCTTCTAGGGTGGTGCCAATCAAAGAAGAATTACGCCGCAAAGGGTACTCAGAAAGTTCGTTGCGAGAGGAGCTTCGAAAGGTCGAACCTGGCACTTATCTACCCCGTCGTGAGCCAGGACGCACTCTTGTGATCCGAGCTAGTTTTGACACGGTTATTCCTGCGGCTAGCACTGACAAACTCATCGAAGCACTCCCAGGGGCCCAAGTCCTCGAAATCGATACGGGCCACTACGGCGGAGTATTTGTCCAAGGTCGACTGTTGAGAGCCGCCGCCGACTTTTTTGAGTCCGTGCGGGATGAAAGAGAATTCGTTCTGCCCAAGAAGTTCATCGCTCCAACCATCCGATTGGGAGCCATGGCGGCGACTCCGGGTGGCTTCGATGTTGTTGCCGGGATCGATATTTTGAAGTTTGACCAGGCTGGAAAGAGCTTCGCGAGCTTCCTCCTAACGCCCCGAAGTCCGGTAGTATGGTTCGGAAGAAACGTCGGTAGTGGGCTGAATCTCGGAGTTTCGGTCTCAAATCGACGCGTTGGGTTTGGCCTTTTGTGGAGCACCGTCCTTTAACCGACCAAGAGATCATCGAACGTTGCTGTCTTAACATGACGGAGACGTACTTCAGCATCGCCCAGAGCGCGGTCGGCGCAACAAGATACGTTGACGACGGAGTCATGGGATGGTTCTCTGAGCTGGACCATCCTGCGACGAACGTCGCGGTGATCGCACGGGCAACGCCAAAATCGCTCTTGGAGCTTCGGCGGCAGAAGGACATCCACGGGCCGTTTACAAGCTATGTCCTGCCCACAAACGATTACTCTGCTGTACTGGAAATGGCTACCCGCGCAGGCTTCTCCATCGGCAATCGACTCAATCTGATGTTCCTTAAGCCACGCCCTCAGAAGTCTGAGCCAGAGCTCGAGTTTTTAAGAGACTCCAGCGATCGTTTCGATCTGACCTATTTTCTGGCTCGACAGTTCTTCTTTGAAATGGACGACGAGTTCAGCACGATGATCGCGGGGCTGACTGCGAAGACCGCCAAATGTGAGCTGATTCGCTTTCGACGAGGACCGAGTGTCGAAGCCGGTGCGATGGTCTCCCAAGTTCGAGATACACTCGGCTTCTATAACATCGCAGTTGCCCCAGACCGCCGTCATCGGGGCGTTGGTGGCACTGTTCTCAGCCACCTCATTGGTCTGGCAGGAGCAAGAAACTGCTACGCGGTTCTGCAATGCGGCGATACCCTGGTCGAATGGTACGAACGAATCGGATTTCGGCGCTACGGGTCGGTTGTGATGATCCGGGCCTAGGCCTGTCGAGCCAGCACGTACTCTGAAATCGCAGATAACATCTCCCTGGCCACGCTTGGCTCCAAGGTATCAAGTTCGGCTTGCGCTTGCTCAATGAACTTCTGAGCGATTTCTTCGGACCGACTAAACGCCCCTCGACTCGCCATCCAATCGCAAATCATTCGAATCTCATCTTCGTTAACGGTTCCACCAAATCGCCGTCTAGCAATCTGGAGTTCCGCATCGCTCAACTTCTCTCGGAGATAGATCAAGGGCAACGTGGCTTGTCCCTCTCGGAAGTCGGTGGCTACCGGTTTTCCAGTCTTTGCCTTGTCACCTCGATAATCGAGGAGGTCATCAGCGATCTGGAATGCAATTCCAGCCTTTTCGCCATAGCTTCCCAGAGCCGAGACTTGGGCCTTGGTGCCTCCTGCGGCAAGTGCTCCGATTTCACAGCAACAGCGAATGAAAGCTGCCGTTTTCATCTTGAGAATGTTCAGGTGAGCGGTTTCATCAATGTCGAAGTCGCCCCTGGCCTCGATCTCGAGTACTTCGCCTTCCGCGATCTCAGTGACCGCCGCACTGACAGTCCGGATGACATCCAGGTCGCCGTCGTTAGCAAGTAAAAGCATCGCTTTGGCAAGGAAAACGTCGCCCGACATGATTGCGGCGATATTGCCAAACGTCGCACTTGCTGTTGGCTTTCCGCGGCGGGTGGGCGAATTGTCGAGGACATCATCATGCACTAGCGTTGCCATGTGGATAATTTCCATGCACGCCCCAAGGCGTCGAAGACGATCTTCGTCCACATCAGGGTTGATCGCCTTTCCTGCGAGAATCACAAACGCAGGGCGAAGACGCTTCCCTCCTGCACTCAGCGTATGGTCGGCAACTTGACGAATGATATCAACTTTTGAATCAACGGCAAGACGTATCTCACGCTCGATTTCAGCGACTTCGTCAGAAACCCGACCAAGCAGTTCGGCTCGGAGTTCGGGGTTGGAGAGGATGTGAATTGCGGATTGGCTCATGGTTTTGTCCCCCAGTGCACGCAGATGTTGCCTAGCATGAGGTTTTTGTAGTGGACGTCGATAAAGCCGGCGCTCCGCATTGAGGCGGCTAGTTCTTCTCTGGTCTTAAATCTTGCGGTGCTCTCGCTCAGGTACTTGTATGCGTCCTGGCTTCCGAGGAGCTTGCCCAAAAAGCCTAGCATCGGTGTTCGAAGAATCTTCGTTGCTAGGCGAATCAGTCCCGATTGCGGCTCGGCGCAGTCGATACTAACGAATCGCTTTCCTGATTTGAGAACTCGGTGGATCTCACAATGGGCTTTGTCAATGTCCGGGACGTTACGGATCCCCCAACCGACGGAGACCCCGGCAACTGAACCATTTGCCAAGGGAATTGAGCATGCATCTCCCACTGACAATGTTGCTCTGCCGTCCTTACTCACAGCTTGGGAAAGCATGGGGGGACAAAAGTCAATGCCGAGCAGAATTCCCTTCTCTCCCACAAGGGAGCGATGAATCGGTAGGAAGTCGCCGGTACCGGTGCACAAATCAAGAACGGTGTCACCCGGCTGGAGGCTTAGCTTTGAAGCCGCAAATCGTCGCCAGCGTTGGTGTAAATTGAAGCTCATCAACGCGTTCGCTCGATCGTAACTCGGGGCGATTGCGCTGAACATTCCCTGCACCTCACGACGCTTTTCGTCGCCTTGTGCTTCCCAGATGGGCCGGGTGGGAGTTTGGGGAGTCATTTTGCTCACTAGAGTTATACCGTTCTACGGCGGGAAATGATTGAAGTTTCAGAATTTTATGAAACACTCCTTTTGGGATGAGCTGTGGAATAGAATGAGCCGTGCGACGCTACTCGTGCTACGTTTTTGATCTTGACGGAACGATATACCGGGGGGACGAGGTGATCCACGGTGCTGCTGAAGCGCTCCGAGAATTACGCAAAACGGACGCGCGCATCTACTTTGCTACGAACAATTCGAGCCAAGCCGAAATGGCATACGTCGCAAAGCTATCGAGAATGGGTATTCACGCTCGCCCCGAGGAGATTCTCACCAGTGGTCGCGCAGCAGCTCGGTACTGCGCCGCCGTCGGAATCCGGCGAGTGTTCGTGGTTGGCGAGCCTGGATTGGTCGAAACTCTAGTGGAAGAGGGAATCGGAGTCGTTAATTTCAACAGTCTGCGGGTCCATCCTGTAGCCGCATCGGTTGATGCGGTTGTTGCGGGCATTTGCCGAGAAGCGCTGACATACGACCTTCTCGATTCGGCAATGCAGTGCGTACTAGCTGGTGCCAGGCTTATTGGAACAAATAGCGATGCGACCTACCCTCTGGCTGGCGGTCGATTCGCCCCTGGCGCTGGCACCGTATTGGGCGCGCTTGCCGCGTGCACCGGGCTCAAACCGACCGTCATCGGGAAGCCAAATCCGTACATGCTCTTCCATGTTCTACAGGCAGAAAAAATTGCGGCTTCGGACACGCTAATTGTTGGGGATCGCATCGATACCGACCTGATGTTTGCCAAAGCCGCAGGATGCACCGGAGTGTTGGTCACCACTGGCGTTGACAAAGAAGCCCCCGTTGGAACTGCTTCCATCAGGGGCCTCCTCGAACTTCTCTAAAAGTTAGGGATTGATTTTTCCGTTCTTACCGAGCTTCGGAGTCTTGGGCAAGACCTTCTTAGGTGGCATCTTCGCGAGCTGCTCAAGCAGATACTTCACGCCGGCTTCAAGCTGAGGGTCTTCTCCCTTGGCGATGAGGTCGGGTCGAGCATCGATGTCGATGTCTGGGTCGATACCTTGGTTCTCAGCGATAATTTCGCCCGTTTCCGGGTTGTAGATCGCAAAGGATGGGCATGAAATGGCACCACCGTCGATGGTGGTTATCGGAACGCTGATTCCTACGAGTCCACCCCAAGTGCGTTTGCCGATGAGCGGTCCCCTTCCGGCCTGTCGGAACATGTACGGGAAGAAGTCTCCACCCGAACCCGCGTAGCCATTCACCAAGAGTGCCATTGGACCTTCGATGACAGCGGCGTCAGGCTGATGAGATCCATAGCGGGGCTGAATCATTGCCTTCTTCTTCCGGGCTAGCGTGTCGACGAACCACGGCTGGATGTAACCGCCGCCATTCCATCGCTCATCCACCAAGACGGCATCTTTTCCAACCTGCTGGTAGAACCCTCTGATCAGGTCTTGAGAGCCTTCGTCCGCGGTGTTCGAGATGTGCATGTATCCGATGCGTCCACCAGAAAGCTCGGCGACCTTCTTTCGATTTCCTTCAACAAAATCCCAGTATCGGGCGGGAATATCTGTGGCAATTGGCTTGACTCGCACCTTGCGGGCACCATCTATAGAAGGCTTGGTGTTCACCGTCAGGGTCACAGTCTTACCAACTTTACCGACGAGAAACTCTGAAGGATTTGTCGCAGTCGTGATTGGATTGCCGTCGATTGCCACCAGATATTCGCCATCTTTGACGTCTATTCCGGGAAGCCCAAGGGGAGTTTGGTATTTCTCTTCATCATTAAATCCGCGAAGAATCTTGGCGAATCGCACGCCGTCTCCGAAGACCTCCAAATCTGCACAGAGATTTCCTACAGGGATTCTTGGAGCGCCCTGACCCATGTCGCCCGGTGCCTCTAGGTAAGCATGTCCGGTTCCGAGCTCGCCAATAAGCAAGCCGAGCACGTAGTTAAGGTCACCTCGGTGGTTGACATCCTTGAGATATGCCTCATACTTCTTGCCGATAGCGAGCCAGTCTTGGCCGCCCATTGACTCGTCGTAGAAGTTATCGCGTTGATACCGCCACACATCCCACAGGATCTGCTTATACTCAGCTTTCGGATCGATCACGGCTTCCAGATTGCTAAGATCCACGCGGCCAGGACCGGGTTGCCCACCAGGTGCTACCGGAAGAATCTGGAGTCCGCCTCTTCCAAGCACGGCCATCTTCTTTCGATCCGGGGTGAAGTCAACCGCTCCAACCCCTTCATACAGTGGCGTTGCACCCTTTCCACCCATGTTGTACTGGTAAAGAACACCGCCTGAGATATAGGCAAAGCCGTTGCCCATGCCAGTCAAGGCGCCATAGCTGCCCGCTGGTAGTGGGAGCACCATAATCCTGCTTCCGATGCCGTCGAGTTCTATGCTCGGCTTTGGCTCGGAGGGAGCGGCAGGCTTTTCGGGCGGCTTACCTCCTTGCTCTGGTTCCTCGTCATTGCGATCGAGGAATGGATTCGGTGCGTCCTTGGTCAGTGCAACTGCGTACATCCGCGTCGTGTTCTCAACCTTGAGGCTGAACTCAAACCTACCGAATGATGGATTAAATGTTCGGTCCGAAGTGAAGTATAGGTAGGGGCGCTCTCTATCGAAAACTACCGACCCATCGTTGAAGAACCCTTCGGTAAGCTTCGTTCGCTTGCCGGTCTCGACTTCGTAGAGCCAGATTGCCGAATTAAAGTTATCGCCACCCTGCGGGTATGCGATCCACTTTCCGTCTGGAGAGACGTCGAGCGGTCCTCCACCAAGCCCAAAGTTTGCAATCTCAATGATCTGCTTCGTTGTTGCATCAAGCTTGTAGGCCGCGATCTGGCTGAACAGCATCATGAACTTCCCGTCTGGACTCCAGTAGAAATTGTCGATTCGGAATCCTGGCTTGTTCGTGAGTTGGACCGGAGTCCCTCCACCCTGAGGCTGGGTGTATAGCTCGCGCTCGCCAGAGGCATCAGAGATGTAAGCGATGGTCTTGCCGTCCGGCGACCAGCGAGGAGTGTCCTCTCGGACTCCGCTGGTGCGACTCATATTGCGAGTCTCGCCAGTTCGAGCCGGAACCGAGAAGAGCTCACCTCTCGCGTTAACAGCGATTCGATTCCCGCTTGGCGAGATGGAGAAGTCGCTGAGATAAGGCTGAAGGTTTTTAAGGGTTGGCCGAGAGCCGAGGTTTTCGCTCAGGATCTTTGGGGCGAGCTTCTTCTCCTTCCCAGTTGCTGGGTCGAAATGCACAAGGAAGCCGTCGCGCTCATAGATGATCGTCTTACCGTCAGTCTCGGGCCACTTGATATCGCTCTGGCTATCGTTGGTGAGCTGAGTGTCCTTACCCTTCTCGTTCTTGAAAAGATTGAGAGTTCCGTTGGCTCGGTCGGAGATGAAATAGATCGAATTTCCGACGACTAGCGGGTGGAAATTCTGATCTCGCTTCGCTGGAAGCTCCGAATACTCATTTGTCGAAAGGTCATAAATCGAGACCTTGCCTTGGGTACCGCCGCGGTAGCGTCTCCAGTTGAAGTTGAAACTGTTGACTCGATTGTAGACAAGCTTCTTGCCATCTTCAGTCATCATTCCGGTCGCAATTTCTTTGATCGGAGTGGTCTGTGGGAGTCCTCCCTTCGCATCAACTAGCAGAAGTTGAGGCTGGCGACCACCGTAAGGCTGCCCCTCGGGAGTCGCAAACATAATCTTGCCGTCTGGGGTCCAGCCTAGGCATTGGTCGTTGTTGCCGTAGGTAACGCGCTTTGGCTCACCACCCTCAATCGGAATCGTGAAAACGTTTCCGGAACCATCGTAAGTAGCGGTGAAGGCGATCGTCTTACCGTCTGGCGAGAAGTGTGGACGAGATTCAGCTCCGCTACCGCTCGTGAGTCGGCGGGCAATGTTGCCATTCTCGGTGGTTGCAACCCAAAGATCACCCGCGTAGCAGAACACAACATTGTTTCCGTGGATGTCGGGTTGCCGGAGAAGGCGTGGTTCGATGGTTGCGCCTTGTTTGCCTAGCATGGCAGTGGCGAGGGCGATGATGGTAACTGATCCCATAGTGAATTCCAGAAAATCGGGATGCGAAAGCACGCCCTAGAAGTTCTTACGGGAGTCTATACCGGGAGGGTGTTCGATTTGGTTTCGAATTATTACAATTTGTGATCTACTGCTCAGTTGGTAAGCTGGATTTGATGTCAAAGAGTGCGTTAATTGTTTGGGGTGGATGGGATGGACACGAGCCGGAGAAGGTTGCTTACTTCTTCCGCGACTTGTTGGTTGCCGAGGGGTTCTCGGTCACTGTTTCGAACACCCTCGACTCGTTTGCCGACGCCGAGTTTGTTTACAAGCAAAACCTCCTTGTTCCGGTCTATACGATGAGCGAAATCAAGCCGGAGCAGTTTGAGCCAGTTCGCATCGCGGTTGCCGAGAAAGGCATTGGTATCGCAGGGTGCCACGGTGGCATGTGCGACGCATTCAGGACGAACACCGAATGGCAGTTCATGACCGGCTCCCAGTGGGTCGCTCATCCGGGCAACGACGGTGTTCGGTACATGGTCAATATGGGACCAAACGAGCATGAGATTACGGCAGGGTTGCCCGACTTTGAGGTCGTGTCGGAGCAGTATTACCTCCACGTCGATCCGGGCGTGAACGTCCTTGCTACCTGCGATTTTCCTTTGCCGGGTGTCGATGGCCCTCACACCGCCAATCCCTGCAAAATGCCGCAGGTCTACACGAAGATGTACGGCGCCGGTCGGGTGTTTTACAATGCTCTGGGCCACAACTGCTCCGTTCTGGAAGCCGAAGTTCCGAAGGAGCTGATGCGACGAGGGTTCCTCTGGGCATCTAGCTGAAGTTAGATTCTGACCTGGTTTGTTTCAGAAAGAACCGGATTCCAGGATGATCTGGCTGATGTAGTCGAAAGAGCTTCAAAGTTCACGCAACGGGTTTCGGAGTACGCCAGGAGTACGATGGCGCCTCTCTTGCTATCAGTACGGACGTGGTGCCCGCTTTATTGAGAGAACTGCGACGCGTTTGGTTGGGTAGTCAGGTTCGAGAATGTGCGGATTTGGTGAGAAAGATGGGTAGGGTTGGGTAGGCGATTTGAGGCCTGAGATAGAGAGACCTGCGACGCGTTTTGGTGGGGACATTGGGTTCAAATGGGTGCTCATTTTTCGATTTTGATGGGGACAAGTGGGGACAAGCGTTTAAGTTGGGGTTGGAGCCTTGCTCAGACTTAGGCGTAGGCAAGCGAGGCGCTTTGGATTTCTCCGGACGGTCCACGTTCGGGTGGAGAGAATTTTTGATCATCACCTACAGGCGACGAAGTCAGGGGTTTGTCAACCTTGTCGGATGCATGTTTGCTGACAGCTCGATGAGCAGCCCGAGACTTTGAGCCAGTCATTAGTTGGAAGTGCTGGGCGAGATCGGAAGGCGGTTCACGCTTAAGCTAGGCTCCTATCAGCCAAGCACTCGGCAACGATCGCTTAAACGTGCCACCCCATCCCCTTCTGCTTGCCCAGTCCACGCAAGTGGCTCGTCGCTTTCACTTCTCTATACGAACAGTAATCACCAACCGATTTCCGGGCCATAGCGGTTCAGGTTTAAGGGTTAAGACTAGCAGTCGTCGCTTTGTATTGGCATCGAGAATATCCACTGTTTTTCCTCCTCCACCCATACTGTTAATCTCTCCACTGGTCACTAATTGGGATTTGGACGGCTCAACTAACGTCGAATTTCCGGAAACAATCACGAGAATCGACCGGGATGAATCGTTTACGACTAACACTGGCGCTTCGCCACCAAGATAGAGCCACTGCGGCACCATGATAGCCGCCCCAAGAAGAATTATGGCTACCGTGATGACAAGGACGTACTTTCTCAGAATTATTGGTCGTGCGCCTCCATTCATTGCGACATCATCTGATCAGCATAGGCCCAAGCAAGCCTCTCAACATCCGACTCATCATGTCCACCGCTAGTCACATAATCCCACGCAACTGTTAGAATCCAAGCAAGTCCGTGAACGAAGCCTCGATAGTTCTCACCCGGCGAGCCACTTGCGTGGGCGGGGTAAGCAGAAGGGAATGGGGTGGCACTGTCAAGCGACCAAACGCCGAGGACTTTCAACCGCCCGCAAACTAGCTTGTCAGTGAACAGCCTTCCGCCCATGCTACCAACTCCTATCCAGCTTTATCTCTCCCTCTTCATCGAGCAGAACTGCCCGAGCTGAGGACCACCGATACTCAATCATATCAGAACAAAGTCCTGTGCTGGCAGGCTTTGAGCGAATGCAATAAATCGCCGCAGCCCAGGCTACTTCTGCATCTCGACCACACGATATAGCTCGAGTTACGCAAGGATGGGATCTTAGTCTCGTACGGCTGCCTTGTCTTTTTATAAGAGTTCCATTTCATCGCTCCTCAGAGACGAAAACTACTTGCATTGGCGATCCTCCTCCACTAGAATGTTTGGCAATGATTTCTCGATTTTATGCCCAGCTTCTGGTGCTGGTCTCCACCGCAAGTGCGTTCGCACAGATCCCAAAGATCGATCCGAACCAGGTTGTGATTCCCAAGGTGCCGAATGCGCTCCAGTCGATCCAGATCGCAGACAGGTTGCAGATCGCAGCACCGACGAAGACCCCTTTTACGAATACGGTTTCGGTTCGGGACGCGAAGAACATTCGGTTTTTGCTCCAGCCGCAAGGAGATCCGGCGAGTTACTATCTGTACCAAGCCAGTCTTGTTCCGCTTGATAACTCTTCGCTTCAAGACAAGGTGCGACCGCTGGTGCTATCTTCGGGTCCGCTAAGCCCGGGGCTTAGCCAGGCAAATTTGTCGAATATTTGGCCGGAGATGCCGGCCCTGAACAAATTGACGAAGATCAATGTTCTTTGGCCGCTGAAGCCAAAGAGTTCGGGTGGCATCGGCGATATTCGAAAAAGCTCACCCTACGGGACAGTTGTCGCACCTTCCGTTCAGCTTCTGCAGCAGATCCAGGAAACGGGTAAGGCGGTGGTCTACATCCGTGCGGTTGGGATCAACAAGTCCGGCTCGATTTCCAAGAAATCGAACACTGTGAAACTCATCCTTACCGATCCGGTGAAGAGCGATGCAATTTGCAGGATGAGTTTTGTGGACCGGTCGAAGGGGGGAGATCTTAATCGCGAAGATTTTCCGATAGTTTGGGGAGACTCCGCGACCCCGAAGACGATCAAGGTTCGATACAAGACAACAAGCACACTTGTTAAGAGCATGGCCATCCAGGTGTCGAGAACTCAGTTCTCTGATAATGACTCGACCTGGAGTTCGCCGAAGTACAACGCTCGCGTCGCCGTGGTGCCTCCAAAGGTCTCGCCTGCCTCGGCGAACCAAATCCCGGACTTTCAAGAGATCGATTTAGACGTCTCGGGGATGTTTGGCCCAGTAACCACAAAAGAACAGCCGCTCTACATTCGTGCGGTGGCTGTCGATTCGAATGGTCAATTGGTGGCAACGCCTTCCAATCCCATCCTATGGCGATGCGTTTCAACTCCCCTGAAACTGACACCTGCCCCACCACCGGCGACACCTTCGCCTACCCCAAGGATGGTGATCACGCAGTCTGTTCAATATGTGCCTCCCATAGATCGGGATCCGAACTTCGAACGCCGGGTTGTTACGTCGCGAGTGGCGACGGGGCTCGAAGCAAACGTAGTTTCGGCATTCACCGGGATGAAAGAAAAGTCGTATCCGGCTGGCACAAAAGTGTTCTTGCCCGTTCCCAAGAAGGAAGACAAGAGCCTCTTTGAAGCGGTTGCCGACGTCGTCAAAGGGTTCATCAATGCACTTGCTTCCATCGTTGACTGGGCGAGCCAGATGTACGCAAAGCTGCAAATGGCAATTGTGAGCGCGGTAGCAGACTTCACCGGACTCCCTCCAGAGGTCGTGAATTTTGCGTTGCAGTGCGCGATGAGTGCAATCGGTTTGCCACCTCAGTTGCCAAACTTTGACCAGCTAATGGATCAAGGATTGGACTACATGGTCGCAACCGCATGCCAACAAGCTGGGTTTCCGGACAGTGAGATGCTTCAGGGAGCGATGAAAGACGGCCTGAAGCAGATGGCAGCGGCGATGAAGGATCCGCCTCCAGGTGCTCCGCTGTTCATCCCAGATCGAGACTTTGATGACAAGCCGGCAGTGCTTAAATTCACGTTCAAAGCAAAATGGGACCCTGCCGGGACGAATACTCCTCCGGTTAAGTCGGCGCCGCGCACGATCCCGATTGATGCTTCCGCTCAGTTCCCGCCGGATCCATCCTCAATTGGGTTGAACTACGCTACGTCGGAGCAAATTTTTGTCCGCGAGCTGGCGTTGCCTGCGATGAGCGACGGACAGAGCATGTCTGTCACCATCCCAGTCACCCCGAACGATCCTTACTGGCTCAACACGGCCAAGAATTCGAAGCTCAATGTGCTCTGGCGGATTGGCTTCTTCTCGAAAACAGCGCCAGTGGCGACGGCTTGGAGCGGAGGGTAACTCTTCGGGAGAAAAGGGGAGAGGGCGGCAAGAGGTTTGGGCGAGTTCGTTGGAGTCCTCTTACCTCCGAATTTGTTCACTGGTAAGCAAGTTCTCAGAGCCTGAATTCTGGCTTTTGGGCGTGCTTACCAGTGCCACCCCGTTTTTCCTTACCTCGCCCACGAATATGGCTCGACGTTTTGTCATGGCAAATCTCAAAATGAACGTTCGATTTTCCGAATGTATTCACAGCATCGGTCACCAGCTTCATGCAGCCTGCTTTGATAGCGTTAGCGTCTGATCCTTGTGGATCGTCATAAATCCACATCTCAGGATTTGGCAACTTTGTCGGGTTCTGAGCACCGGGTCCGAATATGACTTCGATGTTATAGACCTTTCTGTTCTGATTGATTAAGTGCTCAAGGTATTCGATAGCGGCGTCTGAGTCTAATCGTTCACTCAATTCGAAGTCGGTCGCTTGGGCGGGCCAGTGCTTCTGATTTGCTGCGGTCGGTTCAAAGAGAAAGCAAAGAAAGGCAACAATCAAAACAGGAAAGACCAAATAGCTGTTTGCTGTGATCATCCCATCAATCATAATCTCGCGGTCTGACCTGCCCGGAAAGAACAGTTCTTTATCCGGCATGGTGGGCACCCTGACTGCCGTGTCGATGACGATATAGGCTTCCATTACGGCCAAATAGACCACAAGAAGCCAGCGCCATTTACTCAAGTGTTCTCACACTACATCCTGGGGTGTCGAGCAACGCTGGAGAACACCTTCATAGGGGTAGCACTTCCCTAACCTCTTCCTTCCCAGATGTGATAAGCAAGACTGAAGGCGCAGGACCTGAGGGCTTTGCTGGCGTCTTCTTGCATTTTTTGCACGGTGCTATTGTTCACTTGGGCGTCGTCTTCGTCGAAGCGGACAAGGAGGCGGTTGCGGCCGAAGACCTCGCCTTGATCGCCAATCGTGATTTCGTACATTTCGGGGACGGTATCGAAGAAGTCGTTGAGACGTTTCGTCAGCTCGGCAGCACGGGCCTTTGGATTGTCTCCGCCAACGGCAAAGAGCTGTCTTTGACCAAATTTGAGTAGGTACGTGCCGGGGGTGAACTCGCTTGCGGTGACTCGGAAGGAGGCGGTGACCGCGCTTCGGCGAACCGGAATTGAGTTCGACTTCATGAACGCTTCGATGGATTCGGCGCGTTTGCGGGAAGGCGGGTGGGTACGGTATATGCCGAGGTCGATGACCTTTTCCATGGCGCCTTGCTCCATTTGCAGGCGCTCCATGAAGGTGATCATTCCGGTCGGATTGAAGCCGGTGGCGATCATGAGCTGGGCTCCGCCGTTGTCGGCGCTCTCTTCGGCCTTGACGCTCCAGCCGTTGGTGACTGCCGTTCCGAGGAGGCTACCGGCGAGGGCTCCGGCGTTGGAGCCGGTGAGGATGGAAGCGAGGATCAGGGGAATTTGGACGGCGCCGAGCTTTGACTGCTCCTTTTGCATGTACGCCATGTGCCGCTGGGAGGCATGGCAGATTTCGTGGGCGAGCACTCCGGCGAGTTCGTCGTCGCTTTGGGCGAACTTGACGAGGCCGTCGTAAACGTAGATGTAGCCACCGGGAAGCGAGAATGCGTTGATGTCTTTGCTGTCTACAACTTTGAACTTGTACTCCAGCATGAAGTGGCGTTTTTCGCCCCAGAGAGTTTTGAAGCCGGCTTGGCTGTTCGCGACGAGTGAAAGCTTAGCGGCGATCTCTTCGACGCGCTTTTGGTTTGCGGGGTCCTTGGTAGGCCGATACTCCTTGTCGTAGTATTCGGCAGCTTCTTTACCAATTCGCCGGTCTTCGTCGAGCTCGCGCTCAAATGCCTGAATCTCTCGGAGTTTCTTGGCATCGACCTTGACGGGGTCCTGCCCTTCGCCGGTGAATAACGCCAGCGAACCTGCCATATAGAGCGCGGTAGCAAGCATCATCTTTACTAGTTTGGACGAGTAATTCCAGGTTTAGTTTTGGAATATCACCATTGGCTTAAGGATTTCGCCCCGCTTCATTGCAAGATATGCGCTGGGGAGCTCGTCGAGGCCGATGAAATCGCTGACCACTTGCTCGGCTCTGAGGCGGCCTTTATTGATGAGCTCCCATGCGGCTCGGGTGTCTTCGGGTCCGCAGGAGTAGGCACTGACGATGCTGATATCGCGGAAATAGACCTCTTGGGGAACCTGGAGTTTCTGGTCTGGGGCGAGGGGAGCGAACATACAGATTCTTGCTCCGGGCTGGGCCATTCGGACGGCGTCTTCGAAGGCTTGTTGGGTGCCGGGGCAGACGTAGATGGTGTCGTGGGCGTTGGCTTCGAGGTTTTTGCTGAGGCGGACGTCGAGACCGAGGCGCTTTGCCCAGGCGACTCTTAGGGGGTTGATGTCGTATCCGACGGCTCCGTCGCCAAGGGCGATGAGGTGCATGAGACCCATGACTCCGAGGCCGATGACGGCGGGCTTTTCCTGCCGTTGGGCGACTCGGAGGGCTTTGAGGACGCAGGCGAAGGGTTCGATAAGGGCGGCGTCGACGGCTCGGAGCGAGTTGGTGATGAGGGTGTCGGTGAGATTACCGATGGGGACGGCGAACCTTTCGGCCATGCCGCCGGGGTTGAGCTTGGTTGCTTTCCACTGGGCGCAGTGAACGCTGCGACCGGTTTTGCAGTACTCGCATTCGCCGCAGGGGGCGTGGTGGTGGGGGAAGACCTTGCTGCCGACGGGGAAGCGGGCGTCTTGCGATTCGACAACGATGCCGCTGACTTCGTGGCCAATGACGTGGGGGACCTTCTTGTCCATGTACCACGACATGAGCTCACCGCTGCAGAGGCCGCAGGCTTCGGTTTGGATGAGGAGGCCGCCTTCGGGGCAAGTCGGCTCTACTTCTTCCATGATGGCGACCTTGCCATCTCCGACATATCGTGCGAGCTTCATGGGCGGATGACGTACTTGATCCCGGTTCCGGCTTCGAGATCTTTAAAGGTTGATTCTACTTCTTCAAGCGTCCTTTCGCCAGAGAGGAGTAGGGAAAGATCGACGTTAGATTCAAGAATCCATTGACGAGCTTGTTTGACGGCTTGGGTGCCGAAGTGGAAGGGGGAGAGGATGGAGATTTGGTCGTAGTGGACGCGTTTGGTGTCGAAGGAGGCTCTGGTTCCTCCGGCGCAGCCGCCGAAGAGGACAAGGGTTCCGCCACGGCGGACGTAGTCGATGCTCTTTTCCCAGACTTCGACTTGACCGGTGCATTCGACGACAACGTCGTAGCCCGTGCCTTGGGGTTTGAGGTCGTTGACGTTGACGGTTTCGGCTCCGAATTGCTTGCCGACGGCGAGGCGGGATGGGTTTCGCCCGGCGAGGGTGACGTGGTCGACGCCGATTTGTTTTAGTGCGGCCACGAAGAGGAGGCCGATTGCTCCGGGGCCGATGACGAGAACTCTCAGGCCTTCGTGCAGACCTTTGGGGGTTCCGAGGCCAAGTTGCATTTCTCGGACGGCTTGGGCGACACAGGAGTAGGGCTCCAGGAGAGAGGCGATATCGAAGGAGATATTGTCGGGTTTGGTGTAGACGTTCTTTTCAACGATCCTTTTGGGGACGAAGAGGTATTCGGCGAAGGAGCCGAGGACCTTTGAGGACATGATTGATTCGCAGAGGTTCTCTTGGCTTCGGCGGCACCAGAAGCAGTCTCCGCAGGGGGCGGAGTGGACGCCCATGACGGCGTCACCAACGTTGAATTTGGCACCTTCGCCAGCAGCGACGACGGTTCCGGAGTATTCGTGGCCGAAGACTCCGGGCATGGGGATTTGGGGGTGACCTCGGCGGTATGCCTTGAGGTCGGTTCCGCATGTGGTGGCAGCTTCGACTCGGACGAGGATGTCGCTAGGATCGACGGATGGGACCGCGACCGAACCCAGGGACAGAACCCCGGGGGCTTCTAGGATAACCGCCCGCATCTGGGTTGGCACGGCTTGCGTCTTTGCCATTTCCTTTATCAACGACTCCACGATGGTTCCTACGCTAACTGTCGGCGAAGAGTAGACACGTCAACGTGTAGACTGAGAGCCGTCAACATAGTTTGACGCAACTGAGATGCCTACTGTCGAAACTACCATCTGGATTGATGCTCCCGTCGAGAAAGTCTATGCGATTGCAAAGGATAGCGAGCGATATCCCGAATATATGAAGGCGGTTGAGAGCCTTGTCGTCACCTCACGCGAGGGAAACCGAGTCGTGGCCGATTGGGTTGGTTTGATCACTCAGTTCAACCTCAAAGTTCGTTGGACTCAGGAAGAGATTTGGGATGATTCCACGACTTCTTCGAAGTTCAGCCAGTTGAAGGGTGACTACGACAAGATGGAAGGGACCTGGAAGTTCTCGGAAGAGAATGGTGGGACTCGATTTGACCAGTTTTTGGACTACGAATACAACGTCCCCACCCTTGGACCGTTGGTGAAGAAGTTGATTCTTCACCTTGTAAAATCTCAGCTCGAAGCTGCAAGCGAAGCGATCAAGAAACGCGCAGAAGCCTGACAATTTTGCCAGGCTAAATCTGCTTTGATGCTGGAATTACATTCCTGGAGTTTTCGGGGGATTTGTAATGTTGGATTATTCCAGCACAGTTTTAGAAATTGACAGTTTGAACGAGAGAGCGTATGCCTTACGCCTCTCGAACCCGGGTATTGCTAAACAGCTTGCGGAGCAAGCTCGTGAAAAATCACTCCAAATTGACTACCCTTACGGGCATGCCTGCGCTCTACGGAGCTTAGCGGCAGCATCTGTTGAGCAGTCCTTGTCAAACGCATTTGCACTGGCAGTACACGCAATCGAGATTTTTGCTTCGCTTGGGAGGCTGACGGAGACTTCCTCGGCGTTGATGCCGATTTTTTGCTACTACGTTCAGAATAACCGCTTTGACCGTGCCCGCAGGACACTGGAGGAGGCTCTCACCATTTCCGAGAGTATCAGAGACAAACACTCAATCTCCTTGATCTACTACAACTTCGGTTGGCTGTCTTGCAAGGAAGGTGAACTGGAACGAGCTCATGAGTATTTCGAAAAGTCAATTGAATTGGGCAGTCATGGTGTTAACGATTGGAGCTACTGGAGGTCAAGGACAAGACTCATTGGACTCCTCGCAGAACAAGGAGACGAATCTGAATGGCAAAAGGAGATGGAGCAACTCGTCTCCAGTGTTAGCGAGACGGGGAATCTCCTGGCATTGACTGACGCTTTTTGTGTGCATATCGAGGCTTGTGCGCGCACAGGACGACGAGCCGAAGTGATCGCCGCAACACGAAGAGCAAGAAAACGGACAGACTTGCTACAAAACGAGAGCTGTCGAGCGAAATTGATGTGTGCGCACGCGAATGCGTTGCTTCTGCTGGGGGATGAACGAAAGTACATCTCTAGTCTGCGTCGGACGGCTAGAGCTTTTGCGAAAGCTAATTTGAAAGTTCGTCTCGGCAAGATGTTGTTCCATCTAGCAACTGCTGAGCAGAAGGCGGGGCTTTATGAGCAATCCGCGAGTCACTTCTTACAACATATCGAGCTTCAGCGGCACATCCAGTCCAGCGATGCTGAATATCGCCTAAGTGAAGTTATCCACGAGGCTCTTGCAAGGCACCTTTGCGGGCAGGTGGATTCAGCAGTTTCCAAATCCGATCAGCTGATCGAGATTAACGAGCGCTTGCAAACATCACTTGAGCAACAGACTTTGCTTCAGCGCGAGCTAATGCGTATTGCTTCCACCGATGAGTTGACGGGAGCCGTTAATCGACGTCAAATAGTCAACGACGGCATTCTGGAAATGGAGAGATATCGACACACCGGATCCCCCTTTTCGGTTACGGTGATCGACGTTGACCATTTCAAATCGATCAACGACTCTTTCGGACACGCGACCGGTGATGAGGTTCTGAGGAGGCTGACAAAGTGTTGCCAGGCACTATTGCGACGATTTGATGTTTTCGGACGCCTTGGAGGGGAAGAGTTCTGTATCGTCCATCACGATACCGACTTGCAAGGTGCCCAAATGGCAGTCAAGCGGGTCATGGATGCAGTCGGTAAGATGTTCACCGCCGATATCTTGCCCGATCGTGAGTTTAGCGTTAGCATGGGAGTCGCCGAAGTCCACGAATCGGATGCTTCGTTTTATGATGTCTTGCATCATGCAGACTTGGCGCTCTTCGAGGCAAAGCGAGCAGGCCGAAATACGTATCGACTAGCTCAAAGCCGCACTTTGGAAGCGGCTTAACCTGGTACGCATACTGGGTAGTCAGTGAGAGGAGTACGGCACAACTAAACCTGAGGAGGGTGTGGGTGCATGAAACGATCTGAAAATCGGCTCAGTCTGGATACGGCAAAGATTGATGCTATGAACGCGGAAGCGTATCGGTTGCGTTCCTTTAACCCTCATCGATCAAGAGAGATTTGTGACGAGGTTTTGCCGAAGTCAAAACAGATTGGTTATCGCCGAGGTGAGGCCGACGCTCTACGCACGTTAGGAACTCTGGTTTCGAGCCAGGATCGGGAGGAAGGGTTTGTCCTCGCCGAACAGGCACTGGATATCTATCGCTCGATAGGTGATGAGTTCGGAGAGTGCAGTGCACTCATGACGGTTTCGCTTTACTACCACCATAAGGGAATGTTTCAAAGAGCACACCTTGTGCTCACGGAAGCCCACGAAAAAGCTGCTCGATCGGGCAACTTGTACGTCGCGGCGATTGCCATCTTTAACTTGGGGGTCAACGCAGAAGAGCGAGAGGATTTGCTCAAAGCAAGAGAGTATTACCAACACGCTAAAGTTGCCGCCGAGCGAGGTGCTAACGACACGATCTTTTGGTCGTCGACAATTGCCATTGCTTCGATGAGTTTTGAGCTCGGTGACAATGAAGCTGACCTGGATGCTCTGCGATCGGCCCTCGTCAATCTCGAAGAGAATCGTTCGTTCAACAATGCGGTGGATGCCTGCCTTGCGATTGCAAAGATTTCGTTTGCAAACGGCCAGCCATTACAGGCGTTACTTGCCCTGCGAAAAGGTGTTTCGCTAGCGAGAACCCACCAGAAGCCGTATCTTGTTTGGCCTCTGCAACAGTTCCGTGGCGTCATGGAATTCCGTCGCGGTCGATTCTTGACGTCGAAGAGGGCGTTTAAGGGGGCGCTCCGTACGGCTCGGCTTAGCGGGAACCGCGTTCAGGAGGCCAAGACGATGGAACAACTGGCCGGGGTCTATCGAAAATTGGGTGATGCTGAGAAGGCATTCGACATGCTTCAAGACCATATTGCTCTCAAGCGCGAGGTCTTCAGTGAGGATAGCGAGCGAAGATTGCGCGAGATGCAGTCGATCCACCAGGTTCAGTTGGTCGAAGCTGAGTCACGCCTGTTGAAGTCGAAGAATATCGAACTTGCGGCGATCAATGATCGGCTCGAGATGGCGCTTCGAGAGCGTGAGCAACTTCAGCAAGAACTTGAGCGCATGGCGACGATTGACGAATTGACGGGAGTGTTGAATCGCCGACGCATCCTGGCGATTGGAACCGATTTCGTCGCTCGATTCCATGCACAAGGTCGTCCGGGAGTTGTTTTGGTAGTTGATATCGATAACTTCAAGTCGATCAACGATAACTACGGTCACCCGGTTGGCGACGAAGTTCTTCGTCGCTTCACTCAGTCGTGCCAAAGAGTTCTGCGGCCGACGGACTATCTGGGTCGACTCGGTGGTGAAGAGTTCTGTATCCTTCTCGACCGAACTGATTTGGAGATCGCGCACAAGGTCGCCGAGCGAGTGCTCGCGTCAATTCGCACGACGCGGGTGGATGACTTGATGGTGGATCGAACTGTGACTGCCTCCATTGGTATGTCAGCCGTTGGCAAGAAGCATGATACGATCGCTTCGGTTCTCCATGAAGCCGATCTGGGGCTTTACGAAGCGAAACGAACCGGCCGAGATCGGCTCTGTGTTGGCAAGCCCGAGAAGCCAAAAGCTGCCTAGTTCTGGCGTAGAACTAGGTGGGGCGGTACACTTTCGCTTCGTTGTATGATCGCAAAGCTAGCTGAGATTGAGAAAAAGTTTGAGAGCGTTGAAGCCGAGTACAACGATATCTCGATTGTCAGCAACCCTCGCGAGATGCAACGGGTCGGCAAGCTTCGGGCTGAGTTATCGCCGATCGTCGATACGATTCGTGACTACCGCAAGACGCTCGACGATCTTTCTCAAGCCGAGGAGATGGTCAACGATCCTGAGATGAAGGAGCTTGCGCTCGCAGAGATAGAGCCGCTCCGGACCCAACGCGACGAGATCGAGCAGAAGCTGAAGCTGATGCTAGTTCCAAAAGATGCCAACGATGACAAGTCCGTCATTATTGAAATTCGCCCAGCGGCTGGTGGCGATGAGGCGGCGCTGTTTGCTAACGAGCTCTTCCGAATGTACTCGCGATGGTGCGAGCGGCGGCGATGGAAAGTTGAAGTTATCGAGCTTGAAGAGAGCGGTATTGGAGGCGCAAGCAAAGTGGTCTTTAAGATAGACGCAGTTGGCGCCTTCTATCAGTTGAAGTTTGAATCGGGTGTCCACCGGGTCCAGCGCGTTCCGGCAACCGAGAGCCAGGGGCGCATTCACACATCCACCGTAACCGTTGCAGTTCTACCAGAAGCCGAAGAGGTTGATGTCACCGTGGACCCGAAGGACCTTGAGATCAGTACGTTCTGTTCTTCTTCGGCGGGTGGTCAGCACATGCAGAAAAACGAGACTGCGATTCGGATCATTCACAAGCCGAGCGGGATTGTTGTTACGTGTCAGGATGAGCGGAGCCAGGCGCAGAATAAGCTGCGTGCTATGGAAGTCTTACGCGCCAAGATTTATCAAGCGGAAGTTGAGCGGACCCAGGCGGAGCGATCGGGAATGCGAAAGGGGCAAATTGGGTCAGGAGACCGTAGCGAAAAGATCCGCACTTACCACTTCCCAGAGAGCCGGATCACGGACCACCGAATCAAGTTGACGGTTCACAACATGAACACATTCATGGACGGCGATATCCAGATCATGCTGGATGGCCTAGTTCAGGACGACCAGGCTCGAAAGCTCGCGGAGTCGGACGAGGCGGCTTGAGATGATGCTCCCGGCGAGACCGCCGGGAGTATCATCTTCACTTCGTCCGCGAAATGAACGCGTATGCGTTATGATCGTGAATGGACTCGTGGTTTTCGACTTCGATTTCGTATGCTGAAATTCTCGATTCTTTGTCGAAGGCGAGGGCGACTTCTCGAACCATGTCCTCGACGAACCGAGGGTTCTTGTAGGCTTGCTCGGTGACAAATTTCTCGTCTGGTCGCTTCAGGACCGGATAAAGCTGGGCGGAGCCGGAGGCCTCGATCATGTCGATCACGTCTTCGAGCCAAAGAATGCCATCCGCTTTAACCTTCACGCTGACATAGCCTCGTTGGTTGTGCGCACCGAACTCCGAAATCTCTTTGCTACAGGGGCAAAGTGTGGTCACTGGCACGACTAGGCGAAGCCAGAAGTCGTTTTGGGATCCGCCGCTAGCGATGAATCCGCAGTCGTAGCCCATCATTCCGACCTTTCCGGTGACCGGGGCGGGCTTGGCTCGGAAGAGGGTGAACGAAACTTCGAGGTGGGCGGTTTCTGCTTTAAGCTTCTCTCTCAACTTATCGAGAATTGCGGGAATTGTAGCGGGGCTGATGTCGTGGTTGTGCTCACCCAGAACTTCAAGGAAACGACTCATATGGGTTCCTTTGAACTCCTTTGGAAGGTCAACGGTGAGGGTGAAATCACCCACGGTGTATTGAGGTCCGTTGTCACGCTCGCGGACGTGCATCGGATATTTGACCTTCTTAACGCCGACCTTATCGATGGCGATATTGCGCTCATCTTGGGTGGCTTGAATGTCGACGAGGGGTTGGGGGGTCATCTGCGAAATCTCCAGGTGCGGTCATTGCCGCACTGATATGTCTACGCACTCGTTCGATCTAATGTTCGAAAAACGGTTCGGGGCCGACGAACGCGGCTTCGAGTAGCTCAGCAGTGTGGAGGGTCCGAGCGATGCCCTTTTCTCGGCAACCTTGGGCGATCCAGGCGTGGCAGCCTGGGTTTCCAGTAGCAACGATATCGGCTTTTGTTTCTTGGATGTGCCCAGTCTTTCGGTCAAGAAGTTGGCGCGCCATGTCGGGCTGCATGACGTTGTAGATTCCGGCGCTTCCGCAGCAGACCATCGATTCTTCGAGTTCGATAAAGTCAATTCCAGGGATTGCTTGGATGAGTTGACGGGGTTGGCTGGTGATCTTTTGCCCGTGCGACAGGTGGCAGGCGTCGTGGTAGGTGATTCGCTTTCCAGCTAGACCAGTGGCCTGAGCGAGGAGACGTTCCATACCATTTTCCAGAAGGAATTCTGAAAGGTCTTTGACGCGGCTCGCAAAGTGCTCGGCATTAGGTGTGCCGAGGAGGTGACCGTACTCCTTCATCGTGCTGCCACATCCGGCTGAGTTAACGATTATTGGCGCATCTCCTGGCATGGATTTGATCAGATTGGTGGCGAGGTTTCGAGCTTCGTCGAGTTGTCCGTTGTGAGCGTGGAGCGCTCCACAGCAACCTTGATTAGTTGCAATCGGACGATAACCCACTCGTTGCAGGAGGCGCTGGCTTGCTTGGTGCACACGGGGAAATAGGACCTTCATGGCGCATCCTTCGAGGAAGTAGACCTCTCCCTTTTGTTCGATCTCGATTGCAGGCAGGTCGGCAAGAGTTTGCGGCTTGGGCAGGTCAGCTTCCGGATTTGTACCGCTCAGGATGTGGCTCAGCAGTTTCGGCATGCGCGTGCCCGGTAGGAACTTTGCGGCGGCAAGTTGGGTCTTTAGGATAACCGGGTTGGTGGTTCCGGTTAAGAACGACTTCTGGAGGAGGCTAGCGCCGATTTGGTCGCGAGCGATCTCGAGGATTTGGCCGTACTGGACACCGCTCGGACAGGCGGTTTCGCAGGCCCGACAACCGAGGCATTTGTCGAGATGAGGTTTAGCTTCGTCCCACGTTAGCTTGCCGTCGATGACGCTGCGGACAAGGTAGATTCTTCCTCTCGGCGAGTCTAGCTCGTTACCGGTTTGAGTGAAGGTTGGGCAGTCTTCCAGGCAGAATCCACAGCGGATGCACTGGGTAGTGAGGTCTTCGAGATGGCTCATCGATCCTGCCGTTAGAGAAGCGGATATCGCCCTTTTCGCTAGTGCGAAAAGGGCGAAGTTAGCCTCTTACTTCTTGATGAACTTCTTCTTGCTCTTATCGAAGCCTTGGTCGACCTTCTTGTTATCGAAGTGCCAGACTGGCGATCCGGAGCGCTGGTAGAAGCACTGGTAGCTTGACAGCAACGAGGCAACGAGTCGGCGCGAGGTGCGGCGAGCAACGTTGATCTCGGCGAGGACGGTTAGGTAGTCAGCGCCCTTTGGCCAGTGGCTCATCACCATGACGAGGAGGTCGAGGGTGCTCTTGCCTTCGTACTCGGCACCAAGGGTGCGGAGTTCTTCCATTCGCTGCGTACTGATGTAAACAACCGGGTCTGGCTGGTCTAGATAAGCAAACTCGAAAACGTTCGGCTGAGGGGTCTTGGTGAGGGTGTACACCGCTCCGCTTTCAACTGGTTGGTCGAGCCACCAGTCGATCAGGCCGTACATGAGTCGCGCTTCTTGGTTGATCCAAACCTGGAGTTCTCGTCCGGCTGGGTCGATGAAGATGGCTTCCTGAATCTTTGGAGAGTCGTCGATCCAGCCCGTTGGGAACTGTGCGAGCGGGAAGGTTCCGAGTTCTCGGTGGATGGACTTGAGCACGAGTCGGATGCTTTCTGGCTGAGTCTTGAGCGCAGGCTGTGGGTCTTCGTCGAGAACATCCAGAGCCAGCGGGTGTTGGAGGAGCTTTCGGAGGGAGGTGTTTAGACCTTCGTCGGTGAGCTCGATGTCCACGTCTTCGCCTTCTGCGTCAACGACTCCGGAAGCAACGAACTGGAATGGCTCAGGAACTTCGCTGATGTAGTCGGGGTGCTGGCCGGCCTTCTGGAAGCGATCTCCGCCAACCCAAGCGACTGAAGAATCCGCCTTTAGGGCGTTCATCACGTTGACCATGTCATCTGGGAAGGTCTTGGTTCCCGGCGTGATTTCGAAGAATTCTTCGAGCATCTTGGTTGCAGTGACCGAGGTATCGGAGGTCTTGACCTTGTTGATGAGCTTGGCAATGTCCTCAGGCTTGAGTTCAATCGGCGCTGCATCGTCCACGTCGATCGAAGGAGTGAGCTTCAAAGCGAGCTTGAGGGCGGTCGAAATGAGGCCCTTAGCTTCGGCTTCGTTAAGGAACGTTCCATCGCTGTTGTAGACATAGCCTGGAACTGCGAAGAGAGCCTTGAACAGGTCTCCAGCGTGATAGTGAAGCACCGAGCGAGGATCGTCGTTGTTCAGCTTGCTGTAAGCGTAGGCGAGGATTTCCTTGAGATTGATCGGGGAGTGCTTGAGAGCGGCAGATGCCCAATCAGGGGAGTTGAAATCGACGTCCTTCAGCTTGTCGCTGATAGCAGCGAACTCCTCTGGGGTGATGCCGTTGATAGCCAAGGCGCGAGAAAGAACTTCATCGTGAGCAATGAATCCCCACTTGACGAGAGCAACCGAGTTATCTCCAAGAAGGGCGAATGACCCGTCTCGTGCAACGAGGCGGCGAACAACTGCGTCTTCGAGCTCGACCGAAGTGTGTCGGATTCGCGAGACTTCTTCGATGAGCGTATCGAGGGAGACTGGCGCGCCGAACGAGTCGAGAACAGCTCGGATAATTTCGGAAACCGGGCGGCCCTCTGCGGTGAGCCGTGATGCAGGGATCCAGCGTCGCTCGTGGTAAGCGAAGACGTCGGCGTTCGAAGACATGAGCGAACGAACGGCGGCGAGACCGATTCCGGAGTCACTGAGCTTGTCCGCTAGTTCACCTAGCTTGACAGCGGCTTCCATTTCGGTGAGCTTTTCGAGGATCAGGCGATCTGCGTAGAGTCGTGCGGTTGCTTCTTCAGGTTTCAATACGGTCGGCTTTGCCAAGGGTCGCTCCAGGTGCGCCCAGACACACGGGCGCGAACCTTAATCATGGCATATTGGAGCAACTTTTTGCCACTTTCAAACGTCGCAGACCAACTCGCGGGAACATGCACCGTTTTAGGTGCGTTTGACCGTATTATGATTGTTGTGCGCCGCGCGTTTACACTGATTGAGCTTCTGGTCGTGATCACGATCATCGCGATTCTGGCGGCCATTCTCTTTCCAGTCTTCGCCAGGGCAAAGGCCGCGGCAAAGCAAACAGCATGCATCAGCAACTTGAAGCAGATTGGTACAGCCCACGGTTTATACATGGCCGATAGCGATGACTTGTTTGCTTACGCGGTGGACGCGAGCGATAAGTATCGACCGAACATCTGGGACGGGCGTCCAGAGTTTCAGGCGTTGATCGCGGCGATGCCTGAGATGCATGACGCGCTGATGCCTTACGCCAAAAGCAAGGAGATTTTTCGCTGTCCTGCCGACCAAGGCACGACGGTTTTGGATAATCACTTCCCAGACGTGTTTGCAACTAGCCCATCGCTATTCGCGCTTTACCGAAATAGCTACTTGTTCCGAACCGAGATCGCCTTCAACCATCATTCTCAAACCTCGCTTCAGGCGCCGGCGTCGATCAACTTGATGTTTGATGCAGGAGGGCATTGGCATGGCTCAGGCCGAGCTTTGAGGGCGGACGATGACGGTAGCACCTTCTTCAACTTAATCCGGGGATACCGTTATGTGACCCTCTTCGCAGACTTCCACGCGAAGTCACTTTCGCGAGGCACATATGATCAGGCATGGGCGACACCACTTTGAAAGAAATTCAGATTTGGAGTGAGTACATCACGTTGGGGCAGTTGCTGAAGCTGGCCAACGTGATCTCAAATGGGGCGGAAGCAAAGGGATACTTGGCCGAGGTGATGCCATTGGTGAACGGAGCAGACGAGAATCGCCGAGGCAAAAAACTATATCCTGGCGACAAGATTGAGCTTCCTGACGGGCAAGGATTCGTCATTTCCGCCCAAGCATAGAGTCCAAACCATTTAACGCACGAACGTCCGAGTATTCTCTTCTTCATGACAGCGGCGGAGCTTGTCCAACTTGCTTTTGACCGCCTGGCTAAGCGGTCTGGCTACGACACACGTGGCGATCAAGTTCAACTCGCGATGCTCCTCTCGGACCTGATTGAGCAGGGGCAGACGGGGCTCTTTGAAGCCCCGACCGGACTCGGAAAGTCGCTTGCGACGTTGATTCCTGCCATTGCAAATGCGATAGCTAGCGATAAGCGGACGGTTATCGCGACATACACCAACATCCTCGCCGACCAGTACTGGACCAAGGATTTACCATTGGCTCTGAGTCTGTTTGACGATCACGTTGAGACGGCGTTTTTGATCGGGCGACAGCGATACACGTGCCTGATCGGGCTGGACGAGGCACTACCAAACGAGGTTGACGAGTTCAATCTCAGTGCCGAGTTGGGAACAGAGAACGAGTTTCGCAAGATCATTCGGAAACCAGATCGAGAGATCAATCGGCTTTGGCAAAGGGTTCAGGTCCCTCCAGTTTGCCCGGCAAAGGCTTGCCCGGCGTACGATGATTGCTACTACTACAAGGCCCGTCGGCGGCTAGAAAAAGGCAAAGTTGTGATTACGAATCACAGTGTTGTGATCACGGACGCCCAGTCAGCCGACCCTGAACTTGAGAAGGAGGGGATTCTGGGTAAGTACGACTTCTTGATTCTTGACGAAGCGCACGACTTCCCTTCGGCGGCGATCAATGGGCTCGAGTTTGAGATCACCGGGCCGAAGCTGAGTGCTTTACAGGGGATTGCGACCCGGCTGGAGCAGCACGTTTCTCCAATTGCTCATGCCTGCGAGGATGATCGCGACTGGTCAGCAAAGGCTGAAGAGTTCCGGGAGCAGATCACCCAAGCGCAGAAGGACCTCATGGCGATGGGAATGATGCTGACGGATGGGGGAATTGTCGCGGTTTCGCCGGCTGAGGTTGACGAGCATCCGGCGGTTCAGAAGGCGAATGCAAAGAAGCATCTGTCGCAAGTTGAGGCGATTGCCGAGCGAGTTAGGCTGGCGTGTGATAAGCATGCGATGTATGTGCTCCTTGCTATCGAGCGATACCGGCAGGAATCGCGGGTTTCGGAGGCCAAGCAGCTTGCTGAAAGTACACGGAACTACGTGTCTTTCATTCGAGATTTCGCGGTCGGTGCCCACTCCCTGAGCAGGCCCGAAGGGGCCAGCGTGAGTTACGTTGGTTCCAATCGCTCGGAAGCGATTTTGCGGCACGATGTCATCGATCTTCAAGGTCCTCTACGGGCGCTCCTCTGGGATCGGACGCCCTACGCTTGCTTATCGGCAACGATGCAGATTGATAACGAGTTCGAGCACTTCGAGCGGACCACCGGGGCTAAGGCGACATTTAATGAAGTGCTTCCTTCTCCGTTCGACTACTCAACCCAGACGGCTCTCTACCTGCCACCACACAACCGGATTCCGGACCCGACTCAGAGCCGCGGGGGAGAAATGGAGCAGATTTACTACCGGGCGCTAGCTGCAGAGTTAAGCCACATCATCGAGATCTGCGACGGGCGAACATTAGCTCTTTTTCACAGCCGTAAAGAGATGGAAGGGGTTTATGCGCACATGACGGTCAGCCCTGACTTGCCGATTTTGATTCAGGGAAAAACCGGAACGGCGATGGTCGGCGAGCAATTTAAGAAGAACATCTATGCATCATTATTTGCTTTGAGGTCGTTTTGGACTGGTTTTGACGCTCCGGGAGAGACGTGTTCCTGTGTAGCTGTAGTACGGATTCCTTTCGAGGTACCATCCGAGCCGCAAGTTGTTGCAAGAATGGCATACTTACATCAGCAAGGCTTAGACCCGTTTATGGTACACACTTTGCCTAATGCTAAGATGATGATGCGGCAAGGTGCTGGAAGGCTGATTAGGAGCCTAAATGATCGAGGGATCATCGCCTTACTGGATCCCCGCTTAAGGACCAAGCGATACGGAGAACAAATTCTCGCAAACTTCCCAGAAGGGATGCGCACTTTTGATGACTTTGCGGACGCCGCTGGTTGGATCGGAATTGGGGGTGGTTCTTGAAAGTCGTCATCGTCACCGACTACACCTACGTAAATGGAGGAGCCGGAAAGGTCGCTCTAGAGTCGGCAGTGGCACTTGCATCGCAAGTAGAACACGTCTACGTCTTTAGTGCGGTCGGTGAAATTCCCGAAGTGTTGCAGGGCATTTCGAACCTCACAGTGGTTGCGCTCGGACAACAAAAGATCACCGAAACTGCGACGCGAAAAGCCATTCTTGGTGGACTCTGGAATCGTCCAGCCGAGGCTGCTTTTCGCCAGTTGCTCGGCTCGCTAGATGCAAAAGACACTGTGATCCATCTCCACTCTTGGCGAGATGCTCTGACGGCAAGCCCAGTTTCGGTCGCGCTTGAGATGGGATTTCGAGTCGCCATTACGTGCCACGACTTCGGAATCGCCTGTCCGCTCGCTGGCTTTTTTGATGCTAAGAATCGGTCAATCTGCACCGAGCGTGGATTAAGTTTGGGTTGTTGCACCAAGGGTTGCACGAACGGTTCGTTCACCAAAAAGAGCTGGTTTGTTGCTCGACACGCCATTCAGGTTCGCAAAGGCAGGATCCCGAGCGGGATAAAGCACTTCATTTTTGTGTCTGCGTTCAGCAGGAGAGTTATCGAATCCTACTTACCCCCAGGCGCGGTGTGCCACTTTGTTGATAATCCGATTCCGGTCGAGCAGCATCCAAAGCCCGACCCGGCGAGTTCCCGCCTCTTGGTCTACATCGGCAGGTTCTCCGAGGAGAAGGGCCCTGACATCGCAGCGGCCGCCGCTTTCAAAACGAAGACGCCAATCAAGTTCGTTGGGACAGGCGGACTTTCAGACCGAATCCTAGAGATCAATCCAGAGGCTGAGCTAATGGGGTGGCGCAAACCGAGCGAGACGGCAGAAATTCTGCGCTCCGCGAGGGCACTCGTCTTTCCTTCGATTTGGTATGAAACTCAGGGAATGGTGGTCAACGAGGCGGCGGCAAATGGGATCCCGGTTATTGTCTCCGATTGCACTGCGGCGGTGGATACCGTACGAACGCTAGGTCATGGAACGACCTTTCAGGCAGGATCGGTCGAGAGTCTGGCCTCCAAGATTCGCGAGTACGAATCGGATGAGCTTGTGAGCTCGTTGAGTCGGGCCGGATACGATGCCTTCTGGAGCAACCCGCCGACACTCGAAAACCACGTCAAGGGGCTCCTCGACGTTTATTCAGCGGTGTTAGCTGATTGAGCTTTTGACTTAGCCCGTTTCTTGTGCATGTACCATTCCCAGGCAAGCGGTGCGACAGATAAGGCAACAAGCCCGAGAATCGCGAGCTCAAACCGCTCTTTCACGATTGGAATACCGCCGAGGAAGACACCTGCGAACATACACACGCCGACCCAAAGCACGGCACTGATCACGTTGAAGATCATGAATCGACCGAAAGTCATTGCACCCATGCCTGCGACGAACGGCGCAAGTGCTCGGACAACGGGGACGAATCGAGTGATGATTATCGCCTTTCCGCCGTAATTCTCAAAGAATTCGTGGGTTTTCTCCAAATTCTTCTGGTTCAAAACCTTAGCTTTGGGGTTCCGAAAAGCCCGTTCCCCGAAGAACTTCCCGATCCAGTAGTTTACGACGTTCCCTCCGATTGCAGCGGCGACCAACAGAATGAACATTCCGGGAATGCTGATGTTATTTGCTTCATTCGCAGCCACAATTCCGACCGCGAAAAGCAAGGAATCTCCTGGGAGAAACGGAAAGATCACTACGGCCGTCTCTGCAAAGATGATCGCTCCGACAATGGCGTACACCCAAACGCCGTACTGATTTGCAGCATCGGCAAGGTGCTTATCGAGGTGTCGGATGAACTCTATAAACTGCAATCAATTCTCTCCGTGGCGGTAAAGGGTACCTGTCTACAACGTTTTGCCCCGCGAGAAGGTTGCAACCAGGCAAAATAGAAAGGTGAGAGAGTTCGGAGTTGTTGGGTTGGGCCGAATCGGTGGAGGGCTCGCTTGGCAGGCTCTCGGGAAGGGATACAGAGTTGTCGGGGTTGATCTAGAACCCGCTTCAGAAGATTTGATAGAGCGCGGAATCGACTATTTCCCGTCGCTGGAGGGTTTGCAGTCGCTCTCTGGTCCGCGGGTAGTGTTTGTCTACATCCATGCTGGTCCAGCGATCGATGCGATGCTAGATCGGCTCGCAAACGTGTTGTCGCCAGGAGACATTATCGTTGACGGCGGCAATTCTTACTGGGGAGACTCGATACGTCGGCACGAACGGCTTGCCTCGCAAGGTCTACGATTCGTCGATCTAGGGACGAGTGGCGGCGTAGGCGGCGCTCGCCAGGGTGCATGCTTCATGGTGGGCGGCGATGATTCCGCTCTTGACGCAGTCGAGCCCATTCTGCTAGACCTCGCCTGTGAAGGAGGATACGTTCGCGCTGGCGGACCAGGCTCAGGTCACTACGTGAAGCTGGTTCACAACGGCATTGAGTTTGGAATGCTACAAGCAATTGGCGAAGGGCTGGATCTGCTTGAAAAGTTTGACCAGAAGCTCCCGGTGGCCGACGTTCTTTCCTGCTGGCGAAATGGGTCAGTTGTGCGTTCGTGGCTTGTTGATCTACTGCACGAGCAGTACGTGGCTAAGGACGGGCTAGCGGAAGTCCCTGGCTACATTGAGGACACCGGTGAAGTGAACTGGCTCGTTTCGGACGCCATGCGAATGGAAGTTCCCATTCCAGTCATCGCTCAGTCGGTCATGCAACTTTTCACGAGTAGGGATAACCAAAAGGACTGGGCAAAGGGGATCGCAATGATGCGGCACGGCTTCGGTGGACATCCCTACGGACCAAAGCAGGAACTGGTTGAAGAAAGACAAATCAGCCGAGTAGGAGACATCTGGAGACCAACCGAATGAACGTCACGTTTAGAACTTTGACCTTGCCCAAGCTGTATCCGTTGGCGATCAGCCGAGGGACAATGGCCTCTTCGGAAAACTTGTTTGTGTCGGTTGAAGATGGAGGAGTTGTCGGCCTTGGCGAGCATGCTCCTGCTACTGGAAAGGCTTGGACGGCGGATCGGGCTCACGAGCAGCTGTCCGCTTTCTGCGATTCAGGGTTCTCGCTCGAGCCGGAAGAAACCTGGGAGGCGATGCGCGCCGCCGAGATTGACCCGCCAGCGATGGCGGCGCTTGATATCGCGCTGTGGGACCTGCGAGCCAAGAGGGCGGGCAAGCCGCTCTATGAGTTGTTGGGGCTGGAGAAGAAGTCGGTTCCAACAAGTGTGACGATCGGCATCAATCCTCCGGCCGTGACGCTGGAACGGGTTCCGGACATCCTGCGACGCACAGGTGCGAAGTGCCTCAAGATCAAGCTCGGGTCGCCTGAGGGAAGGGCCCACGACAAGGAGCATTTCTTGGCGGCTAAGGAGGCGTCTGCCCCGTTTGGGTCGATTTTACGGGTGGACGCTAATGGTGGCTGGACGGTTGAGGAGGCGATTGAGATGATCTCCTGGCTGAAGGGTCAAGGAGTGGACTATGTCGAGCAACCTTTGGTCGAAGGCGGAGAAGAGGGCCTTCTGGAACTCTTCAAGAACCGTGAGCTACCAATATTCATCGACGAGTCTTGCCGATGGGCGTCGGATGTCGAAAAATGGGCCGACCGGATTGATGGCGTGAACCTGAAGCTCATGAAATGCGGCGGAGTCACAGAGGCTTCGCGTATCGTAGAAGAAGCCAGGAAGTACAACTTGAAGACGATGATTGGGTGCATGAGCGAGAGTAGCGTGGCGATTGCTGCAGGAGCTGCGTTGGGTGCGCTGTTTGATCATATTGATCTTGATTCCCACCTCAATTTGAATCCTGACCCTGCGAGCGGCGCGCCGATCGTCGATGGGGTCATCGTCCCGCTTGATGTGCCTGGGCACGGAGCATCGCTGAATGATAGATTCTAAACAATCAATCGCCATCTTTATGGAAGGCGCTCTAGGCCTCGACATCGGCAAGATGGGTTACGGGATTTTGCGCTACTCGGCAAACCCAATTGCTTGCGTTATCGATTCAGATCATGCAGGAAAAACAGTGGCTAATGTGGTCAACACACCGCGTGTTTGCCCGGTCGTTTCGACCGTCGAGGAAGCGGCGGCGCTCGGCGCGACCATTTTTGCATTAGGAACGGCACCTCCGGGTGGACGCCTGCCAGAGTCATGGCGCGGGGCGATTTCGGAGGCGGTAACGCTCGGCATGAGTGTCATTAATGGACTCCACGAGCCGCTGGCACCACAGTATCTGAATCTGAATCTGGGCCAAGTTGTCTGGGACATCCGACAGGAGCCTCCTGGTCTTGACACGGGAACAGGCAAGGCTCGGTTCCTTCAGAACCGACGAATTCTAATGGTCGGAACCGACATGGCGGTAGGAAAGATGACCGCGGGCTTAGAACTGTGGAAGGCAGCCAAGAACGTCGGAATTGACGCGGGATTTGTCGCCACGGGTCAGATCGGGATTACGGTGACCGGTGCGGGAATTCCGCTTGATGCCATCCGAGTGGATTATGCCAGCGGAGCGGTTGAACGCGAGGTCCTTCGTAACGAAGCGCGGGAGTGGGTGATTATTGAGGGACAGGGGTCGATCGTTCATCCCGGCTCGACTTCGACCATGCCGTTATTGCGAGGTTCGATGCCTACGGACCTGATCCTTTGCCTGAAAGTAGGACAGACGCACCTTCGGCGGTTGCCTGAGGTCGAGATCCCACCTATCCCGACCCTGATGCGGCTTTATGAAGACCTCGCATGTGCGGGTGGTACGTTTCCAGCTGCGCAGGTTCGGGGCCTGTGTGCAAATACGAGCGAGTTGGATGAAGAGACCGCTCGGCGTGAGCTAGCCGACCTGACGGCGCTAGCCGGAGTTCCCGCGGTGGATCCCGTTAGGTTTGGATGCCTCGAGTTAGTCGATGCGCTAAGGACTGTTTAGTCACTTAAGCTGATCCTTTGGCGAAAAAATAGGCGCGTCTCGGAAGATAGTTCGAGTTGCGCCCCAGTCTGGTCTCACGTTCCTCTTCTAAAGTGGAGGAACTGGTTTAAGTTTTGCGCAGAAAAACCTGAAGTAACACCCGCAAAACTACCGGGTTCTACCTGCGGCTACTGAAGGTGAAGTTCCAACCCAGGTGAGTGTGCCAGCCAATACCCAGGCTGGTGCCACGCTCAAGCTCACCCATGAATCCCATGCTAAACGCGCCTTCGAAAACCGAGCGCTGACCAAGATCGAACAAGCTGCCGGTAGAGATCGACCGGCCTACGAACGTGTAAGTTTGAGCGTAAAGTCCAACTCCGAAGAACAGAGAACGTTGCTCGTCACCAGGGAAGAACAGAATATCGACGCCTCCACCGGGCTGCGTTCGGTAGTTTCCTAAGCCGACAACGTCGTTCGGTCCTGGTCCATCCACAAGAACGAAAGGGTCTAGATCAAGATTATTGAACAGACCGAACTGGTAGGCAACCTTTCCTCTTCGGATTCCTCCGAAGAGCGATCCTCGGGACCGGTTGCCCGTTCCTACTCCGTAGAAGTTGCGCGAGAGGTCATATTCATCACGCTGCGAGCCAAAGGTTGGCAAGTTGTAAAGTGGCGTTTCGATGATCACTTTTGTGAGTGTATCTGGAAGTCAAATCAGCCTCAATGATTTACCAGAACATCAGGCGCAGAATTCATTCTTTTCATCCCAAACTTCCGACATTTCACCGTATATCAACTAATTTTCTGATTTTAGGGCTCAAAAGTGACGCTAAGGTTCGATGGTTGCCCTTATGATTGCTGAGAGCCTCGGCAATGGACTGTTCCATCACCAGGGTCACCAGTGTCGGTGAGAAATTATGAAACGAGCATTTACGCTTATTGAACTCCTCGTGGTCATCGCAATTATTGCGATATTGGCCGCCATCCTCTTCCCTGTTTTTGCCCAAGCAAAAGAAGCCGCTAAGAAGACCAGCGATCTGAGTAATCAGAAGCAGCTGACTCTTGGCTTTATGATGTACTCGTCAGACTACGATGATAACTTTGCTCGTGGCTGGTATGTTGTTACGACACCAGCCGGCGCGTGGCAACAAGATTACAAGTGGACCCACGCAACCCAGCCATACGTCAAGTCCGGTCGAGTTGACAACTACGATGCAATTGGCGGAATGTGGTCGACTCCAGGCGTGCGAAACAGCCTTGGTTACGCCACCCACGATCGAATCTTCCCAATGTGCGGAAACGTCAACTGGGGATCACGACTTTGTGGCGATCCAGGTGCGTCTTCAGTCAGCCAAACTCAGATCAACAACCTAACCGAGAAGGTTCTTGTCACCACCACGGGTATCAACCCAGCGTGGAGTGTTGAAGGGTCACCCGGAGCAAACATGGACTCGTCTTGGTGGTGGTGGAGCGGTGAGAACCGTGTTTACAACGAAGCAACAAAGACTTGTTCTTCAAACTCATGGCCTCCAGTGGTTACCGGTGGCAGAGCAGGATTCCATTGCTATAACCAAGACGGCGCAAACTGGCCAGTCTGGGCTATGCCTCGATTCCGCTACTCGCTTGGTGCAAACGCAGGCTATGCAGATGGCCACGCTAAGTTCCGAAAGAGCGCAGCGTTCAACTGGTGCACCCAGATGTACGTTGAGGGTCTCTACAACGGAGACACTTGGATGTTCGATCCAGGCAACTCTTGCCAACCTTACAACGCACAACGTTAATGAACAAACTACTTGCCCTACTTCTTTTGTCGACATTGACAATCGGTCTCGTTGGCTGTGCTGCTGAAGATGCAGCACCGCCTCCCGAGGCGGCTAAAACCGTAACCGATGACGAGTTCGAAAAGTCAATCGCGCAAGCTCCACCCGAGGCTCAGAAACGAGCACGAGAGGAGCGGGCAAAAGCGAAAGGCATGGAGAACATCGGGAAGCGAGACAAGTGATCACCCCCCGGCAACAACTTGTGGTGTTGCTGGGCATCTGTGTAGCCCAGGTTGTTCTGGGCTGCGCAGACTCCTCTGAAGTTATTCCTGAGGAGCCAGCTACGGTAAAAGTTCCTGAAGGAGCAACCCGACCAGCTGAACTCGTTGGGGATTGGAAGTCTGATTCAAGCGGTCAAGAGCTCATGCTTGACGACACTGGGTCTGCTGAGTTTATCAACCATGTTTCAATCTCTGCGGCAAACACCGGCGGAAAGAACATGGAAACTCGAGTCCCGGCTAAGTGGGCAACGAAGGACGGCACTCTCTACATTTACGATTTCAAATCGACCCCGCCTGTCTCGTACAAGTGGTCGTTGAAGTCAGAAAAGTTGGTTCTTGATTCTGGCGGACGAGTAAAGCTCATCTACAGCCGGGTCTCAGCCAAACCGAAAAAGTGATATACAGTGACATCATGCCGGGTTCCTGAAAAAATGATTTACAGATAAATATTCTTTGCACAGTTTTGGCAAAACATTTGTATAATGCTGTTTGAAGTTGCAGTGTTCGGAGAGCTCCGGACACGGTAATTCACCAATGAAGGTGTTGAAATCATGAAACGAGCATTTACGCTTATCGAACTCTTGGTGGTCATCGCAATTATCGCGATCCTCGCCGCCATCCTCTTCCCTGTGTTTGCGCAAGCTAAAGAAGCTGCTAAGAAAACCAGCGACCTTTCGAACCAAAAGAATATCGTCACCGCGAGCATGATTTACATGAGCGACTCCGACGACATGTTCCCACGTCACGTCTACCGATATGCCAATGCGGAATTCGAGCCAATGACTTGGCGAGATGCGCTGATGCCTTATGTGAAGAATGGTCAGGGACGAAATGTCTCGGGCTCCACATTTGCAAAGGGCGGAATTTGGGAGTCTCCAGGCAAGACTGGATTCCGACACAGCTATGCTGCGAACAGAAACATTATGCCTGGCAACTGCCACTGGAACGGTTCTTGGTCGTGCGACAGTGACGACAATGGTAATCGCATCCCAGGTACAAACGTTGTTCCATCCGCTTCGGCTACCGAACTCGATGCACCAGCTTTGACCACACTGATCCACAACTCACGAGCAGTGACTCCAAACACGGCTGACGGTGAGCGATGGGTTGCTCAGTTCGCTGAAGGTGCTTGGTGGTGGTACGGTGGAGCTCAGTTCCCTCCAGTACTCACTGGACCTACCTCACACGAAAAGTGGGACTACGACGCGACAGAAGCCACCATTGGTAGCAGAGGAGAGCCTCAGGTTATTGCTCGTTACCGATACGCGTTGGGTACGAACGCTGGTTTCGCAGATGGTCACGCTAAGTTCATCAAGAAGGGTGCGTATAACTGGTGCCAATACCAATACGTAAAAGGGCGAAACACTGACATGTCAACAGGTGGAGCGTTCAATGATGATTCATGGATGTTTACACCAGGTAACGCCTGCGCCGCATTCGCACGATGATGAGTTCAACTATGGTCAAGTCACTTAGCCTCGGAATTGTACTTCTCTTCGTGGTAGGTTGTGGTCCGAATGCGGATGGCGACGTTGCTGCGGGTGAAGAGGCGGCAAAAAAGAGTCCACCAATCTCAAAGATTGAGGATTTGCCGGCCAACATGCCACCCGAGGCAAGAGCGCAAGCAGAAGCCGCTATAAAGCAGCAAGAAGCACAGCGCAAGTATGCTGAGGAACAAGCAGCGAAAGCTGGTGGTCCGCGACCAAACTAGTTGCACATGTTGATCGTGGCCGCTGATAAATGTCAGCGGCCACGATTTGTTTAAGGAGTAGAAATTCTGATGAAGTATCCGTATTTGTTGTTGACGGTCGGCCTGATTTTTGCCGGATGTAAGGGGGAATCCTTTGAGGAAATCTCCACCGAGGCACCTCCCAAGAGGGTGATTGAGTTTAAGGGCTCCGTTGACGATAGATTTGTCGGTCGATGGAAGTCGAACACGCAGGACGTCACGTACGACTTTCAAAAGTCGGGAGAGTACAGCTACAAAGGAACTGTCCAGACCCAAGGCGGCCCTCAGACGATCGACCAAAAGGGGAAATGGCTGATTAACTCGGACAAGCTCATCGTTATGGATGACAAAGACGAAACCTTCGACTTTACGTTCAAACTCGACGGCACAAGCCTTTCGCTGAAGACAAATGGCCAGCGAAAGATTGAGTCACTATACACTCGCTTAAAGTAGCAAGTGCTACTTTAAGCTCGCCGCGACCTTCGTGCTTTCCCACGGGAAGGCGTTATTGCCGAAGTGACCATTCATCGCCGTTGGACGGTACGTCACGTTGAGCAAATCAAGCTCCTTGATAATCCCGGCTGGGGAGAGGTCGAAGTTCTTGCGAACTCGGGCGACGATCTCATCAGGATCGATGGACTCAGTTCCAAAAGTGTCGACATTAACTGCAACCGGCTGAGCGACGCCAATGGCGTAGGCCAGCTGAACCACCGCGCGTTCGGCAAGGCCGGCAGCGACGATATTCTTCGCTAGATACCGCGCGACGTAGGCCGCTGAGCGGTCAACCTTTGTAGGATCCTTGCCACTAAACGCTCCGCCGCCGTGGGGAGCCATGCCGCCGTAGGTATCGACAATGATCTTCCGACCGGTGAGTCCCGTGTCTCCGGCAGGTCCGCCGATCACGAATCGACCGGTTGGGTTGATGTGATAGGTTATGTCTCGGTCGATAAACTGCTTGTAAGATTCGAGAACAGGCTGAATCACGTACTCTTGAACTCGCCGCTGGATCTCGGCTTGCGGAATTTGGGCTCCCAAGGCATCGAAATCGTCATGCTGGTGAGAGACAACAACCGTGTCGATTGACTTCGGCTTCCCGTTCTCGTAGATCACCGAGACTTGGCTCTTTGCGTCTGGTCGAAGCCCAAGTCCAGGGTTCGATCGGCGCACTTCGACCGCCTTTCGCATGATAGCGTGAGCAATCGTGATCGGGAGCGGCATCAGCTCTTCGGTTTCATTGGTTGCATAACCGAACATCATCCCTTGGTCACCGGCACCGCCGGTGTCGACACCCATTGCAATGTCGTTAGACTGACCCTGAATCGCTACGAGCACTCCGCAGTTATCACCATCAAAACCGACGTTGGTGCTTGTGTAACCGATCTCTTTGATCGTGCTACGTACCACCCGTTGAACGTCAACATAGGCGTTCGTTGTAACTTCGCCGGAGACGATGGCGACACCGTGGGCCATCATGGTCTCGACCGCAACGCGGCTCTTGGGGTCTTGCTTCAGGAACTCATCAAGTAGCGCATCGGAAATCTGGTCGGCTACTTTGTCCGGGTGGCCAATGCTCACGCTCTCGGAGGTGTAAATCTTCATTTCGGAACCAATAGAGTACCCGTTTAGGTTCCTTTGGTGTCCCCAAAGAGGTCGATCTGGAGTCGGGGAACCAGTCGCCAATTGCGCCGGATGACCTCAGGAACGAGGATTCGGGCAGTCTGCCAGAGCCTCTCAGCGTCGCGTCCCTCAGGCATGAGGAGTACGTTCGCAGGCTTGACGTCGCCAATCTGATCAAGCAGTGCCTCGATCTCAGGGATGTCAGCCGGGCTGGCAACCACGAATTTCAGTTGGTGAATGTAGGTCGATGTGAGTTGCTGGAGGACGGGAACGTTGAGCCGGAGTTGATCGTGGCGGTTCGACCATTCAGGATGCTCTCTCGGAACCGAATTCGACAGCTTAGGGCTAATTGACATGAGGTCGCATTCGACCTCGCGAAAAATTGTCCCCGCAGTTTCTATCGTGATTGTCTTGCCAAGATCTCTACAAGCACGTGCTAGGGGCGCCACGGCGTCGAAAAGCATCGGCTCTCCCCCTGTGATGACGACATGATTGATTTCGGTTAAGTGCGCAATGATTTGGTCCACCGTTAGAACGTCGCCTTCCGGATGCCAACTTGCATAGGGCGTGTCGCACCAAACACACCGGAGATTACAGCCCGAAAACCGGATGAAAGTCGAGGGGACACCTGCGTAGACTCCTTCGCCCTGGACCGAGTGGAAGATTTCCGAGATCTTAGCTTTCAAACTTCTTCACCAATGGATCTTGCAGCCCAAGCGCCGCGAAGCCCTTTTCACGGATCTGGCACGAGTCACATCGGCGACACGGACGTCCATTTGGAGACGGATCGTAGCAACTTGAGGTCAAGGCATAGTCGACTCCTTTAGCAAGGCCGAGAGCGATGATCGCCGACTTTTTGAGATCAATCAACGGGGTGTGAATCGTCAGTCCCTTCCCTTCAACCCCGGCTTTGGTAGCCAGATTCGCCATCTCTTCGTAGGCGGAAATGAACTCAGGACGACAGTCTGGGTAGCCGGAATAGTCGACGGCATTGACCCCGATAAAGATATCAACAGCACCTAGCACCTCCGCCCAACCTAGAGCATAGGACAAAAAGACAGTGTTGCGAGCGGGAACGTAAGTGATCGGAATCTCCGAATCGATTTCTCCCTCAGTACGGTCCTTAGGCACGTCTACGGCCGAGGTGAGGGCTGATCCGCCGAACTGGCGCAGATCAATGTTCACCGTGATGTGCTTCGCCGCCTTTTGAAGCCGAGCCTGATCAGCGGCTCTTTGAAGCTCAACGCGATGCCGTTGACCATAGTCAAACGACATCGCGAACGTTTCATATCCCTCCGCCCGCGCCACAGCAAGAGCAGTAGCGGAATCGAGTCCACCGGAGAGAAGCACCACCGCGCGCCGAGCCATGCTCCTAGTTTATCGCTTCGCTTTCACTTTGATGGTCGGGCTTAGATAATCTGCCTTGTCTTCCTTGTCCACTTTGACCTTTTGGTCAGTCGATTCCTTTTTGTTTGCCTTTCCGAGGAGAGGGTCGCCCTTCGGAATTCGCGGTGGGAAGTTGTTGAACTGTCGCCAAAGCTCGAATCCTAGCGGGACGGTGTCAAGCATGATCCATCCGATCGCTTCTGCTCCGGGCCTTAAATTGTTGGCCGGTGGCCAAGGCTGATCTCTTTTGCCTCCCGGTAGCACGAATCGAGCCTCTTTGACGAGGACACGGAAGCGCGACGAGCCGTCATCGACCGGATCGATGAACTGAACTCGCCCGCCATAGGTTCCAACTGAGACGCCGGGAGCTCCGGAGAACTGGACGGCTGGGTAGCCGGCAAACTGAAGTCGTACGGGGCGCCCAACGCTGATAAAGCGCACGTCGTTGTCGGTCACAAGCATTTCGACAATCCGATCTTTCGATTCGGGTGCAATTGTTGCCAACACGTCACCGGCTTTCACCATTGAACCGGCACCGAAGCGGGCAATGTTGATGAGCCTTCCTGATGCAGGAGCCTTGATTTGGGCTTGGTTTCTCCGCCCCGTCACGTTGGCTGACTCAAGCTTGATCTTCTCAAGGTCAGAGCTAGCCTTTGCCCTGGTGCTTTCCGCGCTTTGAAGGGAAGCCTCCAAGCTGGCGATCGTGGCGCTCGCATCGTTTTCGATCCGAACGAGGTCGTTTTTGGCGATCGACACATCTCGATCTGCAGCGAGCACGCCTTCCTTGGCCTGCGTCACTGCCTCGCGCTGCCGCGCGATGTCGATCTCGGCCTGATCCTGGCCGAGGGTGCCGAGTTCTACCGTTCGTTTTGCTGCGGCAACGGTTTCTTCGAGCTGTTTGACCCTGGCTTGCGCGGCCACTTGGCTGGCCTCCGCGAGTTCAAAGTTCCGGGTTGACTCAAGGCCCTTGCTTGCGAGGTAGGAGACTCGTTCGAAGTTCTTTTTCTCAACCTCAAATTGCTGTTTGGCAGTGATCAGGAGTTGATCGTTCTGACGGACGATGTCTTGTGCCTGAAGTTTTCGTTGCTCGGCGGATGCTTTAGCGACTTTGATGAAGGCCCTAAGATTCTGCTCCGACTGTGCTTGGGCGGCTTTCGCGGCCCTTAGACGGTTCTGCGCCTGACGAATTCGCTCGTTCGCGTTCTTCAGTTGTTGCACCTTTGAAGACTGAACCTCACCAACCTGCGAGGTGATTCGAGCGATTCGGGCCGTTTCCGAAGCTTGGCTTTGGGTCAGAGCATCTTGCTGACCCGTCATTCGCTTCTCGATCTCCGGGTCAAGAAACTTTTGGTCGATATCTTCGATCTCGGCGATGATGTCGCCGGTTTCCACGAGCTGACCTTCCGATACATTCCACTTCACGATTCGACCCGGAATTTGAGCCTCGATTGTCTGGGGACGTTCAGCGGGGTTGAAGACGGCAACTTGCCCGCCACCAATGATCGTTTGCTGCCAGGGCACAAGCCAGAGAATCAGGACAGAAAGGACCAGCAAAAAGAGAATAACTCGTGCAATCCGGTTGCCCGAAGAACGGCGCCGTACCTCTTTGATTGCGTGTCTCATTACTGCGCACCCTCCGCTCGAATGAGGCGGCTAAGTCTTGGGAAGAGCTGGCAGAACGAGCCGAATTCGTTAGATGCGAGTTTCAGAGCGGGACCACCTTCTTTGATCAATCCATCTTGGAGAACATAGATCTTATCCGACCTCAAAACAACTTCGGGATCGTGAGAGATGTCGATGATTGTCCAATGGTTATCGGCTCTAAAGATTGCGTCGAGGATCATTAGCGTTTGGCGTTCGTCGATTCCAGTAAAGGCTTCGTCGAGGATTAACAGTCGAGGTCGTCCAACGATTGCGCGTGCGATCAGGAGCCTCTGAACCTGACCCCTCGAAAGGTTCTTACCCATCGAGATCACTTTGGTTCGCAAACCATCGGGCATTGCCGAGAGCTCGTCCGTTAGCTGCGAAACATCAAGTGCCCAGCGCACATCTTGAGGCGAAATGTGATCACGACCTACCAAGATGTTTTCTTCGATAGTGCCGTCGAACAGTTCGTTTTCGTAGCCGATCATGGAGACGTGACTTCGGAGGGAGTCTAGCGAGAGCGTTCTAGTCTCGACTCCGTCTAGCTCAATGGTCCCGTGAGAAGGATCGTCTAAGCCGCAGAGCAGGGCGCCAAGGGTGCTCTTTCCAGCTCCACTGGCTCCGACCAACGAGACTCGCTCGCCGGGCTCCAACGTCATGTCGATGCCGTTCAGGATCGGGCTACTCGGGTCGTAATTGAATCGGACGTTTCGGCAGACCACTTCGAGACCCTTCGGCTGATCTGGGTGCGGGAGCTCGCGGCCATCCATTCGCTCGGTTTCGATATCTGCCACGTGACCCACTTTGTCGAGACCCGTCAGAAGATCGAAGAAGACGTCGGCTTGGCGGACCAGCTTTTCGAGAGCCGCCAGAACTGTAGTGATAATGATCTGAGCGGCGACGAGCTGTCCGAGTGTTAGTCCACCGTTGATGACCTGCCAGCCACCACCGGCGAGTGCCGCGGCTTGGACGAACGCTTGGAAAAGGTAGAAGCTGCCTACCTGACGAATCGTGACCGCGTAGTGGGCCTTGCGCTGTCGAACGTAGCCAAGAACAGATTCATCGGCCCGATGTGCGAGATAGTCACGGTTCCCGTGAACTTTCAGCGAGACATTGCAACGAGCGATATCTTCTAGCCAGTCAGCCACCTGGTATTTCTGCTTGGATTCATAGATGGAGGTGCGGAGCCCGCCGATGCCAAATAGCAGGGTGATGACCAGTAGCCCGACAATCAGCACGAGGTCGAGCAAGAGCAACGAGGGGCTATAGAATCCGAGAATGGCGAGGCCGAGGGTCGCTTGGACGACAGCGGTTGCACCATCGACCAGCAATTTTGCTACGGCCTTTTGAACCGTCAAAACGTCGAAGAAGCGATTAACGAGTTCAGGAACGTACTCGGCGCGAAGGCTTCTTGGACAAGCACGGGCTAGAACATCCGCGATCTTCATAGCGTTCTCTGCGAAGATCCGCTGCTGAATCGCTTCGACAAGGTTCAACTGCAGCATCTGCATGACACCCGCGAGGAATAAAGCACCAAAGACGAGGAGTGCCAGAATCACCAGCGGCTGAACGAAGAGACCAGCAGCGACCGTATTGACCAGCGCGTTCATCGTGAGCGGAATCAGCAATGAGAAGATGACGAGGGTGATCGAGTAGGTGAGCAGGACCCACAGCTCGCTCTTCTCGTGAACAAGCAACTTACCGACGCGCTGGAGCGGGGACGAGCTAGCCATTATTTACCTCCCAGCTGGGCGGTAGAGGCGAGAAAGGCGAGGTTTGCGAGTTGGAGTTCCACTTTGACATCGATGAGGCGAGCCTGAGATTCGGCGGTAGTCCGTTCGCGCTGATTGATCAGAAAGAGCGTACTCAGCCCTTCTACGAACTTGATGCGCTCACCTTCTTCAACGGCTTTGTTCGATTTCACTTCTGCCTCGGCGGCAATCACCCGCCTTTCGGCCTGCGCGATAGCAGAGAGGGCGTCATCGACTTCGATCTGAACGGATCGTTCGAGCTGGCGATACTCAAGGCTGAGCTTTTGGAGTTTAGACTTGGTGGCGTTGATTCGACCATCGACCGAGTTTTGGCGAAGCGGGATTGTATAAAAGACTCCCGCTTTCATGGTGTTGCCGATGTTGTCGGCTCCAAAGTCGAATCCGGGACCGATCACAAGGTCGAGACCCGGCTTGCGATCGTTCTGCGCGAGCCCCAGGTCAAGGGCGAGGATTTGTTGACTGAGATTGAGGGCGAGTAGTTCTGGACGATCTTTGGTTGCGGTTGCTCGTGCTTGCTTTGCCTCGATCTTTGCCCCTCGGTCATCGAGTGCCTCGATCTGAACTTGGGTTCGAGAGGCGTCAATAGTTGACCCGTCCTCATTCCAGCGGTAAAGTCCCAGTTTGATTTCTGCCTTTTGCACGTCACGTTCGGCTTTGTCGAGGCCACCTTGGCGCCGAGCCACTTCGGCATCAGCTTCTTCCTGGTCGATCGGAGGGTTTGCTCCTTTACGGATTCTCTCTCGGATGTACTCCGCGCGATCCGTCGCCAGCTTCAGAAGTTGCTGAGCGACATCCAATTTCGCTTTTGCCCCAACTAGTTCCCAGTAAGCGGCCCCCGCTTTCTCGAAAAGGTTGAGTTGAGCTTCTCGGATGAATTGGTCGGCAATGGGCTCACCGAGGAGGGCCTGTTGCTCGGCAATCGTTTTGGCGTTATTAATCCGGTCTCGGAGAAGCGGGATTTTAGCGGAGACGAAGTATTCACCAACCGAGCCGGTGAATGATGCAGGCGATTTCACGTCGCCTCGATTGAGGCGGCCCCCAATGGAGTACTTGACACCGCTTCGATCAAGCACTTCGATGACAGCGTCCGACATCGATGTGGTTTTTGCTTTCCCAGGGTCGCTAGAGGAGTTGTAACGGAGGAATTCGGTTTCAAAGGCCAGCACTGGGTCAAATGCGCCCCGCTTTTCCTGGCTCTTCGCCTTCGCTACGGCGGCTTCTAGACGAGTCGCCATGAGCTTGGGAAAAGCCCTGTCGACATCCCTAAGGACGGACTCCAATGTGAGGTTTGCTTGCTGAGGGGCAAGCACATAGATCAGCGCAGAAAGAAAAGATAGATTCAACTAATGGGAAACCTCAACAAGATGTGACGAAACAGAGCGGCTGTTTTGCCCCCAAAAGTCTCACTGCGCACACCGCATTTGCGGTTGCTCATGGATCCGGGGTTTGCACCCGTACTGACGAACCCATGCCTCGGAAGATTTCTCCCGACCAGTTACTCCCTTTCGCGTTTAGATAACGAAGTTTTGGCGGCGGTCGTTTCGTTAATCTGCACTTTTCGGTCTAGATTCAGAGATTTGACTGAATGATAATGAGTCGGGTGGGTTCATCCATAATAGAACTGTATGGCGATGCCCCAACTCGGTTCCCTGTTTGGAGGTGCTGGACGACGAACTCCAGTCACAATCGGCCTGACCGCTTTGGTGGTTTTGGGAGCTGTTCTGACACTCGGCTCGTCTCGATTCATGCTTGACACCTTCGGGTTTGACGGCTCGTTACTTCCGAAAGTCTGGACCGCATTGACGTTCCTTTTCGTGAACAACCTTGGACCATTAGCCCTCGTCTTCCTACCTCTATGGCTCGTAATGGTTGGTGGAAGTGTGGAGCGGGACCACACGCCGGCGAGATTCGGAATGATTCTGGGCATTATCACTGTGCTCAGTCTTTTGCCGTTTGTGATTTTCCGGCAGCCGGTTTCTGGAATCCTGATCGTCAACTCAGCCCTAACCGTCATCTGGGCGACTCGTCAGCCAAACGCTTGCGTCATGGTTTTTGGCCTGATTCCGGTCAAGGCGATGTGGATCGGTTGGCTCGGCGTGGCGTCGGTTCTGGTCACTTACGGCGCAGGAAATCTTCCTTTGGGAATTCTATCGCTCGCCAGTTGCTTGGTGGCTTTCTTGTACGCTTCGAATCGGCTACCCGTCCGCTATGGATACTCACAGTATTCAGCTGGTGCCGCAAAGCAAACGAAGGCCCAGAAAGTTAAAGAAGACGCCTACTTGAACGACGTGTTTTTACGAGAACAAGAGCGAGCGGAGCGGGAGCGATTGCGTAGACTGTTTGAAGGGAGCCTAGAGGACGATAAGAAATGAGTGAGCAGAATCCGGGGATGTTTAGCCCACCAAAGCCTATCAACGGCAAGAAATTCGCTGTCGGCTTCGTAGTTGGCACTTTGCTATTCTTTGTCTTCTGCCTTGCCGCCACCTACTACGGCGGTCGAGCTTGGGGCAATGCGCTCAGCAAGAAGGCACTGGCTCAGGAAAAGCAAGTTGAAATGCAACGTATGAAAGAGCGAGAGTCTAAGGGCGTTCGTTAATCATGTTTGGAGAAACGTTTGAGGCAGCTTGGCAGAAGCGCTTTGGCTCCGAAGCTGGGTTTTCTCTCGATGAAATTAGCTCCTTACTAGCTCACCGTTCGGTCCGACGGTTCGCCGAACAGCCGATTCCGGATTCTATGGTCCAAGGACTGGTTGCGGCTGCACAATCCGCCGCGACAAGCAGCAACTTGCAGAGTTGGTCTGTTGTTTCCGTGAAAGATCCCGTGAAGCGGGCCGCACTTGCTGAGGCTTGTGGTCAGCAAAAGCAAGTCGTGACCGCGCCGCTATTCTTTGCATTTTTGGCGGACCTTCACCGCCTCGCAGAATACGCAGGTGAGGTGCCCAGCGGACTGGACACCATTGAGATGTATACGGTTGCCGTCATCGACGCGGCTCTGGCGGCGGAACGTATGGTCTGCGCTGCCGAAGCACTCGGGTTCGGAATATGCTACATCGGAGGGTTACGAAACCAGCCTGACACCGTCAAAGAGTTACTTCGGCTCCCAGAACGAGTAGCGCCGGTTTTTGGCCTGTGCATCGGAGTTCCTGCGGAAACCGCGCACGCCGAGATCAAGCCTCGACTTGGCCAAGATCAGGTCTGGTTTGAAGATGTTTATGGCGAATCACTCGATCCGAGCGAATACGACTCGCGAGCGGGGGAGTTCTTTGGAGCGCAAGGCATGCCAACCGACGTTCCTTGGTCACAAAAGAATGCTGCTCGCACCCGCGATGAAGGACTGTCGGGTCGGGAGAAGCTGCGGGAGTTTCTGAACCGTCAGGGGCTTGCCAACCGTTAGCGAGTGGCCTTCTTTGCTGGCATATCTTCGATGCTCACGGAGCTAATCCCTTTGGGAACACGGATCAAGAACGTCTGAGCCTTGGTGTCGGGAGTCGCTACTGGCCGCGAAAAGAGCGCGACCGCTTGGTTACCCCTGTAAGCAACACCTTCAAACTTATAGCCCTTTCGGTTTTGGGGAGCAAGTGTGATCGCCGCCACGTTTTCGGTATTTGGCGAGTACCCCTTTACAGTGACCGATGACGGCAAAGAGCGAAGCTGCTGAGCCGAGAGCATCACACCTACCTGTGAAGCCCGCATCAGGGCTTCGCCTTGATAGCCAAGTACCAGGGAGGAATCGTCAAAGTATTCCGTTGCGATCGAACGAGCCGATCGATCAACGCCCACGCCGAACCAACGGGCGCCGCGTTGCTGCTGCTGAACCGACGATCTGCGAACCCAGACCTTTGCGGCGCCTTGGTTATAAACGACGTTTTCTACGGCACAGTTGAACCCTTGGCTGAAGCGACCAATGGAGACAATGGCAAGCGCCGAAGTTTGGAAGTTAAACGATAAGTTCGCAGAGTTATAGCTAAAGCCAGATTGTTGAACCCAGTAGTTGAAAGTCTGCTGGGTGTAAAAAACCTGACCAAATGGGTTGTAAAAGCCATCATAGTAGCCGTCACAGCAAGGGTTCCAATAGCCGGGATACCAGGTTGTGTAGGGGCCGACCATGATGCCGCCATCCTTTTGAACTTTTGTGACCTTGAGTTTGAAGTCGAGCACTGAACGGTCGATGGCAATCATGACCCACGGGCTGGTCAGAGCTTGGGTTGTCATCTCACCGGCTGCCGGAGTGGATTCCGTAACTTCGATAGTAGCGACACTTGCGGCAACGGAAACCTTGCTTACCGAGGCGGAGTATCCTCCCGAATTGCGCGTTCCGAGGAAGATCGCTACGACGCGATCTTTAAAAAAATCTACCTTTGGGCGGCTGTTTGATTGAGCTATCAGTAAGTAGTTTTCGAATGCACCTTGGTCGGAGATGTTGAACATTCGTTGCTGCTTTTCAGTTGCGTTGTTGCCCGATGCAATAGTTCGGTAGGACACATTCTGTCCATGAATGACCGCCGACAAAGCAATCATAATTAACCCAAACGCAACTCGAACCGTATTCATGCCTTAATGGTACGACGATTGCAGTATCGATAGGTTACGAATCCTCCCACGAAAATTAGCTGACTTGAGAAAGACCAAACGATTTACAGAGACCAGTGCGAAGCTCGAATTCATCGAAGGAATTCGGGCTCTGGCCGCTTTGTATGTCGTGCTAAGTCACTTTTGTTCGATGGTGATTCCGTCGGATTCCGCTCGGTTTAACCAAACGCAAGGGACATTTCTTGCGAACGCCATGGGCGCGTTTCGAAACGGACACTTGGCGGTGGCAGCTTTTATTGTCTTGTCCGGTTTCTGCCTCCAATATGGGCTGTTTCAACGAGGCGATGGTCGAGTTTACGGTCTTGGAGGATTCTTTAAGCGACGGGCTCTACGGATTCTTCCCGCCTACTACGCAACGCTCCTACTATCCGTAGCGGTTTGCTACTGTGTGACTTGGCCGAACAAGGAGATGCGTCCTTTCGATACCTACGTCAAGGCATCAAGCGGCATGCCGGTCACTCTGGATAGTCTCTTGGCGCACGTCTTCCTGCTTCAGAACCTTTCGATGGACTGGATGTACCGGATCAACGGTGCGTTGTGGAGCATCTCAATTGAAGCCCAGCTCTATCTGCTGTTCCCTTGGCTGATCTTGGTAATGCAAAAGCGTTCTCCGGTTGCGCTGTTGATCCTAACCGCTATTCCTTCCCTGCTCGTTGCCGGATTTGTTCCCGGAGCGGCGAAGATGTACTCCTGGTTCGCAATCCTATTTGTGGCAGGAATGATGGCGGCTCATTACGCGCACCGGCCCGACCCGGTGAAAGGTCTGAAGCCTGCTTACGGCTTCGCGATCTTCTGGTCTGGTTTGATCGCGACGTTTTACATGGTTTACCAACAGGCTGTGGTTGGAAAGAGTCTGGACTCAACGACCCTGATCGCGAGTGACCTCACCTGCGGATTCGCGACAGCGGCATTCCTATATTCGGCGACGATCTCTCCCGGAGGGCTGGCACAACGGGCGTTGAGTGCGAGGTGGTTAGTTAGGATCGGGGTTGCGAGTTACAGCTTGTATCTGATTCATCATCCGTTACTCCAGGTTCTGTACATAAACCGTCCGAGTTGGGCCTCAAGTCCGGAGTTGGAGACGGCGTACCTTGTCACGATGGCCCTGCCCGTGATCGTCGTGGTTTCACTGGCTTTCTCCTGGGTGTTCGAGCGACCATTCGTGAAGTCCTACCTTCCTGCGGAGCAAAGCAGCCCAGATTTCCAGCCCTACCAGCTTCCGCTTCGACCGCTTGAAGTCGCCTCGATGGCGAGCTACGCTTACATGGAAGGCGAGAACAAAGAGGCACCCCGCAAGCGGGATGCCTCAAAGCGCCGTAAGAAAGCTAAGCTCTACTGAAGTGAGCGTCGCTTCAGAACCATATCAAGGTTCAATGTTCGGTTGATCGTGTGGTACTGATACGATATCTTAGCCGCCGATGTGGTTGTTGGCGGCTCATAGTTGACGGCCCCGTGTACTACCGAATCCACCCGAGTAGAGTTGTACTTCCGAGCCACCGGTGCGCCAATCGATGCAGACCAGTCGTCGATAGAGCTGATGTCCTCGACTGTTCTGAACACAAAGCCATTGGCAATGTTAAACGCCAAGTACCAAGACATCACGTCCCACGTGTTATTCAATGTGTCGGTATAAACCGATCGCCACGTGTTGAATGCAGGTCCTGTGTCAGCAGGAGTCGTGGTCGCTCCAGTAACCGCAAACGCCGTCGAAATGTCGAAGAGCGAAGTTGGGTAGGCCGTCAAATTTGTATCAAACCGTCCCGCGCCGCCGACGCTTGAGCCAGCGACAAGAGTGGCCGGCAACCATGGCTGACCGGCTGGTGGAGCGGTATCCGCCTTGTTCTGTCTGCGCCCCACCATCGTGACTGCTCCTCCCGGAGCTTGGGTCATGTAGGTTTCAAGAACCTCAACCGTGGGCAATCCACCATTGAGTTGGTATGTTAGCGCGTCCGAGACTTTGAAGCAAGGACCGATACCTTGAACGTTGACAGACGTGATCGTCCTGATGAACCGACCGGTCACCGGCCCCTGGTTTCGGCTGACTCTTGCAGACGACTCATCGAACTCTTCGCGAAGCATCGTTCCCGAAACGTCGTACTCCCACGTATCTCCAGCCCGATAGAGGCGAAGGGCGGTCCCACCATCAATTCCCGGTCCGGTTGCCCGGAGGACAGATGCCACGGGGGGATCTGGGAAGCCGGTTCCGGCTCCGCCTTGTCCACCACAGCCGACGAATGCTAGGGCGAGAATCGCCACGCTGATTTTGATTCCTTTCATGGTCTAACCTCCTCCTGAGGATCCGGGGCCGACATCGAAGTTGCCCCCGTAATTCACGCCAAGGCGTGTGTAGCTAAAGCTGCCGACGAGTCGACCGCCGTTTGTGGTAACGGTTCCCCCGATCACCATATTGCCGCCAGTTGCGAAGCTGGTGACAGCGGTAAGACTGCCGGACTTGTTGACAAAGCCGGCGATGGTTCCGGTTGCACCAAGTTTATCGGTCATTGTGCCCGAGAGGCTTCCGTCAGTGGTGACTACGAACGACATGTTGCCATTGTCGTTTGCGTCGCCACTTGCCCAAGTACCGCTCCAGTTCCCAGCGTAGAGGCTAGGAAGTAGGGCAGTGTTCCCCGAGCCACCGCACCCCGAGAGGAGTGCGATGCCGAAGAGTGCAATTGCTGCTCGTTTCATTAGTTCTTGCCTCCTTTCTTGCCCATCTTGATTGGGCTCTCGGTGTTCACAAGTGACTGGCCTTTCTTGAACGATCCGTCGTGGTTAATCGACGTGTCCTTCTCCATCGGCAGAGTCTTCTGCTGACCTTGGTTGAGCATCTTTGCCGTAACAAAGATGACCATCTCGGTCTTGACCTTGTCGGTCGACGTGCTTCGGAAGAATTGACCGAAGATTGGGAGATCCTTGAGGATCGGCAATCCAGTCATCTGCTTTCGATCTTCTTGTTGGATCAAGCCGCCGATGGCGAAGGTCTCGCCATCTTTGAGCGTGATCGAGTTCTGAGCGGTTCGCTCGCTAGTCTGTGGCAATCGCCCGCCGATTTGACTCACGACTTCCCAACCCTTGAGGTAGACCACTTTGGTTCGCAGATCAAGGTTGATCGTTCCGTCTCCGCCGAGCCGTGGATAGGCTGCGAGTCGGACACCGGTGCTAACCGTTCCTTGCGTAACCGAAGGACCGTTCTGACCACTGATGATCGATTCGATGTACCGAATCACGTCGCCGACGAAGACTTCGTTGGCTCTTCCGTCGTTACAGATCAGGTTTGGCCTGGAGATCAGGCGGCTACCATTTGAGATCGAATCAAGGATGGCCGAGACGTCGCCAGAGACATCGCTGCCTTGGACGCTTACTCCGATTCGATTGTTCAGAGCGTTGGCAGGGTTGTTTAGGCGGATCGTCTTGATCGCTCCGCTGGTGAATAGGTTCCAGTCGATTCCAACTCGGAGGAGTTCTTCACGGCTGACTTCCATGACACGCATCTCAAGTGAAACCTGTCGAGGAGCCACGTCGAACTGTTGGATCAGTTGCATCGCCCGGTCTACTTGGTCCTTGCTACCCTTCATGATGAGGCGCATCGGCATTCCGACCGCTTCGAACTCGTCAAAGGGCAGAATCAAACCAGTGTTCGCTTCTGATTTATCCGATTTGAGCTGTTGCTGTTGTCCGCCGCCCTGTTGTTGCCCTTGCTGTTGTTGACCACCACCCATTCCGGTTTGCATTGCTGCAGCCATGGTTCCTCCGCCTTGAGGGGCAGGGGTGTCGGTGCCTCGTTGCTCAGCCTGATTTCTCATTCGATCTTCTTGGTAGACCTTGGGGTTGAGCACCGCGTTTGGCGCGATGACTACCGATAGACCAGGGATGTTTGAGATCAAAGCTTCACGGACCGCTCGTGGATCGGAGTACTTGAGATCAGCGACCTGGAACTCCGTCATTGTCGCGGCTTCATCACTATCCAGCTCCTGGAAGGCGCTGAGCACTTGTTCGACCTCATCGGCAAAGCCCTTGAGAACGATTGTCTGTTTGGAGATGCTGGTGGTTGGAGTGGCGAAGCACTCGACGTTTCCAACATTGCTTTTGCCCTTGCCGGCAAGAGCTTCGATCAGATCGATCGCTCGGCCGCCGTGGACGTTGTAGGACTTCACGACTGAATCGACCGCTTTGGGTGGCTTGATTCCAAGTGCCGCACAGAGTTGTCGATCAATGGATCTCACGAGGGCTTCGATTTCATCGAGCCGCCCCGGCGAACCAATAAGCATGACGTACGGATCGCTATCGCTTCCTGCTGAAGCTTGACCTGCAGGAAGTTTGGTGTCCTTGTCCATAGAAGCGGTCGGACCCGCATTCAGAGCGGTTCTCTCGGAAGGGAGAACCAGTTCAAATCGACCAAATGAGTTCTCGGAGGAAACCGATTTGAGAACTGCAAGTTTGATCTGCATTGTCTGGCCGCTGAAGACGGGAACGACGCGAGACATCACCGTATCTTCTCTCGGACCTTGAACCGCACGAAGCGTTTCGAGGAACTTGGATTCGGTGGTAACGATGTATGTACGTCCGACCTGGGCATATTTGAGCCCGGCAAGCGATGTGACAAGGTTTAGGGCATCTTTAACGCTGACTTTGTCTAACTTGACGGTCAACTTTCCGGTGACGTCGGGCGACGTGACAATGTTGACGCGGGTTTGAAGCGCGAGCGACTTGACGATGTTCACAATCTGGGTGTCAACAAAGTCGAGCGAAACTCGGATGTCGTCTGCCTTGCCTACAGTTACAACCTTCGTCGGAGTGCCCTTAGAAGGCGCGCTTCGAAATGGTTGGGCAGCCGTTGGTCGTTGCTCGGCCGGCTTCTGGTCAGCGAGCTTTGGTACAAATGGTCCAAAGTTCCGGATAGCAGGCAACGTCGACGGCGTGCTGGTGGGCATCGTCCGACTTATTAAGGCAGTCGGCCTTTCAACCTTGATAGTCGCATTCGACTCAGGAGTCTTGAAGTACTCGACGGCAGCTTCAATCCTGGGTGGAGTCTTTGGCAGAGTCTTGCTACTTGGCTTGGAGCTGGAAGCAAACTTCGCAGCGGCCTTGCCCTCTGTGTTCATCATCTTGAGCAGAAGCAGTTCCGCCGGTTCAAAGCTCACATTGACGCCCTTCTTGTCAGTTGCGAGAACTGCGTTGATCGGCTCAGTGAACTTGAACTTCAGAACGGTTTTGCCGCCATTGAAGACCGGTTGGATCGTTTCCAATCCGTTTTGCCAGATGTTAAGCTTCTCGCTCTTCAGCGATAGCGTAGCGTCGAATTCGAGCGTGTACTGGGTTGCAGTATTCAAAAATTCGGCTTTTGGCTTACCCAATCCTGATCCTTGGATCAGAACTTGGACACCTTTACCGACTTTCAGAACTGAAACGCCTGTAATGCGCCCGGCGCCGTGAGCGACATGCGCCGACACGACACAAAGCCCGATGAGGGCTGTTCGGATCCATTTACTTTCCATTGGGGTTTCCTCCTACGGTCAAAACGAGTGTTTGATCGTGAAACTTAACTTTCACTTTGTTGCCGTAAACGGCAACGAGCGTTGCAGAGCTGTCGATCGCATCGCCAGCTTCCACGAGTTTTTGATTTCCTGTCGCGTCTGCAAAGACGGCTGCAGGGTATTTGCCTTGAACAAAGCCGATCAGCGTGTAGCTGAATTTGGGGGCTGGTGGGAGCAACGGGTCGACACCTTCGTCCGAATTTCCGCCCGGCACCCACTGAATGCCTTTATCCGGCCCCGGAAGGGTCGGCGGAACTCGGCGATTGCTCGCATCCGCAGCCTGTGCTGACTTCTTCGAAGCTACAGCCGCCGGATCTTCGTTAGCAGAGATTGCAAACGCGGACGGCGCAAACGGATCGCGCTTTGGAAGCGGTCGGGACTGATCTGGGTTGGCGACCTTCGGCTTTTCTTCCGAGACAGCCGAAGTTTTCTCAGGAGTCTCTGATTCCTTCTTCGGAGCAGGCTCCGGAGCTGGGGCACTACTACTTCCCATCATTTGGAAGCCACCGACGCAAACAATCATCAGTGCGAGAACACCTAGCACGACCATCTGTTTTTTCTCACGATTCATCCTTCACCTCCTTGGTTCGGCTAGCCGTCTTGTCCCCTTCGGCCTCTGGATCGGCGGTTGGAGAATCCTTGAACGCGTAAGCCTGAAGAGCAATGTCGAACTCAAGTGGGGGGCTGCCAGCTTCAATCTTTCCGGAGTCCTTGGGAATGATCGTGAATGACTTCACGGCGACGATCTTAGGGAAATTTCGTAGCGCATCGACGAACCGCATTGCATCGCCATAGGTGCCTCGGCCCTTTACAGCGATGTTCTGTTCCTCGTAGGCGCTCTTGCTAACTTTTTCGCCTTCCTTCTTACTCTTCTCAGCAAGAACTGGTCGGACGCTGAGGATGAGCAAGTTATTCTTCTTCCCGAACTCCTCAAGCTCGTGAAGCATGGTCGCTATGTACGCTGCTTCAGGAATGCCGTGCTCCAAGTGGCTGAGTTTGGACTTAAGCTCGTTTATCTTCAACTTGCTTTCATCGAGGTCTTTCTGAACAGCCTTTTCGTCCTTGAGCTCAGACTTCAGAACTTGAAGTGACCGCTCTTGCTCGCCTAGGCTCGAGTAGGTTAGATACACAATTCCCATCCCGGCCAAAAAGACCACTCCGGCGAGCATGAAGAATGACTTCGGCTGCAGCTGTATTTTTAACTTCATGACTTGGTTTCCTCGTCTGCATTCGCAGGCTTGGGTGCAGTCCCCACGATCGAGCCGGCGACTTCAAACTCGATCGCAGACATCTGTCGGAGCAGCTTCTCCTGTGATCCGACAAGGTTCACGCTCTCAATGTCGCGCGAGTTCTGGCATCGCAAGACGAATTGGGATGCATCCGACTGCGATTTACCAGTGCCAATGAATGTGACTTTGATCGGTTGATCAGGCTGATTTGCGTCAGCTCGGATCGCGGTCAGATAGACGTCAGGCGGAGTATTGACCGCGACATGGTTGAGCAATCTCCCCCATCTGCTTGTGAGTTCCCGAGCGCTTTGCAACGTATCGAGTCGTGGCTCGAGATCCGCGACGATTCGCTTCTGCTCTTCGATAGCTTTCAGCATCGGTTTCAGCTTTTTGAGCTTCGACTGGACGGCCTGCTCTTCGGAAGCAAGAAGGGTTCCTTGACCCAAAACTACGAGGTAGGCGAGCCCTACCGTGCTGGCAGCGGCGACAAGAGCCATTTGGCTAAAGCGCATCTGCTGGGCGGCCTTTTTGGCAACGATAAGATCCGATTCAATGAGGTTAATAAACGGCATCGTGAATTCCTTAAGCGGCTTTGAGCTGCCCTCTGATGGCTAGTCCGGCGGCGATGGTCAAATCGAGTCCGGAATCCTCAGCGCCTCCGGCGTTGATGATGTTTTTGTTGTCAAAAACTCCTAATGCGTGGACAGGTAGCCCGAGCTTCGCGCTCAGATACGCGTCCAATCCTCGGAGCTTGGCCCCACCTCCCGTGAGGATGATCTCCTTGATCTCGACGGGCGGAGTGCCCTCGGCCTGCTGATTTTGAGTCTGCAGATAGTTCATTGATCGGCGAATCTCTCGAACAAGATCATCGACTTGGGAGGCCATCACCTTCAGCGGTGGGTTTTCGACCACGGTGCCCGCAAGTAGCTCACGCAGGTCCAAAACTGTTTTGCCAGCTTCTGCATCGACGGTTTCGAGCTTAAAGGCCTGCTTGAGTGCTTCGGTGAGGGTGTTCCCTCCCGAGGGCATTGTTCTGTTCATAACAAAGACACCCTTGTCAATCACCGTTACAGATGTGCTCGACCCACCGATGTTGAGAAACATGTAAGACTCCTCGCCGGCGCTGCGACTCGGATCAGTCTCAACCAAAGTTCGGAAGGCGGCAAACGTCTCGAGATCGACGATATCGACATGAAGACCAGCTTCTCGGCAGGCTGCGATACGGCCAGCCACTAGGTCCTTCGGCGCAGATGCGAGCAACACATTCATCTGCGTGTCGGAAAGTGGCCCGACGATTTCAGCCTCGACGTAGGATTCTTCAACGGAGCCAGGTACGTAACGACCCGCTTCAAACTTCACTGAGTCACGAAGGAGATTCGGCGACATCTTTGGGAAAGGAACCGTTCGGACGAATGTGGCACCGCCTGCGGCGGCGATGACGGCATGGCCGCTATGGATATGCCCCTCCTTCATCGCCTGCTTAATCGCAGCTCCGAGTTCTTCGGGATTCGTGACGTTTCCGTCCCGCATCACTTCCGGAGGAGTCGGCGCAGTCCCGACCTTAACAATCTTCCACCCTGCACCAGACTTGTCCACTTGCACGACTTTGATCGTGCTGTGGCCAATATCCACACCGACGGAGGCGCGGGCTATTGCCATCGCTTTCCTCCGCGGATTTCATTCAATTCTGAGTTCATGTTGTTGCTTCGAGGCATACTGCTCCCAAGAGTCGGTTGTCCTACCCAGTAAGAATCCTTGGTAAGTCCCGGCAAAAAACTCAGGTGAAGTTGAGGAATTGTTAGGAGAAACCTGAGAATGGGGCTAAGACTTGTCGAGGTCTGCCATAATCGTCCCAAGCATGGGCGCCGTCATCTTAGATTCGGGGGACATCAGGCGGACACTTGGGCGCCTTGCACACGAGATTTTGGAGTCAAATCAGGGTGCTCAGGACCTCGTGGTCGTGGGGGTTCTGAAGCGAGGCTATCCGATAGCCAAGCGCCTCGCCTTCCATATGACTCAAATCGAAGGTGTCACAGTACCGTGCGGAAAGCTTGACATCCGGGCCTATCGCGATGACGCACCGACCAGATCCGAGGATGAATCTGAGATTCCGTTTGAAGTGACCGGTAAGCACGTCGTGCTGGTTGATGAGTTAATCTTTACTGGTCGCACAATCCGCGCTGCACTCGATGCTCTGATTAGGCACGGTCGTCCGGCAACGGTGAAGCTTGCGGTCCTGTTGGATCGGGGACACAGAGAGTTGCCAATTGAACCCAATTTCTGTGGCCGAACGATCCAAACGGAACGTGGCGATAATATCGTGGTGAAGATCAACGAGTACGATGGCGAGGACGCGGTCGTATTGCAACCCGCACAACTGGAGAAGGCATAATGCCGCAAAACCTTCTAGAAATTAGAAACCTTGAGCCGGATCAGATCAATGCCCTCATAGAATTGGGTCGCGATTTTAAGAAGCGCGTACGAGCTGATGAAGCCGTCCCAAATCTTAGCAAGAAAGTCGTCGGGATGCTCTTTTTCGAAAACTCAACTCGTACGAGAGTGAGCTTCGAACAGGCCGCGTTTTACCTTGGGATGCGCTCCAGTAACTTCGCTACCGGCTCCAGCAGCATGAGCAAAGGTGAGACATTAAAGGACACGATTTTGACTTTGCGACATGAGCGGCTGGATGCGTTGGTGATGCGTCACAAGTCAAGTGGAGCGCCAGGATTGGCGGCCAAGCATTTTGGTGGCCCTGTGGTGAACGCGGGTGATGGTCAGCATGAACACCCAACCCAAGCTTTGGCGGACGCCGTCACCATCCTCGAACGCAAAGGGCGGATCGAGGGTTTGAAAGTTGCGATTGTTGGAGATGTCAAGCACTCTCGCGTGGCGAGATCGAACGGCTGGCTACTGGAGAAACTTGGTGCCGAAGTCCGATTTGTTGGTCCAAGAACCCTTCTCCCTTCCCAGACGGCAAGCCTGCCTGGAGGATTCTACGATGATCTTGACGAAGGACTTGAGGACGTCGATGTCGTGATCTGCCTCCGCCTTCAGAAGGAGCGGATGGAGCAAGGGATGATTGGTTCGGTTGGCGAGTACGCACACATGTATCAAATCAATGCTGAACGACTGCGAGTTGCTGATACAGGGTGCATCGTGATGCACCCCGGCCCGATCAACAGAGGTGTGGAAATCGACGACCCAACGGCAGACGGCGAGCGGTCGGCAATCACCGCGCAGGTTGAAAATGGAGTCTTCGTAAGGATGGCGAGCTTTTACTGGTGCTTCGGAGGTGCCCAATGAGAACTCTTCTGAGAAATGGACGAATTATTGATCCCTCTCAAGGATTGGATACGATCGGCTCGGTTCTGATTGAGGACGATCAGATTATCGAAATCGGTGAGATCAGTGACGTCACAGACATCGACGAAGTTTACGATTGCACGGATTTTTGGATTACACCAGGCCTCGTTGATATGCATGTTCACCTTCGTGAACCGGGTCAGGAGCACAAAGAAACGATCCAAACAGGTACCCAGGCGGCGGCGGCCGGTGGATACACCACGATCTGTTGCATGCCCAATACGAACCCACCGCTAGATAACCCGGCGATCATCGATTTCATTCTTGACAAGTCGGCTTCGCCCGAAGCCGGTGGAGTTTTTGTTGCTCCGGTTGGCGCACTGACGAAGGGTCTGAAGGGCCTGGAGCTGTCCAATTTAGGTGCGATGAAACGGGCAGGAATCGTTGCGGCTAGCGACGAAGGGTTTCCCGTTCAGAATTCGCAACTCATGACCGATGCCATGGAGTTCTGCGTCCAACTTGGATTGCCGATCATGGCCCACTGCGACGACGCAAGTCTCAGCGAAGGCGGTGTGATGAACGATGGCGCAGTTTCGGCGATGTTGGGACTCAAGGGAACCCCGCGAACGGCAGAAGAAATCGCAACGATGCGAAACTGCCTTCTTTCGTTGCACACAGGGTGCCCAGTTCACATTATGCGGGTCAGCACTTGGGGTGCGGTCGAAATTATTCGGCTCATGAAGTCCCTCGGAGCACCGGTGACGTGCGAGATCTGCCCGATGCACTTCACGTTCACGGAGGAACACATAGGCGATTTCGACACCAAGTTCAAAATGCAACCACCGTTGCGAACAAAGGTTGATATCGAGCTATTAGAGCAAGCCCTGCAGGATGGAACGATTGACTGCATCGCAAGTGACCATAGCCCGCACGCTTCGCACGAAGTGGACGTTCCGTTCGATGAGGCTCCGTTTGGAGCAAGTACGATAGAAGCGACTTTAGCCGTCACACTAACGAACTTGACCCATACGGGAATTCTTACTCCAATGGAGACGGTGAACAAGCTCAGCACGATGCCTGCCCAGATCCTTCATCTTGACGCTGGCACGCTGGTGCCGGGTGAGACTCCAGTCGCTCAGCTGACCGTCATCGACCCGAACTTGGAGTGGAAGTTTGACCGTAACAAATCCTTCAGCAAGAGCAAGAACGCGCCATTCCATAACATGACGTTTAAGGGCAAGGCGGTTCTCACATTCTGCGGCGGTGAAATCTATCGCGACCAGCGATTCCCATCGGAGCGATATGCGATTTACATGTAGCTTGCTTGTGGCGGTAATGCTGTTGGCAGGCTGCGGACAGTACAGTAACCCGAATGACTTAGCTTCGATACCGCAGATCGACCGGATGGAGGTGGCTTACTCGTTACTTAAGCAAGCAACCGATGCTCTGGACGTCAAGTATCAGAAAGGACAGATCACGGACGAGCAGCGATTGGAAAAGATCCGCGAGTATTCAGAGGAGCTCCTGAGAGAAGTCGACCAGAGCCAAGTACCCAGACGTTCTTTATGGCAGTACGCTGAAATTCTGCGAATCTCGCGCCGCTGGGCAGAAGCGGAAGAAACCTTGATGCAGGCGATCAAATCCCCTGCCGACGAGGATCGACGGATTCAGGACACATTGCGGCTATCCCAAGCCCAGGCTCACAATGGAAAGTATCAGCTCGCAATTGAAACTGCCAAGAAGACCTTTGATGCGAAGGATGAAGACGCGGCTCCAATCTTGATGGGGTGCCTTTATGAAATCGCACCTATTATCAAGGGGCACGGTGTGAATCCTGCACTTGCGGAGCTCCTCAAAGGCGCAATTGAGTGCCACATTCGGACGAAAGTGGATGTAAACACCCAAGAAGGAAAAATATTCGATTCGGTGAGGCGCTTCCATATCCGGAAAGCGGAGATCTTGATCGAGCAACTCAAAGCGGGAATCTAAGTAAGTAGTTCGTTGAGCGCCAGCCATTCGTGCGGGCGATGGAAATCGACCGCGCCAAGTTTCGCGATTGAGTGAAGATTTTCGAGTGGAGGATTGGCGTCCGGGCACCCACCAAGAATGAGCGTGACGTTCCCTAGAAGGTTTTCGGCGGAGCCGAGGCACCGCTCAATCTCTCTCCAGCTCAAATCGAAACTTGCCCGCCAGCCGTTCTCCGAGCGGTCAGCTGTAATGTGCTCCAACTGCGGTGACAACGTCTCACAATCGCGCACCCGCACTCCCGAAAACACACAACTCCACCATGCACCGTTCGGCGCAAGATTGATCTCCAAATACCTGCCGGTAGTTGGTTGAAGAAGGAACAGTTCGCCACAATCGAACCGCCATAAGCCCTCAACAAAGCCTTCTTCGGATGAACAGAATGTTGGTTCAAACGATTGGAATGTGGCACGCCAACTGGCTCCTCCCTTCACCAGCTCGTACTGACCAGATTTGAGTGCAGATCCCGCTAGGTTTTCTTGAAAGGTCCTCACCGACTTGCTAACTCACAAACTCGATGAATGTGTCGTTGTTCGGTTTTATTGATCGTTCCAGACTCGGCATCTCGAATCGCAGAGGCGGAACCCCGGGCACCATCACGCCTCGAACCCATCCACTATGGATGAGAGATTCTAGGTGGCAAAGACCGAAAGCCATCGCTTCGCGATCCGTTTGTCGGACCCCAGCCCGACGAATCTCTTGGATCATTCGTGGCATCAAACTGTTCACATCGCCGCCTTGCTGAAGGAGCTGGACGAGCACCCAGAACATGCCCCGATGTGGAAGAGTCGCGGTCCCTCGACGCCATCGCCGACGGAGCTTTATCTCTCCCTTGGAATATCCAGCAACATCTTCTTCAACGACATCGTCCATGTTCAGGATAAATCGGTTGTATTTGTAGACCTCCATCTGGGCCTTCTCGTCGGTCATCATCTCAATTGTATCGATGACGGCATCGAGTTCAAAACTTGCGATTCCTGACAAGTCATCGTCCATGAATCCTCCGGTACCGAGCCATTGAAACGCCTTGTTGGCGTCCAGTTCAAAGCCCGCCTCGGCGGCAATCGTTCGAGTGTGCTCCTTAACATCAGTAAAGCAACCGTTAGCGGTGTACCAAAAGTCAGCAAACTGGATGTGCTGAGCAACTCGACGAGTCTGATTCTCCTGAATTTGCTCCTTCAACCAGATTGGATCGTGCTTACCTTCATCCAGCGCAATGATTGTGTACGCAAGTTCTTTAGCCCCGAGTTGGGCCATCGTGAGACCCGCAGCCAAGATCGGATCGGCAAATCCTGCAGCCTCGCCGATGAGGAACCAGTTATCGCCATAGAGCCGTTCTGAGTAGTACGACCAGTCCTTGGTTCCCTTAACTTCCCCATCGGCCTTCGCTCCGGTGATAAGAGAAGCGATTCTTGGTTCTTCGTAGACGGCCTTTTGGTAGAGCTCTTCCTTAGACATCCCGCACTCTCGGTAGTATTCGGCAGGACAGACCAGACCGATGCTTGTTCGGGTTGGGGAGATCGGAATGAACCAGATCCAGCCGTAGCCGAGGCTCATGACTTGGACTCGAGTCCCGCCTTTACCGACAGAAAATGCCCATTCGGTATCGTTCCAGTAGTCCCAGAAGGCCACGTTTCTCAAGCTAGAAGGCTCGACAATTTTGACGTCCATCGATCGGCGCAAAAGTCCAGAGGAGCCAGTGGCATCGATGTAGTATCTGGCTGTTTCTATCGTGCCGTCTTCCAGTTTGAGACCGGTGATCTTATCTCCCTCGCGAAGGATTTCGACGACCTTCGTCTCCTCGCGAACTTCGACGCCAGTCTCCTTTGCATGATCCAAAAGTATCTTGTCATAGACTGCTCGCTCCACTTGGAACGCCGTCGACCGTCTCCAGCCTTCGAATTTTGCCGGCCGAGGCTCGTCGACGACCATTTCAAGAGGAAGGAATTGGAAGTCCCAAAGATCCGTGGTATTCCCCCAACGATAAGTCGCACCGATCTTGATTGGAAAATCAGCTGCCTCTACTTTGTCCCAACATCCCATTTCGTCGAGGATCGCTGAGATCGGCGGAAGTTGGCTCTCACCAACATGCTCGCGCGGGAATTTTTCGCGCTCCAGAACCAAAACATCCATCTCCGGCTTGTACTTCTTTAGCAAACAAGAACCAGTCGAGCCGGCGGGGCCACCGCCAATAAAAATTACGTCTCGCATGATGCAACTATACACCGAGTGACCGATAAATCACTCTAGTATGAGTTTGGGTTTGATGAGCTTGAAGAGTGGTGCCGCCATGAGGGTGGTGACAACCGCCATGACGACCATGATGGAAAAGAGCTGTTGGGTAATCACCCCGCTTTGCAGTCCAATATTGAGGATGATCAATTCCATCAACCCTCTTGAGTTCATGAGGACGCCTATGCCCAGCGCGTTCATGTGCTTCTCACCGCTAAGTCGGGCGGCAAGGTAACAGCCTCCAAGCTTGCCGGCAATTGCGGCAATAAGCACTACGATCGCGATCATCCACATTTCGGCACCCTGGATCGAGGAGAGCTTCGTGTTAAGTCCTGAATAGACAAAGAAGAACGGCAAAAACAATCCAACTGTGAGCGGTTCTATCTTGCTTTGGAGACCTTTTGAAATCTCCCCTTTGGGCATCGCCGCGCCAAGAGTAAATGCTCCGAAAACGGCATAGACACCGATTGCATCTGTGAACCACGCTCCAGCAAAAACCAAGAGGATGATGAACGTGAAGAGGGTCTGATCGAGACTCTTTCCCTCAAGGAACTTGGCGAGAGTTCTTTTGCCAAGCGTCAGCATTAACGTGACAAAGAGGATTCCCCCGCCGATCGCAAAGAGAGCAATTTTGGGGTCACCTTTACTTTGTGCCAGCACCACAGCAAGGATCGACCAGGCGGCGGCATCGTCGGTCGCCCCGCTACCAAGGGCTAGCGTCCCAAGGCGAGTGCCCGTGAATCCGGCCTCGTACAGAATGCGAGCTAACATTGGAAACGCGGTAATGCACATCGAGGCACCAAGGTAAAGCGCCCGAGAAGCATCAGAAATGTTCTCACCGAAGAGCCCCTTTGGGCCAGACATAAGAGTGTAGTAGGCAATCACTCCAAAGAGGAAGGGAAACAGAATGCCAGCTCCCGAGATAGAGAGCGCCGCTTTGGACTTGCCTTTGAGGAGTCCCAGATCAAACTCGGTTCCAATGAGAAACATGTACAAAACCAGCCCAATCTGGGCGATGACGTACAAGATCAGCATCGACGGGTGTTTCCCGCTTCCGGCTTCATTCTTTATTGGGAAAAGGGCCGTTTGGAAATTAGGAGCGAGTAGTCCAAACAGCGACGGACCAAGCATCACTCCTGCCACCATCTCCATCGTGACTTGGGCCTGACCGAGAAATCTGACGCCCAGATAACCAACGAGCTTGCATGCTCCAAGTACCGCAAGTACTTGGAGCATAAAGCGGAGCATCAGATCGAGGTCGGTCATCGTGAGTTCTAGCTTCTACGGTGAAACTTCGCGACTTCTCCCGCCGCCAACAAAAATCCGCCTACTCCGTAGGCATCGGTGTCGGTGTACTTGACTACTCGCGGATCCTGACCAATTGGCTGAACCCACCCAAGTCGTCCGTTGGGGTCGACCGAACCACAGAGCGCAGCGAATCCTTTGTTAATCACCGATTCAAACTCAGCCCGAGGGAGTAGACCATTGTTGACTCCCCACGCCATCGCGTAAACATAGAACGCAGTGCCGCTTGTTTCTGGATGAGGGAAAGAGGCTGGATCAAGAAGGCTCGCGTGCCAAGTCCCATCAGGAGTCTGCAGTCCGGCGACTCGAGTTGCCATTTGCTTGAACTGGATCTCCAATTTGCCGCGCCCATCGAAATCTGCCGGTAGGTGCATCAGAACCCGAGCCAGCCCGGCCAGAACCCAACCGTTTCCTCGCGACCAGAAGACCTTCTTGCCATTCGCTTCACGTGGCTCGAAATACCGGGAGTCTCGGAAGTAAAGATGCTCAATGGGGTCATACAAGTAGTCACTCGTCTTCCACCACAGGTCTGCCATCTTGTTGGCATATCGCGGATCGCCTGTGGCCTTTGATAGCAGTGCCATAGTTGGTGGCGCCATGAACAATGCGTCGCACCAGGCCATTTCCGAGTTGTGAACCCCATTCACCCATAGCAGTGGCGTGTCGTGGGGTTTGCCCATCCAGCCATCGATCCAAGACTGCACTGGAGCGAGCTGTTCGGGCTTTCGATCAATCATGTACAACTGGATGAATGCCTGGCCGACCGCCACATCATCCGCCATGCCGGGGCGAGGACCCATTTTGTAGCCGTTCGCCTCTCCTTCGGCCCGTAGCCAGTTCGCGGCTTCTGGCTCTTTTCGGTATTCCGAGTAGTCGAAAACACCAGCAAGGAGCGGCGCAAGCATCCACTCAAACTTCGGATACGGACTCGGGTTGCTCCGCACCCATTTCCAAACTGCATCGGCAGCTTTAAGAGGATCTTTTTCCGAAACTTGTCCAAACTCTTCGTTTGCTCCCTGGATGGTCGATTGATAGTCCTGATAAGTGGTGTATCGACTCGCGTTGACCCAGAGTGCGTTCGGACCGCCGACGGGACGATCCCCTCGAATCACGAAGGGACGAACGCTGTCGTGCTTGCTCTTGCCAGTAATCGCGACATGACTCCAACTATCACCGCCGTCCGGGGTGAACCACCGTTCGATCTCAAATCGGCCATTGATTGGTCGACTGAGATAGACAAACCTTGTATCTTTGGGGTCCAACACAACGCCGCCTGAGTAATGTGGCTCGGGCTCGGTTTTGCCTTGGGGAGTCTGGGGGAACCACTTGCCGCCGAACGTGATTTGCCGGTCAACCCATCGGCGACCATCCCACCTCGCGTAGCGGTAGTAGTGTTCTTCTTGCTTTGGCAACCTGCTGTATGTGATCACAGGATTGCCCTTTGAGTCTTCGGCAACATCCCAGATCCAGGAGCGGACACCCTCGGCCTTGCCGTCATAAACCACATCAGCCTGGTGTGGTCTGACCGGTAGTTGGTTCATTCTTGCGACAGCTTTGCCGTCCGCGCTGCGCATCGCACCTTTCTCATACCGAAGGTAATAGATCGAATTGGTCGCCTCATTTCTTGGATGTCCATCGGTGAAGGCCAAGTGTATTGCTGATCGACCATTTCCGGAGACCTTGACATAAGGGCGATTTCCAGGCGAATCTGATTCTGGCGCAATGAGAATCTTTCCTTTTGACCAAGTCTTCCCTAGGTCGTCAGAGGTTGAGAGCGTTGGCTTCCAGTTCATTCCTCGCCAGAATAGATAGATTCGGTTCTTTTCAGCACTCAATAGTTGAGGGTTCGGATAGGTGTAGGCATTCAGTGCCCCTTTCGGACCCTTGTATGTAGGGTCGTTCAGCTTTAACTCAACTGGCGAGCTCCACTTGAGCGGATTATCTTTCGTCGCTGTGGTCAGGAACATCGACGGGCCCGTGTGCTTGGAGTAAAACGCGAGGATCTCGTTGTTTGGCAGAGGCAAGAACGCCGGATTGTCGTGATCGTCTTTTTCGAATTTTGGAGCAATGACGGTCAACTCAGCCGACTTCGTCTTCGGATCGTAGAGGTTTATCGAAACATCCCCCTGACCGCTCACTCCTCCAGCCAAGATCTTGCCATTCACCCAAATCGCACGGGGATCGGCAAACCAACACCATCCTGCGTCGCGGGAGATATAGTGGTCGTGTCCGAAGACGGCAAGGGCTACTGCCAGCGAGATCATGCAAGTGACTTTACACTATGATGAAAAATACACCACGAAAATGTGGCTGCCGGACAAGGATTCGAACCTTGACGTGCTGCACCAAAAACAGCTGTCCTGCCATTAGACGATCCGGCAAATCGTGCCAACAGTATACTTCGGTCGATGCCTGCCTTGCCAAAAGGGCGAATCTTCTTCATTTCTGGCGCCCCGGGAGTGGGTAAATCGACGACAGCAAAAGCACTTGCTGCCAGATTCGAGAAGGCGTTTCGGATTGACCTGGACTACTTCCGCCAATACGTCGTCTCTGGATTGCGGCAACCAAGCCAGGGGTACGACGAGGAGTGTCATCGCCAATTCTGCCTCGCCCATGTCGCTGCAGGGCAGTGTGCTCGTACCTATTCAGATGCCGGCTTCACGGTCGTAATTGAGCATTGTTCGTTCCCGGATACTGTCGAACTTTTTGTTCGAGAAGCGGGGCCGACAACCGTGGTGTGCCTCTCGTGCAAGCTAGAAGTCAACTTGGAACGCAATCTTCTTCGTGTCGACAAGAGCTTTGATCCAAAAGATATCGAGCACTTTGTGCACGACTTGAACGGCACAATCTGGCCAAAGTTTGCCGAGCGGGGCTGGCCGGTGATTCAGAACGATGGCATAAATGTGGACGATGCAGTTGAGCAGATTATGGAAACCGAGAAAACTGTCACTGTAATTGATTAAGCTAGCGGCATGCACTTTTTTGCGGCCGTGATCGCTTTGCAGTTCGACGCAGGAGCAAAGGCTCCCCAGGCTCCGACTCCGATCAATGCGGAATCCTATCTAAAGCCAACAGCGGAAATTGCCGAGTACTTCGACCAGCCTCGGCACCTGAACTTCAACCTGTCGAACTTGAACACAACGCGAACATGGTTCGCCCGAACTCAGGCAGATCGTGCAGTGAACCTGGCCGATATCTCGACCAAATACGAGAATCTGGCTGGGATCATGATCGATCCCGTCGCGAATCGCGCCCGAACAATGTCCTATAGAACGTCAACGTCGATTGTGTTAACGAGCGCCTCCGACTTCTCCAGCCGCACAATTACTGCACCAAAAGGGAAATGGCTCAGCGGAGGGACTTGGTCCCCGAACGGCAAGTATCTCCTTTACATGGTTCACGGCGAAGAAGGCTCGACGGTTTGGGTGCACGACGCTGAAAAGAACTCAACCCGTGAGTTGACCAGACAGCCGATCCTCGCCACACGAGTCTCACCTGAGTGGATTCCAGACTCGTCGGGAGTGGTCGGAGTATTTGTTCCGACGAATCGAGGGGACGAACCCGTCGCAACCGCAGTGCCGAGCCAGCCCAAAGTTCAGGTCACCGATACCGGAAAGAATCGCCTTCGTCAGTTCCGAACCCTGCTGCAGAACGAGAACGACCAGCGGCGGTTTGAATACTATATGACCGGGCAACTTGCAAAAGTGAGTTTGGATGGCAAAATAGCACCGGTTGGCAAGCCTGCGATGATAGCGTCGTTCGATCCGGCTCCAAAAGGCAACCTTTTCCGAGTCACAACCGTGCAGAAGCCGTTCTCATACATCGTGCCTGCGTCCAACTTCGGACGGAAGGAAGAGGTTTGGGATGCTACAGGCAAAGCACTCATCACACTGGAAGAGACTCCACTTCGGCCCGGCGAACCAGCTCCTGACCCGCTGGCAACTACTCCGCCGGTGACGCCACCTGCCGCCCGGAGGCAGATTGACTGGATGCCAGATGGCTCCGGTTTGTACTTCGTTCGTACAAAAGCCAAACCTGCCTCGGTTCCAGCTCAGCCTATCCTCTCTCCGGAAGACGACGAACAAGGTCGCGGCCAGCGGCCAGGCGGTGCGCCGACTGCACCTCGCGAGCCAGAAGAATTGGTGAAGTGGGTCGCTCCGTTTGCAAAGGACAGTGAGACTGTTCTCGCAACCCGAGAGCAGGGCTTCGGTGGTCTCCTCTGGAACCCAACCGGAACCGCGATCTTCCTGAGCGAAACCAAGGATGGTGAGACAAAATTCAAGCGATTTGAACTCAACAAGGAGATGACCGAGACAGTTCTCTGGTCATACAAAGGGGCAGAACAGAACCCTGGGTCTCCGGTTTTGATGACCAATGCGCTTGGTGCAAGTGTTCTGGATGATACTGCTCCGAAGATCCTGCTCAGAGGCACAAACACTACAACGGATGAAGAGAAGAATCCTTCACGTCCGTTCCTGAATAGTTTCGATACTCAATCCAAGAAAGTCGATTTGCTCTGGAAGTGCGAGGAAAAGGCGTATCAGACAATTGATGGCATTTTGAATGCCGAGGGGACCCGCCTTCTCGTTGACCACCAAACCGCGACCGAGCCGAGTAACAGCTTCCTTTTCGAAGGCGGCAAGCGTACTAAGCAGGTCACCCAAAACAAGGACTACGCTCCGGACTTGACCGAGGCGAAGCGGTACCGCTTCCAAGTGACCCGCGCCGATGGCTTCAAGTTCTGGGTCAAAGTCACCGCTCCAAAGTGGCACGCCGAAGGTGACAAGCTGCCTGCATTCTTCTGGTTCTATCCCAGCGAAGTGGACAACCAGGCAGCTTACGATCGGGGGATTCGCAATGCGAACCCAAACATGTTCCCCGCCCAAGGCGGCAGCCCGAAGTCGCTTCTCATCCGGCGCGGCTGGGCACTTGTTGAGCCAGATTGTCCCATCGTCGGACCTCGCAGCCGGGTGAACGACTTCTACGTCGATCACCTTCGACAAAACTTGTCTGCGACGATTGACGCTCTGGAGGCGAAAGGGATCGCGGACCGAACGAAACTTGCTCTGGGAGGCCATAGCTACGGTGGATTTGGAACTGCAAACGCGATGATCCACACCCCCTTCTTCAAAGCTGGAATTGCGGGTGCGGGAAACTATAACCGTACTCTGACTCCACTTGCGTTTCAGGGTGAACAGAGAACTCTGTTCGAAGCCCGGAGCACGTACCTTGACATGTCACCAATTCTCTATGCCGAAAATTTGCACGGAGCCCTCCTGATGTATGCCGGAATGGACGACCAAAACGTCGGCACCGATCCGATCAACTCGATGCGAATGTTCACTGTCCTAGAAAGCATCGGCAAGCCTGCGGCTTTGTACATGTATCCCTACGAGGACCACGGGCAGATCGCCCGCGAAACTCTGATGGACCAATGGGCACGCTGGATCGCATGGCTGGATAAGTACGTGTTGGGCAAAGACAAGTGATCGCGGTCGCTCTCGCCGTCCAGATCGGAGCTACAAATCGGTACAGCCAAGCGGCGGTGGTGAGCGATCACCACCTTGCCTCGGCAATTGGGGCCGCCGTTCTGAAGGACGGTGGCAACGCAATCGACGCCGCAGTAGCAACCGGATTCGCTCTCGCCGTCTGCTTCCCGGCAGCTGGCAACATCGGCGGAGGCGGGTTCATGATCTACCGCCGAGCAAGCGGGGAATCGTTTGCCTTGGACTATCGCGAGATCGCGCCAAAGGCGGCGTTTCGCGAGATGTATCTGGATGCTAAGGGAAACCCAACGAACGAGAGCTATCTGGGATACCGAGCAGCCGGGGTTCCCGGCACCGTTGCCGGGTTCTGGGAAGCTCACAAGAAATTCGGAAAGCTACCGTGGCGTCGCCTAGTTCAGCCTGCGGTGAACATGGCAGCGAAAGGCTTTTCACTGAGCTCGGCACAGGCTGCAGACTTTACAGCTTTCGGGAAGCTGAATAAGCAGTTCCCGGCTACCTATCGCAACTTTTCTGGAGACGGAGCCGGTCTCAAACCAGGACAGAACTTCGTCCAATCCGACTTAGCGAAGACTCTAGAACGGATTCGTGACCTAGGCCGCGATGGGTTCTATCAGGGCAAAACCGCCGATGAAATTGATTCGGAGATGCATGCGAATCGGGGTCTCATCACCAAAGAGGATTTGGCAGGATACAAACCAGAATGGAGAGAACCGCTAGTTGGGAACTGGAATGGTGCCGAAATCGCCACAATGCCTCCGCCGAGCTCGGGGGGTGTCATCGTTTTGATGATGCTGGGGATGTTGAAAGACGATGACCTCAAGAAGTCAGGTCTGAACTCCGCAGGGACTATTCACCTGATGGCGGAATCCATGAAGCGGTGCTTTGCGGACCGAGCCGAATACATGGCCGATCCGGGTTTCGCAAAAGTCCCGATCTCTTCCCTTCTTGATCCTGTGTACTTAGCCCGGAGGCGAGCGGAAATTGGCAGCCGAGCCACACCGAGTGAGTCCATCAAGCCGGGCCTGGAGGCAGGACAAGAGAGCGAGCAAACCACTCATTTCAGCATTGTTGACGCCGAGGGAAATGCGGTGAGTCAGACGTACACGATTAACGATTCCTACGGTAGCAAGGTGACCTCCCCCAAGCTTGGATTCATTTGGAACAATGAAATGGACGATTTCACCGCCAAGCCGGGGAGTCCGAACCGATACAGAATCTTGCAGGGCGAGGTGAATTCGGTTCAAGCAGGCAAGCGGCCACTATCGAGCATGACGCCAACAATCGTCACCAAGGAAGGCAAACTCTGGATGGTATTGGGTTCCCCGGGCGGACCGACAATCATCAATACGGTTTTCGAATCGATCCTGAACGTGGGAGTTCATGGGCTAACTGCTCAGCGAGCAATCAACGCGCCACGTTTTCACCACCAGTGGTTCCCTGATCAAATTCGGGTTGAACCCGGGATGAGCCCAGATACTCTAAGCTTGCTACGCGGGATGGGTCATCAAATTGACACATCTCAGTCAAGCCAAGGCAGTTGCCATTTGATCCTGCTTGACTCGAACCAAAACCGAACAATCGGGTGTGATCCGAGGATTTCGACTTCGGGTCATGCGGGATACTAGAAGGAAATGACAAGAATCGAACGCCTTGTTGAACTGGTGAATGACCATGCACTGGACGGATTTCTAGCCCAAACCGCTCCGACTCTTGGCTATCTGGCGGATTTCCCCGAAGATGCTCACGAGCGATTTATGGTGCTTGCGGTACACAAATCTGGAGAACAGTGCCTCATCTGCCCGGCTTTGAGTTCCATCCAGGCTCGACGAGCGGGCATTCCCAACATTCGAGACTGGCGAGATGGCGAAAACCCGCTCGCGTTGTTTAGCGAGTTGATCGAGGAGTGGAACGGCGAGGCGGGAGTGTTTCTGGTGGACGACCACATGCCGGCAAAGATGCTTCTAGAGATGCAGGAAGCGTTCATAGGAATTCGCTTCGTTGCCGGAGGCTCGTATCTCGGGCAAATCACCGGGCGAAAGAGTGCGGATGAGCTCGCGAAAATGAAAGCGGCGGGTGACCTCGCTGACCAGGTGTTTCTCAAGGTCAAGACGTCGCTCCGCGAGGGCATGACCGAGATTGAGCTAGAGAAGATCATTCGCGACGAGTTCTCTCGCCTTGGTGGAAATCCCACGTTTTGCATCGTTGGGTTTGGTCCCGGCGCAGCGGAAAGCCACCATATCAACGGCGACACGCGGCTGGAGCGAAATATGTTGGTTCTGACCGACTTTGGTTGCGAGTATGAGGGCTATCAGAGCGACATCACCCGAACAATGGCTTTTGGCGGAGCTACCGCGAAGCAAAAAGAGGTCTACGAGACCGTCTACCGAGCGCATCAGGCAGCACGGCAGGTTGCAATCATTGGGGCTATCCCAAGTGAAGTCGATGGCGCGGCACGTAAGGTGGTCTCGGATGCAGGCTACGGAGAATTCTTTACCCACCGAACCGGACATGGGATCGGCACCCAGGTTCACGAACACCCGAATATCTCACCCGATAACCATGTGGCACTGGTTGAGGGCAACTGTTTCAGCATCGAGCCAGGAATCTATTTGCCCGGTGAGTTTGGAGTGAGACTGGAGAATCTGTATTACTCTGCTGAGACTGCGATTAGCTTTAATGCTGAGATTTCGCCCGTGTTAGAGGAAATCTAAGAGCAGAAAACCCCACCAACAAATGATGTTGGTGGGGTTCATCTCGTGAAGATTTCGGATTTACTTCTTTCGTCGTCGAAGCAGGGCGGCTGCTCCAAGACCGAGGGCAACCATTGAGGCTGGCTCCGGAACGATCTGAGTACTAGTCCCAGTTTGGACGAATGATGCCGCAGCGCCTAGGCCTGCGAGAGCACCGAAGACGTTTCCTCGGCTGTTGGTGCTCGGAACAGTGTTCGTGGTGATCGGGATTGTTGGAATCGTAACGGTTGGCGTGCTAGCCACGTAGACGGTGGGGTCTACAGGCGCCGCTGCGGCGACAGCTCCCATCTCAACAGGCATCTCAACCGTTGTTGCAGCCACATCTTCCACGCCGGGATCATTCGTCGCGTAGGCTCGGACCGGACCACCAACGAATGGGTTTCCGCACTTGACACGAAGAATAGGATTGCCTTCTGCGTCAACGAAGGCTGGGGTGCCTTTCTTAAAGAAGGAAACGTGCGACTTCAGCACGCCATTCTCTGGGGCCGAATAGATCGTGTAATAGGACGACTTTTGGATTGTTCCAAGTCTCAGACCGCTCACGAACTCAATGACTTCGTCGCGACCCATTGAAAAGTGCCGCATAAATCGGTCTGCCACCTGTCGGTCCGACTTGATCTGGGAGATCAGCTCGGGGATGGTGTTTGCCGGTTTGTTAATGAATGCGTTCAGCTCTGGCCGGGCAAGTGCGCTTGCACTCATTCCGACTACTGCCATTCCTACTAAGATTCCCTTCATGTTGTTTACCTTCTTCACGATTGTTGTTAATGAGGGCAAGTTGAGTGCCAAGGGGTGCACTTCCATTCTCCTCCAGTCCAATATCAAGCAATAAAGCGAGGGTTCAGAGCTTTACGTTACGTCGAATCACTTCTATGGCTTCTGCGGCGGCTGCCTGCTCTGCCTCTTTTTTCGATCGTCCCGAGCCTTCCCCGATGACCTCTCCATCAAATAATACTACAACACGATATCGACGGTCATGCGCATAACCACTTTCTCCCAAAACCTGGTAAGAAGGGGTCTTTCGCCATATCGATTGCGCCATTTCCTGGAGTTTTGACTTGTAATCATCTGGACTGACATCGCCAGTGCTGATTCTCAAAAGATAAGGATTAAGCTGTTCGAGAATGAACCAGCGGGCGACTTCAAGTCCAGATTCGAGATAAATTGCACCAAAAATTGCTTCAACGACATCGGCAAGCACCGAAGCTCTGTTCCTACCTCCGGTCTGCTCTTCGCTTGCACTGAGCACAAGGTATGGCTCTAGTCCTAGCTTCTTAGCGACCTCAGCTAGTGGTGCTTCTTGCACGACACTACTCTTGGCCTTAGACATTAAGCCTTGATCCCATTGCGGGAAGTGCTCGTATAAATACTGGGCGACTACTAATCCTAATACCGAGTCTCCAAAGAACTCGAGCCGCTCGTAAGACCCGGCAACATCGTTGGGCGAAGCCGAGCGATGGGTCATCGCTAGCTTGAACACAGCTTCATTCTTCAGGGGAATCCCCTTAGGAATTCCGGTCGGTGGTGTCATGCGCGAGCGGCGAAGAACTCTGCGATTCGCCCAACCCCCTTTTCGATGTTGGCTCGGCTGGTGGCATAGCTCAATCGGATATGACCCTGCCCTTCAAACACTGAGCCGGGGACGACCGCCACCAGAGCCTTTTCGAGAAGTTCTCCCGCGAGATCCAAGTCAGTTTCACCCGGCTTGAGCAGAGCTGAAACATCCGGAAACGCATAGAAGGCGCCCTTGGGCGGATCGATCTTCACGCCAGGAATTGCCGTCAACAGGCTGACGATCAGATCTCGACGCACCTCAAACTCAGCTCGCATCGCCTCAACCGACTCTGCAGGCAACCCAAATGCCTTCACCGCTCCGCGTTGGGCAAAGGAGGTGGGATTGCTGGTCACCTGGTCTTGAAAATTGCTCATCGCCTTGGCGACCGGTATAGGTGCAGCAGCAAACCCAATCCGCCAACCTGTCATCGCATAGCTCTTCGAGCATCCGCCGATGGTGATCGTCTGATCCTGAACATCTTTACCAAGAGCCGCGATGGACTCGAACTCGTGGCCATAGATCAGTCGCTCGTAAATCTCGTCAGCGATGATCCAGAACCCGTTTCGGAGGGCAAGTGCTCCAATCTCTTTCAAAGTGTGACGAGGAAGAAGTGCACCGGAAGGATTCGACGGACTGTTGAGAACAATTGCTCGAGTTCTCGGCGTGATCGCTTCACGAAGCTGATCGTACGTCGGAACAAACCCCTCTTCGGCCGAGCATTTGATGACGACCGGAGTGCCACCAGCAAGCACGACTTGATCTGCGTAGGTCATCCAGTAAGGTGCCAGCAGTATCACTTCGTCTCCTGGATTCAAAAGAACCTGCATCGCGTTATAAAGCGAGTGCTTCGCACCACAACTCACAATTATTTGTTCGGGAGAGTAGTTCAGCTTATTTTCTCGAACTAGCTTGGCACAAATTGCTTCCTTTAGTTCTTTGATCCCCGCGCTCGGTGTGTACTTCGTGAACCCTTCATTAAGAGCCAAGACGGCTTCATCAATAATCGGCTGTGGAGTGTTGAAGTCCGGTTCTCCGGCTCCAAACGACACGACATCGATCCCGTCGGCTCGCATCGCATTGGCTTTTCCGGTAATCGCCAACGTAGGCGAGGGCTTTAAAAGTTGAGCGCGATGGGAGAGATTGAGCGTGTTCACCGTACTGAGAGTATAGACTTTATCACGATATGCCCAAGCCAACTCTGCGCATCATCTGGCTTGGGTGCCTGCTTCTGCTTCTTGGTTTCCTGCTACACGTGGGTATTGGGAGCACGCTTTGGTACAACCCTGTGGCCATCCTTGGAGAAATTTTTCGGGGACCAGTCGGTGATAACTACACCAACAACGTGATCTGGAACCTGCGACTTCCCCGAGCCTTCTACTGCCTGTTTGTCGGAGCTGCGTTGGGCGTCTGCGGAGCTGCGTTGCAGACCCTCTTCCGAAATCCGCTCGCGGAACCGTATGTTGTTGGAGCATCTAGCGGTGCGGCTATCGGCGGGGCGCTCACCCTCGGACTTGGGTTTTCCGAAGGATTGCTGATTATCATTAAACCAGTTGCCGGCTTCGTGACTGGCTTACTGACTTTATTGCTTGTCACTCGACTTTCTCGGCGCCACGGAGTCATTGAGACACCTTCCTTGCTGCTTGCAGGAGTTGTTGTTTCTACAATGCTCAGTTCGTTGCTTTCCCTCATCGTTCTGGAGAGTGGAAGGGACCAAGCCGTCCTCTTGCGATGGCTGATGGGGAGCATGTCAACGGCATTCTGGTGGCCGGTTCTGCTCCTTGCTGTTTCCTTTTTGATCGGCTTCATGCTCCTGTTCCGGGCTTCTCGAAAACTCAACGCGTTGGCGGTAGGCGAGGATACGGCGGCCTCGGTTGGAGTGGACGTTCACAAGTTGCGGAATCAGGTCCTCGTTATTGTGACGGCCATGGTGGCGATCACGGTTGGCCCAGTCGGCATCATCGGTTTCGTTGGACTAGTCGCTCCCCATATCGCTCGATCCCTGGTCGGCGTCGACCTCCGAAAGACCCTTCCTCTCTCTGCGATTGCTGGATCGTTGCTGCTTCTGGCATCAGATGCTATCGCTCAACGCGGTCCCCAAGGGACCGAACTTCCCGTTGGAATCGTGACCTCGATCCTTGGCGCCCCGAGTCTGCTCATACTGATGCGACGGCGCTAACCAGCCATAATGAAAGTGAGCATGAAGCAGATTCGCGGCAAGATGAACGGTAAGGGCAAGTCAGTGGCGGTTGTCGTCAGTCGCTGGAACGAGCTTGTCACCAAGGAACTTCTGTCCGGAGCGATTGAAGAACTAGAAAGCCACGGCGTCGCAAACATCACGGTCGTCCATGTTCCCGGCACCTGGGAGATTCCAGTCGTTGCCAAAAAGCTTTTAGAAGGCAAAACGGCACCGGACGGCATCGTCGCGCTCGGTTGCATTCTCCAGGGTCAGACCCCCCATGCCAAGCTCCTAGGGGGCGACGTTGGAGGAGCATTGATGTCTCTCCAAGTCGAGTTTTGCAAACCAGTCGCTTGGGGAATCCTGACTCCGGACACCCAAGACCAGGCTCTGGATCGAGCCGGGCTCAAGTTCGGCAACAAGGGTCGCGAGGCGGCTCTTGCCGTCATCGAAGTCGTCGATGCACTCTCACAGATTGACTGATCGCTGCCAGGAGCGTAGGATATCTTATGCACCCTGAGCCGCCAGAGTATCTAGAGTTTCTCAAGCCATACCCTTCGAAAACCGTCGAGCTTGCGCGCGGGCTGCGGCAATCAATTCTGGACTTTCTTCCGCCCTGTGTGGAGATCATCTGGGACGCCACAAACACCGTCGGTCCCTCGTACGGTTTCTCAGATAAGAACCGAGATCACTTCATCCATCTCCCAACGTACACGAGCTATGTGAATATTGGCTTCACAAATGGCACTTCATTGGAGGATCCCGAAGGACGACTCGTCGGCTCCGGGACCAAGATCCGGCATATCAAACTGACCCGCATTGAGGACCTTGATGACCCCTATCTCCGCAAGCTCATCGACCAAGCCGTATTGACCGCGACTCGACCAAAAACCTTGACCGAGCCCTGCATAGTCATCCGCCAAATGGCTGGACCCAAGCGACGCCCTAAGCCTGAAGCCTAAGCCGCAGCCCGAAGACGACGCTCAATCTTTCCTTGCTCGAGTTCCTGAAGCGCATCAGTCATCGGGGAGAAGCACGATTCGGGAGTGAACAGTGGTGCCCGTCGCGCCATTTCGTCGGCCGAAGCCTTCAAGACCGACCGGTCCTCAACCACTCGTTGCAGCTGGCTCGAGAGTTGTTCGACGTTGTCGACTCCAAAGTACAACGGATAGTCCCGGCCCAGCGCTTCGACGTTCGGCGGCAAGTCCGTCACCATGAGCGGAGTTCGGGTGCCCATGCACTCGAGGATCGCCAAGGAGAAACCTTCCATTGCTGTAGGATTCACAACCAGGTCAGTCTGGTCGTATTCAGCAAGTACTGCCTCAGTTCCATAAACGTAATCTCCTGTGAACTCCACAGATCCGCGGAGACCAAGTTCTCCAACCAGTCGGCGAGCAGCGGCAAGTTCGTCGCCTTGACCAACCGCCTTTAGTCGAACCCTCGACGGATCGGGGAGTCGCCCGATTGCTTCGATAAGTTTCAGAATTCGCTTCCCGGAGTCCATTCGGGCCATGAAGAGAAGCTTGAGCGGCTGACTTGCGTCGAGTTGCAGAGGTTGTCGTTGATAGTCGCGAAATGCTAACGGAATCGGATTGTAAACAATCCGTACCCTAGAGTCATCCACAAAGGGCTTAAACGCCGACGCCAAGTAGTTGCTGAGCGGGAAGGACATGTCGCTCATTCGTGCGACCTTTTCTTCCCACTTCATCGAAGCTTCTTTGATCTTCGGCGGAAGACCTGGATGCAAAAACGCTGTTCCTTGAATCGAATGCGCGACCCAAATGTCGTGCTTAGCGATGACTCGGTCCATCTTCAAAGCCGGGAAGCTATCGTTGATCTCCAAGAGGTCGACACCCTTCTCCGTGGCGATCTTGTCAACGGCTTTGGCCATGTAATGCGGCAGGAACGGATGCAGGTACTGCTTTTCCCACAACTTCCCAAGTTTGAAGTCCTTCGGACGGGTTGGATAAACGTTGACTCCTTTGTGGACAAACGGCTGATCCCACTCGGGGTACCCACGGCAAACGAGCGAGACTTCATGCCCGTGCTCCATCAGGAACTGAGCTCGGGTGAGGCAGGACGAAATCACTCCGCCAAACATCTGCGGGTTGCCCGATTCGACGAGCTGGACAATATGCACGAAGAGCGAGTTCCACAGGAAATCGCCCTCTCTATTCGTCGTTTTTGCGAGGATTAGTTGCCGTGTTCCAAATACCGCAATTCTTCTGGCGTCAGCGTAAGGTCCGGAACTTGACTGTTCTGCTCCACATCGCTCGGCTTGCGCAAACCACAAAGCGCGAACGTAGGGAACGGCTGGTTGAGGACCCAAGCCAGTGCGATCTGAGTCGCGCTGAAGCCCTTCTTCGCTCCAAGTTCGGACGCCCGTGACCGTCGCGCTTGACTCTCAGCACAATCGTAGGCCGCAAGCACTTCGGCGTCAGTCGTCTCAGCAAAATAACCGCGCGCGGCGGATGACCAAGCAAACAACGGCAGTTGATTCGCTTCATGCCACTTACGTCCCGCTTCGTCGATGGTTACACAACCATCCCAGAGCGGCTTCACGTTCTGCGCAAGCGTCAGATTCGGGTTATTGCACGAGAAACCTTGTTGGCCGGATTCAGCAGCGTACTTGTTGGCAGCCTCGATTCGAGCGGGCTGCCAGTTCGAGCCACCGTATGCGGTGATTAGTCCAGCCTTGATGATTCGGTTCATCCAGTCAACGACGTCTTCGATTGGCACCGAAGGGTCATCCCGGTGGAAAACGTACAGGTCTGAGTGATCAATCCCCAAGCGCTCGTGATTTTCGAAAATGTCGTTCTTGGTAAAGAGTTCGCTGAACCTTGGCGAGCCATAAGGATGGTTGCCCTTGTTCAGGAACACCAACTTGTGGGCGTTGCGGCGAGCCTTGAGCCAGGCCCCGAAGATATTGCTGTTTGCACCGTAGCAGTGAGCCGTGTCAAAGCAGTTGCCGCCTGCTTCTACAAAGGCATCAAGGGCCTTAAATGAGTCATACGGAGCTGTGCTCATCAGCCAGTCGGTTCCGCAAACGATGCGCGAGATATCTTTGTCTAAATGTGCAATTCGTGCGTATTTCATGCTTTCAGCTCCGCTCCAAAAACGACTCCACCAGAAGCTCGGAGTTTGTCAAGAGTCCTCATCTGCTGTAGGGTGTCCTCGATGGTCACGTGAGGGCATTCGCCGGCTTCGAGATACTGGGCAACGGCATCCGCTTCTGCTGCGTAAAGCTCAGCGTTCGTGATCCCCAGATCGAGTTCCTCAGCGACGGTGTCCCAACCCTCATAGCGACGGATTTTCTTGCCCGTCCCGTTCTTCCAAGGATCATCGACCACGATTCGCCCCTTGGTGCCCATGATCACCGCATCGTTACGGCAGATGATTCCGACACCCGTCTGGAAAACCGCCGAGCGGTTTTCGGAGAACTTGAGCATTCCGCTTCCGATCCAGTCCACGCCTTTTGAACTCGGCTGCGACACGTACCAAGCCTCGCTAGGCTCTTCGCCAAACGCCATTCGGGCGAGGGAGACACAGTAGGAACCGACATCCATCAAGCCGCCACCTCCGAGGGCCGGGTCATTCCGGAAATTGGTCCACTCTTCACCAGCTTGGAACGCAAACGAAGCATTCACCAGCTTTACTTCACCAATCAAACCGCTGTCGATCCACTCACGAATCTTTGCCGTCTGGGCTGTGCAGCGATACATAAATGCCTCCATGAAGAAGACGCCAGCTTCCTTCACCGCAGCCAATGCTCGCTCGGCTTCCAGCGCATTCAACGTGAATGGCTTCTCACACAGAATCGCTTTTCCGGCTTTCGCCACGGCGATCGTATCGTTCATGTGTGTATGGTGCGGAGTGGCGATGTAGACCGCATCGACATTCGGATTGTTGAGCACTTCATCGTAGGAACCGTAAGCGGTTCCCCCATGCTTTTCACAAAACTCCTCGGCCCGGCTCAACGTCCTAGAGCCCGCAGCGACCAACTTTCCGGTCTTCGAAACAGCTAGTCCTTCAGCAAACTGCCGAGCAATGTTTCCCGGCCCAATAATTCCCCAACGCACTTGATCAGCCATTGTTATTCGCCTGAGAGCATACTGGTTCTCGCTGATAAACAAACATCCGCTATCGGTAAATCACATATACTTTTAGGCGTGTCTTTTCCAGCCGATTTTCGTTGGGGCGTAGCGACCGCCTCGTACCAGATTGAAGGTGCTCCTTACCTTGTGGGTGGTGGCCACAGCGTTTGGGATATGTTCTGCAAACGTCCAGGAAAGATTCACGATGCCAGCAACGGGGACGTTGCGTGCGACCATTTCAACCGCTACCGTGAGGACTGCGCCCTAATGAAGGAGCTCGGCATCAAAAATTACCGCCTCTCCCTCTCTTGGCCGAGAATCATGCCCTCGGGAACCGGTGCGGTTGACCCCAAGGGACTCGAATTCTACGACAATTTGATCGACTGCTTGCTGGAAAACGGCATCGATCCTCACGTCACGCTTTACCATTGGGACACCCCGCTGGATGTCTATCACCGAGGAGGCTGGCTGAACCCGGATATTAGCAAGTGGTTCGCAGACTACACCGAGGTTGTCGCCAAGAAACTCGGCGACCGAGTGACATCCTGGATGACTTTGAACGAGCCACAATGCTTCATTGGCCTAGGCATGGAGATCGGTAACCACGCTCCCGGAGACAAATTAGGGCAACAAGAAATTCTCTGGGCCGCCCACAATGCTCTTCTTGCCCATGGTCGAGCGTCGCAGGTCCTGCGCGCCGAGGTGACTAACGGTGCCCAGATCGGATGGGCCCCAGTTGGCGTCTGCTCCATCCCAGGCTCGGATTCGCCCGAAGACATTGAAGTCGCACGAAAAGCGACCGTCGAAATGACAACGTTTAACACATGGAGCCTTGCCCTTTGGAACGACCCCGTGTTCTTCGGCAAGTACCCGGATGCCGTTAATAAGGTTTGGGAGACCAGCTACCGCAAACCAGCCGAGGGCGACATGGAGATCATTCACCAAGTCCCCGACTTCTTTGGCGCCAACATTTACAACGCCCATGCGGTGAAGAAGGGTCCAAACGGCGAAGCAGTCGAGATTCCCCACAACCAGGGTATGGCTCGGACGATTTACCATTGGCCGGTTACTCCGGAAGCCCTCTATTGGGGTCCCAAGTTCTTTTATGAGCGATACGGCAAACCAATTGTCATCACCGAAAACGGCCTCGGGCTATCCGACTGGCCCCATGTCGATGGCAAAGTCCACGATCCTCAACGGATCGACTTCTTGACCCGCTACATCCGCGAATTCCACCGAGCCGGACAGGACGGTGTCGAAATCGGCGGCTACTTCCAGTGGTCGCTCATGGACAACTTCGAGTGGAACGAGGGTTATCGGTTCCGGTTTGGGTTGGTTTACGTGGACTATGCGACGCAGGAGCGGATTCCAAAGGACTCGGCTCACTGGTATCGCGGTGTCATTGAGACGAACGGCGCAAGCCTCCTTGCCTCGGCTTAGGCCAAGGGTCAGTTGCAGGAGCACCGATCTCTCGCATTCACCTTCTATCAGCGAGATACCTAGACGCGAGAAGCTCGCCGAGCTTGACAATCCCGGGCGCGGTGAGCACGATCTTTTCACGCTGCGGGGGAAGGTCGGTGGTAGGAACCACGATGAATGAAGGGTCTGAGGAAGCGATCTGGGCGAGTTGGTCGGCCAGATTAACTTCGCCCGCTCCGGAAGCTTCGGACGGAGTTTGTTGACTTACGAACAATTTCAGTTTGGGGATCGAAAGGTCAATTCGGCTTTGGTTGACGGTCGCAATGAGCCACTTGCTGATTTGACGGCGGTAGGGGCCGTATGCCATGTCGTTTTCACCGACGTGGTAGAAGATGCCCGCTAAGTCGACCTGGTGACCCTTGGCTTGCAGTTCTTTTATGGACTGTTTGATGAAATTAATGAAGGGTTTGTACTGGTTCTGATCCGTAGCGGAAGTTCCGGCGGGGGTCCAGTCATTAACTTGGGAGCCGCTGTGGGTGAACTTGGCGATGGCGAAGTTGCCGACTGAGGCGGCTTGGAGATGTTGGCCGAAGCTGAGCTCGGGGCCGAAAGTTTCGGATGCGCCGGCGACGCCGAGGGGTTCCCAACCGTTGGATGCGGTGATTCCGCCGCCGAGGCTGTATTTGAACGGAATTTTTGGATTGTCTTTAGCGAGTGGTGAGGATAGTAGGTCGGCTCGGAAGGCTCGCTCGCCTTCCATGTTTCGGTGTCCGGCGAGGATGAAGAGTTTGACGGGACTGGATTTGCGGAGTGGCCACGTTTTGAGGGGTCGGCTGCGCTTGGGAAGCTTGCCGATGGATTTGAGATAGGCGTTTGCGTAGCCTTCACCGTGTTGGAGCTGACCGAGAGTTCCGTAGTGATAGTGCAGTCCAGCGCCATCTCCGATCTCGACGGCGTTTTGGGACGTCGGGATGTATTCAGCGTTGGGGTCTTCGGCGGTAACCGCCTTTTGGGCGGTTCGGATCGCGTGCATGTTTTCGCGGTTATCCATTCCCCAAATCGTTTTGGTGCAGAGCTCGCCGATGTAGAAGTTGAGTTTGGGGAGATTGAGGTCACGTCGCCAGCTGGCGAGGAAGTTCTTGAGGTTCTTGGCGTAGGCGGGTTTGAACTCCCGGCTGAACATGTCGTTTTCGCCCTGGTGCCACATAAAGCCTTCGACGCGGTACCGGACTCCCTTTCGGTCGAGCTCGGCAAGGGAGGATCGGATGAGCTGGATGGCGAGGGGATAGAGCTTGAATCCGCCGGGGGTATCGGGGTTCCAGTCCTCGCCGAGGGTGGTGCCGCCAGAGGCGCACTTGATGATCGCGATGGGAGCATTAGTTGCTCGTGCTACTGTGCGGGCAAAGCTGACTTCGGGACCGATCACGTTTCCGAGGGGCTTGAGCGTCGTCCAACCATTGGAGGAGTTCATTTCCTCGCGCCCGATGGAGTAGGAGTACATCACGTTCTCTTGGGGCTGGTCGAGCCCGGCGAAGGGTGGGAAGAGCTTGATGTCGGCGGCTCGGGAATGTGAGCCGACCATGTTCGACTGGCCCGCGAAGATGAAGACTCGGAGGGTTTTTGTATCTGATTGCGACGGGGCAGATCTTGCGGACACTGCGAGAAGTATCATCGCAACTAGCGTTTGGACAAATCGGAGGGCTGTGAGCATATCGAACTGGCCTTTGGAGGTTGTGGGTCAGTGTAACACGAAGGTTGGGCGGAGGTTTTCGTGTTTCTGCCACTTGGTTCGGCGGTAAAACATATTCATGAACGCTCCCAGCTATATCAGCTTTGTGCGAGATGCGGAGACGAGGCCGATGATTGGCATGTTTCGCGAGGATTTAGAGTCACTGCGGGCATCGTTCCCGCACCTTTTGAGTTTGACTTTGACCTATCAACCGGCCCCGACGGGGGTTCCTGCTGATTCGGGGGAGTACAAGCGGAACAATCTGATTGAGGACAAGTTGGAGAAGGCGGTGCCTTCCTCAGTGGTTCTGGTTGGGCATTTGACGGGGAACGGGCGGACGGTGATTTTGTTCGTTTCGAAGTCTCCTACGGTCGCGCCGATTACGGTTGGGGTGGGGTTGTTTAAGAAGGAAACCTTTACGCTCGTGCCTCCGCATCCGGACCCTTGGGCTTGGTACGAGGCGAATGCGAAAATCACGGACTTGGAGCGGGTGACTTCGGCCTATGGGCCGTTGTATCAGCAGCTAGCGAAGCACGGGGATGACCATACCAAGGTTCGCCCAGTGGATTTTGCGGCTTTGTTCGCCTCGGAAGCCGGACGAGAAGCGTTTCTGGCAGAGGTATTTGCTCAGGGCTACGTGCTGGGTAAAGAAGGCAAGTGGCACCCAGTTCCGAGTCAGTTCTGGTGCGAGTTTGTGAAGGAGACGGCGATTGAGCCGTCGCGGATGGGGCCGTTGGTTTTGGATCTAGAAGCTTCGGCGGCTCGGCATGGCGGGACGTTTGATGGGTGGGCTTGTCCGGTGGTGAGTTAGGCTTAAAGATTGGAGAGTCCCAGACGTTGTGCGAGTTCTAGGACGTAGTCCGCGTGCCCAGGGTGCCAGGCCCTCGATGTTTCCGCCTGCTCTTGAAGCAGCTTCGATGCTTCGGTTCGATCGCCCTGATGCAGTTTCAAGGCGGCTGCAACGATTCGCTTTGGACTTTGAAAATCTCCGCGATGCTCGAAGTCGGAGTAAAGTTCTTCGAGAATCTTTGGAATCGTCGAGTAACGACCAAAGAATAGAGATTGATCAAGTTTTAGTAAACGCAGTATTTCAGTCGCGGAGGCAGAATTGGGCTCCCACCAGCGATCACCGTCTCCGATTTTGCCAAGGCGTTTCCTGATGAAACAAGCCGGTTCCGGTACCCAGGAACATTCACTGAAATGCTCACCGTTGAAAGCCTTCTTTAAACCGGTGTGATACACGCCCAGATTGACACTGATCAAGCCGTGAAACATGCTTGTGTAAGGTCCCATCCAGATGTTGACAACTTGAATGAGATCCTCGTTGATCTTGCGGTTGAAGTTTCTTCCCCTGCACTTAAACCCCAGTGGTGCAAGGTATGCCTTGATCTCAGCTTGGACGTCGTCCACGGCTTGGGTTTGTTTGGATTTGGGCTTCATTTCTGAAGAGGATAGCCCAGTGCGACCAGGGAAATCCTATGGAAAACTCTCGTGTTTGTTGAGCGACGCCGTAGCAAATGCTTCTGTTGCCCCCACCAAAATAGTTGCTGGCTTAGCGGGCCTCACTTCCTTTCCTAGTCGAGGCAAATGTTATGATTCAGTTAAGCTCAGGTTCAGGTTGCAAGAGTTACGACACCATGTAAGAGCACTGGGAAACTCTTGATGACTGATCGCCGACTAATCCAAAATTTCAACCGAGGTTTCACGCTCATTGAGCTGCTTGTGGTGATCGCGATTATTGCAATCCTCGCGGCTATCTTGTTCCCGGTGTTCGCGCGCTCCAAAGCGGCGGCCAAGCGGACGTCGTGTCTGAGCAATATCAAGCAGATCGGAACTGCGACCCACCTCTATCTGGTCGACAATAACGAGGCGTACTTCAGTGACCGCTTCAATTGCGGGGGCGATGAAGACAACGGTTACAGTGCGACATCCGTTTGCGAAGCCTACATTTCGAATGGGCAGCTCAGCAAGGAAGCACCCGATCAGTCGAACAAGAACATTTCTGGCGGGGCGGCTTCTTCGCCGGCCAATCAGCGGCAGTTCTGGGTGTATACGCTTTACCCTTACACCAAGAGTTTCGCGATGTTTAACGATCCCGATTCGAAGAACACGTTCTACCCGGGTAGCGGAGTCGCGATAAATTTCACCCCGGGAGTTGGAGCACAGGCGTCTCAGAACTACGGTGGACAAAACAGCTATGGGACGAACTTTGGTTGGATCACAACTGCGGTTGCGAGCAAGGGCGGTTCGACAACTGTGCCTACGGGGGTTGGGGCGAGTTCCATTCCGCGGGTAGCAAGCACGATTTACTTCATGGATAGTGGCTACTTTAAGGTGGGACCCGATGTGGTGAACGCCACCGGTTTCACCAACTGTTCGCACCTTACGGCGGGAGTTTGCCCACCAGCGGGGGGAACCAATGCAGAGTATTTCCAACTCATTGGAGGCACAGTGACGGCGAATCAGAGCCCCTACTTCGTCAGTTTCTGGGCTAACCAGGGTGCGGGGAGCTATTCCCACACAGGGTCGAATCCGAAGTACGTGACCGCCTCCACGACTCCACCGTCGTCAAAGTTTGTTGCGGATGCGATTTCTCGGCACGAGGGTCGGTTCAATGCGGCGTTCATCGATGGTCACGCCAAGAATCTTCCGTACCAGCAGACGATGGGCGATATTTGTTATTGGACCACCGACGTCGAGGGTCCACACCCTCGGTGCAACTAAGCGTGTCGCAATCCGGACGCTCAACAGGCTCATGAATCAATGATTCGGCTGTCGATGCAGCTTGTTGAACAGAAGAGAGGCGTTTTAGCTCACCTGAACACTGAGACCTCGTCCCGTCAGCATCACTCGTCCTGGCTTAGTCGGCAGGTTTTGACCTTTGAGCTTGACGCTCTTAGGGTTGCCGTGGAGGACGAAGGTGGGGTTGATGGGGCCATGGTCGTCGGCTAGTTCTTCGAGGTTGAGGATGAGGTGGCCTTTGGCGCCGACCGCGGTGAGGCGGACCGCGGAGCGGATGCCTTTTTGGTAGTCGTAGGTGAGGCCGTCGTCGGCTTTGTAGGTGTAGGTGGTTTCGCCGGTCCAGTCTTCGGGGACGAAGATGTGGAAGTTGATGCCCATCATCTCCTTCTCGGTGGTGGTCGGCGTTCCGGGTTGCATGGGGAGGATGGCGCCTTCGCGGATGAAGAGGGCGGTTTCTTCCCTTCCTCGCTTGACGATGACTTCGCCGGGGGCGAGCCATTCGCCGGTGCGGGCGTCATACCACTTGGTCGTTCCGGGGAGGGTGACTTTTCGGGACTTCTCTTCGTTGACGAAGGGGGCCTGGAGGATGGCGTCGCCGATCATGAACTGGTCGTCGAGCTTCTCGTTTCCGGCTTCGGGGTAGTGGTAGAGGACGGGGCGAAGGATGGGGTCGCCGGCTTCTTCTTGCTGGATGAAGAGGTTGTAGATGTACGGCAGGAGCTTGTAGCGGAGGCGGATGTAGCGCCGGATGATCGACATAACCGGGGCTTTGAATGCGAACGGCTCTTGGTCGCGGTTCCCTTTTCCGTTGTGGTTGCGGGCGAACGGGAAGAGGAAGGCGAGCTTGATCCAGTCGACCATCAGCTCGTCGGTGACGTCGCCGCCGAAGCCGCCGATATCCATTCCGGCGAAGGGCTGCCCGCTGAGGCTGAGGCCGATGCTGCAGGGAATTGAGTTGGCGAGATAGAAGTAGTTACTGCAGTTATCGCCGGTCCAGATGGCGGCGTAGCGGCTGCTACCGATGAAGCCGGAGCGGGAAAGAATGAACGGGCGCTCGTTGGGTTTGGCTTGCTTGAAGCCTTCAAATGTGGCTTGCTGCATTCCGAGGGCGTACTGGTTTCGGTGTTTGTTGTGGTGGTCTTTGCCGTTGTTGAACCACATCTCGTAGGGGTCGACGGGGCCGGTGGAGGGGTCGTTCATATCGACCCAGCAGGCGCCGAATCCTGATTGCCGGAATTGTTTGGCATATCCTGCCCACCATTGGCGAACTTTGTCTTGGGTGAAGTCGGGGAAGACGGTTTCGCCTGGCCAGACGAGGCCGACGTAGGGGTTGCCTTCGCTGGTTTGGCAGAAGGCGTTGTTCTTCAGACCGTCATCGTAGACGTCGTAGCCCGGGTCCTTTTTGACGCCCGGGTCGATGATCGGGACGATTCTTCTGCCGGTTTTGGTGAGTTCGTCGGCGGTTTCTTGAGGGCCGTTGGGGAACTTGTCTTTGCTGACGGTGAAGATGCGGTAGTCGCGCATGTAGTCGAGATCAAGCCATAGTCCATCGCAGGGGATTTGGTGCTTGGTGAACTCGGCGTCGAGTTTAAGGAGGTCGTCGTGACCTTCGTAGCCCCATTTCGATTGGTGGTAGCCGAGGCTCCAGAGCGGGGGAAGCGGAGTGACTCCAACGAGCTTTTGGAGTTTGCGAGTGAGTTCGGGAAGGGTTGGACCGACGATGATCCAGAGGTTTGGCTCGCCACCTTCGTTGCCAAGGATGAGGTTGGGGGAGGTGCGCTGCCATTCGACGAAGACCCGGGAGTCATCGACACCAGGGGTTTCGATGAATGCCGGAGAGGGATTGTGGAGGAGGAAACCGACGTAGGTTTCGCCGATTTTGGCGGCGACGTAGGGGGCGGTGTAGTAGGGGGGATCTGCGGGGTTGTTGCCCCATTGCGCCCAGTGGAAGTCGGACCAGACGTCGGTGTTCCAGAACTTGGCGCGATAGCCGCTGAGTTCTTGCTGGCCGAAATACTTTTCGCCCATGCCGAAGAATTGGGCTTGGTCAGAGAGTTCGAACGACCAGAGGGAGTGCTCGCCGAGGACTCCAAATTGACCTTTGAGGAGGGTTTTGTTTTTCGGTCCCTTGATCAGGATTTCGCCTTTGGCGTTGAGTTCAACCCTTTTGCTGTCGTGGTGGGTCGGCTCGTTGAGGGCGACGATGGCGCGGTTTTCACCCCAAAGATTCTGGTCTTGAATTTGGATGTGGAAGACGTCTCCAGCGAAGCTGTTTAGGCTTGCACGGAAGGTCTTTTGCGCGTCTTTGAGTTCTCCAGTTTCGACATTGAAGCTGTTGAGGAATCGAAAATTCGCCGGGTGGGGCGATTTGGAGAAGAACATTCCCTTTAGTTTATTTGATTCTGGATGATTCTTCTCGGGTTCGCCCCGGGGTTTTGGTTAAGCGAGCTTAGCGTCGAGGGTGATTTCGGCACCGGTGAAGAGCTTGGAGACAGGGCATCCGGCTTTTGCGGTGGCGGCGCACTCGGCGAACTGCTCGGCGGTGGCACCAGGGATTGAGGCTTCGACGGTGAGGTGGATTTTGTCGATGGCGAAGCCGCCTTCGACCTTTACCACGCTGACGGCGGCCGAAGTTCTGATGTAGTCGGCGACGAGCTTGTGTCCGCCGAGGACTCCGCTGAGAGCCATGCTGAAGCAGCCGGCGTGAGCGGCTCCGAGAAGCTCTTCTGGGTTCGTTCCTTGCCCCTCTTCAAATCGAGAGACGAAGGAGTAGGGGGCGTTGCTAAGGGTTCCGGTCTCGGTGGAGACTGTTCCCTTACCGTCGAAAATTCCGCCGTTCCATTCGGCGCTACCTGTGCGTACCATCACATACAGGTTACGCCTCTTCGCATCAAAGATTCGCGACTCGATCCATTTCTTTAACTAACTTGCGTAAGATTCTGGGAATGGCGAAAGTTGAAGTGTACAAAACCCTTTGGGGCCTGTCGGGGACGATGGAGGACAAGCTCCGTTGGGTGCGAGACAAGGGTTACGAAGGGTTCGAGGATTGGGTTCAGCCGCACTTTACGCTCAAGCCGGAGATTGAGAAGTCGGGGCTGAAGTACATGGCGATGGTCGCTGGAGATGAGGTCGAGGCGTTCAAGCGCGGGCTAGGCGAGGCCTATGACAATGGAGCCGTTGGCGCAACAATTCATGCAGGGCGTCCCTGGATGACCTATCAGGAGGGGTTGGATCACCTGGGCAAACTAGTTGAGGCCACGAAGCAGGTTCCCTTTCCGGTGAATTTTGAGACGCATCGGGGTCGGTTGCTATTTGAACCGATGTCGACGGCGCAGTACTTGAAGGATTTGCCTGACCTGTATCTATGTGCGGACTTGAGCCACTGGACGGTGGTGACGGAGTCGATGCTTGGTGGGTTCTCGTCGCAATTGGAACTGGTGCTCTCGCGGACCCGGCACATTCATGCGCGAATTGGTTTCGAGGAGGGACCGCAGGTGCCAGATCCTCGGGAGAAGAGTTGGGAGGGGTATGTTCCAAAGTTTGAGAAGTGGTGGGATGTCGTTCATGCGAACAACACCAAAGCGGGGCGGGTGACGACGTTTGATCCCGAGTTTGGTCCGCCGCATTATCAGTGGACGAGCCCAGCTGACGGGAAACCGCTGGCGGATATTGAAGAAGTGGCACTTTGGATGACGAAGCGACTTCGGGCGCGATGGGCATAGGAGTGGGGTGAAAATTCTGAGTCTAGTACTGCTTTGGCGAATATCTAACAGGATTTGTTAACTTTGCTAGGTAAAAAACCTGTCAAATAGAATTCAATATAAGGGTTATGCAATTTTTTCGAGGCTCTGCCCTCTTGCTGCTTGGGTTAGTGAGTGCCATTTCGATGGCTGGACTTATCCCCAGCTTTACCGTTGACTCCTCCGCTACGAACGGACAGTTTGATTCGTGTGTCGAAGGAGATACAGGTGCAGGTGCTTTCGATGGCTTGAGCAACGCAGACCCGGACTCGTTTAGCGCGTTCTCCGGAGCATCGTTCGGTGGCAACTCGACGGGGGCCAATGGAACGACAGCATTTAGCAACAGTGGCTTCTCGGTGAATGCTGCCTACAACTTTAACGGGACGGGTGGTGGTTACTCGAACTACCTCGTTCGAGGTGGCATCATTGCTACAGAGATCGTTGATTTTTCGGTCAACTACGTTCCTAATGCCGGAAACGGGGTTTCGAAGTTCCTGATTAACGGCGTTGAGATTGTGAATCCTGAAGGTCAGACTTACATGGGCCGGCTGAATCCAGGGGACAAGTTGGAGTTAGTCGTAACCGGAAACGTCACAGGACCAGGGACTTTGTCTGGAGCTCGAGCAATTTACGCAGAGATTTGCCCTGTTCCAGAACCAGCTTCGTTGGCCGCATTGGGCGGTGGAGTTGCGCTTTTGGCTCGACGACGACGGCAGCGAAAGAACTAAGATTCTTCCTACAAGATTCTTCCAAAGAGACTAAGGCTGCCCCGTTCTGGTTTTCAGAGCGGGGTTTCGCTTTTAGGGGGCGACCCAAATAGGAGTGGACTTCTTGCGGGCAAGGACCCTTAGATTTCCGTCATACAGCAGGCGCAGTATGTCCATCTCGACAATCTCGCACCGGAGGACGCAGAAATTCTTGAATCCCGCTTCAGCTTCCTGCTCAGTTGGCTCGCGACCGACAAGCTCCGGGGGGATGTTCGGATGCCGTTCGTCAAGGGGAAGGGTTGGAGCAAGAGGTGCGAGGTAGCAGCGACGTGAAAGAAGCTGGCTCGCATTCCATGCTCGTTCGGCGACATCGTCGAGGTGATGCACATGGGTGTTGCCGTAGCACCTCACTTGAAGATGATCTGGTAACGAATAGAACAGCCAACTGGATCGGGAGTCTTCTAGCAGCTGGACAACCTTGGGGGATCGAATGTCAGCATTCGCACGAACTTCCCAATCCTGTGGGTCCACGTGTCGCAAGATCACAGACCGAACTTCGGGCCCTCGCTGGCTTGTGGTTGCCAGCGAAGGGGTGTGGAAGGGGTGACGTCGCTTTGTACAAGCCGTCATCATATGGCTCCAGGCCAATTGGAGTATGGACTCGGGGTCGACAAGCTTCTCCATTTGCTTTCGTACGAGGTGAGCCTATCCGCGTTTGCGCTTTCCGCTCGGCGGCTTGTTCTGTCTTGCACCGGAGCGCCCTCGCGGCCCGAGAGGTCGGCGGGGCCTCTTTTCAGGCTTTGGCTTTGCTGTGGCCGCGCGAACGATTTGCCTTGCGGTTAGCTCGACTGGAGGTTTCTCTTCTTCCACCGGTTCGACCTCTTCTTCATGCGGTCGGCGGCTGAGGACTTCATCTCCGAATTTCCAGAGGTAGGGGAAGTCAAGGTCGCGTGGCTCGATCAGTACTTCACCTTTCTTTTTGAGGAGACAGACGAAGGCTCCGGCGCCTAGGTTTTGATGTGGATAAAGACGGTAGGAAGGAAACGTTGACAGGGGGGACCGGAATTCGGCCAGATGGGGGACTTCGACGGCTTCCATGCTGGCGTGGTTTTTGAGAAACCACTCGATGACGCGCTCGTTTTCGCGGGTTGTGAATGTGCAGGTGGCGTAGAGCATGTGACCACCGGGCATCAGGGTTCGGACGGCGTTGCCGAGGATGCGGCGCTGTCGACCGACGTTCTTATCGATTTCGTTGGGGAAGAAGCTCTCGTGGGCGTCTTCGCCTTTCGCCATGAGTGATTGGCCGGAGCAAGGAACGTCACAGATAACGAGGTCGAAGGTCTCCTTGAACTCTTTGGAGTACACCGAAGGGTCCGCAGACCAGACTCGGCTCCGTTCTATTTTGCAGCGGTCTAGATTAGCAATCAGTGCTCCGGCGCGCTTGCGGATGGACTCGTTGCAATAGAGGATTTCAGGCTCAAATGCGCGGTATGCAAAGATCGCCTTTCCACCTGGGGAAGAGCACATGTCGAGGACGCGAACTGGATCGCGAGGGATCGCAAGCATCGCACTCGCAGAGAAGACGGATGAGAAGTCGAGCGAGTAATACGCCCCTTTCTCATAGAGCGGATGTTTGGAAGGACGAAAGTCGTCGGAAATACGTTCAACGAAATCTGGCTGCCACTTGAGGCGGCGATGCCGTGGAAACGCCTTAATCTCGATACGATCATTGAGAATAATGATCGCCTGATCGCGGGCATCGCCTGCCATCATTGCGTCAACGAAATCCGCACGCTCGGCTGGATCAGAAAAGAGCGTTTCGGCAGCTTTCAGCAGTGGCTCAGGTGGCTCTTTTTTAGGCATCTACCCTCTATGATGAAGCATTTAAGACTTCTTGTTTGAGAGTGCTTCTTCGAATACCCGCAGATAGGCTTGGGAACAGGGTGTGATGCTCGCAAACTCTTCGACAAATTTTCTACCCGAAACCCCTAGTTTTTCAGCTAGCCCTGCCTCGTCTCTGAGTTTCAGAATTGCGTCGGCCATGGCCCTTGCGTTGCCCGGTTCTACTGCGATTCCCGCTTTGGCTCGTTCAATAATCTTGGGAGCATCCCCATCGAGAGCAACCGAGGCGAGTACCGGTCGACCTGAAGCCATGATTTCCCAGATTTTGGATGGGACGGTCGGAGCTTTGACTTTGGGATCGAGGGTAACCAGGCACACATCGCTCGCTGCCATCAGCTGGATGTATTTGGGGAGGGGTTGAGATGGGAGAAAGGTGACGTTGGTCAGCTGGCTGGACGCCAACAGACGGACTAATCGCTCACGATCTTGACCGTCTCCTGCGATCAGGAAGTGGATGTCTTTGTGCTCCTTGAGGAGTTCGGCGGCTTCGAAAGCGATTTGGAGGCCCTGGGCGGGGCCCATGGTTCCAGCGTAAGAAACGACGAATTTGCCTTGGAGTTCATGCTCAGCTCGGAACTCATTTTCACGTTCCCGGGGCTGGATTGCCTCAGTATCTGCCCAGTTGAAAACAACATCCACCTTTGACGTTGGGACTCCGGCTTCACCGACCATATACTCCTTGTAGCAATCGCTGTGGACTATGATTTTGCTGGCGACTCGGTAGGCGAACTGTTCGAGTTTGCGGCAGAACTTGATCAGGTTCGAATTGCTAAGCGCGCCGAGCTCGATAACGTTGTTTGGAAAGATGTCTCCGTACATGGTGACGAGCGGCGCACCTTTCAGTTTGGCGGCGTAAGCAGCGGCGTGCGCCATCGTGATCGGCGGCAGAACGGTGTAGACCACGTCGGCATCACCGGCCATCTTGATTCCCTTCTTAAACGCCCTTGGTAGAAGGAGCCAGTCGATGCCGCGTTGGATTGCGCGATCACGTGATGCGTGGGGAAGAGGAACTCGGATCGTACGGATTCCCTGAATATCTTCGACAAGATGGGGTTTGCCTGAGTATTCCGCAGGAGTTTCCGCCATTTTATAGCGAGGAAATCCGGTGACGACCTCAATCTGGTGACCTTGCGCGGCCAGGGCTTTGCAAAGTTCGATCCCCAACCGACTGGCCGCCCCTTTTTCGGGCGGCCAGTAGTTAGAGATGAAGAGGATGCGCATTATTTGCTGACAACACCCTGAGCGGCGCTGGACATTCCACGAGGGAATTCGGCATCTCGCTGAATCGCATCCCAGTTCTCCTGGAACCATTCAACTGTTGTTTGGAGACCCTCGTCGAAGACGCCTTTGGGTTCATAGCCGATGAGGTCGCGAGCTTTATCGATGCTGGCCAGAAGTCGCTTTTTGGTATCCCAAACACGCTGAGGAGCTTCGATGATTCCCGCTTTGCTTCCGGTGAGTTCCAGGACCTTGTTTGCCATGTCGAGAATCTTAGTCTCTCGCCCTCCGGCAAGGTTCATTTCGGCTCCGATTGCCTGCTCGAAGTAGCCACAGCGCAGGAGACCGTCGACGAGATCATCGACGTAGGTGAAGTCGCGGCTAGCTTCTGGGGTTCCGGTGAACGGAAGTGGGATTCCCTTCAGAGCGTAGTAAATGAAGTTAGGAATGACGTTTCGGTACTGACCGGGGACTTCACCGGGCCCGAACGAGTTGAAGAAGCGAGCTTTGACGACGGGCAGGCCGAAGTGATGGTGGAAGAAGTTACCGTAGAGTTCGCCCAGCATCTTAGTGATCTGGTACGGGGTGGTCAGGTGCAGCGAAACGAAGTCCTCCTTGAGCGGCAACGGCGCGGCCGAGCCATAGATTGAGCATCCAGAAGAGGCGTAGACCAGACGTCCCACGTTGGTCATTTGGCAGTATTGCAGGATCAGCAAAGTGCCAAGCCCGTTTACGTTCAGATCTTTCTGAGGGTAGTCAACCGAGTTTTGGTTGGCAAAGAATGCCGCTAGGTGAAATACGATTTCTGGTCGCTCATTGAAGCATCGCTTGAGCACAATTTCATCGGTGATGGATCCCTTTACGAGCATCACGTTTGGCAGGTTTGGGATGTTCCAGTCGTAAGCCGCCGAGAAGTCGTCAAGGATGATGACTTTCTTCGCACCGAGGGTCGCCAGGGTTCGGACCAGGTTCGTTCCGATGGCTCCGCCACCGCCGGTCACGAGGATGACTTTGTCTTTATAATGTGCCTGATACTGTTCCATGATTAGTTAAATCCGTAGTGCCTCTTCATCCACTCGACGTAGAGCTTGACGCCTTCGCGAGTGTCGATCGTTGGGTTGTGTTTTAGGTCGGCTCGCGCTTTGCTGAAGTCGACTGTCTTGATCCTTGTTGTGAAAGCTTCCTCTCCGTGAACTTCGCAGAGATTGGGGTCACAACCGGTGACTTCGATGATGATTTGGGCGAGTTCTTCGATCGTAACGACCCACTCTTCACGACCACCCACGTTGTAGACCTCTCCGGGCTTAAAGTTATCAACGATGTTAGCCCAGGTTCGACAGGAGTCAGTGACGTAATCGAAGATGCGCTTGTGGCCCCGGTGGCACTTGAAAGGCTTTCCGGTAAGTGCGCTGTAAATGAAGATTGGCATGACGCCTCGGTACGGGTTGTATGGTTCGTGCTCGCCATAACACATCACAGGACGGGTGCGAACGACCTCGGCTCCCCACATCTCGGCAGCGTTGAGACACTGGAGCTCGCCTGCCCATTTCGAGATGGCGTAATCATTCATCTGTTTGATGGGGATCTTTTCCATGATGTCTTCGGTCATGACCCCATCGTAGTCACCGTAGACTTCGGCGCTTGAGAAAAAGATGGTCTTGAACTTGTGCTCTTTGGCGAGTTTAAGAACGTGTTTGGTGCCAACAACGTTTGTGCGCCAGAGGTTCTCATAGTGATCCTCGCCGTTCCATCGGCCGTATTCGGCGGCTAAGTGATAGACGAAATCTGGTTTGGTAGCTTGAATAACCTCTTCGATCTGACGAAATTCGCCCGTATCGATGCGGAAATGTTCGGGTTCGGAGCTAAATTTGATGTCCGCAGTTTGCACACTATGAGCTCTGCTCCTTAGCTCTTTTGCCAAGTTAGTGCCAATAAGACCTGCCCCACCAGTGATCAAAATTTTAGCCACGATGGGTTCATTTTACCTGGCAATGGGATTGGGGAGTCCCGTCGATAGTCCGAAGGTCTTTGCCGAACTATAACACCGAAACACCGGGTAAACATGTCTCCATGCTTCCTCTAACGTTATGTGTTAGCGCAACGGTGTTTTTAGGGCAAAGTGACGGGAAATCTCCGATGCCCTCACCTTGGAAGGATCCGGGTTACATGAAACTGGTTTGGATCCAGTCTCCAAACTGTGGCCCTCGGCCCGAGGGAGTGATCGTGGATACCATCGTGATCCACAGCACAGTGATCCCCACCCTGGAAGCAACGACTCGAGCGTTCCAGCGTGAGTCATCTCAGGTTTCGGCCCATTACTCGATTGGCAAAGACGGATCAATCGTGCAGAACGTCAGCACGTTTGAACGCGCTTGGCACGCGGGTGTGAGCAAGGATGTACGCGGCAAAGAGAACTTGAACCACTTTTCGGTGGGAATTGAGCTTGTTAACCTCAATGATGGAAAAGACCCCTACCCAGCGGCTCAGATGGATGCTTTGAAGGCGATTATTGTCGTTCTGAAGAGACGGTTTCCTATCGTTCAGATCGCATCGCACGAGTACATCGCCCAGCCGTACGGTCGCAAAAGCGACCCGGCAAATTTTCCGTGGGATGAGTTCAAGCAGTTCGGTTTGCCGCTCTATTTTGGCAAACCGAAATAAGCTGAATAAACCTTCAGGAACTTTGTGCGTCTGTATCTCATAGAGAGAAGTATGAAACTCGCGTCTTTGCTCGTCGTTCCTGCTGCACTGCTAGTGAGCGCACTTGTCTTGGCCCAAGATCTCAAAATTCCTGGTGTCGCCACAGCCAGTCCAATAAGAAAGGACAAGGTCGTGCTGAGCCAGGCCGAATGGCAGAAGAAGTTGACCAAGGAACAGTATGAAATTCTTCGTGCGAAGGGAACCGAGCCTGCTTTCTGCGGAGTGAACCTAGACCAGAAAGGCGAGGGAACGTACTACTGTGTCGGCTGCGGCCTCGATCTGTTCTTTGCGAACTCCAAGTTCAACTCCGGCACCGGTTGGCCATCTTTCTATAAGCCAATCGATCGAGATAGGATCTGGACCCACACGGACCGATCCTACGGCATGGTTCGGACAGAGGTGAACTGTGCTCGGTGCGACGGTCACCTCGGCCACGTTTTCAATGACGGTCCCGCTCCAACCGGGTTGCGCTTCTGCATGAACGGAAAGGTGTTGAAGTTCGTCCCGAAGAAGGTCGAGAAGGGGCACGGCGGGCACTAAACACTTTTCTGGGATATTCTCAAAAGCAACACCTACATTCGTGTGCGGAATGCAGGTGTTTTTTGTGTTTTCGGTCTTGGCTAGCTTAGCCGACAGATCCTTCCAGGCTGACACCAAGGAGCTTCTGCGCTTCCACCGCAAACTCCATCGGGAGCTCTCTAAATACATCCTTGCAGAATCCGCTGACGATCATGTTGACGGCGTCTTCCGTGGGGATTCCGCGTTGGTTGCAGTAGAAGATTTGGTCTTCGCCGATCTTGCTCGTGGAGGCCTCGTGTTCGACGGTTGCCGATGGATTCTTCACCTCGATGTAGGGGAAGGTGTGGGCTCCGCAGCGGTCGCCCATGAGCATGGAGTCGCACTGGGAGTAGTTGCGGGCGTTGTCGGCGCCGGGGTTGATTTTGACCAGGCCACGGTAAGTGTTCTGACCGTTTCCGGCGGAGATTCCTTTGGCGACGATGGTCGATTTGGTGCGCTTGCCGATGTGGATCATCTTGGTACCGGTGTCGGCTTGCTGCTTTCCGGCGGTGAGGGCGACGCTGTAGAACTCGCCGACTGAGTCGTCGCCTTTGAGGATGACCGATGGGTACTTCCAGGTGATGGCGGAGCCGGTTTCGACCTGGGTCCAAGTGACCTTGGAGGCTCGGCCGGCGCACATGGCGCGTTTGGTGACGAAGTTGAAGATTCCACCGACGCCGGTCTTTGGGTCGCCTGGGTACCAGTTCTGAACTGTGCTGTACTTGATCGTCGCGCTATCGCCAGCGGCATAAAGCTCGACGACAGCGGCGTGGAGCTGATTCTCATCACGCATCGGCGCTGTGCAGCCTTCGAGGTAGGAGACGTAGCCGCCTTCTTCGCAGACGATCAGGGTTCGCTCGAACTGACCGGTGTTTTCCGCGTTGATTCGGAAGTATGTGCTCAGCTCCATTGGGCATCGGACGCCCTTCGGGATGTAGACGAAGGAGCCGTCGGAGAAGACCGCGCTGTTCAGAGTAGCGTAAAAGTTGTCGCTGTAAGGAACAACCGAACCCAGATACTTTTGCACCAGCTCGGGGTGCTCGTGGACGGCTTCGCTAATTGAGCAGAAGATGATTCCTAGCTCGGCGAGCTTGGCTTTGAAGGTAGTGACTACGCTGACGGAGTCGAAGACGGCGTCGACGGCGACCTTGCCTTCAAGCTCGCTCCAGTCGGTCGGTTTGTTCAGCGCGTCTGCTGCACTGGATGCTGCGCCTTTGACGTTGAGAAGAACCTTTTGCTCTTCGACCGGGATACCTAGCTTCTGGAAGGTCTTAAGAATCTCGGGATCGGCGTCCTCAAGGGAATCGAGAAGCGGCTTCAGCTTTGGCGATGAATAGTAGGAAATCGCCTGGAGGTCGGCGGGCTTGTAGCTGACGTTCGGCCAGGTTGGCTCGGTCATCGTTAGGAAATGGCGGTAGGCCTTAAGGCGCCAGTCTAGAAGCCATTGGGGCTCGTTCTTTTTGGCGGAGATTCGGCGGACGGTGTCTTCGTTGAGACCGGGTTCGATGGTCTCGGTCTCGATGGTGGTTTCCCACCCGTGCTCGTACTCGCGATTGGCAAATTGCTCTAACAGAGCCGTTGACTCATCCAAAACCTTCTCTGACATGTTGTATCCCGCGTCCCGTCCACCTGGCATCACCAGCATCACGTTCGGCTCTGCGTGTTTCTACGCAGAGATAGTTTACTTTGTTGTATAGCTTCCAATCGGTAGAAATTCTAGCGGAGCCAATCATGAAACTTCGGGATCAAAGAAACATTGGGACAATCCCATTCTCCTATAAGTTGGGACTGTCTTAGGTGAAATATGGGACAACTTTGAAGCACCATGGATTAGTGATTTCCGTTGCCACAATCGCTCTTGCAACCAGTATTCACCCAACCCAGGATGCCTTCCCGAAGTACGGCTTCGAAGACGGAAAGACCTACACCTATGCTGTGAAGGCCAAAGCCGAGATACAGCCCTACTCCATCGGAGGCAAGCTCAAACTGAAACTCACGAGTAAGGACGACGACAAGTCGATGCTCGAATTGGTCCACGAAGTCGAGTTCATCCAAGGTAACGAGCGGGGTGCTGGTGGCACCCAAACGAGCGTTTGGGAAGTTTTCAAGAGCCTACGTCCAACCGGGTCAGGCGAGGGAGCTAATCAGTTTGGAGAGCAACTGATGGCAACACTGCTGATGCCGGTTGCGGCGAAGGAGAGCTATCCCTTCTTTGGGACAAGCTGTGGGGTGACATCGGCGGTGAAAACTACGGCCGACACAATCGTGGTGTCGTCCAAGCTGGTATCGCCATCGGGAACCACGACTGTCGAGAGAACCCTAGACGCTAAGACTCGCATCCTGGTGAAATCGACCTGCGTTTCTGCGATGGCAATCGGCAAGATCAACTATGAACTGACCCTTAACAAGTAAGTTCAGGGCAACTTCTTTAAAAAGATATTCCTGAACTCGACAGGATGACTCTCGGATTGGAGGCTGATGGTTCCGCCTTCAATCTTGAGGTTGCCGTTTTTGATCAGCGCTTTGCCATCGTTGTCGTTAGGGTCCAATTGAACCTGCTCGTAGCGCATGACTTCGGTGCCGTTGATTCGGTGGATGACCTCGCCGTAGCCATGGACCTCAATCTCCGCTTGGACCCAGACTTCTCCTCGGAAGGTTTCTGAGTTTGAGTCGAGGCAGTGCGGTGTCCAAAGTTTGTTGTTTCGGACGACGTTGGTGCCAGGAGTGCAGAGGTTTCCGGTGTGGCGAGTTCCGGTGGGATCTCCGCCCAAGAACTGAACCTCGGCGCTGACCGGGAACTCTTGCATGAGGCCAATCGTTGCCGGGTCTTGGCCGTGGATCATTACGCCGCTGTTCCGATACGCCCAGCCAGGGCCGCCTTTGCACTGGTCGCCAGTAAAGCGATATTCGAGCTTCAGCACGTAGTTCGAAAACGGCGTTTTGTAGAACAGGTGTCCGAAGCGGCCGTTGAAGCCGTCGGTGTAGGCCTCGTAGCCGACTTGGATCGCTTTGTCCTTCACCCGAAACGTGTTGCCGAAGTTTTCGCCGTATTTGTAGCCGGTGATCTTGGGCTTCCAGCCGGCTAGGTTTCGCTCGTTAAAGAGCTTGATCCATTTTTCGTCTGGTTGAGTGAGGGCTAAAGCGAGTGCGAAAAGCATCGTTCGTCCATCTTACTCGCTTGGATTTCCTCTAGAATAGAAGAATGTTGCCATGGACGGCTGCGTTGGTTTTGTTGCGACAGGAAGTTGACTTAACCTTTCCGGTTTTAGGAAAGGTAGTTTGGACAGATACCTGGGGCGCGCCGAGAGGAGGCGGGCGGAAGCACATTGGGCAGGACCTGCCCGCCGAAAAGATGCGACCGTTGGTCGCGGCTCGTGATGGGGTCTGGTACGGTTCGGCGCTCAACGGCTCCGGCATCCGGTGCCCGGATGGAACATCGCTCAGTTACTACCACCTCAACAACGATTCGCCAGGAACTGATGACGGATTGGGGGGCGATGAGTATGCGATGGCTCCGGGCGTTTGGGCTGGAGTTCCGGTTCGGGCGGGTCAGTTTGTTGCTTACTTGGGAGATAGTGGGAATGCGGAGGAGACGGTTCCGCATTTGCACTTTGAACTTTGGCTCAAAGATCTTGGAGTGATTAACGCCGCACCTTTGCTGAAAGTAGCTGCCCGGCTGGACGAATCGATTCACTATCCTGAGTTTCCAGAGCTGGTTCCTTTGCACGAAGACGAGATCCGGTGGGACGGCGAGGTTCGAGAGGTGAACCAGGAAAAGAACTACGTTAAAATCGACCTTGCAGGGACGGTTGACGCTTCGGGCCGGGCTGCAGGGATTTCCAAGTTCACGCGGCGCTATTTGAAATACAGTTCGTGCGAGAAGGTGCCGATGGTTGGCGACTTCTGCCTGGTCATTGGCAAGATCCCAGCGGTCGGCAAAGGAATGGAGCCGAAGGCGCTGCTAGTGGTTCGGAATAGGTTGACGAGGCAGTAGCTGTCATTCTCGGCGTTTGTCGGCTAGGTAACAGAGAAGCGATCGCAAGTGAACTCTGAACGAATGTAGTTCGGTGTTCGCGACAAAGCGAGCGGTCTTGACTACGCCTGAATTCTTCCAAACACGCAGCCACCCAGAGGTGACCGGAACTGTGAGCCGCGAACCCGGGTTGTGAGCAGCCTCCGTGCTACGGAGGCTGCTCACAACCCTCTTTAGATTCAAATTGACAGCCCGTCTCTCAATTGGTCTCTCAATCTTTTGAGAGACCAATTGAGAGACCATTCACTCGAAATCGACTGTCATGGATAAAAAATCGAGATTCTAGGTTCAAATCTTGGCGGCCCCGGAGGGACTCGAACCCCCGACGCCCTCCTTAGGACTGAAGAAAAACAGGTTGAAAAACTCTGAATTGAATCTACCGACGTCCCTGGACGTCTCCTGATTTCGCTGGCTGTTGAGAGACCTATTGAGAGACCTCCGGCTTCGAAATTGCGTTCTCAAATTCGCGCACCTTCAAGTCTTTGATCGGGCACTGTTGCGGTATTCACGGGGACTGCACCCGAGGCTCGCCTTGAAGACGTGGTTGAACCGACTTGTTGAACTGAATCCGGACCGTAGCCCTATCAGCTCGATCAGGTCATCCGTGGTTGCAAGCAATCTCTGTGCCTGAAGGACTCTCACTTCTGTGACGTAGTTGCCGAAAGAGCGATTAAACGCACGCTTAAACAACCTCATGACGGAGTTGGGATGCAATCCAAAATGATCTCCGACGCTACTTGCTGAAATTGGCTTAGTGGCATTGGCGTTTACATACAGCGCAATTTGCTCCGCAACGAATAAAGCTCCACGGAGTTTGGGAGCTAACGACGGTGAGCTAGGTGTTCGGGCCTCAAGACTCCAGCGTAACAAACGAGCTTGAATTTCTAGCTTGCAGATATCAACGCGATCTACCTGACCAGATTCCAAGTCGTCGATCCAGGTTGAAAATCGCTCCGTGTCTGATTCAAGAGTTTGAGAAATTCTATAAAGCAACGGCTCCCCATGGAGAATCGACTTCACAAATGACTCTGGAAGCTGCCAATGCATAAAGTCTCCGATGGGAATCGTTAAGACGTAATAGGAGCAATCTGGAGAAAAATCTATGACTTGGTGTGGAACATCAGCCCAAAAAATGGCGGCCTCCCCCGCAGCGATCTCATAGGTGCGGCCACCGATCCAGTATCGAATCCTGCCAGCAACGAAGAGGTTCACTTCAACTTCTCGGTGCTTATCAAACCGAGTCATCAGGGTAGGTGTCCACAAGCTACAAGCGAGCCCATACGGTGCGGCCACTTCTCGAGAAGCCACAAATTGGTGCATAGGGTTAGGATACAGGTAGTAGCAGTTAGAAATTGGCGATATCTGCCAGATTGAGCACAGGATACTAAACCTCGTGCGAAGCAACTTGCGATCGAACTCATTCACCGGCTTGTGCCTCCTGCTTAGCTTCTTGGCACTCGGGACAACGGGAGAGGCGGTCGGATCTGAATTTGAAGCTCGGCCACGAGTGATCATGTGCACAGATTTCCCGCCTCTGGATGTGATCCCCGTGAGGGCCCCGCCCGGTGGACGCGCAGACCAACGAAGTGACCCAGACGATGTTCAGTCGATGGTCCGGTTCATCCTCTACGCAAATGAGTTTGATATTGAAGCTCTCATCGCGACATCCGGAACATTCGCCAATGTGGCTAGAAAGCAGAACATCGTTGACTTTTTGAAGGTCTATGGGCACGCATATCCTGCCTTAGCAAAACATGATCGTCGCTACCCAAAGCCCGACAAGCTAGTCGAAAAAACCTGGGAAGGTCTCTCTGGTGCTTGGGGAAGCCCAACTGTTGGGGGGAGTTATCGCCCATTAGCCGAGATCCTCGGAAAAGAAAAAGATACAGAAGCTTCGGAAGCGATCATTAGAGCAGTCGACTCGAAAGACCCACGTCCGGTCTGGATCTGCTTTTGGGGAGGTTCAAGGGAAGCTGCCCAGGCGCTATGGAAAGTGAGGCAGACCCGCAAACCTGCCGAAGTGGATCGGTTCGTAAATAAGTTGCGCCTCTTTCTCATCGCTAAGCAGGATTCAACTGCGGATTGGCTCCTCGATAACTTTCCAAATCTGTTCACAATTGTGTCTGAAAAGAGCTACATGGGGATGTTCTGGAATATGGTTGGTGCGGACCCAAAACTTGCCGATTTGGACTGGATTGAAGAGAATATTCGGAAGGACCACGGACCCCTTGGTGCTCTCTATCCAATGAGTGGTTGGGACCCCGCATATCCAGGGCAGCAAGAAGGAGACACCCCCTCATTTCTTTACCTGCTGAGCAGTATTCGCGGTATCAGTAACGCAGAAGACCCATCGCAACACTCGTGGGGTGGTCAGTTCGTCCAACCAGACAAGACGAAACGACACTGGTTTGATAACTCCGAAGGAGTTGGTAGCGTCACGAGATGGCGGAGTCAGGTGCAAGCTGACTTCAAGAAAAGACTAGACTTGCTTCTCGAGCGAGGACGAAAGGGGACTGAGTAGAAATGCAAAAGCACCGAGTGTTTATCCTCACCGATATCGAAGCTGATCCGGACGATACACAGTCGCTCGTTAGGCTCCTCCTTTACTCAAACGTTCTCGATATCGAGGGTTTGGTCGCGACCACATCGGTTCACCAGAAGCAGCGTGTCGTTCCCGAGTCCATTCTTCGCGTACTAGACGCGTACGAAAAAGTTCGACCGAATCTACTGTTGCACGAAGATGGGTTTCCACCTGCCATTGATCTTCGGGCTCGCACATTTGAAGGCCAGCCAGGCTACGGGATGGAGGCTGTGGGTGTAGGCAAAGAATCTGAAGGATCGATCCTGCTGGAAAGAGCAATCCTAAAAGAGGATCCCCGCCCACTTTGGATCTGCGTATGGGGTGGACCAAATACACTCGCCCAGGCACTTCACTCTCTGTCAGACCGGATCTCTACTCAGGATCTCGCGAAGCTAATCACCAAGTTAAGGGTTTATACGATCTCCGATCAGGACGACAGTGCTCATTGGCTCCGCAAGAACTTTCCAGAGTTGTTCTACATTGTTAGCCCTGGGGGCTACGGAGCGGCCACTTGGACTGGCATCAACACTGCGATCAAAGGCATCGACAACTCGACGATTTCCAACAAGTGGTTGGCTGAAAACATTCAGCAGGGGCACGGGCCGCTCGGTGCGTGCTATCCGGATGTTGCTTACGGTATGGAAGGTGATACTCCTACTTTCCTTGGGCTGATTCCGAACGGACTGAATGACCTCGAACACCCGAGTTGGGGAGGTTGGGGAGGCCGGTATGAATTGAAAATTCCACCTGTCGAGTCAACCGATCCGAAGGGATTCAACGGAGGTGTACCCGTTCCTCAAGAAACTCGACCAATCTGGACCAACACAAATGATAAGTTCCATCCAAGAGTCAATAGGGAGTTTGGACAAGCAACTGGACCGATTGAGCAATCATTTGATGACTGCTGGGTCACACTGTGGCGGTGGCGGGATGAATTCCAGAACGACTTCGCTGCTCGAATGGACTGGTGTACCAAGCCTGTTGAGGAAGCAAATCACCCTCCGATTGTCAAACTCACCCACTCGAATCGTCTAACCGCAAGGTCCGGTGAGGCAGTCGTGTTAGATGCCAGCCCTTCCACAGATCCAGATGGGGATAGCCTTAGCTTCTGGTGGTTCCACTACCCTGAAGCGGGTAGTTACCAGGACAAAATTGATCTTTGGGGAGCAGAAAATCTCTGGCGCAGAGGGTTCTTTGCCCCAAAGGTCAGCTCCCCACAGACTGCTCACTTCATTGTGATGGTGACCGACAAAGGGTCGCCGCCTATTTCAAGGTACGAGAGAGTGGTCGTCACCATCCACCCATGAAACCGCGGTGAAGTGTCACATCTCGAGCGAGTTAGCTGCCAGAGCCCCTCTCTACCACGGAGGGTGCTTAGGACCCATTTTAGATTCGAATTGACGGCCCGTCTCTCAATTGGTCTCTCAATCTCTCGAGAGACTTCTTGGGAGACCACTGACCCGAAATCGAATCTCACGGGCCAAAAATGGCGATTTTAGGTTCAAATCTTGGCGGCCCCGGAGGGACTCGAACCCCCGACGCCCTCCTTAGGACTGAAGAAAAATAGGTTGAAAAACTCTGAATTGAATCTACCGACGTCTCTGGACGTCTCCTGATTTCGCTGACTATTGAGAGACCTATTGAGAGACCTGGGCTATTGTTCCGAGCGCCTCTGAATAGTCTCTCAATCTGAACGAATCCAAGCCTGATAAAGGTCTCTCAATCTGAAAGACCACTCTTTCTTCGTAACAGGCTAATTCAAAATGTGGATACTTTGACTCGAGTCACCGAGACACATGCTAATCGCTATTTTACTGGCTGTAGGTGCAGGATTGATAATTGTTACGTTCAAAGCACGTTCTATGCGTAGCTCTCAACCACCAGTTGAACCATCCACTATTCTCGGCTCGTGTAGGAACGTCCGTTTACGAAAAACCAAGTGGACATCAATTCGTGGTGACCTGTACGTAACAAGCGAACAGCTACTGTTCCAAACCAACTTGGGCCTCGTTCCAATGTCGTACGACGCTCATCAATTGCGGTCTTGGAACCGGTCTGCATCCAACATTGATTTGTCCGTATACGGCACAGTCGTCATCACTTCGGAATTCGATTCAGCCGTGATAGAGGAAGTGTCGGGGCTTTGCTTTCAACTTCTGGTGCAACATTCGAACCGCAGTACCTGACTTTCGCCCTCGGCCCGACTGAATCGAGCCCGCATTACTGCACAACAGCTGGGCGATGCTGATAACCTTACTCATGCGCAATGGAACGTAACCAACCCATCAGTGAAGAAGCGCGTGCACTCATCTTGGAGTTTGGTTGGAACAGCACATGCTATCAACTGCTAAACCAGGGAATTGATCATTGGTGGACGGAGGATCGACGAGGCCTCGTTGGCTACGTGCGATCCGGCAACATGGCTATTGTCGCAGGAGCACCCGTGTGTGCTGGGCCTGAGCTAGCAAGAACCATTCGCAGTTGGGAGCTGTTCGTTGAGTCGCAGGGCATGCAAGTTTGCTACTTTGGCGCAGAGGCAAGATTGCAGTGCCACTTAAAGGGCCTTCCGCAGTATGTAAGTGTAAATTTAGGTTGTCAGCCTGAGTGGGATCCAAACCAATTTGTCAGGGCCGTCGAAGACACTCCCTCACTTCGAGCTCAGATAAATCGAGCGAAAAACAAGGGAGTCGTAGTTCGAGAGTGGACACGCTCAGATCAGCACCGAATCTCTCTCCTTACCGGTGTTCTAGCAGAATGGCTGGAGAACAAGGGACTCCCACCGCTCCACTTTCTTGTCGAGCCGGATACCCTTGGAAATCTAAAGGATCGGCGGATTTTCGTCGCAGAAGTCTGTGGAAACCCGGTGGGGTTTGTCACGCTCTGTCCAATTCCTGCTCAAAATGGATGGCTCACGGAGCAGTTTGTGCGTAGTACGAGTGCACCGAACGGAACCATTGAGCTAGCCCTGTATGCTTCGGCGGTCGCCGCGAGAGAGATGGGATCCGATCTGTTTACAATGGGGATCGTCCCGCTACTGACTCGGATACCGACTGACAATTCCACTGATCCGACCTGGCTTAAGTCAATGCGGCGCTGGGCACAGGCTCACTATTCGAGGTTCTACAACTTTCGGGGATTGTGTGAATTTAAGTCCAAGTTTCGTCCGCCCGACTGGCAAGAAGTGGTTGTGATTATTAAAGACGACAGGTTCAAGTGGAAGCACCTTAGAGCCATCGGACGAGCGTTTGCCAGGAAGGCTCCCGAGCTTGCCGCACTCCAAGGGCTTTGGAAGGCGGCCGAGTTGGAAGCTGACGGACTCGCCCGCTCGCTTCTCTCGTGGAAGTATCGCTAACCTGTGGGTGGAGTACATTCAAGTTTAAGATGGGACATTCTGCATCCGCACTCACCAGCCTTCTCATCGCTTTTGTAGCAGCTTTGATCGGCGGAGAAATTGCACAGCGAATCCGCGTCCCAGCAGTTGTCGGTCAGATTCTGGCAGGGCTTGCGATCGGGCCATATGCTCTCAACTGGATCTCCGTAGATGGTCCGTTCGATCTGCTAAGTCAGCTAGGTGCTGTCCTCCTGCTCTTTAGTGTTGGACTTGAAACTCGGCTGAAGGATTTGCTCCAGGTTGGTAAGGTTGCGCTTCTGACCGGGATGCTTGGGGTTATCGTGCCTTTTGTTCTGGCTATCGGTTGGGCGCAGACCTCAGGATTCTCATTTTCTAGTTCCGCTTTTATCGCTGCCGCGTTCGTCGCGACCTCAGCAGGCATCACCGCCAAGGTGCTTCAAGAATTCGGTGTGTTGGAGCGTATAGAGTCGAGGGTCATTCTCGGAGCAGCGGTCATTGATGACGTTCTAGCGATGTTGCTACTGGCCGTCGTCACTTCACTTCAAACCAAGACTGGAATTGATGTTTTCAATTTGTTCAAGGTTCTAGGCGGATCGCTGCTCTTTATGACTGTCGTCGTTTTACTTGGCTCTCATGTTATGAGGAAATCACCTCATCTACTAGATGCACCCATCGATAACGAGAGTCCAATCACGATTGCTTTTGCGATTTGCCTAGCACTCGCGGTTGGATCTTCTCAGTTCGGATTAGCATCAATTATTGGCGCATTTATGGCTGGTCTAATCCTTGCCGAGACTCCGCACAGGACAGAGCTTCGCCACGATTTCGAGCGAGTCTCGGTGCTTCTGGTTCCGTTCTTCTTTGTTTCCACTGGGGCAGCTGTCGATATATCGGTCTTGACCGACTGGAAGGTTCTTGCGGCCGTGCTTGTAGTTACGCTGCTTGCCACCGCTGGAAAACTCATCGGCTGTGGTTGGGGCGCATTCTCGCTGGGTAAGCGGTCAGCGATCATCATTGGCGTTGGCATGATCCCAAGAGGAGAGGTAGGAGTGATCATCGCAGGACTCGGACAACAGGCTGGTGTATTTCCCAAGTCAATCTATGCGATTATCGTCGGCATGTCACTCTTAACCTCCATCATTGCACCGCTAGTCCTGAAGGGGCTTCTGACGCTCAAAGACTCAGATACAGGCTTAGCTTCGGAAGCAGCCGATTGATTTGGTCTCGTTCGCAGCCTATATGGCTCTTGATAGCAGGTGAATCACCCGACCGCGATCTTGAACATGAACAGTCCGTAGAGGAGAACCATGAGCAAGCCTTCCCAGGCTGAAATGCGCTTATCCTGGGTCAGAAGGTAGAAGAATACGGAACTTGCAGCCAGCACCGGAAGACTCAGAACAAAGAGAGAGGGCGGAACGGAAATGGTTCCGAACCATGTAACGATGCATGGAATCGCCAAGGTGTTAAAGACTGCCGAACCCAGCACGTTCCCAACCGCGAGCTCGGCTTTTCCTTGCTTAATCGCGGCTGCACTTACGGCAAGCTCGGGCAGAGTTGTACCAATTGAGAGAATGGTCAGAGCGGCAACAGACTTGGGAATCTGGAACGCATCGGCAATTCTGGTTAGCGTCGAAACCGTCGTTTCAGCACCAAAATAGATTCCGATTCCCGCTAGAGCGAGAACAATAATGTTGAAACCAAGTGAGCGATTTTGCCCGACGGGCTCCGCATCTGCTTCAACCTCTTTACTGCCCTGCTTCATCAGATAGATCGAGTAGACAAGAAACATCGCACCACCAAATGCCGCTTCGGCCGGACTGATCTTTCCGTCAGCCGAAATGATGTAGAAGGAGAAAACTCCACCGATTAGGAAGTGCAAGTCAATGTAGATGTAGGTGCTCTGAAGTTGTATCGGCTTTCGATTCAGTACCGCCGTTAGACCCACAAGGAGCAGTAGATTCGCGATGTTTGCACCGACGATGTTTCCGGGGACGATCTCTGAGACACCCTGGCGTACCGATAGGATCCCCGAGATGAGTTCGGGAAGCGAGGTTCCGATCCCTATGATGAACACGCCAATCACGAATGGTGATAGCCTGAGATACGTTCCTATCTTCTCTGCTGCGTTGGTGAAAAACTTGGCCGAAATCAGCAATCCGCCCAGCGAAAGAGCGAACAGCATCAGCAGCAGCAGCAACGTCATGAGCGTAGGATACACGTTCCTAGGTCTGCGCAGCCTTTTGCACAGATCTGCAACCCCTCACGCTCAAAGTACATAATTAATGGTGGAGTTGATCATCGGTGTCTGTCGAAAAGATTGAGCTTTTGCTCTTGGTGGCAGCCATCATTGCGCTGGTTGCGAAGCGGTTGCGACTCCCTTATACAGTCGGACTGGTGATTGGCGGTGCACTGCTTGCGTGGCTAGGTCCGCTCAAGAACCTCGAACTCACAAAGGAAATGATCTTTCGTGGGCTTCTACCTCCCCTCATTTTTGAAGCAGCATTCTTTGTTCACTGGAAAGAGCTTCGCAAGGATCTGAAGCCAGTTCTTCTGTTGGCAACATTTGGCGTGATCCTGTCATGCGCATTTGTCGGATTCGTCATGAGCTGGCTGGTTGGCTGGCCGCTCTGGACATCACTCTTGTTTGGGTCGCTCATCGTAGCTACTGACCCTGTGGCCGTAATTGCGATGTTCAAGGAGATGAAAGTCGAAGGTAGGCTCAGACTTCTCGTCGAGGCGGAAAGTCTGCTGAACGATGGAGTTGCTGCAGTTCTATTCAGCATTGCACTTGTTGTCGCAACGGGGAGCCCGCTCTCAGCCGGAGGCGCGGTTCAGATCTTGCTTCGAGAAGTCATTGGTGGGATCGGCTCGGGCGCGCTAGTGGCAAGCGCAGTCCTATATCTTGCCGGCAAGACCGAGGATCATCTTGTCGAAATAACATTCACCACAATCGCCGCGTACGGATCGTTCTTCCTCGCAGATCATTTTCACTGCTCGGGCGTACTCGCTGTCTTGACCGCCGGATTGATGATCGGAAATCTGGGACACATAGGAGCGATTACAGATAACGGTCACAAGGCCGTTGGTGCGTTTTGGGAGTTTGCCGCCTTTGTCGCGAACTCCGTGATCTTCATTCTGATTGGAGTGAGAGAACTTGGCATGATCGATGTGCTCTCTAAGAACATTTCCGTCATCATGGTCGCTATCGCCGTGTGCTTGATTTCAAGAGCGATCGGGGTCTATTCGGCCTCCTACTTAATTCGCTTTAAGACCGGAGCGATTGAGCGTCCTCACCAACACGTGCTTTTCTGGGGTGGGCTCAAGGGAGCACTTTCGCTCGCACTGGCTCTGGGACTACCAACCAGTCTTCCACTGAGAGAGCCGATCATTGCAGCGACGTTTGGAGTGGTGGGCTTTTCAGTGATACTTCAAGGATTGACCGTTCCTTCTCTTTTGAGAAGGCTGCAGCTGATCGGTTAACCTCTCTTGTTGCTCGTTCGGGAACATGTCCGGCGATCGAGTCGTCAACCACGATACCAAAATCATCTTGTTTTGCGATTGTCGAAATGGACTCTCCGAGACCAAGAGGCAAAAGTGACAAGTCCACGCCGAGGCACCTCCGTACTACGGAGGGTGCTCAAGACCCTCTTTAGATTCAAAATGGTAGCGAGTCACTCAATTGGTCTCTCAATCTTTTGAGAGATTTACGGAGAGACCTGAGACTCGAGATCGACCAAAATGAGCCAGAAATGGCAATTTTAGGTTCAAAACTTGGCGGCCCCGGAGGGACTCGAACCCCCGACGCCCTCCTTAGGACTGAAGAAAAATAGGTTGAAAAATTCTGATTTGAATCTACCGACGTCTCTGGACGTCTCTCATTTTCGCTGGGTATTGAGAGACCTATTGAGAGACCAGTCTAGATTTTTTGCCACTTCCGAAAAGTCTCTCAATATAAACTGAAACAGAGTTTCTTCAAGGTCTCTCAATTAAAACAGGCTAAAAACAACAAATGAGGTAACTTTCCAATGTTGAGGAAGGCGAGTCTACTACTGGCTATCGCGGTATCGCTACTCCAGGTCCATTTTTGCGGGCCTACATTTCTCATGTCAGATGGATCGCTGTGTCCGACCTGTCCCACGTTGGTCGACAACACTGTCAATCACGAAGCTCGAAAGCAAATCGCTGAGCAAAGACACGGAGATTGCCACGATTGTTGCAAGCTGACGGAGTGTTCCGATAACAATGGAAAGCAACCTGTCACAAGTGCTTCCTCTCAACACTTTGACTATCTCGCGTTACCTCAACTACCCAATCAACTAGTGATCCCAGATATCACATTCGCAGGTTGCGCTCCTCCTTTTGAGCCGGGCCGACCAGCAACAGGACCTCCGAGCGAGCGACCAGCTCGCGCTCCACCTGTTCACGTTCAATCGACATCCGCTGGATGTGCTGACTTGATCGTGTAGCCTAGCCTTTCAAGACTCGCTCCAGCCCGATTCCGAGCAGGAGTATCAATTGAAGCAAGCTACTTTCATCTCTTTTCTCATGGCAACAACCGTTTGCCATGCTCAGTCACCCATCAACGCCACCGATGCGCTGAAACTCGCGGGCGCAAATCGCCCTGCGCTCAAAGCCGCTAAACTCAGCATCGAGCAAGCTAAATCAACCTCTAAGGCAGCTGGAGCACTTTCACCGACGATGCTCTTCATGGGGGCGTCGAGCCGAAGCGAACTCGGCCCGAACGATCAGGACCTGCAACTGTCCAAGCCGCTAGATATCTTCGGCAAGCGAGGGGCGGCTAAGCAGGTTGGCGAAGCTGGAGTTCAGCTAGCTCTTGCGGAGTACATCGCTGTGGCCTCTGCGCTCCAAGGAGATGTGCTAACCGCCTATGCCGAGGCAGTCGCCAGTCAGCATCAGAAGGAGGTCTCGGACGAGTTGCTCAGCATCGCGGAAGGATTGCTCAAGGCAACGAAGCGAAGATTTGACGAAGGCAAAGTCGCCGAAACGCAGGTCACCCGGGCGACAATCGAGTTGGAAAGAGCCAAGCAGGCCGCCGAACTAAGCTCAGCAGACTTAAAGGCGTCTCTCGAAAGGCTCTCTGGTCAGCTTGGAACGGATGCGTCCAAGATGGCGATCCAATCGGATGCGAGGATTGAGCCACTGGTGAATCCTGGAATCGAAGGCCGGGCAGACCTGCTTGTCCTCAAATCACAAATCCAGGTGGCAGAAGCCGAGGCCGGAGTCGCGCGGAACTCAAACCGCCCTGACCTAAACGCGATGATCGTTCGCTCACCTTTCAGCAATGATCCCGGCTACTTCGGCGGCAGGCTCCAATTGAGCTGGCCAATCGGCGATAACGGAAGGAGCAGGAACGAAACGAATGCGGCGAAGAACCGAGCGGGAGCAGCGCAGAGACTATTGGAGGATGCGACCCAACGGGCAAAAGCGGAACTAAAGGCGGCGCAGATCGCGCTTGAAGCTCGGCAGAGTCAAATCGTTCGGTATGAAGCAATTCTCGCGTCAGCGCGCGACCTCATCGTGAAATCTCAGAAAGGCTATTCCGAAGGATTCGGAACCCAAATCGACGTACTGGAGGCAACCAGAGCCTTTCGCGAAGTTGAAAAAGAGTTGGTGGAAGCAAGGCAACAACTCTCCTTTGCCGTGATCGCCCAATACCGGGCATCTGGATTCCTTGCTGAGGTGTTGAAATGAAGAAATCACTGTTGATCCTATTGCTCGGACTCGCACTCTTTGGATGCGGCAAGCCAGCCGCCGAAGCTCCAAAGGAAGAGCACGGACACGAAGAGGCAGGTCACGTCGAAAACGAGGTGAAGCTTTCGCCTGAAACTCAAAAGTTAGCGGGCATCAAGACGTTCGTGGCTGAAAGCCGAGAGGTTCAGGACTCCATCAAGATTCCGGGGACGGTAAAGAGTACAACGAGCGGCAGGGCGGTCGTGACGCCGCCCATCGCGGGGAGAATTGTTTCAATCACTGTCCAACTTGGAGATCAAGTTCGGCAAGGGCAAACGCTCGCCCTTATGGAATCTCCCGAGCTTGCTCAGTCGTGGTCTGGTATCGCCGAAGCGACCAAAATGCGCGATTCAGCGGACTCAGAGCTCAAGCAGACCAAAGCCGAAGTGCAACTTGCTCTCGCCAAACTCAGTGCATCGCGGACTAACTTGAACCGGCAAAAGGAGCTGGTCAAGGCAGGAGCGTTTAGCCAAGCACCCGTTCAGCAAGCGCAAAACGAACTCAACGAAGCACAGAGCGAATTACTGAGCGTTCAAAAGGAACAAGCCAGCCATGCAGAACAACTGCGTAGGCTAGAGAATCTGTTCAAAGACGGAATCGTTTCCAAGTCTGAGCTTGAAGCCGCAAAACTTGAGCTTCAGCAAGATCAGATTCGGCTCGACAGAACAAAGGCGAAGATCGAGAACGCTAAGGCCACTTATGACCGGGAGCGCAATATCGCCTCCCGAGGATTGCTCAACGCCAAAGAGCTTCAGACCGCAGAAGCAGATGTACGATCAAGTCAGCTTGAACTTGACAAGGCTCGGCTCAGAGTCAGATCGGCGGAATCAGCCCTTTCCAGTGCAAACAAGACGATTGCAAACGCACGAACGGTTTACAAATCGAATGTCGGAACCGGAGGAAGCTCCGCTGGACGAGTCGCGCTCGTGGCTCCGATTTCTGGCACGGTAACCCATCTAGAAATTACAAACGGACAAGCGGTTGATCGCACTCAGGTGCTCCTCGAAGTCGAGAATCTGCAGTCTGTTTGGGTGACCGCAAACGTTCCCGAGCAAGACTCGGCGCGAATCCGAAAGGGTTCGAGCGTGAAGGTCACAGTCGCGTCGTTTCCTGGCAAGAGCTTCGAGGGGATCGTGCAAATCGTCGGTTCGAGGGTCGATCCAAAGACACGTTCGATACCAACTCAGTGCCTCATCACAAACGCCGCCGGGCGGCTGAAACCCGATATGTTCGCGATGATCTGGCTCGGCGTCGGTTCGAAAGTCCAGGCGATTGTCATTCCAAGCTCGGCGATCCTAACCGAAGACCGCAAGTCGTTTGTCTTTGTCAAAACTGGCGAGAGCTTCGATAAACGCGAAGTGACGGTTGGCCAAGAGCAAGGCGATATGGTTGCTGTTCTGAGTGGACTGAAAGCTGGCGAGGCGGTGGCGAGTGAAGGCGCATTTGTGCTCTCAAGCGAACAGAAAAAAGCCGAACTTAAGGGGCATGAGGATTGATGCTAGAAAAAATCTTGCATTTCAGCCTCATGCAGAGGTTCCTCGTCATCATCGCTACGGTGCTCATGGTCGGGGTCGGGTTTTTCTCTTGGAACAGCCTCACGCTCGACGCAGTGCCCGACATCACAACGAACCAGGTCGTGGTGAACACCGAGACCGGCGGGATGAGTCCCGAAGAAGTCGAGAAGCTTGTCACGTTCCCCATCGAGACCGCAATGGGCGGAACTCCGGGTGTTCAGCAAGTCCGAAGCGTAAGCCAGTACGGCCTCTCTCAAGTGATTGTCACGTTTCGGGATGAAGTCGAAACCTACTTCGCCCGCAACTTGGTGAACGAGCGGCTAAACAACGTTAAGTCATCACTCCCCGCCGGGATCGAGGCTCCCCAACTTGGACCGGTTTCAACGGGTCTTGGCGACATCTACATGTACGCCTTGGAGAGCAAAACTCGAAGTCCGATGGACCTTCGTTCGCTCCAGGACTGGACAATCGCTCCTCAGCTTCGAACCGTTGCAGGAGTCGCCGAGGTGAACTCGGCTGATGGATCGGTGAAGCAGTATCAGGTCATTGTTGAGCCAAGAGCACTGCTCGCTCGTGGAATCGCGGTGGACGAAGTTGTCACCGCTCTCCAGAAGAATAACCAGAACGCCGGGGGCGGAGTCTTGGAGCGCAACGGTGAGCGAGTACTCATTCGTAGTGTCGGACTGGCAACAACCGTCGGTGACATCGAGAAGATTGTTGTCAAGACGGAGAGCGGTATTCCCGTGCTGATCAAGGAGGTCGCCAAAGTACAACTCGGGACTCCGGTTCTGACCGGCATCAGCACGAAGGATGGCAAAGAGGCAATGACGGTCACGGTCATGATGCTCAAAGGAGCGAATGGCCGAACTGTAGCAGACGCAGTCAATGCCAGGGTAAAGGAGATCAAGGCTCAACTTCCAAGTGATGTCACCCTGACCACCGTCTACAACCGTTCTGACCTCGTTGGCGAGTCGGTTCACACAGTTGAAAAGAGCCTTCTTGAAGGCGGAATCCTTGTAATTGCGGTTCTGCTTTTGTTGCTTGGAAACTTACGAGGCGCACTCATCGTCGCTCTTGCAATTCCGCTTTCGATGCTCTTTGCGATCATCGGGATGAACCGATTCGGAATCTCCGGAAACCTCATGAGTCTTGGCGCGATTGACTTTGGTCTCATCGTTGATGGCGCAGTCGTCATGATCGAAAACGCGGTGCGAAGGCTCGCAGAAGCCAGGGAGCACAAAGGATCAACCCTCGACCGCCACGAAGTGAGACACACGGTTTGGGAGTCTTGCCGTGAGGTCGCTAAGCCAACTGCGTTCGCAGTCACGATCATCACGGTCGTTTACTTGCCGATTCTTGCGCTTGAGGGCACGGAAGGCAAGATGTTCAAGCCCATGGCATTCACGGTGGTGTTTGCCCTGATCGGGGCGCTGATCCTAACAATGACCTTGATTCCGGTGCTTGCGAGCATGTTCATGTCGGGAGATACCAAAGAAGGTCGAAACCCGGTCATGGAACTACTCAGCCGGATGTACAAACCCGCTCTGGGATTTGCACTCAAGCGGCGCGGGATCATCGTCGGCGGAGCGATTGGTTTGCTCGCGATAGCCGGGCTACTCTTCACTAGGCTCGGGTCGGAATTCATTCCTCAACTCGATGAAGGATCACTCGTCATTCAGCCTATCCGCGTCAGAACCGTGGACGCGGAGCAGACGGTGAAGCTAGTGACCGCAATGGAGCGTAAGGTGCTTGAAGTTCCGGAAGTCGTAACCGTATTCTCCCGAAGCGGAACGCCGGAAGTCGCCACCGACCCGATGCCATTGAGCCTTACCGACTCGTTCGTGATGCTCAAACCCCGGGACAAGTGGAGAAGTGGGCTCACGAAAGAAAAGCTCGTCGAGGAACTGACGGCGAAGGTGAACCAGGTTCCGGGGCAAGGCTACAACTTCTCCCAGCCGATTCAGATGCGCTTCTCAGAGCTTGTCTCTGGTGTCAAAGCTGATATTGGAATCAAGGTTTTTGGCGAAGACCTTGGTGAGTTGAAGCGAAAGGCGGACGAAATCGCGGCGGTAGTGAAGGAGATTCCCGGCGCGCAGGACGTTGAAGTCGAGCAAGTCGATGAAGTTCCTGTGCTGCAGATCGACATTGATCGAAACGCCATCTCGCGAGTTGGAGTAAGCGTTGACGATATTCAAGAGATGATCAAGGTCGCTCTCGGCGGCGAGCCAGTTGGCCAGATCATTGAGGGCGACAAACGGTTTGCTCTCACCGTCAAACTTCCCGACAGCGTACGGAACGATGTGAATGAGATTCGGTCAATTCTGATCGAGACTCCAGAAGGGGGCGGAGTGCCGCTTTCGTCCTTGGCACATATTGACAACGCTCCAGCCCCCGCACAAATCTCTCGCGAAATGGGTAAACGCAGGGTTGTTGTTCAGCTCAACGTGAGGGGGACCGACCTTGGAAGTTTTGTGCTTGCCGCGCAGAGCGCAATCAAGGACAAGGTGAAACTCAAGGAGGGGTACTACCTGACCTGGGGTGGACAGTTCGAGAATCTTCAAAAGGCGTCGGCCAGGCTGGCGGTTGTCGTACCGATGGCTCTATCGCTGATCTTTCTCTTGCTCTTCTCGACCTTCGGATCGTTAAGGCAGGCAATTCTCATCTTCACCGGCGTCCCGCTTGCGATTACCGGAGGCGTCATCGGCCTGTTCATGCGAGGGATGCCGTTTAGCATCACGGCTGGAGTCGGCTTCATTGCTCTTTCCGGCGTGGCGGTTCTCAATGGAGTCGTGATGGTGTCTGCGATCAATCGTCTGCGCGAGGAAGGTCGAAGTGTTGCGGACGCCGTTCGCGAAGGCGCGTCGCAACGCCTTCGTCCGGTACTCATGACTGCCCTCGTTGCGGCTTTAGGATTCATTCCGATGGCACTCAACACCGGTATTGGAGCCGAAGTCCAGCGTCCGCTCGCCACGGTCGTGATTGGCGGTATCGCTTCAGCGACGATCCTGACGTTACTGGTCCTGCCCGCGCTCTACACCTGGTTTGAGAAGGACGACGAACTAATGGAGGAACTCTGATGCAAAGTAAATTCCGTATCGACGCGATGGACTGCCCAACCGAGGAGGGGATCATCAGGAACCGCCTCGGCAAAGTCTCCGAGATTCAGAACATTGAATTCGACTTAATGAACCGAATCTTAACCGTGGATCACTCGTTCGCAACTGATGAGCCGATCATCAAGGCTCTGACTGAGGTAGGAATGAAGCCAGCCGCCGAATGTGAAGTTGGCTGCGAGCCAGATAGCCGTAACAAAGGCAAGCAGGAGAACCTCATTCTTGGGACCGCCCTCCTGCTTGCTTTGGGCAGCGAGTTGGTTGGCTTCGCGACGGGCAAGGAGAAATTCTGGCCCGTCATCGGGCTAGCCGTCATCGCCATGATTCTTGGTGGAAAAGAGACCTTTTCAAAGGGACTCGTTGCGCTCAAAACCTTCACCCTCAACATCAACTTCCTGATGTGTCTTGCCGTTGTTGGCGCGATCATCATCGGCTCATGGCCCGAAGCGGCGATGGTGACGGTTCTCTTTGCGATTGCAGAAAGGATCGAATCGTATTCGCTTGACAGAGCAAGAAACGCCGTTCGTGAGCTAATGGAACTCGCACCCGAGAAGGCGTGGATTCAGGACGAAGCCGGGCAGTGGATGGAAGTCGAAGCGGCTTCAGTCGCCCTTGGACAAAGAGTTCGAGTTAAACCAGGTGAGCGCATCCCACTTGACGGCGAAGTGGTGCAAGGACAAAGCGCAGTCAACCAAGCTCCGATTACTGGTGAGAGCCTTCCACTGGACAAAACCATCGGAGACCAGCTTTTCGCCGGAACCATCAACGAACAAGGCGTTCTGGAATTCACGGTTACCGGAAGGCGCGGCAACACCACGCTTGATCGCATTATCCAGACTGTCCAAGAAGCCCAAGGCACTCGCGCTCCGACCCAACGATTCGTCGATAACTTCGCGAAGTACTACACCCCTGGCGTTGTCATCTTCGCAATCCTGGTTGCGACCGTCCCAATCGCGTTCGGACAACCGTTCTGGCCATGGCTCTACAAGGCTCTGGTGATGCTTGTCATCGCCTGTCCTTGCGCCCTGGTTATCTCGACTCCGGTGACCGTTGTGAGCGGACTTGCCTCCGCCGCAAAGCTAGGGATATTGATCAAAGGCGGAGTTCATCTCGAGTCTGGTCGAACGCTCAAAATGATCGCGCTGGACAAGACGGGAACGCTTACTCACGGAAAACCTGTCGTCACGGATGTTGTCGTCATGCACGATTATGATCGCGACAAGGCGATCCAAATCGCGGCCAGCATCGACCACCTCAGTGGGCATCCAGTCGCCAAAGCGATCGCAGATCAATGGAAAGGAGCATTGCTCGAAGTAGCAGACTTTGAATCCATCACCGGGAGAGGCGTCGCAGGTTCTGTCGAGGGCGCGAACTACATGATTGGCAACCACCGACTGATCGAGGAGCGCGGAGCGTGTTGCGATCACGTTCATGCGGAGCTGGACCGCCTCCAGGCCGAAGGCAAAACCACCGTTGTTCTTGCCAACCAAAAAGAAGCTCTCGCGATCTTCGGAGTCGCCGATACTCTCCGATCCGAAAGTGTCGAAGCGATTCGGGAACTCCACGCGCTTGGAGTTAAGGTTGCAATGCTCACGGGAGATAACGCTTCAACCGCCAAAGCAATCGCCTCACAAGCTGGAATCGATGATGTCCAGGCCGAACTACTCCCCGAAGACAAACTCACAGTGATAGAGAAGTTGCTTCAATCTCACGGGAGCGTCGGCATGGTTGGTGACGGAGTGAACGACGCTCCTGCTCTCGCAAGAGCCACGGTCGGATTCGCCATGGGAGCCGCCGGGACGGATACAGCCCTAGAAACTGCCGATGTAGCTCTCATGAAAGATGATCTCCGCAAGCTTCCGGCTTACATCAAACTCAGCAAGAAAACCGCAGCAATCCTTTCCCAAAACATTGCAATTGCTATCGGCATCAAAATCGTCTTCTTCGCCCTCGCACTGACTGGACATGCATCCCTTTGGATGGCAGTGTTCGCCGACATGGGAGGTAGTTTGCTCGTTGTAGGAAACGGCCTTCGCATTCTCAAAGAAAAATAGGATAAACATGAAATCCATAACCATCACCTCCGCCTTATTCGTTGCACTCTGTGCAATCGGATCTTCTCAAACAAAGCCCACGAAGCCATCGCTGGGAGTCTTCGAACTCACTAAGTACGAAAGAATCGAGGTTTACGCAGGCAAACTAGGCAATCGTGTTAAGGAAACCCTTACCCTCAAACGTGATGGCAAGACCTTCTCTTTGGGTTTCTACCGATACCACACAAGGGTCGATGGAAAGACGATCACTCCGTTTTGTCCAGGATGCCCTGTGGAAGTAAAGAAAGGGAGAATCAAAGGGTCGGTTATCACGGCGGAACGAGGAGATGTTGTTCAGATTCACGACAAGATGAAGGAAGCAGACAAGCCGCACGGTTCAAGCGGTTCCCTCTAGGTTCTAGAATCTGACGACTCTCGCCTTGGTCACGGAGTTTCTTCGTGACCAAGGCGAGGGCAATATCCTTCAGAAGTTGAATGAGTAGCCGAGGGTCAGCCTGGCCGGTGATCTCATTTCAACCCCCGTTCGATGGAGGTCGACTTGCATTCCAAGGTCGATTACTCCCGTAGCTGACACTTGCTTCCGTAGCCCAAATCCAACCCAAGAGTTGATGCCTGAACCGTTCGCGACTCCTTCTTCAAAACCCAACTCCGCTAGGAACGTCTGGTCAAAGCTCTTTGGATAGCCCATCGGATTTGAATAGCCCAAGATCGCGCCCATCCGCATTTGCCGCTCACCAGGAGCGGCTGATGTGGAGTGGTAGTGATCGATATTGAGGTGAAGCTTGTCGTAGTGGTTTAGGGTCTTCGTGAGAATTCCCCGTACTCGAAACTCGGTCCCGGTTCCACCCGAGATGGGTAGACCTGCATCGATCCGGTAGCCGAACGCAGGACTGTTTCCAATTTCTCTGCTGACGCCTTCGAAGTAGCTCAACTCGGCCACGTTTCCAACCAGCTTTCCAGAATCGCTCGAAATGAACGGTTCTATTCCAATCGAAAAGTCTTTGTTCTTTGCAAAGCCATATTGGAGTTCAGATCGGAAGTTGTAGACCGGACGAGCTCGGTTGAACGTGTCAAGCCTCAAACCGTTCTGAAACTCATACGAGCGGTAAGCAATCGAGTAGGCATCGTCGAAACGGAGAGGTCGCTCCTTATCGACGTTGTTATGATCGCTCGCAGCCGCAAGTGCAGAACCCACAAATGCAAGCCCAATCAGCCAGGCGAGTCGGTTCACTTCACACCTCCGACTGCAGGTGGGACGCTGACTGGAGGCTTGCGGTATGGGTTTGGCTTTTCAATCTTCCGATACGTTTCCGGAGTGCCATTGTTAAGCTTTGACCATTCCACCAACGTCAGCGGCTTTGCACCTTTAAGTTCAGGCTGAGTCGCCACGAATCGGTCGAATTCCAACTTCGAAGTAAACGCCCTTGACCAAACCGAGCAGTTCGGATGTTCCCCAACAACTTCAAGGAAGACCACATCTTTGATGTTGGATGACCAGTTTCCTTCTTCGTCGGAGATCATGACGAGAAGTTTGCTCTCATCTTCGGTTGCGGCCCGGATGATCGCTCGGCCAGGTGTTTCCGCCGCCATGTCCCGTGCACACATCATGCAACGAACAGTCATTGTCCACCCTTCGGCGGTGACGGTCGCCCCCCAGGGACCTTCGTCCGGAAGCGAAATCGAACAGTGAGCGCATTCACTCATATCCATCCAGCCCATGCCCGACATAAACATTGTGTCCTCATCGCTACCCAGCATCATTCCCATGCCTGGCATTCCATTTGGATGGCGATGGTCGTGCAGGGTTTTTGGCTCTCCCTCACCCGCTTCTTCACCTTTGTGGGTGGACGCTAGCACTCGATAGATAGCGATCTTTACCTGATCAGCTTTCTGCTTCTCACTTAAGCTCGATTGAGCGAGGATGTCGTTCACGTTGTCGTGAAGCATGTGGAGATTGTCGAAAGCATTTGCAATGTAGGGGAATCGCTTGGCAAATCGCGGGCTAAGCTCTGCGGTCATTGGCATGAAGTCGCGGTCCGTTCGATACAGTTCCGTCTCTCGGTATCGTTGACCGATCAAGTCATATTGAGCCTTCTGGTCAGAAACTGGAACCCGGAAAAGCATATCGTAGTTGACCGTCTGAAGCCAGTGATAGCCCCAGAACAGTCCGTTCACTTTCGGGTAGTTAGTTCGAAACGCCATGCTGTACGGGAAGCTATCCAAGTACTCCATGTTCATGGGAAGACCGGTGATCGCATACGGCTCTGATTGATAGAACTTCCAGAGCTTTTCGATTTCCTCCTCCTTGCGCTTGTCGTCCCAACCAGGATGGGAGAACACATCTATCGTCTGGAAATGGAGGGTATGTGCCCAATCAAAGACTTTCTCTAGATAGCCGAATTTCTGGACGAACCGGGGCGAAATCGCCCCTTCGTCAACTGGCGTCCTCGGTTGGTTTTTAAGGACGGAATCAATCGTAGAAAAGGTCTTCGTTTCTAGTTCGGGAGCCTTTCCGGTGACCAAAGCTTCGTATGCCATAGCATGACCGACTCCAGTGGCGTACATGTCTCTTGCGAATGCGGGGATCCGGTTGATGGCCCAGTTGTAAGGTCCTGGTTTGTAGAAGATTGCGTCCATGCCACGGCTGTTGATCCAGGGCGGAAGGTTGCTTGGCAAGGTTGGCATTGGTGACTGCAACCGGGGTTTCATCTCCATCTCTGGCATCTCTTGTGCCTGAGCCGAAGAAACAAAAACGGTGAGCGCAGCTACCAGTAGGTAGTTTTTCATTTGTTAAATCCTTGTGGGGGGTCTGCCGCCCAGAAACATCCAGGCGGCGATAGTTCAGTTCGTAGGCTTGTTCACCTGTTCGATGAACTCGGTCAATGAGAGTGCTTTCGCGTCAGCGACCTTATGATCGGCAACGTACTTGTCAAAAGCCTCCCGTGATGAGAACGCTCTTGAAAGCGCGGCACAGTCAGCGTGTTTCTTGAAGGTGTTCAAGAAAACCGCTTTTTCAGGGGCAGTCCACTTCCCGTCAGTCCGTTTTAGGACGACCGGTTCGCCAACCTTCTCGCTTGGGGCGTATACGATTAGATCGCTCCTATAGCGCTTCTGATCCTTCACGACGCAGTAAAGGCAGCGATATTCGATCCGCTTGTTACCGAACTTGACGACAACTTCGTTGTCTTGTTGTTTGGTGTTTTGAACAAGCTTCATCTTGCAGTAAGGGCACTCTGCTTCATGAGCGGAGGCAGTGGAGGTCAGGCTCAATCCGCCAAGGATGGCGACGAGAGCGATTGATTTGCTGAGACTTGTGATCAGTTTCATGATGATGTTTCCTTGCCTTTTGCCTTACTTGACGACGACCTTGCCGTCAAACATGCCCATACCGCATGTGAACGCGATCGTTTCTGCCGCCTTGGGGGTGAATTTGACGACCACCGATTTGCCTTTCTCTACTGATTTCGTCAGGTTTAGCGACCTGAATACGATCGTCCCTCCACAGCCGAGGCTCTTGCCGCCGATAAACGTGAGTTCGACAGGCATTCCTTTCTTCACCGAGATTGCTGCTGGACTGTACTTACCGCCATCGATTGTTATCGACAGCTTTTGAACTCCGTTGACAACCTTTGCGGGCACTGGCTTGTCGAGTGCTTCGTTGGCTTGCGCCGCCATCGGCGAACCGCAACAGGAGGCATTACCTTGTTGTTGCGCGGCTGCGCCGATTGCCGACAGGGCAAGAAGGGCAAAGGCAGGAGTGACGAGTGAGTTGAGTGTTGCTTTCATGATTGATTTCCTTGAATTACGGATCGATACGAGAATGTTCGATCTCGGACTTGACTGAGAGTTGTTTTGAGGCAGCGGTGAGTTCACTTCACCTCCACGGCGAACGGCAACGTTCGGACTTTGCCGCGCCAGTCAAACTGGGCGTAGATCTTGTAGATCCCAGGCTTAGGGAACCGACCGGTGAACCGCACAATCCCCTGTTTGACAAATGCCTCGTTCTCGGCATCTTCGGCGGGGTGGCTATGAACCACCGTCTTCCCATCCTTGTGGAAGATCATCATATGTCCTGCGGCCCCGAGCCACTTCACGGTGTCACCAGCTGGTGAGCCATTCTTTGCATCGAACAGCTTGACCTGAATCGTTGCCTTTCGGCCAACTTCAATCGGCTCCAGCGTAGAGAGCACACCTTTCAAGCCACCATCGACAGCTTGTCGTGCAAGCTTCAGTGCCATGTCCCAGGTTGGCTTCTTGCCAACGACTTGAACGGAGGAAATCAAAACTCTCGACCCCTTTCCAGTCGGAGCAACGTCGCCGTACACCCAGTAGTCAGTCCCCGCCGGAAACGTGATCGGAACCGACCAAGTGCCGTCCTTGGCCATCACGGGATGCTCATGGATGAACCAGTTGAGATCTTTACTCGCAATCAGCAGGTGGAAGTACTTCGTGTGAGCTTCGTCAAACGAGGTCTGCACCTTGCCTGTTTTGGATTCAACTACTCGGAGCTTGAGATTCGTCACCACTCCGGCTTTCGCAGTTTTTGGCCAATCAATCACCTTGAGTTGATAGGGTTGGGTCTTCTGAGTCGTCGCCGGACGCTCATCTTTCACGTCCACTACAAATGCAATCTTCTTTAGCCCCTCACCTGGAATGTTTAGTGCGAGATCGATTTGGTAGTCACCTCCGTGAGGAAAGTAAAGCTCGACTCCGTAATCACCGGGAACTCCCTCTCGGTGTACCTTTGGCCTTGCTTCTGGCATTCCTTGCATGCTTGGCATAGTCATAACGGCTGTTGCTTCAATCGCGCCGACGCCTTTGAACCCAGCCTCAACTGCATCCTTTTGCGTCGTATCGACGACCCGGAACTCAATATCCACCTCTTCGCCCGCAAACAAGCCCTCATCCGGCAGTCGAAGCTCTGCCTCATACTTGCCGAACGAAACCTTCGACTTAGTGCTTGTTTGGGTGGTTTTGGCCGATTCACCGGAACCCGCAAGTACTGCAGGGGCATGAACGTGCTTATCGATTCCCGGCACAAGGTACTTCGTCGGCTCTTTCTCGAAAGGAGCACCGCAACCGGCGCAGCACATGAACCAGCGCACTCCGTTGTGATCAACGTAGTCGCTTGCCTTGCTGTAGCTTGGAACGGCCTCTTTGCCGACTGGGCAATAGAGAGCTTCCTTCTCTGGCAGTTTCGCAAAGGAGGTTGGGTTGGCGACAAACTTTGTCTTGTTCTCCTCACTCGCGAACGGATAACGAATTCCGGCGTAGTCCGCTGTTACGAGCGCTTTTCCTAGCTCCAGGCGTTGGCGAGAGACAGGATCGAACAGGAATACTCCCGCTGTTTTCTTAGCTTTGGATTGAGTCTCCAAAAACTTGGATGGCGATTTGGTAAAGCTACCTTCACACCCAGGGCAGCAGAACGAGAAACTCGCTCCTGCGTATTCGACGATTTTTGAGTTTTTAGCGACGGGACCGCCCATGACAGGGCACGTGATTTGCTGTGCCTGGCCGAGCAGCACCGCCGAAATGGCGATGATTGTTAACATGTGATTTTCCTATGATTTCTGACGTGCGTCTACGACGAACTCGGTAGCTCAGGGATGGAGCTACGCAGGTTTACGCAAGGATCATAGGTGGTGCGCGACCACACCACGCACAGTAGGACCCACCAGTTGGAGGTCCAGAGTCAACGCCGACGATGCCGGGGACAAAGACATCAACGATTTCGAATGCGGGCGATTGCAATGAAGTGCCCAGATACGCATCCGTTGGGGGAGGCGACTGGGAACTCGAAGAAAAAATGGCTACCGTGGTCTTCTCGCTTTGTGGAGGCGTCGGGGCGATTTTACAAGGGCAAGAATCCTTTTCAGCGCTACCGACGGCCGAGTGTTCCGGAGCAAGAACCATGCTGTCGCCAGACTCAACTGACTGCATGGCCTCGTCAGGACATGCCTCACATGCCTTCGGCTTGAGTTCCTGCACGACTTTCGGTGCACAACATGGCATTGAGCAGGAGCGGACAGGATTGCACAGAGATGCAAGCACACTGGACGGCACTTGAGCCAAAACCAGTGCGAAAACGATCAGCCACCGCTTGATGAGCTTTAAATCTCGCATCCAACCCTGTTCAACGGTTCTACCACAAAAAAGTTCCCGGGCGACGGTATTCCTACCTGACCCCGGGAACTGAATACCCAGAAAACTCTTTGCTTACATCTTGTGCATGCTGTGATCAACCATCGGAGGAGCCTGACCGTACTTCTCCTTTAGCCAAACTTTGAGCTGAGCAATCTCAGCTTCCTGATCCCGGATGATGTTTCCCGAGAGTGATAGTAGTTCTGGCCTTTGAGTGAAGTTTTGTAGCTCTTTTGCCATCAATACTGCGTGCTCATGGTGGCCAACCATATCTGCTACAAATCGAGCCTCAGCGTCATTTGGAGCAAGTCCGACTAGTGAGCGCATCATTGGCTGGTATCGGCCGTCGTCTACAAATTGTTCACTGAACCATTGACTGTACCAAGACTTCATCTGGGTAATTTCTCCATCCTGGGATGAAATGATTCCCTCGGCGAGCCTGCGAATATCAGAATCGGTTGCAACTCTAAGAAGCTCTTTCGAACTATCGACAGCCTCTTGGTGATGAGGGACCATGCCGAGGATGAAGTCTCGCTCCGATTGAACAAGCATTGGAGATGGATTTTTCGCACCGTCTGAATGAGGCTTTCGTTGTAAAGCCCATGCCGCCAGGATGGCAAGGCCGGTCATTAGTAAGAGTTGCAAGACACTTGAAAGTCGGAAATTCATAGAAAAGGTTACGGATAAATTGTGAGTTCAATTCCCCCGTTAACCGTAGGTCATTCTTTGGATTCTTCCAGCACTAGCTGCCTCCTGAAAGAGGTTTTGCAATATTCGTCCAGTGGGCACAAAAGAGAACGGGTACGAGGTATCTGACGCGTCGCAAAAATTGACTTTGCGACCGATATGGGCAACTTCGACTTTTGCAGTCTTCACGTTTTCGCCTGCCGTGGCGATGACCTGTGCAGCGCAGTTAGGCATAACCGATTCATGACGGTGGTGGAGAGGGCCAGTCGACCAAAGAATAGGTGCAAGTAGAAGGAGGGCTGCGCGTAGCTTCATGGCTTCAGATTAACAGAGCGGGGTCGCTGTATCTAGTTCATCGGAGCTTCGAAACCAAACGAAGTGCATTCGCAAAATTACGGCCCACCCAACGCACTAGTTTGCTAAGGGAGGCGAAAGGAGATTTCCCACCAACAACAAACAGGAGCATGACCAATACCAGAACGTCGTAAAGCCCTCCAAGGCATGGCAGAATAGCTCTGCGCATGATTGTGTCAAAAAAATTGGTCACTACTGCCCACAGAAACGGCAGTGACAAAACGAGAACGAATCCTATGGAACAAACGACGGCCGTCCGCAGCTTTCGACATGGGCAGAATGGACTCAAGGGGATCTTCCCACAGGTCGTACAGCATTGAGAAATTGGTTGGTTGACATGCCCGTCAGGGCACAGCTTCACACCAAGAGTCGCCTTGCATGTCCCACACCAAACGGTTCCAGTGGGCCAGACCCTATTGCACTTCAAGCACTGGATCATGACCAAGCTCCAGGAAGCGTAATCCCAAGTTCATCGAATGTTGAACTGGAAATGTCGAGTGCCCCAGCTTCGCCCTTCGATAGTTTGTTCAATCGGGCCTTCGTAGGCGCGACGATAAGTAGGTTGAACTTGACACTCGAACCCTTCTGAATGGCCTTGTAAGCGTCAATTTTGGCTTCAAATTTGCTTTGCGATACATTCCCCATGTCAACTTCAATGAACGTCGAAATCTGACCGTTGCGCACGCTTCCATCCGGGCGAACTTCATAGTTGACTCCCTGAACTTTGAACTTGCGCCACAACTCGGATTCATACCGCCACGCGGTCGCGCCTTGTGCAAGGAGTGCCAATCTCACCTCAGTTACCGCCAGCGAGTGTCGCAAAAACCGTGGGCTACCGACTCTGCCACCGACAAGTTTTTGAACATCAACACTGAGATACGGAAGTGACTGGCGACCAATCCAATAGAGCCTCTGACCGGCGAACGGTGAGTCGTATATGCGCAAGTAGCCCTCCTCCGTGAGGGCGGTAAGACGACGATTCGCGCGTGAAATCGAAGTGAAATATCCAATGCGAATGACTTGATCGCGTGAAAGGACGTGGCTGAGAGCAACGTCACGAATGAGTTCCAAATCCCGTGCAGTCAGCTTCAAGCCCAATCCTCCAGTCCCGTGATTTGGCTTTTCGCCTGAGGTTGGGTGGAGGTGGATTTCTGAACTCGATTTGGGGGCAGTCGTTTGAGAAGGGACTCGCGGTATGTTGCGTGAACGAGTTTAGGAGCGGGTTTGGGCGGTGGATTGAACTGAATGAGTCTAGCTTTACCAGTCCGATCCATAACAAATGCCTGACCGACTTCCAAAGCGCGAAGACTGTACGATTCCAATTCCGGTGGTAACTCACGGGCGAGTTGCCGGGCATCCTCGTAGCCACATTGGAAGAGCATTTGCAGACCCACGTTGTTACGGATCACTGAGCGCAACTTCGGCGGAAGCTGGGTGAGCGTTTGGTGTGACAGAACAAGTGTAAGTCCGAATCGACGCCCTTCAGCAATGAGGCCTTCAAAGCTATCGCTCGCCATATTTTCAAACTCGTCAACGTACAGCCTGACCGGATTCCGATTCTTCTCTGGCATGTTCACCCGCGACATCATCTCACGTGAAATCGAAGAAACAACGAGGCTTCCGAGCATTCGTCCAGATCGGTGTAGTTCATCTACCGCAAGCGAGACCAAAAGAATTTGGCCAGGTTTGGACAAAGTAGCTCGAAGATCAATTGGCGATTCGGATCCAAGAGACTCTCGAAGCGCACGAGCTGCCATCAGCGGAGTAACTTTGTTCAGCACAGGAAGTGCCCACGCCTGCTGACGATCTTCGCTAAGGGCGGCGTACCGGCTCCAGAAGCCAGTCACAGAGTCGTCCGTGCATTGACGCAACAAACTATTGCGGAACGCTTCGTCCAAGAAGACGCGTTCCAGAGCAGTGAGTGGGGCTTTTGCTTCCGTGAGGAGGAGTAGCGCGTTTCTCAATGACTCTTCGAGCTGAACTCCCCAAGACTCCGATTCTGACTGGAGAACATCGAGGACGTGCAACGCCCGAATATGGGCTTCCCCAGGACCAGCAAGGGGATTGAAGCCAGCGACTCGTTTCGGTTCACGAAGATCCAGGAGCTTCACCCGGTCAAAAGGGATTTGAAGGTTGGCGCAGATGCCGATCGCGCCAGCAATCAAGTCTCCGCGCAAATCAATTACGGCAATCGACTTTCCGTTTCGAATATCCTGCTCGATCAACTTCAAGATCAGGCTGGTCTTTCCACAGCCGGTCGCACCTAAGATATACGCATGTCGAGAGAGATCGGCACTACTAATCTCAAAAGCCTCACCGTCTGGAACGGTGAGACCGAGGCAGTTCAACTTCGCGGGAATCTGAGAAGCAGGCTTTTCTAACCTTGAGTTCAAAGCCCGGATTACGAGGTTTTCGAGGACAGTTTTCCAAAGTTCCATCGTAAACTCAGATTGGAGGAAATCGATGAGCAAGATCGAAGGGTCGCCCAGTTGTTTAGAGGTTGCTAAACATCTCACGTTTGGCGAGTCACTTCGGCAATCAATCAAGGCGCAATTTGGCTCGAACGTCGAGTTCGCTCGTCAGTTGGGAGTCAGTAGAGGGCGCATTTCTCAGATCATTTCAGGTCCAGAGATTGTGGGTCCCGAGACACTCGAAAAGATCCTCTTCGCCTTCAGGGATACAAGATATTGCGCGGTTATTGAGAGGGCTTGGTTACGAGAGTTCGTCCATGGCCAGGAGAGTCCTGAAGCGGAACTATCTCACGCCGGAGTCATTCACCGCATTCATCAGCTCAACGCTGAAGGACTAACGCCAAAGGCAATTGAGTTGGCACAAAAGCGACGAGATTCACTTGTGATCGACTCAGGGAATGAGTGGCTCGATCTCACCACACAGATCATTCAATGTGCTCTGAGAGTTGGCAACACGGCAAAAGCGGCAGCTAACGTCACGATGCTTGCAGAGGCAGCCGTAGCCACCGGGCGACTGGACATGTTTTTCCTTTCGAGGTGGCACAAAGCCATCGTTCTACAGGCACTTGGAGGGCAGTCCAGCGATGAGGTGTTCGAGCTTCTTGGGGAAGTTCACTCGCTAGCGCTGTCCCAGGGTCGGAGTGCGGAGTGGACGAGAGCGGCCGCCACCGCAGAACGAGATATTGCAATCTACACGATCAAGCAACTTTCAAAGGGTGAGGTAAGAGGTGGAGTTGAAGGTAGCTCATCTAGAGTTCTGGATCTCATTGAAAGCTCCATTGAAAAGGGTGGCGATGAGATGTTCTACCGATATGGGATAGAGGCAAAGGCGAGACTCTTTGCAGCTATTGGTCAACCCGCAAACGCTGAAGATGCAGTCCTCGAGTTGAGAAAGGAAGGGATTCCGGAAGGATCAGACCTCTGGGAAAAGAGTGAGCTCACAATTGCCAAAATCCACGAAATGGACGGCAACCTTAGCCGGGCGCTTGAAGCGTACCGAGTTGTATCAAAAGTCGCGGAGCAGCGATCCAACCTTCATCACCAGAGACTCGCCAACCTCAGTGCAACTTCGCTAATCCTCAAGTCCTAAGTA